>Ga0073928_10000646_pt1 | contig 77941 bp, 79 predicted proteins | sample PaiPotPPA55metaG_FD_76969 | JGI IMG/M metagenome (GOLD analysis project Ga0073928, IMG submission 76969) | Iron sulfur acid spring bacterial and archeal communities from Banff, Canada, to study Microbial Dark Matter (Phase II) - Paint Pots PPA... ...
CCGGAGAGGCCGGCCCGACCCGTTTGGCGCGCCCGGACCGCCCCCCTCGACGGGCCGGCGAGCCACACCACCGCGCCGGTCAGCGCCGCGACGAGCAGCCCGATCCGGGCGCCGTCCCGCAGGTATCGGAGGATGGTGTCGAACACGGCCCCGGCGGCCGCGGTCGGCACCGCCTTGCCGGCCGCGTCGACGTACAGCGTCCGGGCGACCGCGAGGGCGACGAGCACGAAGGCCATCGCGCCCGCGAACGCGAGGGCGACCCGCAGCAGCCCCCGCCGGCGGTCGGGCAGGAGCAGCACCGCGGCGGCGAAGGCGAGGACCGCGAGGACGGGCAGGGCCCACGTCAGCTGGTTGAGCAGGGCCGTGTAGCGGCGGGCCTGGCTCAGGATCTTGGCGCTGATGAGCCGGTACTGCACACGCGGCCCCGTCAGGTGCACCTGGTTGACGAAGCTGAGACCGGCGGCGGCGAGCCGTCGCTGCGCCTGCCGGATCGTCTGGGAGAGATCGACCGTGACGGCGCCGTTGCGCACCGTCACCGGCCCGACGCGCTGGCTCTTGTCCTCCAGCAGCGCCACGACCTGGCGATGGGCCAGCCGGTTCGCCTGCGTCCACAGCCCGCGGAAGGCGCTGGAGGCGAGGAAGCGATCGACGACCTGCTGGGAGAAGATCCGGATCGCGACCGTCAGCGGCGCGGCCAGGAACTCGGCCTTGGTCGGCAGCGCTTCGCGGGCCAGCGACTCGACGTTGACGTTCCGATACACGGTGTCGACGATGAACGTCGAGAGGGCGCTCCGGATCGCCGCGTTGCTCGCCAGCGGCTCGACCGTGGTGACGTACTGGTCGGTGTTGAGGAGGGTGCTGCGCGCGTAGAGGGCGCTCGCCGACCCGACGGTCAGGATGGGCCCGACGACCAGCAGGCCCATCGCGGCGACGCGACGCCAGCGAGCGGGCCCTGGTGCCGGGTCATCCGTGACGATCGCGACACGATGGCATGCCATCGCCGCCGATTCGCGGAACGTGGACGGCGCTAGCGGCGGCCGGCGTCCCCGAGCGCGGGGGCCGGCGCCGGCTCCTTCGCCGTCGGACCCCAACCGATCCTGGTCGCGCCCACCCCCGCGACCACGAACGCGACGACCAGCAGGATCGGCGCCGCGTACGTGATCGTGCCGCGCAGCACCGTGTCGAGCACGGTCGTGCTCGGGTGGATCGGCAGCTTGAGGGCGGCGAGCATCACCGCCGCTTGGATCCAGACCACCCACGCCAGCGGCGTGGGGTCGTGATCGGCGAGGACCGGCAACGCCCAGGCCGCGTACCACGGGAAGCTGTACTCCGCCCCGACCGTGTAGGCGCCGGTCGCGGCCCCGATCGCGCCCTCCGCCTCCTGGGCGCGCGCCGCCTGCCACCCGGTCGCCAGCGCGAGGAGCGCCACCACGCCCAACGACACGTAGAAGATCGCGATGAGCGTGTCGTTCGGTGCCAGCGGATGGGGCACGTCCCGCCACGCGTCGTGGCCGAGCAGCGCCGCACCGAGCGGGTTGAACAGCGACGCCGGCGTCAATGTCTTGTCGGCGCCGGTGAGCACGTGCGACGCGCCCCGCAGGAACGGGAGGTACCCGGCGACGAGCACGACGGCCGCGCCGATCGACGCCGTCCACGCGACGCGGCGCTCCCGCCGTCGCCAGGCCCAGAGCACGATCCCGACCAGGGCCAGCAGGGTCGTGAGCTTGATCAGCGACGCGAAGCCGATCAGCGCGCCCGCGAGCCAGCTTCGCCGGCGCCGCACGAGCAGGGCCGCGACGAGCACCGCCAGGCCGATGGCGATGTCGTTGTGACCGCCGTTCACGACCACCGGACCGAGGAGGGGATGCAGCCCCAGCCAGGCCAGGGCCGCGGTGCTCCGCGTTCGACGCCAGATCAGCCACAGCGCGGCCGCCGCCGCCAGCGCGGCCGTGAGCTGGAAGAACAGCCGGTCGGCGAGCACGTTGTCGCCCGCGAGCGCGGTGCCCGCGGCCGCGAACCCGACGAAGGCCGGTCCGTAGACGGAGCCCCGGTGCTGCCAGCGGGGGCTGACCCGCGGGAAGAAGGGATCGGACCGGAAGTCGACCGGCAGCTTGTCGTACGGGCTGTCGTGGTAGACGCTGACCATCCGGCCGTAGATCGTGTACGACCAGAGGTCGTTCGAGGTCCGGGGCGCGACGCTCACGGCGACGAGGAACAGCAGCCCGATGGCCGCGACGACCGGTCGCGGCCCGAGGCGCGGGTCGCGCCGCTCGAGGATCGCGATGCTGGCCGCGCCGACCGACGCCACCGTGACCAGCGCGACCGAGATCGGCGAGTGACGCCAGAGCCCGACGATCAGCGAGCCCGCCACGACCGTCGTGGCGAGGATCGCGAGCCGGCCGGCCGGGCGCCGCGTCGCGGTGCCGGGCTCGCCGGGCGAGGTCCGTTCGCTCATCGCGTCGGGGTCGCCGCGAATTCGTGGGCGAGGGGGGACTTGAACCCCCATGTCCTTGCGGACACAGGAACCTGAATCCTGCGCGTCTGCCAATTCCGCCACTCGCCCGCGGGACGAGCGATCGTACCAGTCACCCTCGCAGCATCCCCCCGGACACGACGTGGTCCTCGCCGGTGACGAACGACGACGCGTCGCTGGCGAGGTACACCGCGGCGCCGACGATCTCGCCCGGGTCGGCAACGCGTCCCAGCATCGTCGCGGCGGCCGACCGGTCGAGCATGCCCGGTCGCACGCGTTCCGCGCCGAGCATCATCTCCGACACGAACGGCCCCGGCGAGATCGCGTTCACCCGCACCTTCCAGTCCGCCCACTCGGTCGCCATGACCTTCGTGAGCACGATCAGCCCCGCCTTGCTGGCCGCGTACGCACCGTTGCCCCAGCCGCCGATGTACGCGCCCATCGACGACACGTTGATGATGCTCCCGCCGCCCCGGTCGCGCATCCCGGGCGCGAGGAGGGTGCTGAGCCGCAGCGGCCCCTCGAGGTTCACGGACTGGAGCTTGCGCCAATACTCGAACGTCAGGTCGGCGAGGGGCGTCGGGGCGGGGTTGATGCCGGCGTTGTTGACGAGCACGTCCACCCCGCCAAAGCGCTCGCCGACCCGCTCGACGAAGGCGGGGATGGCGTCCCACTCGCCGACGTGGCAGGCGAGGCCGACCGCCTCCTGGCCGGTGGCGGCCGTGACCTCGGCCGCGACGGCGTCGCACAGCTCCTGCTTGCGGCTCGACACCACGACCGAGGCGCCGGCGCCGGCCAGGCCCTCGACGACGGCCCGGCCGATCCCCTTGGTCGCCCCGGTGACGACCGCGACCCGCCCCCGGAGGTCGAAGAGGTCGGCAACGGGGCGCATCTGGGCCTCCCACCTGCCCGAACGCCCGGCCCGGCGGGCTCGGGGGCGGCGAGTCTGGCAGCGTTCTCGGGGCGGCGCCGCCGTACACTCGCTGGCCGTGGGACTCCAGGGGTTTGAGCGCCGCCTCGAGCAGCTGGTCGAGGGCACGTTCGGGAAGGCCTTCCCGAGCGGGCTCCAGCCGGTCGAAATCGGACGGAAGGTCACCCGGACCCTCGACGCCGAGCGGACGGTCGGGGTGGACGGGGTGCCGATCGCGCCCAACAACCTGGGTGTGTACCTGGCGGCCCAGGACTTCGACGCCTTCCACGACTTCGCCGACACGCTGGCGCGCGAGCTGGCCGAGGTCGCCCGCGAGCACGCGCGGGCCGAGGGGTACCACTTCGTCGGCCCGGTCACCGTGACGCTGGTCGCCGACGACGAGCTCCGCGCCGGCGAGTGCGACGTGGCCGCCGAGATCCACGAGGGCGGCCGGGTGGGGTCGCTCGTCCTGCCGGACGGGCGGCGGATCCCGCTGGGCGAGGAGCCGTCGCTGATCGGCCGCTCCCCCGACTCGACGGTGGTCATCGCCGACCCGCGGGCGTCGCGGCGCCACGCCGAGATCCGGCCCTCCGGGAACGGGTTCATGGTCGCCGACCTGGGCTCGATGAACGGGACGGTCGTGAACGGCGCCACCGTGCGCGAGCACGTCCTCCAAGACGGGGACGAGCTGCGGATCGGCTCGACCACACTGCGGTTCGAGGAGTCGTGAACGGGCCGCGCCGGGCCGCGCCGGCGCTGGCCTCGGGGGTGCTGTGCCCGAGTCGGTCCTGACCGTCCTCAAGTACTGCTTCCTGGCCCTCGTCTACCTCTTCTTGTTCCGGGTGGTGCAGGTCGTGATCCGAGAGCTGCGTGCCCCAGCCTCCGACGAGGCCGGCGACGGCCGGCGGGACCGGCGCGGCCGCCGTGACGTCCGGCTCCGGATCCTCGAGCCGGAGTCGCACGAGGGCGAGCTCTACCCGCTCGGGGAGGAGATCACGGTCGGACGAGGCGGCGGGTGCGGGATCGTCCTCCCCGACGACAGCTTCGTCTCGACCGTGCACGCCCGGCTCTTCCGGCGGGGCAACGAGGTGTTCGTCGAGGACCTCGGGTCGCGGAACGGCACCTTCCTCAACGGCGACCCCGTGAGCACGGCGACCCGCCTGCGCCGGGGCGACCGGGTGCAGTTCGGGCAGACCGTCGCGGAGGTCGTGCGGTGACGCTGCGCCTGGTCGTCGGCGCCGCCACCGACGTGGGCCGGGTGCGCGACCACAACGAGGACGCCTACCTGGTCGACGACCAGCTGGGCCTCGTCGCGATCGCCGACGGGATGGGCGGCCACCAGGCCGGCGAGGTCGCCAGCGCCACCGCGCTCGAGGCCCTGCGGGCGTCGGTCGGCTCCGGCGCGGGCGTGCGCGACGCAGTCACGGCCGCCAACGAGGCCGTCTACGAGAAGTCGACGACCGACGAGCGCCTCCGCGGGATGGGCACGACCCTCACCGCCGGCACGCTCGCGGCCGGCGGCACCGTCCTGCTGGCCCACGTCGGCGACTCCCGCGCCTACGAGCTGCACGACGGCCAGTTCCGGCGGCTCACCACCGACCACAGCCTCGTCGAGGAGCTCATCCAGGCCGGGGAGCTGACCGAGTCTGAGGCCGAGGGGGACCCCCGCCGCTCGATGATCACCCGCTCCATCGGGATCGAGCCGGCGGTGGACGTCGACCTCTACCCGATCCAGGTCGCGAGCGGCGACCGGCTCCTGCTCTGCTCCGACGGCCTGACCGGCATGGTCGACGAGGACGAGATCGGGGAGATCCTGAAGAGCGAAGCCGACCCGACCGCGGCGGCGCGCCGGCTCATCGACGCCGCCAATGCCGGCGGTGGGATGGACAACATCACCGTGCTCGTGGTCGACGTGGTGGACGACGAGGAGGCGACCGCGGCGGTGCCGACGGTCGAGCCGCCCGCCGCCGAGCCCGAGGCCGTCCCGAGCGCGGCCGAACCGGCGGCGCCGCGGACGCCGCTGCGGCGGCGACGCTGGTGGCGCGCCCTGCGCTGGGCGCTCCCGCTGCTCATCGTGCTCGCGGTCGCGATCGGCGCCGTCTACTACTACGCGCGCGACACCTACTACGTCGGAACCAACCTCGGGAACGTGGCGATCTTCCGGGGTCGGCCGGGCGGGGTCCTGATCTGGAACCCGACCCTGGAGCAGCGCACCAACATCCTCGTCCGCGACCTGCCGCCCGCGGAGCGGGCCCAGGTCCGGGCCGGGCACGGGCAGTTCTCGTCGGTCGGGGACGCCCGCGCGTACGCGAACCGGCTCCGGGCGCGGGTGGTGCATCCGGTGACGCCGACCCCGCCGAGCACCGCCACGCCGCCGACGACGTGAGCGCGACCCTGCCGCGGCGGCGCGCGTCCGAGCTCGGGCTCGGGATCCTCGCCGTCATCGTCGCCGCGTTCGGCTACCTGCTCGTCCAGCTGGCCCAGAAGCCCGACGTGCCGCCCGACCTGTGGGTGATCCTCGCCAGCGTCCTCGCGCTCTTCATCGGCGCGCACGTCGCGGTGCGGCGGCTCGCGCCCGACTCCGACCCCGTGCTGCTGCCGCTGGCCGCGCTGCTCAACGGGCTCGGCTTCGTGACCGTCGCCCGCATTGACCCTGGCCTGGGCCGGATCCAGGCCGTGTGGACGGCGGTGAGTGTCGCCGCCTTCGTGCTGACCCTGCTCTTCGTGCGGCGGATCCGCACCCTCGAGCGCTACCGGTACACGTTCCTCTTCGTCGGCATGGTCGCGCTCCTGCTTCCCCTGGCGCCCGGGCTCGGCAAGACGATCAACGGGGCCCGGCTGTGGGTCGGGATCGGCCCGGTGAACTTCCAGCCCGGCGAGGCGGCGAAGGTGATGCTCGTGCTCTTCTTCGCCGCCTACCTCGTCGACAAGCGCGAGCTGCTCGCGCGCGGCACCCGACGGATCGGCGGTCTGCGGATCCCCGAGCTGCGCCACCTCGGCCCGCTGCTCCTGGCCTGGGGCATCTCCATCCTCGTGATGGTCCGGGAGACCGACCTCGGGCAGGCGATGCTGCTGTTCGCGCTCTGCGGCCTGATGCTGTACGTCGCCACCGACCGCATCGCCTACGTCCTCGCCGCGGTCGTCCTGTTCGTGGGCGCCTCCGTCGTCGCCTACTCGGCGTTCGGCCACGTGCAGACGCGCGTCCAGACCTGGATCGACCCGTTCCGCTACGCCAACAACAAGGGCTACCAGCTGGTGCAGGGGCTGTTCGGCTTCGCGGCGGGCGGCTTCGCCGGCACCGGGCTCGGGCTCGGGAACCCGAAGCAGATCCCGAACGCGGCGACCGACTTCGTGTTCGCCGCCATCGGTGAGGAGCTCGGCCTCCTCGGCGCGGTCGCGGTCCTCATCGCCCTGCTGCTGATCGTGGGGGCCGGGCTGCGGATCGCGACCCGGGCCGAGCGCCCGTTCCCGAAGCTCTTCGCCACCGGGCTCACCGCCATCATCGCCCTGCAGAGCTTCGTGATCATCGGCGGCGTCACCCGCACCATCCCGCTGACCGGCGTGACGCTGCCGTTCATCTCGTACGGCGGCTCGTCCCTCGTCGCGAACTGGGTGATCCTGGCCCTGCTCCTGCGGATGTCGGACGACAACGCCCGTGGCGCGCCGAATCGGCGCTCGACCGTGGCCGCCCGGGCGCCGTGAACCCCGCCATCCGACGGGTGGGCGTCGCGCTCATCGTCCTGCTCCTCCTGCTGGTCGGGCAGCTGACGTACCTGCAGCTCGTCGACGCCAACAGCCTCAACCACAACCCGCACAACACCCGGGCCCTGCTCCAGAACGCCAACCGGCCGCGGGGTGACATCGTCACCGCCGACGGCGTCGTCGTCGCGCACTCGGTGAAGGTGTCCGACGGCACCGTCTTCAAGTACCTGCGCCAGTACCCGACGAAGGAGCTGTTCTCCCAGGTCGTCGGGTACCAGTCGTTCCTCTTCGGCTCGACCGGGGTCGAGCGCACCTACAACCGCGACCTCACCGGCCAGAGCCTGCAGCTCCAGCTCAACAACGTGGGTGGGCTCCTGTCGGGCAACCAGATCACCGGCACCGCGGTGCTGTCGATGCGCGCCGACCTGCAGCGGGCCGCGCAGCAGGCGCTCGGGTTCCAGCGGGGCTCGGTCGTCCTCCTCGACGTGAAGTCGGGCCAGATCCTCGCCATGTACTCGACGCCGTCCTACGACCCGAACCCGCTCGCCGTGCACAGCAACACGCTGGCCCAGGCCGCCTTCACCGCCTTGAACCAGAACCCGGACCGGCCGTCGCTCCCCCGCGCCTACCGGGAGCGGTACCCACCGGGGTCGAGCTTCAAGACGATCACCGCGTCGGCCGCGCTCGAGACCGGCGTCGCGACGCCCCAGACCAACTTCCCCACCCTCACCCAGCTCACGCTGCCGCAGACCACGAGCACGCTGAAGAACTTCGGCGGCGAGTCCTGCGGCGGCTCGCTCGTCGACAGCTTCACGTTCTCGTGCAACACCACCTTCGGCCGGCTCGGCCTCCAGCTGGGCGACCAGTTCGTGCCCGCGATGGCGAAGTTCGGGATCGGGTCCGCGCCGCCGCTCGACGTCAGCCCGGGCGCGGTGCCGAGCCTCGGCCCACCCGCGGGCTCGTTCCAGCAGAACCAGCCCCTCTTCGCCCTCGCCGGCATCGGCCAGGGCGACGATGCGGTGACGCCGTTGCAGATGGCGCTCGTCGCCGACGGCATCGCGAACGGCGGCGTGATCATGCAGCCCCGCGTGGTGCAGGAGATCCGCGACTCGAACGACAAGCTCGTGCAGCGCTTCAGCCCGACCCCGTGGATGACCGCGACGACCCCGCAGGTGGCGGCCGCCGTAACGCAGATGATGGTCAGCGTGGTGCAGCGCGGGACCGGGACCGGGGCTCAGATCCCGGGCGTGACCGTGGCCGGCAAGACCGGGACCGCGCAGACGGTGCAGGGCGCAAACCCGCACGCGTGGTTCGTCGCCTTCGCGCCCGCCGAGGCGCCGCGCTTCGCGGTCGCGGTGCTGGTCGAGCACGGCGGGAACGCCGGAAACGACGCCACCGGCGGTCGCGTCGCGGCGCCGATCGCGGCCCAGATGCTGAAGCTGGCTCTCGGGATCCGTTGATGAACGACGACGACGGTCGACCCGATCGCGCGGGCGTCGCGCGCGTGCACGTCGACGAGCACGCGCCGCGGCTCGCCCGATCTCGGCCAGTAGCCTGAGCCGCCGATGAGCCAGGGCGAGGCTGTCTTCGCGGGCCGGTACGCGATCGAGCGGCCCATCGCCCGGGGCGGCATGGCGGACGTGTACCTCGGCCACGACCGGGTGCTCGACCGCGCGGTCGCCATCAAGGTGCTGTTCCAGGAGTTCGCGCGCGACCCGAGCTTCGTCGAGCGGTTCCGGCGCGAGGCCCAGAACGCCGGGTCGCTCACGCACCCCCACATCGTGAGCGTCTACGACTGGGGCCAGGAGCACGGCACGTACTTCATCGTCATGGAGTACGTCGAGGGCCGCTCGCTGCGTGAGATCCTGCGCACCCAAGGCCGGATCCCGCCCCTGCAGGCGGCTGGCATCGCGGCCGAGATCGCCGACGCGCTCGCCTTCGCGCACCGGCACGGGGTCGTGCACCGCGACATCAAGCCTGGCAACGTGCTCATCACGCCCCAGGGTCAGGTGAAGGTCACCGACTTCGGCATCGCCGCCAACCCGACCGACGCCGGCGCCGGGCTGACCCAGACCGGCGCCGTCATGGGGACCGCCACCTACTTCTCGCCCGAGCAGGCCCAGGGCTTCGCGGTCGACGGCCGCACCGACGTCTACGCCCTGGGCGTCGTCCTCTACGAGATGGTCACCGGCGAGGCTCCCTTCCAGGCGGAGAGCCCGGTCGCGGTCGCGATGAAGCACGTGCGCGAGCTGCCGGTGCCGCCTTCCAATCTGGTGCCGGACCTGCCGATGGACCTGGAGCGGATCATCCTCGCCGCGATGGCGAAGAGCGTGAACGCCCGCTACCAGTCGGCCGAGGCGATGCGCGAGGACCTCATCCGGTTCGAGCGGGGCCGGCCCGTCACCGCCGCGTACTCGCCGTTCGGGGACGTCACCGCCGCCGCGCCGGCCGGGGACCCGACCCAGATGTGGCAGCCCAAGAAGCGGCGGTGGGGCGGCATCATCGCCGTCGCGGCCGGCCTCGGCATCCTGGCCGCCGCGCTCATCGTGCTCTTGGTCCCGTCGCTGCGAGATCAGGTCCTCGGCACGTCGACCAGCTCGGGCCCACGGATCGAGGTGCCCGACGTGACGACGGGCAACCCCGCCTTTACGGACGCGCGGGCAGCGCTGGTGAGCAAGGGCTTCAAGGTCAAGCGGGTCGATGTGGTCGCCAATGGCATCGAGCCGGGCCGGGTCGTGAAGCAGTCACCGCCCGCCGGCCAGCTCTTGCCCAAGGGCAAGACCGTCAAGCTGAACGTCGCCAACAACATGGTCTTGCTGCCGAGCTTCGTCGGCCAGACGATCCAGCAGGCGACCGCGACGCTGCAGGGGCTGGGCCTCGTCGCGGCACCTGTCGACATGGCCTCCGACCAGCCGCCTGGCACCGTGCTGAGCATGAGCCCGGTCTCGGGGACGACCGTCGCGCGCGGCAGCTCGGTGACGCTCACCGTCGCCAAGGCGCCGACGGTGGCCGTGCCCGCCGTGATGGGCCAGGACCAGGTGGCGGCGTCCCAGACGATCCAGGCCGCCGGGCTGCAGCCCCAGATCGTTCCGCAGTCGAGCACCACCGTCCCGGCGGGGAAGGTGATCAACACGAGCCCCGCGGCCGGCACGATGGTCGCCAAGGGCTCGGCCGTCATGCTGTTCGTGTCGACTGGACCGCAGACCGTCACCGTGCCGAGCGTGATCGGTCAGCCGCGCGACACCGCCATCGCCGCGCTCACCGGCATGGGGCTGAGCGTGTCGGCGACCTGCTCGGGCAACAGCCCCGTCGTCTCCCAGAACCCGCCGGGGGGCTCGATGGTGCAGCCCGGCTCGCAGGTCGCCATCTCCTGCGTGATGTAGGTGACGGCCCGGCGACCCGTCCTCGCCGCGTGGTACGAGGAGCACGGTCGGCATCGGCTGCCGTGGCGCAAGACCCGCGACCGCTGGGCGGTGCTCGTCTCCGAGGTCATGCTCCACCAGACCCAGGCGCCCCGCGTCGAAGCGGCGTACCCGGCGTTCCTGGCCGAGTTCCCGACGCCGGCCGCGATGGCTGCCGCCACGCCGGGCGACGTCATCCGCGCCTGGGGCCGCCTCGGCTACCCGCGCCGCGCGCGTCGACTGTGGGAGGCGGGCCGCCGGATCGCCGCCGACGGCTGGCCCGAGGATCTCCGGACCCTGCCGGGCGTCGGTCGCTACACGGCGGCCGCAATCCTGGCCCAGGCCGACGACGCCGATGTGCCCGCGGTCGAGGTGAACGTGCGGCGGGTCGTGGAGCGCGTCGCCGGGCGGCGACTCACCATGACGGAGGCCGAAGCGGAGATGGTCCGCGTCGGCCGGCCGCTGCGAGGACGGGATCGGCTGCTGGCGCTCATGGACGTCGGGGCGATCGTCTGCAAGCCGGCGTCGCCGCGGTGCCCGGCGTGCCCGTTGCAGCGGCGGTGCGCGACCCGGGGCCCGCTGCCGGACGAGACGCGGGCGACGCAGAGCCCGTACGAAGGCTCCTTCCGACAGCGACGGGGGGCGGTGCTCGCCCGGCTGCGCGCCGGCCCGACGCCGGCCGTGCTGCTGGACGCCGAGGCATTGGTGTCGCTGCGCCGTGACGGCCTCGCCGTCCTCGACGGCGCGACGGCGCGGCTTCCCTAGGGCGCCGACGGGGTCAGGCGGGTGCGGCGAGCCCGGCGCGGTCGAGGAAGTTGCGGAGCAGCGCGTGCCCCGACTCGGTGAGGATCGACTCGGGATGGAACTGGACGCCCTCGAGCGGCAGCGAGCGGTGGCGGAGGCCCATCACCAAGCCGTCCTCGCTCTCGGCGCTCACCACGAGCTCGGCCGGGATCGAGTCGCGCTCGACGATCAGCGAGTGGTAGCGCGTCGCCTGCAACGGGTTCGGGAGGCCGGCGAACACGCCCTCGCCGTCGTGGCTGATGACCGAGGTCTTCCCGTGCATGACCTGCGGGGCGCGCCCCACCCGAGCCCCGAAGACGCGCCCGAGGCACTGGTGGCCGAGGCAGACCCCGAGCAGCGGTGTGCCCCGCCGCGCGCAGTCGCCGATGACGTCGTTGGAGATCCCCGCGTCCTCGGGCCGTCCCGGTCCGGGGGACACGAGGACCGCGTCGGGCTCGAGTCGGTGCAGGCCGGGCAGGTCGATGGCGTCGTGCCGGTAGACGACGGGATCGCCGCCGAGCTCACCGAGGTACTGGACGAGGTTGTAGACGAACGAGTCGTAGTTGTCGATGACGACGACGCGGCCCGGCATGCGGTGACTGTAGGGGGCGGGGTTTGACCCGACGACTAGTTTCGGGCCGTGCCGAAGACGAAGCGCCGCAAGGCCGCGCCGGCGAAGCCGTCCCGCTACACGCCGCCGAAGCCCAAGACCGCCAAGCGCAGCCCCCTGTGGGTTCCGACGACGATGTTTACCGCCCTGGGCGCCGGCATGGTCGTGATCCTCGGGAACTACCTCCAGCTGCTCCCGGGCGGGGCCGTCCGCAACGGCTACCTCTTCCTGGGACTCGGGCTGCTCGTCGGCGGCTTCGTACTGTCGACCCAGCTCCGGTAGGAATCACAAGGCTGTCATTCCTCCCCAGGTTCATCCCCAACCTGTGGATAACTGGGAAAAGCCTTCTGGATGACGAATCGGCTGCGGCGCTTAACGCCTGGTACCACCTGACCCACCACGCGCGGTTCCTACCCGATCGGGCCGACCCGGACCATGTCCTCCCGGCAGTGGCGCGGCGCGTCGGGCTCCTCGCCGGCCTGGGCGGCGGTCATCGTCACCTCGGCACCGCACACGGTGCACCGGAACCGGACGTCGACCGGCACGACGTCCTCAGGATCGGGCTCGGCGTCCGGCGCGATCTTGAACTTCCGCAGCGTGCTGGCTCCCACCAGATAGATGAGGAGCCCGGCCGGGACCGCGATCGCGACGCGGACGAGCCAGCCGATCGTGGAGACCGCCAGGATCGCGGCGGACACGGGCGCGGCGGGCGTCAGCCGAGGCGCTCGATGATGGTGGCGTTCGCCAGGCCGCCACCCTCGCACATGGTCTGCAGGCCGAAGCGCCCGCCGGAACGCTCGAGCTCGTTCAGCAGCGTCGCCATGAGCCGGCTGCCCGAGCACCCGAGGGGATGACCGAGCGCGATGGCGCCGCCGTTCACGTTCACCTTCGCCATGTCGGGGTGATGCTCACGGGCCCAGGCGAGGACCACCGGCGCGAACGCCTCGTTGATCTCGACCAGATCGATCTGGTCCAGTGTCAGCCCGCCGCGCTCGAGCACGGTGGAGGTCGCCGGGATCGGACCGGTCAGCATGAGGACCGGGTCGACGCCCGCCAGCGCGAAGGCGTGGAACCGGGCCCGGGGCACGAGACCGAGCTGGTTGGCCCACTCCTCGCTCATGACCAGCACGGCCGCCGCGCCGTCGGTGATCTGCGACGAGTTCCCGGCGGTGATCACGCCGTCGGGCTTGAACGCCGGCTTCAGCTTGGCCAGCGCCTCGAGCGTGGAGTCAGAGCGGATGCCCTCGTCGCGGGTCATCGTCTCGGTCGCGTCCTCCTCGCGCACCTCGACCGGCACGATCTCGTGCTCGAAGCGACCCTCCTCGGTGGCGCGGGCGGCCCGGTGGTGCGACTGCACCGAGAACTCGTCGTTCTCCTCCCTCGAGATGTCCCACTTCTCGGCGATGAGCTCGGCCGAGATTCCCTGGGGCACCAGGTCGTACCGGGTGGGGAGCACGCGTCCGAACGGGTTGGAACCCGGGAGGATCGAGGAGCCCATCGGCACCCGCGTCATGCTCTCGACGCCCGCCGCGATGACGACGTCGTAGGCGCCGGCCAGGACGCCCTGCGCCGCGAAGTGGGCTGCCTGCTGCGACGAGCCGCACTGGCGGTCGACGCTCGTGCCGGGCACGGAGTCTGGGAAGCCGGCCGCCAGGGCTGCGTTGCGGCCGATGTTCACGGCCTGGTCGCCGACCTGGGAGACGCAGCCCATGATCACGTCGTCGATGATCGCCGGGTCGAGGTCGTTGCGCTCGACGAGCGCGCGCAGCGTGTGCGCGGCCAGGTCGACCGGGTGCCAGTCCTTCAGCTTGCCGTTGCGCTTGCCGAGGGGGGTGCGCACGGCATCGACGATCACGGCGCTGGCCATCAGGTGCCTCCCGCAGGTGTGGGTCAGTCGGGCCAACGATACGCTCCGCCGGGTGCCCCGGAATCTCGACGATGCGCTGGGCGACGGCGGTATGCCGCTGCTCGCGCAGCTCGGTTTGTCGTTCGAGCGCTACGGCGAGGGCTGGGCCGAGGCGACATGGACACCGACGTCGTTGGCGTGCAACCCGCTGGGCACCGTCCACGGCGGCGTGTACGGGGTCGTGCACGATGCGGCGATGAACTTCGCCGCCAGCAGCGCGCTCGAACGTGGCGACCGGGCCGCGACGCTCGACCTGTCGTACCAGACGATGCGGCCGGCCGAGGCCGGCGCGCCGCTCGCCGTCCGCGGTGAGGTCGTCCGGCTCTCGACCAGCGTTGCCTACCTGGAATCGAGCGTCCGGGACGCCGACGCCGCCCTGCTCTCCCGCGGCACGGCGACCTTCTTCGTGCGGCGTCGCGACGGGTGACGACCGTTGCCACCAAAGAGGCCGCGCCGGAGGGGCCGGTCTCACGCCGCCACCGGCTCGGCTGGATCGCCGAGCTGGCGGTCATGGGCGGGATCTACGTCAGCTACGACCTGCTCCGGGACCACGTGGCCGGCCCCACGCACATCGCATTCCAGCACGCGAAGCAGATCGTGGCCGCCGAGCGCTGGCTCGGCATCTACTGGGAGCGCGACGTCCAGCGGGCGTTCCTCCGCGTCGACTGGTTCATCGCGTTCTGGAACATCTTCTACGGGACTATCCACTTCGTTATGCCGCTGGTGGCGCTGGTCTGGCTCTACCGCAAGACCCCCGTGCGGTACGTGCGGTGGCGCAACACGCTGGTCCTCATGTTCGGGCTCGCCATCCTGTCGTTCTGGCTCTACCCACTCATGCCGCCGCGGGTGATGCCGGCCCGCTACGGGTTCGTCGACACCGCGGCCGAGTACTACAACTTCGGGCCCCAGGTTCGGGTGAAGTTCCAGCCGAACGGGCAGCCGAGCCATGAGAGCATCGAGCAGTTCGGCAACCTGTACGCCGCGATGCCGAGCTTCCACGTCGGGTGGTCGACCTGGGTGCTCCTCTCACTCTGGCCGCTGGTCCGCCGCCGCTGGGGTCGGGCGCTCCTGGTCGCGTACGTGCTCGCCGTCATCTTCTGCATCACCGTGACGGCCAACCACTGGCTCTTGGACGCCGCCGGAGGCTGGGCCGTGCTCGGGCTCGGCTACACCGGTGCGCGGCTCATCGAACGCGGCCTGGCGATGAGGCGCGTCGCTCGGGCGGCGGGCTAGTCGAGGATCGAGGTCCGGACCCGGCGCCGACGGACGGCGAGCCACGCCGCGCCAAAGATCCCAAACGTGGCCAGGCCCGCCAGCCAGGGCGTGGCGCTCGGACCGCCGCGGTTGGAGCCCACGCTCACCGCCGCCCGGGCGACGCTCCTCGGGCGACCAGCTGTCTTCGGCCTGTTCGCGGTGGCCTGGAACCAGTCCGGCCGCCACAGCCAGATCACCGTGACGGGCTCGACAGCGCCGGGCTTCGGCGTTGCGAAGTCGGTGAGGCGGGGTGTTAGTGACACCTGGGTGATCGATCGAGGCGCTGCCGCGGGCGCGGGCGTCACCGGTTGGTTGACCTGCGGAGGCGGCGACTGCGGGGGCGGCGACTGCGGGGGCGGGCTCTGCGGCGGGGTAGGCACCAAGAAACTGGCCGCAGGGGATGTGCGAGACGCGTGCGTGTTCGGATCCGCTGCGGTCAGAGTCAAGTTGTAGATCCCGGGCACCGCGAAGATGCCCGGTGGAGGTGTGTAACTCGTGAGGTTCGCCCCGCTCTGTGTATCGACCGGCGTCGTCGTGCCGCCTCGCGTGAGTGTCCAGGTGTAGATCGCCGACGACTTGGGGCTCTGCACGGTGAAGGTGAAGTGGTCGGCCGAGGTGAGCTGCGGGGGCGGAGCGTTGAAGGTCGGGTCTGGCGCGGGCGGCGGCGTGGTGGTCGTGGTTGGCGGCGCCTTGTACTCGATGGTCTGCTGGAACGTCTGCACCTGGTTCGAGGTGAGATTCAGCCCGAAGAGAAGGTTCTGATATGTGGCGGGGCTGCTCGTCACCTTGAACGCGCAGGATTGCGTCGGGTGCGCCGCAACGGTGCAGGGGCTTGCATCGACCTGGCTGAGGTTGAGGCCACCCGTCGACCAACTGCCGGGCCAGTTTCCGCTTGCCCCCCACAAGTCCGCCGTAGTCCCGGTGCTGCCGCCGACGACCGAGAGGGTGACGGTGTCGCCGTTGGAAATACTCGTCGAATCAAACTGGAAGGCGATCCACTGGGTGGACGGCAGCGTCCCGCCGGGCGGAGGGGAATACGCATCCGCGCTTGCCGGTCCGGCCAGGAGCCCCAGCAGCAGCGCGAGGCTGACAACTGCCACCGCGCCAACGCGCCCGAGCGGCCGGCGTCGAGGAGGTTCCACCACGGCGTCATCATCGCGCGCGCGGTGGGCGCGAGCGCCAGCACCCTTCGTCGTCGTCCGATTTGTCCGACCGGCCGATCAGGCGGAGCCCACCCGGGCCACGGTCGCCGGGGTCAGCTCGGCTAAGGAGCCGAGGATGGCAACGGCGAGCCGCAGCACCTCGGGCTCGGGCGGGAAGCGCTGGTTCGGGATTGCGATCGTGTGCGCCCCCGCCGAGTGTGCCGACCGGATCCCGTTGGCGGAGTCCTCCACCGCTACACAGTCGGTGGGCTCGACGGCCAGCGCCGCCGCGACCGCGATGTAGACGTCCGGCGCAGGTTTTCCCCGCTCAACCTCTTCGGACGACACCACGGCGGCGAAGCGCGCCCGGAGGCCGCTGGCCTCCAGCACCGTGTCAATGACGAGGCGGTTCGATGACGACGCCAGCCCGAGCGGCCAATGCTCCGAGAGCGAGTGCACCGTCTCCGTTGCGCCGGGGAGCAGTGGCAGGTGCTCGCGGTACGCCGCGAGCACGTTCTCGACGACTCCGTCGGAGATCGCGGTCGGTGCCTCTGGGACGCCGAGCTCGTCGTGGAGGTACTGCGACCACTCACGCGAGCTCATGCCCATCATCTTCTTCGTCGCGTCGGACCGCCAGGTCCCGCCGTGCGCTGCGACGTAGGCGCGCCGGGCGTCGTCCCAGGTCGGCTCGGAGTCGAGGAGGACCCCGTCGAGGTCGAAGACGATGGCTGCCGTCACCCGGCGTCGCCGAGTCGCATCACGCGCTCGCGGGGCAGGCGGACGAATCGCCCGGTGGCTTCCACCGTGACCGCGTCGCCCTGCACGGCGCGGCCGGCCGCGGTCGTGATGCGACCGGTCCGGTCGCTCACCCAGCCTTCGAAGACGGTGTCGGTCTCCAGCCGGGTCGGGCGCCGGTAGCGGACGCTGAGCTCGACCGTCGGCCCGGCTGCGTTCGCGAGCCGGTTGGCGGCCGTGAACACCATGTCGAACACCGCGCACAGCACCGCGCCGTGCACGCAGCCGGGTGGCCCCTCGTACGGCTTCGTGAACTGAGCCCGCCCGATGGCCTTGGGCGGCTCGAGCGACATCTGGACCGGGAGCGCCAGCGGGTTGTACTCGCCGTGCACGACGTCGAACGGCGCGATGTCGTCGGGTCCGGAATCGGGGTCGGCGTCGGTGACGTAGAGGTAGGGCACCGGCTCGGGGACGAACACGGCGAGCCGCTCCGCGACGGCGTCGAGCTCGGCGGCGGCCCGGGCGGTCTCCTCGGGCGGCGCGGCGCTCGAGACGGTCAGCGCGATCAGGCGCCGCACCGCGGCGGCGAGGGAGCCGAGCTCGCGCTCGCGGCCTCGGACCGTCGGATGCAGGTGCGGCTCCACCGGCGGGCGAGTCTTCCAGACTCGAAGGAGCCAGCCGCCCGGCCGTACGGTTCACTGAGGCACTGCGCGCCATCAGCGCGACGCCGGAGGAGGTCGGGAATGCCAGCATCGCCGTGGCAGAAGCGCCAGCCGATCGATCCCGCCGGCAGCTACGTCGTGATGTACACGCGCCTGCCGCTGCAGCGCTCCCGGGCTTCCTCCGCGAAACCCAGCGGGTCCGCCGCCAGCTGGCGAAGACACCCGGGCTCGTCGGGTACGCGCTGAAGGCCAACGTGCTGCGCCGCCGGTTCTGGACCGTGTCGGCCTGGGTCGACGAGGCGAGCCTCCGGGCCTTCGTCGCCGCCGAGCCGCACCGCAGCGTGATGGGACGCCTTCAAGGAAAGATGGGTGCCACGAGCTTCAAGCTCGATCACGTCGCGGGCGAGGCACTTCCGCCGTCTTGGCGCGAGGTCTCAGCCGCCGTCGACTGAGACCGTCGACCGGTCGCGGGTGGAGCGGACCGGTTTCGAACCGGCGACCTTCGGCTTGCAAAGCCGACGCTCTACCAGCTGAGCTACCGCCCCGCGGCGCCGCACGAGCGTACCGGGACGCGCGTTGCGTCAGCGCGCTGTTGGCGACGCGGCGCTTGTCTTCGAGGTGCCTCGAGCGCCGTGCCGCGCCGAGTCCCCATGCCCGGCGGCGGCGTGCGGGCGGTGGAAGATCGGCTCCATGTCGCGAGCGCCGACGAGCTCGCCGCAGGACGGGCACGCCAGCTCCGGCTGGACGACCTCCCCGCAGTCGCGATGCCGCAGCTCGACGGGGACCGGGCCGTCGGTCATCCACCGGTCACCCCACCCCGCCAACGAGACGATCACCGGGTAGAGGTCGAGGCCCTTCTGCGTGAGCCGGTACTCGTAGCGATCCGGTCGCTCCGAGTAGCGCCGGCGTTCAAGCACGCCGTGTTCGACGAGCAACTTGAGTCGCTCGGCGAGGACCGGACGCGGCGCACCCGTGCGCTCCTGCAGGTCCTCGAACCGTCGTTGCCGCTGGAAGGCCTCGCGCAGCACGAGCAGCGTCCAGCGATCGCCGACCACCGAGAGCGCTTTGGCGATCGAGCAGTCCTGCTCGGCGATCTCGCTCCAGCGCATACCCGCGACCCTAGGGGGCCTGCGTTCGGAAACCAAACTCACTGGGTACCGAGAGTGAACCCGCGGTGCCCGAGCCAGCCCGGGACGGCATCCCTGACGTTGAGGTCCCGCTCACCGGCGGGACCGGCCGCCCTGGCGCCGTCACGAGGCGGGCGCGCCCTCGAACGCGGCCGCCTTCACGCCCCGGCGAGCGAGCTCGGCGAGGAACGGCGGTGGCTCGACGAGTGCGCCCAAGCCCCGGGCGCCGGGCTCATCAACCCGGAGTCGCACCTCCGGCAGCAACCCGGCGATTCGAGCCGCAGCGACGGCGAGCACGGTGCCGGCTGCGACCGCCGGGTGCTCGATCACGCCGTAGACGACGCCCTCGCGCGCGCCGCCCCGTGAACCCCAGACCTCGACACGCGCCGCGCCCCACTCCTCGTCCCGCGGCCGGCGGGAACCGAACACGCGGCGCTTCGGCGCCGGCACGTCGGCGGCGCGCACGATGGCGCGCTGCACTGTCGGGACCGCATCGTGCAGCGTCTCGACGGGCGCGGCCACCGTCACGCATTCGCGCGCGCCCACCGGGTCCGGGAACCAGACGAGCTCGGGGCCGAGCCGCCGCTCCTCGCGCGCCGCGCCCTCCGACCACTCGACCGGACGGTCTCGCCGCGATCGTCGCAGGGCCGTGACGCACGCTTCGCCGGCGGCGCCGGCGCGAGCGACGTGGATCTCGTCGGCGCGGTCCAGCGCGTCGGCCGCGTGGCGCGCCAGGACGTCGGTCAGCCCGGGCGCCAGCGCGCAGCCCGCGACGACGATCGCGTGCCGAGCGCGGGCGTCGGCGTCGAGGGCCAGCAGGCCGGTGACCGCGTCGCGGTCGTCGCAGGCCGCCGCCACCGGGATCCCGGCGCCAACGGCTTGTCTCGCCAAGGGCACGGCGGCCGGTCCCGGCACCGCCAGCGCCACCGCGTCGACCCCGTCCGGGATGCTCCCGAACGGGACCACCTCAACTCCGAGGACGGTGGCGACCTCGTCGGCGTGGGCGCTCGGACGCGCCGAGACCAGCACGCGGTCGACGCCGGAGGTGTCGAGGAGCTGACGGGCGGCGCGGACCCCGACCGCGCCGGCGCCGGCCAGCAGCAGCGTCGTCACCGGAAGTCGGGGCCCTCGAGCTCCCGCCAGCCGCCGGTGGTGGGCGGCACACCGCCCTTGGCGCGCAGCCGCACGACGATGGTGGCCAGCACGCCGAGCAGCACGACGAGCCCCCAACGATGGAAACGCCTCATCGTGAGGACTTCACCGTTCCCCGCACCGTTGCTGGCGCAGGCGGCGATCAGAGGCCCGGCGCACGATCTACACCCTAAGCGACGGGTTTCTACACGATCCCGCTGGCCGGATCACCCGGGTGGGCCGGATCAATCTGCCCTGCTGCGCCCTCGGGGTGCTGACGGAACTGCGCCACAGGCTGGGGACGCGGGCCCGACCATCGTTGGACGCTTGCCGGAGAGTTCTCAGGAGACCCCGTGCTCCAACGCTCGGGCAATCCGAGCACCCCCAAAGAACAGGATCGACAGGAGGAACACCTCCGCGATGATCATCCAGTAAGTCGAGATCACTTGTCTGCCTCCTTCGCGAGCGCCCGGTTGGGACGCAGGTTCCCAACAGGAACCCAAACTTGGCGGAGGCCAATCGGTCGGCTTAGAGCCACCTAGGTCGGCTGGTGTAGCGACCGTCGGCGCTGACCGTACACCTGTTCGGTGTTCCACGCAAACGAATGTTCGCCTTCTGATCTGCATAAAGGTCCTCAGCTGGTGTCGGCAGCACCGGTCACGAGCCGCCGGACGCGGATACCCGTGGCCCCCACGGCGTCGTCAGATCGGCCGGGCTCAGATGCTCTCGGCCATTGCCCAGCGCGCACCGTTCCGTTCCGCAAACTCACCACCCGCCTCGTAGAACAGCGGGGCGTTGTCACAGGGTAAGTCGTGAAGCGCGTCTCGACGTGACTTCGGGCCGCAACTCTTGGCGCTCTGGACCCGAAGCCGCTGCAAGGTCCTACGAACCGGCGGTTGATCCGGTCACGCCGTTCGCTCAATCCGTTGTCGAGGCGAAGGCGCTCTCAAGGGTGAACTCCGTGGGGCCCTAAAGGTGTAGGGCTCGTCGGTCGTCATCCTCGTGGGGCTAGGTGGAATCGAACCACCGACCTCACCCTTATCAGGGGTGCGCTCTAACCGACTGAGCTATAGCCCCAGGGACGGGTCAGGGTACTCGGCAGGCCCTTCTTCTCTCACGGTGATCTCCACCCCGCCGAACAGCTCAGCGAAGATGTTGTAGAAGGACGCCGAGATCACGGTGATCACGACCTGGAGCGCGACGACGACGAGTCCGACGAGGATCGCTCCTCGCAGCACGGTCGCCGACAGGAAGTGGAAGTTCTTCGCCGAGAGCAGGTCACCCAGGAACTTCTCCACGCTGTGAATGATTCCGACCGAGACCGCGATGAACCACAGCGACACCAGCGCGACGATCGTCACGAACATGGCGCTCAGGTAGAAGCACAACGACAGCTTCGTCACCGACCACAGATCGACCTTCGTCACCGTCTGCCGGTACTGACGATCCACCCCGACGACCGCGGCGCGCGTGGTCCCGGTCGCGGTCGCGACTGGCGGCGGGATGAACACTGGTGCCGCTGCCGACGGAGCTGCGGCCACCGTCGCGGTCGCGGTCCGGGCCGCCTCGCCGCCGCGGCCCGGCAGTCGCAGCCGGCGCGACCGCGGCTTGGGCTCGTCGTCGACGAGCACCGCCTCCGCGTCCGCCTCCGCCTTGGCCGCGTCGCCGACCCGGGACGGCTTCGGTGGCTTCGGTGGCTTCGGCGCGTCGGGCGCCGACTTGGCAGCCGTGTCCGGGCCCGAGGAGGCCGGCGCGCTCGCGGGCGCCTTCGAGGCCTTCGGGGTCTTGGTCCGGCGGACCGGCTTGTCGGGCGCCTTCAGCGCCGCGGTCGATTCGCCGGGTCCGTCGTCGGACTTCTTGGGGGGCGCGTCGTCGACCAGCGCCGCCATCGCGGGGGCCGGCGCGGCGCTCCCCCGCCCCCGCCGAGGCGGTGCCGGCGCGTCGGCCGTCGAGGCCACCGCACTCGATCCGTCGCCGGAACCGGCCCCGTCGCCGCCGCGCTTGCGCGGCGGCGGCTTCACGGCCTTGTCCCCGGACGACGGCAGATCGTCGGGCGGAGTGCTCATGGGGATCCTTCGGCGTCCTCTCCGTCGCCCTCCAACACGGGGGCGACCGCCACGATCGTGTCGCCCTCGCCCAGCCGGGCGACGCGTACACCGGTCGCATCCCGGCCCTGAGCCGAGACCTCAGCGGCCGGCAGGCGAATGATATTGCCGGCCGACGAGAAGACCAGAATCTCGTCGTCCGCCGTGACCGTGAAGGCCGCCACCACGCCGCCTCGGGAGGCGGTGACCTTCATGCCCCGCACGCCCTGACCGCCCCGCCCCTGGCGGTGGAAGAGGTCCAGCTTCGTCCGCTTCCCGTGCCCGCTCGAGCTGACGAAGAGCATGACCGCCCCCCGCCGGTAGAGGTCGCAGGCGACCACCTCGTCGCCGGCGCGCAGCTTCATGCCGCGGACGCCCGCGGTCGCCCGCCCGGTCGGGCGGACGCCGCTCTCGGAGAACCGGATGGCCTGGCCGTTGCGGGTCACCATCACCACGTCGTTGCGGCCGGTGGTCTGGATGACGCGCACGAGCTCGTCGCCGCGCGGCAGGTTGATGGCGATCAGGCCGTTGCGGACCGACGAGTCGTACTCGGACATCCGCGTCTTCTTCACCGTGCCCTTCTTGGTGGCGAAGAAGAGGTAGGCGCCGTCCTCGTAGGTGCGGGTGTCGATGATGGCCTGGATCCGCTCGCCGCCCACCAGGCTGATGAGGTTCACGAGCGCGGTGCCACGCGCGGTGCGGTCCTTCATCGGGATCTCGTGGGCGCGGAGGCGGTACACCTTGCCGCGGTTCGAGAACATCAGCAGGTACGAGTGGGCGGTCGTGGTGAGGAGCTGGTCGACATAGTCGTCGCTGCGACTGCGGCTGCCCCGCACGCCGCGCCCGCCGCGGCCCTGGCGTCGGAACGCGTCGGCGGCGACCGACTTGATGTAGCCGCCCTTGGTGAGGACGACGACGACCTCCTCGTCCTGGATGAGGTCCAGGACGTCGATCTCGCCGGTGTCGGCGGTGAGTCGGGTGCGCCGGTCGTCGCCGAAGCGGTCCCGCAGCGCGACGAGCTCGTCCTTGATGACCTTGCGCAGCTTCGGCTTGCTCTTGAGGATCGAGTCGAGCTCCTTGATCGTCGCCCGCAGCTCCTCGAGCTCGTCGACGAGCTTCTGGCGCTCGAGCGCCGTCAGTCGCCGCAGCTGCATGTCCAGGATGTGATTGGCCTGGATCTCGGTGAACGTGAACGGCTTTGCCATCAGGCCGGCCCGGGCCGTGTCGACGTCGGCCGCGCCCCGGATCAGCTTGATGACGGCGTCGAGCATGTCGAGGGCCTTGGTGAGCCCCTCGACGATGTGCGCCCGCCGCTTCGCCCGCTCGAGGCGGAACTCGGTCCGGCGGGTCACCACCTCCATCTGGTGGGCGACGTAGACGAGGATCGCCTGGTCGAGGGACAGCAGTCGCGGCACGCCGTCGACGAGCGCGAGCATGTGCACCGGGAACGTGGTCTGCATCGGCGTGTGCTTGTAGAGCTGGTTCAGCACCACGTTGGCGTTGGCGTCGCGGCGGAGCTCGATGACGAGCCGGTTGGTGTCGCCCGCGGACTCGTTGCGGACGTCCCGGACGCCCTCGACCTTGCGGTCGTTCACGAGCTCGGCCACCTTCTGGCCGATCACCTCGATCGACGTCTGGTACGGGACCTGCGTCACGACGATGCGCTGCTCGCCGCGCTTGCCCTCTTCGATCTCGGCGACGGCGCGCATCTTGATGGAGCCGCGGCCCTTCGTGTACGCCTCGCGGATCCCCTGCTTGCCGAGGATCAGGGCCCCGGTCGGGAAGTCGGGGCCCTTCACGATCTTCATGAGGTCCGACGGCCGGGCGTCCGGGTGGTCGAGCACGTAGACGGCGGCGTCGATCACCTCGCGCAGGTTGTGGGGCGGGATGTTCGTCGCCATCCCGACCGCGATCCCGCCGACCCCGTTGACGAGGAGGTTCGGGAACCGGGCCGGGAGCACCACCGGCTCCTCGCGCTGGCCGTCGTAGGTCGGCTGCAGGTCGACGGTGTCCTCGTCGATCTCGCCGAGCAGTTCCATCGCCAGCGCGGCGAGGCGGGCCTCCGTGTACCGCGCCGCGGCGGGGCGGTCGTTCGGGTCGGCCGACCCGAAGTTGCCGTGCCCGTCGACGAGCGGGTAGCGCAGCGAGAAGTCCTGGGCCATGCGGGCCAGCGCGTCGTAGATCGCGCTGTCGCCGTGCGGGTGGTACTTGCCCATGACCTCGCCGACCGACTGGGCCGACTTCTGGTACTTGCGGTCGGGACGGAGACCGAAGTCGTACATGCCGTAGAGGATCCGGCGGTGCACCGGCTTGAGCCCGTCCCGGGCGTCCGGCAGCGCACGCGCCGTGATGACGGACATCGCGTAGTCCAGGAAGGAGCGCTCCATCTCCTCCTGGATCTCGACAAGCTCGACGGTGCCGGTGCTCGCCTCCGCGCCCTGGTCCTCAGGCATCGATGAACCGCACGTCCTTCGCGTTGTCTTGGATGAACCGCCGGCGGGTCTCGACGTCCTCGCCCATGAGCGTCGAGAAGATCTCGTCTGCGATGGCGGCGTCTTCGACCGAGATCCGCAGCAGCGTACGCGTGGCCGGGCTCATGGTGGTCTCGCCCAGCTCCTGCCAGTCCATCTCCCCGAGGCCCTTGAAGCGGTTGATGTCGATCTTCTGGCCGTCGTGCGCGGCCTCGAACGCCCGCAGCGCGGCCTCGTCCTTCAGGTAGTGGCGCTCCCGCCCGATGTCGGCCCGGTACAGGGGCGGCTGGGCGATGTAGATGCAGCCGTACCGAACCAGCTCCTGGAGCTGGCGATAGAAGAAGGTGAGCAGCAGGGTGCGGATGTGCGCGCCGTCCACGTCGGCGTCGGCCAGCACGATGATCTTGTGGTAGCGCGCCTTCGAGCCGACGAAGTCGTCGCCGACACCGGCGCCGATGGCCTGGACGAGGGTCTGCACCTCCTCGTTCTTCAGCATCCGGTCGATGCGCGAGCGTTCGACGTTCAGGATCTTGCCCCGGATCGGCAGGATGGCCTGGAAGCGCGGGTCCCGGGCCCGCTTCGCCGAGCCGCCGGCGCTGTCGCCCTCGACGATGAACAGCTCCGATTCGGCCGGGTCCTTCGACGAGCAGTCGGCGAGTTTGCCCGGCATCGCCGCGCTCTCGAGCAGCGACTTGCGGCGCGTGAGGTCCCGGGCCTGGCGGGCCGCGACGCGGGCGCGCGACGCCTGGATGGCCTTGTTGACGATCTGCCGGCTCTCCGACGGGTGCTCCTCGAGCCAGTCGGCGAGCTTCTCGTTCGTCGCTCGCTCGACCGTCGAGCGCATCTCGGTGTTGCCCAGCTTGGCCTTGGTCTGGCCCTCGAACTGCGGTGACCGCAGCTTCACCGAAACGATCGCGGTCAGGCCCTCCCGGATGTCTTCGCCGAGGAGGTTGTCGTCCTTGTCCTTCAGCAGGCTCTTGGCCTTGCCGTATTTGTTCAGCACGTTCGTGAGGGCCTTCTTGAAACCCTCCTCGTGCATCCCGCCCTCGGTGGTGGCGATGTTGTTCGCGAACGAGTGGAGTCCCTCGTAGAAGCCAGTGTTCCACTGCATCGCGATCTCGATCTCGGATCCGTTGCTGCGGTCCTCGAACGACACCACCCGCTTGAACAGCGGCTCCTTCGACGCGTTCAGGTGCTTCACGAAGTCGACGATCCCGCCCGAGAACCGGAAGTTCTGCTCGAGCACCGGCTGCACGCGCTCGTCGCGGAACCGGATCTCCAGGTCCTTGTTGAGGAACGCCATCTCGCGGAGGCGCTCCATGAGGGTCTGGGCCCGGAACTCGGTGTCCTCGAACACCGACGGGTCGGGCCAGAACGTGATGACGGTCCCGCGCCGCTTCGAGGTCCCCACCTTCTTCAGTCGGCCCTGCGGGACGCCGCCCTTGGCGAAGTGCTGCTCCCAGCGCGCCCCGTCCCGGTGGATCTCGAGGTCGAGGCGGATGGAGAGCGCGTTCACGACCGAGACGCCGACGCCGTGCAGGCCGCCCGAGATCTTGTACCCGTCGCCGCCGAACTTCCCGCCCGCGTGCAGCGTCGTCATGATGATCTCGGCCGCCGACTTCTTGCGGTCGTCGGGGTGCGGGTCGACGGGGATGCCGCGACCGTTGTCGGCCACCCGGCAGCCACCGTCGGCGAGGAGGGTGACGTCGATGCGGGTCGCCTCCCCCGCCATCGCCTCGTCGACCGAGTTGTCCACGACCTCGTAGACGAGGTGGTGCAGACCCGACGGACCGGTCGACCCGATGTACATGCCGGGGCGCTCGCGCACCGGCTCGAGACCCTTGAGGACCGTGATGTCCTTCGCGGTGTAGGTCCGCTTCCGGGCGGTGGTCGTCTTCTCGGGGGTCAAGGCGCGCGCACCTCGCTGGCGATCGACGCCGATGTGGCCGTCGGGGGAGTTTCGGGGGAACCGTCGGGGCTCGGAGCCTCGTCGAACGGCGGTACGGCATGCGACGCCACGTCAACGAGTCCGATCGACACACGTCATTCTACCAGTCCACTGGCGCGACGACGCGACCTCGCGCGCCTCAGCGGGGCGGGTCAACGACGATTCGAACGGTGTGGACGGTGTCCTGGCCGCTGATCTCGGCCAGCCGAGCGCGGATCTCGTGCTCGAGGTAGCGCAGCTGCGTCGCCCACGGCGGCGCGTCGACCGCGATCGTCAGCGTCCCGTCGCGGAGGCTGCGCGGGCGGGCGTGCTCGGCCACCGTGGCGCCAACGACGTCGGGCCAGTGGTCGCTCAGCGAGTCGGCGAGGCCGGGGTCGGGAAGGCCGAGCTCGCGCCCGACCTCGCGCAGCGCGTCGCCGAGCGAGGTGGGTGTCTCCGACCGCCGGCGGGGCGGCGTCATGACGGGGTGGGCGCTCGGACGCGCCCCGCGCCGACCTCGAGGTGACAGGCCGGCGTCACGCCTTCGGGCAGGCTGCCGGCCGTGGTGACCACGGTCTGCGCGTCGGTCGGCAGCGCGGTCACGAGCGCATGGGCCCGCTCCGCGTCGAGCTCGCTGAAGACGTCGTCGAGGAGCAGCACCGGGTCGCTGCCGACGATGTCGGTCACGACCCGGTGCGCGGCCAGGCGCAGGGCGAGCGCCAGCGTGCGCTGCTCACCTTGGGACGCATGGGTGCGGCTGTCCCGCCCGTCGATCTCGAGCCGCCAGTCGTCGCGGTGCGGCCCGACGAGCGTCGTGCCGCGCTCGAGCTCCTGCCGCTGCTTGCCGGCGAGCGCGGCGCGCAGGGCGGGCTCGACATCGTCCAGCACCGGGTCGGGCTCGGCCCAGTCGGATTGGTACGACGCGCCGACGCCGCGTGCCCGCGGCGCGAGCGCCCGATAGGAGGCGTCGACCGCGGCGGCCAGACGTGCCACGAGCCGGAGCCGGCCCCGGATGAGCTCGCCGCCGGCCTGCACGAGCTGCTCGTCGAAGACGGCCAAGGTGTCGCGCGCCTCTTGGTCGCGCACGCCGCCCCGGAGGAGGGCGTTGCGGTGCCGCAGCACCCGCTCGACGTCGGCCCGGACGCCGGCATACCGGGGCGCGCCGGCGACGAGCAGGTCATCGAGGTAGGCGCGCCGCTCGGCGGGGCCGCCCTTGACGAGCTGGAGATCGTCGGGCGCGAACACCGTCACGCGCAGGCTGCCGGCCAGGTCGCGCGTGCGCGCCGCGGGATGGCCGTTGAGGAGGATGCGGTTGCGGCCCGCGGCGCGCAGCTCGACGTCGATCTGACGGAGGCGGCCGTCCTCCTGCACGCTGCCGCGAACGACCGCGAGTTCCGCGCCGTCGCGAATGAGGGCGCGGTCGGGCACCCGACGGAACGACTGTCCGGAGGCCAGCCAGGCGATCGCCTCCAGGAGGCTGGTCTTGCCCTGGCCGTTGGCGCCCGTGACGACAATGACCGCCGGCGGCAGGTCCAGCGCGGCGGCGGCGTAGCAGCGGAAGTCGGTGAGCTCGAGGCGGGCGAGGTACACGGCGGGTCCGCGTCACGGCGCACCGGCAGCGGTTCGTCGTCCGGTCAGGCGATCCGCACCGGCATGAGGAGATACAAGAAGTCGGCCCCGTCGCTGCCCCGGAGCACCGCCGGCTTCAGGGGGTCGATGGTCTCGACGACGATCTCGGAGGAGCCCGCCGCCTCGAGGCCGTCAAGCAGGAACTGGGAGTTGAAGGCGACCGTTAGCTCCGACCCCTCGTACTTGCCTTCCACCGGCTCGTAGGACTGGCCGACGTCCTGCGCGGTCGCCGAGAGCTCCAAGCCGTCGGCGCTCATCGCGAGGCGGATCGGGCTGGAGTCGCGGTTCTGCCCCGCGACGAGCCGGACCCGGTTCACGGCGTCGGCGAGCGCGTCCCGTTCCACGGTGAGACGGTTCGGGTAGCCGCTCGGCACGAGCTGCTGGTAGTTCGGGAACTCGCCCTCCACCAGGCGGGCGGTGAGCTCGGTCTTGTCGAGCCGGAACGTCACATCCCGCTCGCCGAGGAACACCTCCACGTCCCCGTCGGACGGCAGCAGCCGCTGCAGCTCGGCGAGGCCCTTCGCGCCGACGAGCACCGAGCGGCCCTCGGTGAGGAGGCTCACCCCCGGGAGATCCCGCACCGCGAGGCGGTAGGAGTCGGTGGCCACCAGCCGCACCCCGTCGGCGGTGGCCGCGACGAGCACGCCGGTGAGGATCGGGCGGGCGTCGTCCTTCGACGCCGCCGGCACCACCTGCCGGAGCCCCTGGGAGAGCGGACCGGCCGCGACCTTCACGCCCTGGCCGGCCGGCTCGGGAAGACGCGGGAAGTCGGACGCGGCGAGGGTCCGGATCTCGGAGCGGAACCGCCCGGCCTCGATCTTGGCCTGGTCCTCACCGATCTCCACGCGGACGGCGCCGGCCGCTAGGCGCCCCATCAGCTCCTGGAGCAGGCGGGCCACGAGCACCGCGCTCCCCGTCCCCTCGACCTCGGCCGGGACCCGCACCCGGATGGTGAGCTCGAGATCGGATCCGACCAGCTCGACCTCGCCCTCCTGCAGGCGGACGAGGAGACCGGACAAGACCGGGAGCGCGCCGGTGCGAGACGCGACGGCGCGGTAGGCGGTGGCGACCGCGTCGGCGAGGGTGTCACGTTCGCAACGGAACTTCACGGGCCGCTCCTGTGGGTGGGCCTTGTGATTACTACTTAGTACCTAGGTCGTAGTTGTAATAGGGGCTGTGGATTGTGGACAGCACCCCCGTCGGGGCAGGTCAGAGGCCGAATCGGTCGTCCCCAGGTTTCCCCAGGATTCGGCCGTTTTCCACCGGGGCTGAGGCGGAGGGCTCGTAGAGGGCCACGGTATCCAGAGGGGCGGGATCGGTTTCCCCACCTTTCCACAGTGTCGTCCACACGCGGCGCAGCCACGCCGACGTCAGGTCGCGCTGCCGCGGCGGATCCGCTTCATGAGCTCGTTGACCTGCGCAAACGTGTGGTGGCGTTCCTGCATCTGCTCGCGGATCTTGGCGACGGCGTACATGACGGTGGTGTGGTCGCGACCACCGAACTCTTCGGCGATGCGGGGGAAGCTGAGATCGGTCAGCTCGCGCATGACGTACATGCCGATCTGGCGGGCGGTGACGAGGGGGCGGCGGCGGCTCTTGCCGCAGAGCTCGTCGAGGGTCCAGCCGAACTGCTTCGAGGTCTCGTCGAGGATCAGGGTGGGGGTGATCTCGCGAGGCTCGCGGGCCGGGACGATGTCGGCGAGCACGGACCGTGCGACCTCCTCGGAGAGGGGCGTGCGGTTCAGGCTCGAGTACGCCGCGATCCGGATGAGGGCGCCCTCGAGCTCCCGGATGTTGTCCTCGATGCTGGAGGCGATGAAGGCCAGGACCTCGTCCGGGATGCCGTGCAGGTGCTCGGCCTCCGTCTTCTTTCGGAGGATGGCGAGGCGGGTCTCGAACTCGGGGGGCACCACGTCGGTGATGAGGCCCCATTCGAACCGGCTCCGCAGCCGGTCCTCGAGGGTGGCGATGTTCTTCGGCGACCGGTCCGACGAGATGATGATCTGGCCGCCGTTGTTGTGGATGTGATTGAACGTGTGGAAGAACTCCTCCTGCAGCTCCTCGGTGCGCTCGAGGAACTGGATGTCGTCGATGAGGAGCGCGTCGAGCTCGCGGTAGCGGCGCTTGAAGAGCGGCATCCGGCTCCGGTCGCGGATCGCCTCCACGAAGTCGTTCATGTACGACTCGGTGTTCACGTACCGGACGCGGAAGTTCGGGTGCAGGTCGAGCAGGTGGTGCCCGATCGCGTGCAGCAGGTGCGTCTTGCCGAGGCCGGCCCGGCCGTAGATGAAGAGCGGGTTGTACGCGGTCGCCGGCTCCTCGGCGACCTGCAGCGCGGCCGCGTGCGCGAAGCGGTTCGAGGCGCCGATCACGAACTGGCTGAACGTGTAACGCGGGTTCAGCCGGGCGGTGGTGAGCGGCGGCGCGAGCTCCGACTTGGCCGGCGCTGGGTCGGCGGCCGGCGGGGCCGGGGCCGGGGCGGCCGGCGCTCGCGCCACGGCGACCTCTTCGACCCGGGCGTCCGTGTCGACCTGGAGGTCCACCGCGAGGGGCCGGCCGGTCGACCGCAGCAGGGCCGACTCGAGGATGGGGAGGTACTGGGACCGGATCTTGGCGGCGGCGACCTGGTTCGGGACGCTCAGATGGAGGACGTCGTCGCGGAGCCGCAGCGGGCGAAGGCCATGGAACCACGTCTGCCAGGTCGAGTCCGCGAGCTCGGCCCGGACCCGCCCCCGGGCCTGGTCCCAGACCCGTTCGGCCAGGTCATCAGGGGGTTGCGGATCGGGCAGGTTGACGTTGTCCACAGGCGCGTCCACATGTTGTGGAGAAACGGGAGTGGCGCCTGGGCCGCTCCCCCCTCAGGGTTGGCCGGCCCAGTCGAGGCGAGGCCCCGTGGGGAAGTGCGCCGTCGTAGGCCGGATCGACGGCGAGCCGGGAACGTAGCACCGGCCTCCGAGCAGTCACAAGGGGTGACCGGCGTGACGGTCGACGTGGTCGTCACGCGCGCGTTGCGACTCTGTTCGCGGCGCTCGTACACTGTCGCGTCACCGCAGCGCACACCTTGGCTGCGTCTCGCCCCTTCTACGGCGATCGCGCAGCGGCTTCGGTGCGCTCCTGGAGGTCACTCGTGAAGCGCACGTACCAACCGAACAACCGGAAGCGCAAGAAGACCCACGGGTTCCGCGCCCGGATGCGGACCCGCGGCGGCCGAGCCGTGCTCAGGGCGCGACGCGCGCGTGGCCGCAAGCGACTCGCGGCCTGAGCCAGCCGATCCACGACCGTGCGACCTTCGAGGCGCTCGCGCAGGTACGGCCGACGCGCCGGGGACCGGTGTCTGTTCGCGTCGTCACGACCGAGCAAGCGACCGCACCGCGGGTCGCGTACGCGGTCGGGCGCGGCGTCGGCGGCGCGGTGGCGCGCAACCGAGCGCGCCGACGTCTCCGAGCTGCGCTCCGGGAGCACGCGGACGCGCTCCGGCCGGGTGCCGCGTACCTCGTCGGCGCGAGCCGGCCGGTCGTGAGCATGCCGTTCCGCGAGCTGGTGCGCTGCCTGGGCGCCGCGGTGCGCGAGGGGGGCGGTGCCCGATGAGCGCCGGCCGTCAGCCGAGCCCGGTCGCCCGGGTCCTGATCGTCCCGATCCGGGCCTGGCGGGTCGTGAGCACCCGCCTGCCGCCCCGCTGCCGCTTCTACCCGTCCTGCTCCGCGTATGCCCTGGAGGCGTTGCAGGAGCACGGCGCGGGGCGGGGATCCTGGCTGGCCATCCGGCGGGTCGGCCGCTGCCATCCCTGGCATGAGGGCGGTCTCGACCCCGTACCCCCGTCGAACAAACGTTCCCCACAGGCGACCCCGGCCGGGGTCGCCACCTCCTGAGAGGCCCCGATGCAGCAGTTCCTCAACACGATGTACAACGCGCTCGGCGCGGTGCTGGCGTTCTTCTACTCGCTGGTGCCGGACCTCGGCGTCTCGATCATCCTGCTGACCATCGCGGTGATGGTGATCCTCTACCCACTCACCGCGAAGCAGTTCAAGTCGATGATGGCGATGCAGCGCGTGCAGCCGGAGATCAAGAAGCTGCAGGCGAAGTACAAGGGGGATCGCCAGAAGCTCAACGAGGAGATGATGCGGTTCTACCAGGAGAACCACATCAACCCGCTGAGCGGGTGCCTGCCGCTCCTGGTGCAGATGCCGATCTTCTTCCTGCTGTTCCGGGTGCTGCGCGACCCGTACAAGCACATCCCGAAGACCGGCTCGTTCAACGGGCTCTACAACAAGTTCTGCGGCGGGCTGAAGAACTGCGGCCACCCCGCCTCGAACCTGCACTCGGTGAAGTTCCTCGGCATCGACCTCCAGAAGACGGCGACCGAGGTCCACGGGATCACCACCGCCGCCCCCTACTTCGTCCTGGTCGGCTTGGTGGTCGTCACCGGCCTGCTCCAGACCCGCCAGCAGACCTCCCGGACCCCCCAGGCCAGCAAGCAGATGGGCACGGTCATGAAGATCCTCCCGATCTTCTTTGGCCTCATCTCGCTGCAGTTCCCGGCCGGGCTCGTCCTGTACTTCTTCGTCAGCAACCTGTCCCGGGTGGCCCAGCAGGAGATCGTGTGGCGCCGCCACGGCCACGAGATGACCCAGGGCCCGGCGAGCCGGAAGCTCGGGGCCGGGGCGAAGGCGATCGACGTGGCCAGCAGCGACCGGACCGAGGCGGAAGAGGAGACCCCACCGCCTCGGGAGGACAACGGCGACGGGGCCGCCCGTCGGGACAAGCCCCGGACGCCGGCCGTGCAGCCCCGGGCCAAGCCGGAGCGCCGACCCCAGCCCCGGGCGGCCCAGCGGCGTCCCGCGGTCCCGCCCCGGGCCCTGATCCAGGAGGAGCGGGTGCGGGGCAGCGGGCTGCGGGGGTTCTTCCAGCTGCCGCCGCTCCCGACCGGCAACGGGGGCGCACGGACGACGGCGCCGAGCCGGCCGACCCGGACCGCCACCGCCCGACCGGCGCGGTCGACGGCCCGGGGTGGGCCCAGCAGCGGGCGACCACCGCCCCAGCAACGACAGCGGAGTTCGAAGAAGAAGCGGAAGCGCTGAGGTTCCGCCCGTGGAATGGGTGGAGACGACGGGGCGGACCGTCGCCGCGGCGCTCGACGTCGCCCTCGACACGCTGGGGGTCGACGAGGACGAGGTCGAGTACGAGGTGCTCGAGGAGCCGCGCGGCCGGCTGCTCGGCCGCCGGGAGGCCAGGATCCGGGCCCGGGTCCGGCCGATCTCCCGGGAGAAGCCGGGGGAGCGCCGCCGGCCGCGGCGGCCCCGGTCGGGGGACGGCGGGCGGGGCGCACAGGGCCGGTCGGCTCGGGGCCGGCGGGACGGCGGGGGCCAGGCGCCCCGAGCCGGAGCCCGGGCGGCGGGCGGCGACGGGCCGAGCCGCTCGTCGGGGCGGTCGCGAAGCAGGTCGAGACGGGCTCCGTCAGCGGGCTCGAACGAGGAGACGAGGGAGGAGCCGGTGAGCGAGGTGCCCGTGGAGGAGCAGGCCCAGGAGGCCGAGACGTTCACCCGGGGGCTGATCGATGCGTTCGGCGCCCCGGCGACGGTGGCGACGATCATCGACGAGGAGGGCGGGGTGCTGGTCGACGTGACCGGCTCGGACCTCGGCCTGCTGGTCGGGCCGCGGGGTGCGACGCTCCAGGCCATCGAGGAGCTCGTGCGCACGGTGGTCCAGCGGCGGACCGAGGGCCGGGGGGCCCGGATCAACGTCGACGTCGGCGGCTATCGAGCCAAGCGGCGGGAGGCGCTGGCCCGCTTCGCCGAGGAGCTGGCCGAGAAGGTGCGGGAGACGGGGCGGGAGCAGGCGCTCGAGCCGATGCCGGCCTCGGACCGGAAGGTCGTCCACGACACCATCGCCGAGCTCGACGGCGTGACGACGGTGTCGGAGGGCGAGGAGCCGCGCCGCCGCGTGGTCGTCCGACCGGGCTGACCCGTGTTCGGCGGGCTGCCCGCCGTCCTCACCGGGGCGCAGGAGCGGGGGCTCCTCGGCCCGGGCCCGGTCGATGAGCAGCTGGAGCACGCGCGCCGGCTGGCCGAGCTGATCGGCCCCCCGCCTTCCTCGTTCCTCGACCTCGGGTCCGGCGCTGGCATCCCCGGCCTCGTACTCGCCCTGGCCTGGCCGACCGCGACCGGGGTGCTGCTCGATTCCGGGCGCCGCCGGGGCGACCACCTGCGGGCGGCCTGCGCCGAGCTCGGGCTGGCCGACCGGGTGGCGGTCGTCGTCGCCCGGGCCGAGGAGGCGGCGCACCGGCCCGAGTGGCGGGGGCGGCTGGCGCTCGTCGTCGCCCGCGGCTTCGGGCCGCCGGCCGTCACGGCCGAGTGCGCGGTGGGGTTCCTCGAGGCTGGCGGCGAGCTGGTGGTCTCCGAGCCGCCGGGCGGCGCCCCCGAGCGCTGGGATCGGGCCGGCCTCGCTCGGCTGGGTCTGGGGGCGCCCGAGGTTCGCTCAGCCGGCGGGGCGTCGATCGCCCGCCTCCGGCTCGAGCGGGCGCCGGGTCGGGAGTGGCCCCGACGGACCGGGGTGCCGGCCCGCCGACCGCTCTGGCGGTGATCGGGGGCGGACCGGGTTCCACGTGGAACCGTTCCAACGCCCGCCGGCGGGGGTTCCACGTGGAACCATCCCCCGCCCCAGGAGCGCCGAGTTCCACGTGGAACCGAGGAGACCTTCCCAAGCCGGGCTGACTCGCGTATCCTGCAGACCCAGCCTCAAGTCGACGTCGAGACTCTTGGAGGAGCGTTGAGCGACACCAGGCTCGACGAGGAGCGCGGTGTGGAGCCACGCCTGCCCGACGGTCCGATCCTCGATCCGGAGACGATGCCGGCCGGGCCGTCGGGTCGAGCCCCCCGCCCGCTCGAGCTGCCCCGGGTGCTGGCCATCGCCAACCAGAAGGGCGGGGTCGGCAAGACCACCACCGCCGTGAACCTCGGAGCGGCGCTGGCCGAGGCCGGCTTCCGGCTGCTGGTCGTCGACCTCGACCCCCAGGGCAACGCGACCACCGGCCTCGGGCTCAACCCCCGCGACGTGACCGGCTCCGTCTACGACGTGATCCTCAGCAACATGGCCCTCGAGGACTGCGTGGAGCCGACCAGCCTGAAGAACCTCTTCGTCGCCCCGGCCACGATCGACCTGGCCGGCGCCGAGATCGAGCTGGTGGCCCAGATGAGCCGCGAGCTGCGGCTCCGGCGGGCCATCGACGCCGTGCGCGACCACTACGACCTGGTCCTCATCGACTGCCCGCCGTCGCTGGGCCTGCTCACCGTGAACGGCCTGGCGGCGGCCGACGACGTCATCGTCCCGATCCAGTGCGAGTACTACGCGCTGGAGGGACTCGGCCAGCTGCTCCGCAACGTCTCGCTCGTGCACGCCAACCTGAATCCCAGCCTGGAGGTGCGCGGCATCGTCCTCACCATGTACGACGCCCGCACCAAGCTTGCCGACCAGGTCGAGGCCGAGGTCCGCGAATACTTCGGGCCGAAGGTCTACAAGACCGTGGTCCCCCGCACCGTCCGGCTCTCGGAGGCGCCGTCGTTCGGGCAGCCGATCATCGTGTTCGACTCGACCTCCCGCGGCGCGAAGGCCTACCGCGACCTGGCCAAGGAGGTGAGTCGTGGCGCGACCAGGCGGTCTCGGTAAGGGCCTCGGCGCGCTCATCCCCACCGGGACCGCCGAGCGGGCCGGCGGAGCCGCGGCCGTGGGCCCCGGCCTCCAAGAGCTCCCAATCGCCGCGATTCGCCCAAACCCCTATCAACCTCGCGATCGGTTCGACGAGGAGGGCCTGGGCGCGCTCGCCGACTCGATCCGCGAGGTCGGGCTGCTGCAGCCGGTGCTGGTCCGTCCGGCCGGCGACGGCTACGAGCTCGTGGCCGGCGAGCGCCGGTGGCGGGCCGCCCGCCGGGCCGGCCTCCAGGTCATCCCCGCCATCGTCCGCCAGACCGAGGATCGCAAGGCGCTGCAGGCGGCGCTGGTCGAGAACCTCCAGCGCGACGACCTCAACCCGCTCGAGGAGGCGGCCGCCTACCAGCAGATGATCGAGGACTTCTCGATGACGCACGAGCAGGTCGCGGCCACGGTTGGGAAGAGCCGGGCCGCGGTGTCGAACACGATGCGCCTGCTCCAGCTGCCGCCGTCGATCCAGCGCGCGCTGCGCGACGACCGACTGTCGATGGGCCACGCGCGCGCGCTGCTCGGCACGCCCGACCGCGCGTTCCAGGAGGCGCTGGCGCGACGCGCGATCAAGGAGGACCTGTCCGTGCGCGCGGTCGAGGAGGCGGTGCGGGCGCGCAACGACGGCGGCGACGACTCGGAGCGCGCACGGCGCGGCGCGGCGCGCATGCGACCGCCGGGCCTGCTGCAGCTCGAGGAGCTGCTCGGCGACTACCTCGAGACCCGGGTGCGGGTCCGCCTCGGCGCGGGCGGGAAGGGCGCCGTCACCGTGGACTTCGCCGGGCTCGACGACCTCGAGCGGATCTATCGGCGGATGACCGACAACCGGGGCGCCGCGAACGCAGCGTCGGCTTAGCCGGCGTCGGCGGCGGCCGGCTCCTCGACGGCGCGACGCACCCCGCGCACGATGGCGCGGGCGACGGTCCCGGCGCTGGCGACCAGGGCCCGCATCGCCTCGACGTCGCCGTCGGGGACGACCTCGCAGACGACGGCGGCCATGCGCGTCTCCCGGAGCGCGGCGTAGGCCTTGCCCGACACGTCGACGTCGATCGGCAGCACGTCGCGCAGCTCGTCGTGGATCGCGCGTGCGATGGCGTGGCCGGCCTCGGAGCGGAACCGGCCCACCTCGAAGTAGGCGCAGTGGCAGCCGACCGCGTCCCCGGGCCGGAGCCCGAGGAAGAGGTCGGCGTCGAAGCGGTTGGCGCCCGCTGCCACGAGGGAGTCGTCGGCGCCCGACGCGTCGAGGACGGCCCGGGCACCGGCGTCGAGCAGCCCCCGCGTCACCTCCTCGCCGAGCACGGCCAGGCCGGGCGCGGCGGCGACGTAGGCGGTGTGGCCCCCGAGGCGGCGGGGGGCCTCGTGGCGGAGGGCCTCCCGCTCCCGCACCGTCGCCACCGAGCCCGCGGCCATGCCGCTGACCCGGCCCAGCACCGCCACCGTGGCGGGGCCGCAGATGCCGTCGGCGGGGATGCCGGCGTCGCGCTGGAAGGCGGCGAGGCCGTCGCGGGTCTCGGTCCCGAAGATCCCGTCCTCGCGCCCGACGTCGAAGCCGAGCGCGCTCAGCCGCCGCTGGAGCTCGAGGACGTCGTCGCCCCGCACCATGGGGCGGCGGAGGTAGAGGAGTCGGTCGGCGAGGTCGTAGCCGCTCTCGACGAGGGCGGACCAGGTCTGGCGCCCGACCAGGCCGTCGACCCGGAGGCCCCGGGCGTCTTGGAAGGCGCGGACGGCGGCCTCGGTGGCGGCGTCGAAGGACCCCATCGGGTCGGCGCTGACGTCGTGGCCGACCGCGCTGAGTCGACGCTGGAGGTCACGCACGGCCTCGCCGCGCTGGCCGGTCCGCAGCGGGGCCGGCACGCGGGTCAGCCGACGAACTCGGCGAGCTCCTGCAGGAGCTGGGCCTTGCCCTTCGCCCCGACGAGCCGGCGCGCCTCCTGGGACGCCTCACCGGCCTTGAACACGAGCAGGGTCGGGATGCTCATCACGTTGTAGCGCATGGCCGTGTTGGGGTTGTCGTCGACGTTGAGCTTGGCGATCTGGATCTTGTCGCCGTTCTCGGACGCGATCTCCTCGAGCACGGGACCGATCATCTTGCACGGTCCGCACCACTCGGCCCAGAAGTCGACCAGCACCGGCTTCTCGGAGCCGCTGATCGTCTCGTCGAAGGTGGAGTCGCTCAGCGCCACGATGTGCTCACCCACGCCATTCACCTTTCGGTCGTCGTCCGGCGTTCGCTGGACGAGTCTACGAGAGTGCGAACGCAGAACCCCGGCCGCGCATTCCGCGCCCGGGCGTCACCCCTTGGCGTGGGCCCGGGCCGACAGCCAGCGCTCGGCTTCGATCGCGGCCATGCAGCCGCTGCCGGCGGCGGTGACGGCCTGGCGGAACACGTGGTCCTGCACGTCCCCGGCCGCGAACACGCCGTCGACCGACGTCATCGTCGAGTCGGCGCGGGTGACGACGTAGCCGCCCTCGTCGAGCTCGAGCTGGCCGCGCAGCAGCGCGGTGTTCGGGTCGTGCCCGATGGCGACGAACAGGCCGCCGACCTCGAGCTCGGAGCGGTCGTCGGTGACGGTGTCGCGGAGCCGCAGCCCCTCGACGCTGCCGTTGCCGACGACCTCGTCGACGACCGCGTTCCACCGGAACGAGATCTTCGGGTTCGCGCGGGCCCGGTCGCCCATGATCTTCGACGCCCGGAGCTCGTCGCGCCGGTGGATGAGCGTGACCTCGGTCGCGAACTTGGTGAGGAACAACGCCTCCTCGACCGCGGAGTCTCCGCCGCCCACGACCGCCAGCGCCTTGCCCCGGAAGAAGAACCCGTCGCAGGTGGCGCAGGTGGACACGCCGTGGCCGAGCAGCCGCTCCTCGGATTCGAGCCCGAGCATCCGGGCCGTCGCGCCGGTCGAGACGATGAGCGCCTCGCTGCGCAGCTCCTGCCCGTCGACCCACACGCCGAACGGCGATCCGCCGAGGTCGAGCTGCTCGGCGTCGGCGGTGATGAACTCGGCGCCGAACCGGCCCGCCTGCTCCCGGAACTTCGTCATCAGCTCGGGGCCGAGGATCCCGTCCGGGAACCCGGGGTAGTTCTCGACGTCGGTCGTCAGCATCAGCTGCCCGCCGGCGCCGAGGCCCTCGACGACGATCGGGGCCAGGTTGGCCCGGGCCGCGTACACGGCCGCGGTGAGCCCGGCCGGCCCGGAGCCGACGATGACGAGCGGGTGGTGCTCGGTCATGGGCGGGCGTACCTCCGGGCTGGTGCCACCGACGGGCTCACGCCGGCCGGCGGGTTCGCTTCGACCAGCAGAACGCGCCGCCCAGGACCAGCATTCCGCCCACGATCAGGTGGGCCAGCCACACGTCGCCGGTGAGGATGACGAGGCCCCGGAAGGCGCCGATGGCGAGCACCACGAACGCGGTGGTGAGGAAGAAGGTGACGAGCAGGCCGTAGACGACGGCCCGGGTCGCCCGCTGGGCCGGAACGACGGCGCGCTGGCGGACCGCCGTGACGGCGGCCTCGATTGCGTCCGCAGCTTGGGTGGTCCAGTCGGCCATGGGCTCCCGATCGGGCCGCCAGGGCTGGGAGCGTACCTGGGGCCGGGCCCCCGCTTACCGGGCCGGCGGCGAGCTCGGCCCGGGGCCGGGGCTGCCGTGGGCGGCGGGGGGCAGGGTGGTCGCGCCGGCGCCGGCCGCGCGCACGAGCAGATACCCGGCCGCGGCGCCGACGATGAACAGGAGCACCGCCAGCGCGGTGACCGCGCCGCGGCGGGCCGGGCGCTCGCGCGGTCGCTGCTGCAGCTCGGCCCGGGTGCGGGTCGGCTCGCGGGGCGCCATGACGACGGTGCGGCCCGGGTCGGTCCGGGGCCGCTCGGCGACCGTGGTGTCCTCGCGGGGCCGGTCCGAGAGCGCGTCGGCGACCGCCTGCGCGGAGGCGGGCCGGCCGGCGGGGTCGACGGCGAGGCAGGCCATGACGAGGCGGGCCAGCCCGGCCGGTGCGTCGGGCCGGGCCTGGCGAATCGGCGCCGGCGCGGTGCTGAGCCGGGCCAGCGCGATCTGCATCTCGGTGTCGCCGTGGAACGGCAGCTCGCCGACGAGCATCTCGTAGAGGACGAGCCCGAGCGCGTAGATGTCGGTGCGCGCGTCGACGGGTTCGCCGCGCAGCTGCTCGGGCGCGAGGTAGCGGGCGGTGCCGACCACGGTCCCGGTCCGCGTCAGCTCGCTGCCGCCGGCCTTGGCGATCCCGAAGTCGGTGACCTTCACCGCCATCCCGGGCGGGACGAGCACGTTGGCCGGCTTCACGTCGCGGTGCACGATCCCCTGGCGGTGCGCGGCGTCGAGCGCGGCCGCGACCTCGCGGCCGATCCGCACCGTCTCCCGGATCTGCAGCGGGCCCTTGGCGTCGAGGACCCGGCGCAGGTTGGGCCCGTCGACGAACTCCATGACGATGTAGCCGACGCCGTCGTCGTCGCCGGTGTCGTAGGTGGCGACGATGCCGGGGTGGCTGAGCCGGGCCGCCGCGACGGCCTCGTTGCGGAACCGGGTCCGCAGGTCCTCGTCGAAGGCCAGCTCGGGGTGCAGGGTCTTCACCGCCACCCGGCGGGTCAGGAGCGTGTCCTCGCCGACCCACACCGTGGCCATGCCGCCCCGGGCCAGGGCCCGCACCAGCCGGTAGCGGCCATCGAGCACGCGACCGGGCTCGGCGGGGGCGGACACCGGGGTCACGCTACCCAGCCCGGGGCCGGGCGGCGGAGCCGGTCACCCGGAGAGCTGGAAGGTGACCCCGAGCACGCCGGGGCCGGCGTGGGTCCCGATGACGGGCCCGACGTCGCCGATCACGATCTTGTCCCGGGGCGCCACGTCGTCGACCAGGTCGAGGAACTCGTCGAGGTCGGGCGCGGCCCCGTGGAGGACCGCGACCTCCTCGACCGACTGGTCGTGGACCTTGTCGGCGAGCATCCGGAGCGCCTTCGAGCGGGTGCGGACCTTCCCGGACTCCTCGACGACCCCGTCGGCGACCTCGATGACCGGCTTCACCGAGAGCATCGAGCCGAGCAGAGCGCGGGCGTTGCCGATCCGGCCGCCCTTCTTCAGGAACTCGAGGGTGTCGAGCGTCCCGTAGAGGCGGGTGCGGTCGCGCCGGTCGGTGACCTCGGCGACGACCTCCTCGAGGGGCGCGCCCTCGTTGGCGCGGCGGGCGGCGGCGATGCACAGGTTGCCGAGGCCCATCGAGCAGGTGAGCGAGTCGATCACCTCGACCGGGCACCGCTCGCCGACCGACGACGACGCGACCTGGGCCGCCTGCATCGTCGCCGACAGCCGCGACGAGAGGTTGATGCACACGATGCCGTCCGCGCCCGCGTCGGCGAGGGCGCCGAACCGGGCCGCGAAGGCGCCCGCCGACGGCGCGGCCGTCTCGGGCAGCGTCGACGCCTGGGTGAGGCGGCGCCAGAACTCCTGGTTCGAGAGCTCCTCGCGGTCGACGAGCTCCTCGGCGCCGAAGCGGATGGTGAGCGGCACGATCTCGATCCCGAGCTCGTCGACGAGCGGCTCGGGCAGGTCGCAGGCGCTATCGGTGACGACTCGGACTGGCACGGTTGCCTCCCTCGCACCGGGGCCGTCGCGTCATCGTCCCACGCCGGCGCCGCCGGCGGCTCCTCGGCGGGCGGCCGGGCGGAACCCCGCCACCAGCGCCTGCCATTCCTCGACCCGGGCGAAGGTGAGCCCGACCGCCAGCACCGCGGCGGCGACGGCCAGCCCGACGACGGTCCCCCCCACGGCCCGGATGCCGCCCGCCCAGCCGATGGCGACGGCGACGAGCCACGCCCCGGCCCCCGCCCCCGCGCTGACGAGGCCCACCTTCACGGTGGTCGTCTCGATCCCCCGGCCCTGGAGCCCGCCGATGCGGCGGCTCAGCGCGCCCATCGTCACGACCGCCCCGACCGCGTAGGCGCCGGAGAAGGCGTAGCCGAGGCCGGGGATCCCGAGCGAGCCCCAGAGCGCGAGGGCGAGCCCGATGTTCACCGCGTTCTCGAGGCAGTTCAGGAGGAACGGGGTGCGGGTGTCGTGCAGGGAGTAGAAGGCCCGCAGCGCGAACAGGTACACGGAGAAGAAGGGGAGCCCGACCGCGAACGCGACCACGGTGTGGGCGACGAGCGCGGAGTCGTGACCCGAGAACACGCCGCGCTGCAGGAGCGCGACGACGGCGGGCCGCGCCAGCGCCACCGAGATGGCGGCGGCGGGGATGACGATCGTGAGCACCAGTCGCAGCGACCGCGCGAACCGGTGCCGCAGCGCGGGCAGGTCGGTGGACGCGGCGGCGAGCTCGGGACCGGCGGTGGTCATGATGGACACCGCCAGCAGCCCGTGGGGGAGCTGGAACAGCGTGTAGGCGAGCAGGTACGCGGCCGGCCCGCCGGTGCGCCCGTTGGCGAGGACCAGCACGACCCAGAGCGCGATCTGGTTCGCGATCACGTAGCCGACCGTCCAGCCGGACAGGCGCAGCACCGTCCGCACCGCCCGGTGGCGCCAGGAGGCGAGGAACCGGAGGTGCACGCCGGCCCCCCGTAGCGCGGGCAGGAGCCCGACCGCCATGGCCGCCACGCCGGCGGTGGTGCCGAGCCCGAGATAGAGGGTGAGCCCGGTGTCGGTGAGGACACGGTGGACGCTGATCGGCCGCGCCGCCAGCTGCGGCAGGCCGAGGAACAGGCCGATGAGGACGAGGTTGTTCAGGATCGGCGCGAACGCGGCGGCCGCGAACCGGCGGCGCGCCTGCAGCACCGCGGTGGCGAGCGCGGTGAGCCCGTACAGCGCGATCTGCGGCATGAAGAGGCGGATGAGGTCGGTGGCGAGCTGGCGCTCCGGCCCCCGCTGCGCGCCCGCGACCTTGGGCGTGAGCAGGTCGGCGATCCACGGCGCGAGGAGCACGCCGATCGCGGCCGCCGCCACCAGCGCCAGCATCGACACGGTCACGACCGCGCTCGTGGCCTCGTCGTCGTCCTCCTGGAGGTGGCGCACGAACTGCGGCACCAGGGTGGCGGTCAGCACGCCGCCGACGAGGAGCTCGTAGAGCATGTTCGGCGTCTCGTTCGCGAACGCGTACGTGCCGGACAGCGCGGTCAGCCCGATCGCGTACGCGGCCGCGGCCCGCCAGGCCAGCCCGGTGATCCGGGACGCGGCGGTCCCGACGCCCACGACGACGCTGGACCGGACGAGACGCCCGGTGTCGTGCGGGCGCACGCCGCTGCCGCGGCGCCCGCGTCGGGTCACGGCGCGCTGCCGGCTCGGGCCCGGCGCCGGCGGCGGATGTCGAACGCCCACCAGGAGGCGAGGAACAGCGCGGCACCGATGGCCAGGGCGAGGCCGACGCTGCTGACGACCGTCGAGCGGACCTTGAACTTGCCCTCCGCGATCAGCAGCGTCCCGTCGGCCGACTTGACGCTCATCACGAGCGGAAAGGTGCCCGAGGTGCGCGACCGGACGTCGAAGCGGATCGTGGTGCTCCGGGGCGGGAGCGCGACGAGCCGCACGCCGCCGCCCGGGAAGTCGAGCCGGTGGCTGCTGAGCCCGACCAGCACCCGGACCGGCTGGCCGGTGTCGTTGCGGAACGTGATCGGTACCGCGCCCGACCGGGCGGTCAGCGTGATCGTCCCGGGCGCCGGGACGCGGATCCGGGTCAGGAAGTCGTTGACGATGGCGCCGACCGCGGCCAGCTCGCTGCGCGCCTGCGCGGCGCCGTTCGGGGGCGGCCACGCCGACGAGAGCGAGGAGAGCAGGAGGCGCGCGCCGCGGGCGAGGCGGGCGTCACCCGACGGCACGAGCGAACCGAAGGCGCTGAGCCGGGTCTGCGCGGCGCGGTAGGCGCGCTCGGTCACGGCGGGCGTCGGCGCCGCGTAGGGCTGCACCGAGCGGACGTCGCCGATGGTCGTGGGCGGGACGCCGCTGAACACGCCGCTCACCGTGGTCGGCGTCAGCCACGGGTTGTTCGTCAGGCCCGACAGCACCGCGTCGAGCAGGGTGGGCGAGCCGTCGAACCCGTCCGGAGTGACCACGACCACGGCGCGCGTCGTCGCCGGGGCCTCGAGCGCGGTGAGGGCGAGCCCGGCGAGGAACCGCTGGGCCCGGAGCGCGGGCGCCGCCGTCCCGCTCAACGTGGCGGCGAGCGGCGCGTCGTTCGCCACCGCGGCCAGCGGGCCCGGCGTCAGCGACGCGGTCGGCTCGAGCCCGAACGGCGCCGCGGTGGTGAGCGGGCCCCGGCCGGCGGTGACCGCGTTGCGGTCGACGATCAGCCGGTCGACGCCACGCGTCCGCAGCCGGCTCACCGCGTCGGCGTCGACCGGGATCGCGGCCGCGGTGCGGGCGTCGACGTGGACCCCGTAGAAGCGGTCGGTCGACGCGCTGCCCTGGAGGAACTGGGCGTCGACCGCCGAGCCGAGGCCGGCGCGGAGGAGCGCCGGGAGGTCGACCGGCACATACGGCCCGGTCAGTGCCTCGTCCTGGCTGCTGACGACCGCGCCCCGCAGCGCCGCGGCGCCGATCGCGGCCCCGGCGTCGGTGTGGGCCAGCGCGCCCCAGGTGTCGAGCGTCTCGGGCGCGGCGTCGACGGTGACCGGCGTGGCGGGGTGGCGAGCCAAGACCGCGACCTGGCGCCCGAGCGCGCCGTCGGGCTGGAGCGCCGCGGCCACCCGCGGGTTGATCGTGCCGTCGCGCTGCAGCGCGGGCCGGGTCGCCAGCGGCCACACCCACGCCACCCCGAGGCGCGTCGTGAGCGGCTGCGGCTGCCCGGACGGCGCCGCGTCGACCGCGACCAGGTAGGTCACGAACCGGGCCAGCCCCTGCTCGGCGGCGTCGCGGAGCACGAACTCGATCGGGTACACGCCGCGGCCGGGCAGGCCGAGCCGGTTGGGGTCGAAGGCGGCGTTCGGCCCGCTGACGTCGATCGCGACGTCGCGGCTGCCGTCGAGCTCGGTCGAGAGCAGGTCGACCGGGAGGGTCAGGGTCTTCAGCACCGAGCCGAGGTCCTCGTTGTCGTAGTTCGACCGGGTCGCGGTGGCGTCGTGCGCGATCACGCTCAGCTGCTCGCCCCGGCTCGGGGTCGCGATCGTCAGCCGGACGTGGAACGTGCCGCCGAGGGGCGTCCAGGGGTCCTGGGCCGCCAGCGCGAGCCGGCTCGGGAGGTCGGGCGGGACCGGCGGCGGCGACGGGGCGGCCCCGGCTCGCCCGGGCAGGCAGGCGAGGACGAGGGCGGCGGTGCTGACCGCGGCCGGCAGCCGCCTCACAATGCGGAGCCGAGCACGGACAGGCCCGACGGCAGCCGCCGGAACCCGCACGCCTCGTACAGCGCCAGCGCCTCGTTGTTGTCGGTCTGGGTGTTGACGAAGCAGCGCCGGCCTCCGCCGCGCCGGACCCAGCGCAGCGCGTCGACGACCAGCGCCCGGGCGTACCCGCGACCGCGCGCCTCGGGGTCGACGGCCAGCCGCTGGAGGTAGCCGCGCCGCCCGGCCCGGCCGGTCACCGCGTACGCGACCGGGGCCCGGTCGTCCGCCGCCGGCGCGATCCGGAACCGCACCGCCGGCGTCGCGCGGAGGGCCTCGCGCAATCCCGAGGCGCCGAACCGCCAGGCGGGCGGGAACGCGCGAGCGTCGAGGTCCACCACCGCGGCGCGGTCGCCGCGCCCGGCCCGCCGCAGCGGCACCGCGCCGTCGCCGGTCGCGATCGGCTCGAGCCCGTGCTCGAGGAGCCGCAGTTCCTCCTGGGGACGGAACCCGACCTCGAGGAACGGCGACGCGGCGGCCTCGGTCAGGGGGCTCGTGACCGCGGCGTCGTAGCCGGCCGCTCGCGCCCGCGCCATGCACTCGCGCACCGTCGCGACCGAGAGCACGACCTCGGTGCTGATCAGGACGTGCGCGACGTCGGGCCGGTCCCGCCACGGTCGGATCCGAGCCCAGCCGCCCGAGATGCGCAGCGGCCGCTCCCCAGTGCGCGAGGCCACAGAGCGGCGAGCGTACCTGGCACTCCTCGATGGGCCCGAGCAGCGGTCGCCCGCGGCGCCGCGACCGAGCCGGGTTACCCTCCCGCGGTGCTGCTGGTCGCCGCCGACCCGGCGTTCGACGGCCACGACCCGGGTCCCGGCCACCCTGAGCGCGTCGCGCGGCTTCGCGCGGTGGCCGACGGCGTCACCGAATCGGGGCTCGCGGACGCGGTGGTGCCGCTCCCGCCCCGCGACGCGACGCGAGCCGAGCTCGAGCGGGTGCACGCCGACGCGCTCCCCGACCTCGTCGAGGCGCTGAGCGCGCGGGGCGGCGGCGCGGTCGACCCCGACACCGTCCTGTCGGGCGGGTCGTACGCGGCGGCCATCCGGGCCGCGGGGGCGGGGCTGGCCGCGGTCGACGCGCTCGACCGCGGCGACGGGACGGCGGCGTTCCTCGGGATCCGCCCGCCCGGCCACCACGCCACCGGAGCCCGGCCGATGGGGTTCTGCCTCTTCAACAACGTGGCGGTCACCGCCGCCGCGCTCCGGGACCGCGGCGCGCGCGTCTGCGTCGTCGACTACGACGCCCACCACGGCAACGGCACCCAGGACATCTTCTGGGACGACCCCGACGTGCTCTACGTGTCGCTCCACGAGTGGCCCCTCTATCCGGGGACGGGCCGACTCGACGAGGTCGGGGGCGGCGCTGGTGCGGGGGCCACGTGCAACCTGCCGCTGCCGGCCGGCGCGACCGGCGACGTCTACCAGCGCGCCTTCGACGAGGTCATCGAGCCCCTGGTGGCGGGCTTCGGGCCCGACTGGCTGCTCGTGTCGTGCGGCTTCGACGCCCACCGGGCCGACCCGCTGACCGGGCTCGCGCTGTCGGCGGGCGACTACGCCGCGCTGGCGGCCCGGGCCGCCCAGCTGGCGCCGAGCCCGGGGCGCACGATCGTGTTCCTCGAGGGCGGCTACGACCTCGATGCGGTGCGCGACTCGGTGGCGGCCACCCTGCCGGTCCTCGTCGGGGAGCCGCCGGAGCCGCGGGAGGCCCCGACGGCGGGCGGACCGGGCGGCGACGTGGTCGAGGCGGCCCGGGTTCGGTGGTCCGAGCCGGCGCGCTGAGGGGTCGCGGGTTCAGCCGGCGGGGCGGCGCGCCGATACCAGAGCCGTGCTCGACCTCGACCAGCTCCTCCGGGTCGCCGTCGAGCGGCGGGCGTCGGACCTCCACCTGAAGGTCGGGGCGCGACCGTGGCTGCGGATCGACGGCGCGCTCGTCGAGGCCCCCTTCGACACCCTCGAGCCGCAGGACACCGAGGACGCCGCGACCCGGCTCCTCTCCCCCGCCCGCGCCGAGCAGCTCGGCCGGACCGGTGACGCCGAGTTCGTCTACGCCGTGCCCGGGCTCTGCCGCTTCCGCGTCAGCGCCTTTCGCCAGCGGGGTCGGGTCGGCCTCGTGATCCGCCGCGTCGTGCCCGGCGTGCCGGGCCTCGACGCGCTCGGCCTCCCGTCCGTCGTCGGCACGCTCGTCGACTCGCCCTCCGGGCTCGTGCTCGTCACCGGCCTCGCGGGGTCGGGGCGGACCTCGACCGTGGCGGCCATGGTCGACCATGTGAACGCCAACGAGCGCCGGCACATCGTGACGATCGAGGACCCGATCGAGGTGCTCCACGCCGACAAGGCGTCGATCGTCGACCAGCGGGAGGTGGGCGTGGACGTGACGAGCGTCCCCGCCGCGCTGGCCCGGGTGGTGCGCCAGGACCCGGATCTCATCGTGGTCGGGGAGCTCACCGACCAGGAGGCGGCGCAGCTGGTCCTCGAGGCGGCGGACACCGGCCACCTCGTCCTCGCCGCGCTCGCGACCATCGGCGCCGCCGAGGCCGTCGACCGTCTCGTCGGCCTCTTCCCGAACGAGCGCCAGCCCGCCACGCGCGCCCTGGTGGCCCGGACCCTGCGGGGCGTGATCTGCCAGCGGCTGCTGCCCCGCGCCGGCGGCCGGGGCCAGGTCGCGGCCACCGAGGTGCTCGTCGTCAACAACGCGGTCACCGACGCCATCATCGAGGGGCGAGGCCCCGAGCGGCTCGAGACGCTCATGCGCGACGGCGAGTACTACGGCATGCAGTCCTTCGACCAGTCGATCGCCCAGCTCTACCGGCGGGGGCTGGTCGAGCGCACGGTCGCGCTCGACCACGCGTCCGCCGGTCCACCGCTGCGGCTCGAGCTCGAGCGCATCGATCGCGAGCGCGACCAGCCGGTCCCGACCCCGGCCTGACCGCGCGCCGGGGTCTCCCGACCGCCGGCGACCGATTCGCACCCCCGCCGGCGGGCTCGACCCCGCGAGAATGGACGTCGTCATGGACGTCCCGGCGCGCCTGCGCGCGTACTACGAGCCCGGCTCGCCGACCCGGGAGCTCGCCGATCGCCTCCGCGAGGCCGGTCACGAGTGCTACCTGGTCGGCGGCACGGTCCGCGACGCCTTCCTCGGCGTCGCGTCGCCCGACGTCGACATCGCGACCGACGCCCGCCCCGACGCGGTGCGGGCCGCGGTCGACGGCTGGGCCGACCACCTGTGGCTGCAGGGCTACCGGTTCGGCACGGTCGGCCTCGAGCGGGACGGGGCCCGGATCGAGGTGACCACCTTCCGGGGCGACGTGTACCGCCCCGAGAGCCGCAAGCCGGCGGTGTCGTACGCGAGCCGAATCGAGGAGGACCTGGCCCGCCGCGACTTCACGATCAACGCCATGGCCCTGCGGCTCCCGGACCCGGTGCTGGTCGATCCGCACGGCGGCGCCGCCGACCTGGCGGCCCGCCGGCTGCGCACGCCGGTCTCGCCCGAGGTGTCGTTCGAGGCCGACCCGCTGCGGATGCTGCGGGGGGCCCGGTTCGTGGCCGGGTTCGGCCTCGAGCCGACGCCGGAGCTGGTGGCCGCGATGGGCAGCCTCCGCCACCGGCTCGAGATCGTGAGCCCGGAGCGGATCCGCGACGAGCTGGTCCGCCTGCTCGGCGTGCCCGACCCGACGACGGGCCTGTGGCTGCTCGTCGACACCGGCCTCGCCGACGAGTTCCTCCCCGAGCTGAACGCCATGCGCCTCGAGCAAGACCCCGTGCACACGCACAAGGACGTCCTCGCCCACACCTTCGCGGTGGTCGCCAACACCAACGCCGAGCACCCGAAGGTGCGGCTGGCGGCGCTGTTCCACGACATCGGGAAGCCGAAGACCCGCTCCATCGGCCCCGGCGGCGTGAGCTTCCACCACCACGAGGTGGTGGGGGCCCGCATGACCGAGGAGCGGATGCGGGCCCTGCGGTTCAGCAACGAGCAGATCCACGACGTGGCGCAGCTCGTGTACCTCCACCTGCGGATCCACACCTACGCTATGGGGTGGAGCGACCGGGCGGTGCGTCGCTACGTGCGCGACGCCGGGCCGCTGCTCGACGAGCTCAACGAGCTCCAGCGGGCCGACTGCACGACCCGCAACCGCCGGAAGGCGGCCGCGCTGGCGCACCGGATGGACGAGCTCGAGGCGCGGATCGAGGCGCTGCGCGAGCGTGAGGAGCTGGACGCGGTCAAGCCGCCGCTCGACGGCCGGCAGGTCATGGCCTACCTCGGCGTCGGCCCCGGCCCCACCATCGGGGCCGCGCTCGAGGCGCTCCTGGACGCGCGGCTGGACGAGGGTCCGATCGAGCCCGCCGACGCCTACGCCCGTCTCGACGCCTGGGCCCGGGCCCGGGGGATCGAGCCGGCCGGCTCGGTGCCCGAGCCCTCGGCCTGATCAGCCCCGGGCGAACTCCTCGACCATCTCGCGGGCCTGCTCGTCCCGGTACTGCACCGGCGGCGACTTCATGAAGTAGGCGCTCGGGCCGAGCAGCGGGCCGCCCTCGCCGCGGTCGAGCGCGACCTTGGCGCAGCGGACGGCGTCGATGATCACGCCGGCCGAGTTCGGGGAGTCCCAGACCTCGAGCTTCAGCTCCAGGTTCAGCGGCACGTCCCCGAAGTTGCGGCCCTCCATCCGGATGTAGCACCACTTCCGGTCGTCGAGCCACGGCACGTGGTCCGACGGGCCGATGTGGACGTTGTCGGCCTCGATTCCCCGGTCGAGCTGGCTCGTCACCGACTGGGTCTTCGAGATCTTCTTCGACTTCAGGCGCTTCCGCTCGAGCATGTTCTTGAAGTCCATGTTCCCGCCGAAGTTGAGCTGGTACGTGCGGTCCAGCTCCACGCCCCGGTCCTCGAACAGCCGGGTCAGGATCCGGTGGACGATGGTGGCGCCCACCTGGCTCTTGATGTCGTCGCCGACGATCGGGACGCCGGCGTCGGCGAAGCGCTGCGCCCACGCCGGGTCGCTGGCGATGAAGACCGGGATCGCGTTGACGAACCCGACCCCGGCCGCCAGGCACGCCTCGGCGTAGTGGCGCTGGGCCTCCTCGGAGCCGACCGGCAGGTAGCCGACGAGCACGTCGGCCCGGGCGTCGCGCAGCGCCTGGGCGATGTCGACCGGCTCGGCCGGCGACTCCTCGACCGTGTCCCGGTAGAACTCGCCGAGGCCGTCGAAGGTCGGGCCCCGCTGGACCTGGACCCCGAGCTCGCCCGGCTCGGCGAACTTGACGGTGTTGTTCTGGCCCGCGAACACGGCCTTGCCGAGGTCGAGGCCGACCTTGGCCGCGTCGACGTCGAAGGCGGCCACGAAGTCGAGGTCGCGGACGTGGTAGCCGCCGAGCACGACGTGCATGAGGCCCGGGACCTCGTCGTCGGGGCGGGCGTCCCGGTAGTAGGTGACGCCTTGCACCAGGGAGCTGGCGCAGTTGCCGACGCCGGCGATGGCGACGCGCACCTTCGGGCTCGATGATCCGTTCTGGGGGCTCATGCGGAGGCTTCCTCCTTGACAGCGCGGGGCGCGGCGGCGGGGGGAGCCCCGCCGGTGGCCGCGCGCTCCGCGGCGATCAGCTCGTCGACCCACTCGAGGTCGCGCTGGGTGGACTTGGTGCGGTGCTCCACGAGGGAGCGGGTGTAGCGGTCGTCCCGGCCGCCCCGGGACTGCAGCTGGCGGGCCAGCCGCTCGGCGAGCGCGCCCCGGCGTCGCTCCAGCAGGGCGAGCCGCTGGTCGGGCTCCAGGTGGCGGCAGAAGGCGAGCTTCAGGGCGAACGCCTTCTCGTCGTCGCCGTGGGCGTCGTCGTCGAGGAGCAGCTCAGTGAACAGCGCCTCGCCGGCCGGGGTGATCTGGTACGCCTTCCGGGTCCGGCGGCCGCTGGCCGACAGGCGACCGGCCATCGTGCGCAGCCGGGCCGCCGCCAGGTCGCCGGTGATCGAGCCGGTCGGCATGCTCGGGGCCGGGGCCGGCTCCGCCGCGGGGGCGATGGCGATCGAGCCCGCCCGCTCGAGGCGGCGCAGCGCCGGATAGAGCGACCCGTACGACACCCCCCACAGGAAGCCGAGGGTCTCGCCGAGGCGCTTCTTCAGCTCGTAGCCGTGCAGCGGCTGGTCTTTCAGCAGCCCCAGCACCGCAAGCTCCAGCACGATCTCGCTCCTCAGCGACAGCCGATATATCGGCTCGATATATCGATGCACAGTATGCCGGGCCGGGGACCGGGAGTCAACGCGGGCCTCGAATCGGCCCCGGGGAAGGGCTGCGGTCTGGAAGGGCGGCGCCGACCGCCGTGCGTACACTCGGCGCCGATGCGGCACCACGTCGACTACGTGCTCGCCCGGCGAGCGGTGCTGCGGGACCTGCGGGCCGGTCGGCGCGACCGGGAGGACGTGTGCGACGCCCACCCCGAGCTGCTCCGGGCCGGCCGCCACGTCGGCGAGGCGGTCGATCGGCCCTGCCCGGTCTGCGGACGCGCCAGCCTCCGCCTCGTCTCCTACGTCTACGGCGACCGGCTGGCCCGGGCCAACGGCCGTTGCATCACCTCGGCCGCCGAGCTCGACCGGCTCGACGCCGCCCACGACGAGTTCACGCGCTACGTGGTCGAGGTGTGCCTCGACTGCCACTGGAACTTCCTGCAGCGCCACGAGCTCCACGGCCGTCGCCACGCCCCGACCCAGTCCCGGGCCGGCGGCGCCAGGCGTCGCGCCCGAACCGAAGCCGGGTAATCTCCGACCTGCCGCCGGGAGCCGATCGAGCCCTGGACGGTGGAGGTGAGGCGATGACCGAGCCGACCGCGACGCGCCAGCGGATCACGGCGCCGGCGATCGCCGCTGCGAAGGGCGGCGACCCCCTCGTCATGGTGACGGCCTACGACGCCCCGACGGCCCGGATCGTCGACGCCGCCGGCGTCGACATGATCCTCGTCGGCGACTCGGTCGCGATGGTCGTCCTCGGCTACGAGGACACGCTCCAGGTGACCACCGCCGACCTGGCCCACCACGTGGCCGCGGTCGGGCGGAGCCGGCCCGCCGCGCTGGTGGTGGCCGACCTGCCCTGGCTCAGCTACCACCTGAGCGCCGAGGACACGGTGCGCAACGCCGCCACCCTGGTCCGGGCCGGCGCCGGCGCGGTGAAGCTCGAAGGGGGCCGGAAGCGGGTCGAGGCGGTGCGCGCGCTGCTCGACGCCGAGATCCCGGTCATGGGCCACCTCGGGCTGACCCCGCAGTCCTTCCACACCCTCGGCGGGTTCAAGGTCCAGGGGCGCGACCTCGAGGCGGCCCGGGCGATCGTCGACGACGCCCTCGCGCTGGCGGAGGTCGGCTGCTTCGCGATCGTGCTGGAGTGCGTCCCCGACGCGGTCGCCCGCCTCGTCACCGACAGCGTTCCGGTCCCGACCATCGGGATCGGTGCCGGGCGCCACTGCGACGGCCAGGTCCTGGTCCTGCACGACCTGCTCGGCCTCGAGGAGCGGATCGCGCCGAAGTTCGTGCGGCGCTACGCGACTCTCGCCGCCGACGCGACCACCGCCGTCGAGCAGTTCGCGGCCGACGTGCGGGGCGGGCGCTTCCCGTCCAGCGACGAGACCTACCACGCCGCCGACGGGGTGGCCGACGCCCTCAAGCTCTACGGCGGGAGCACGACCGAGCACGCGCCGGCGTGAAGCGGGCCGCCGTCGCGCTGACGCTGACGGCGTGCCTCCTCACCATCGTCGCTGCCCCGGCGGCGGCCGGCGGCCGGTCGATCGGCGCCGCCCTCCGAGCCGCCGCGCCCGCCGGCGCGCCCTTCCCGGGGCTCACCGCCACCCACGTGCACGTCGGGGGGCGGCTGCTGGCCGTCGTCCTGGCCCGCACCGAGGACCAGCGCAACACCGGGCTGCGGCAACGCTCGACCCTCGGGCCCTACGACGGGATGCTTTTCGTCTTCCCGAGCGACATCAGCACCGCCTTCACGATGTCGACCGTCCCGGTCGGGCTCGACATCGCGTTCTACCGGGCCGACGGCCGCTCGGTCGGCCAGCTGCGGATGCGGCCCTGCGCCGGCAGCGAGGCCGAGTGCCCCACCTACGACATCCACAAGTCCTTCCGCTACGCGCTCGAGACGCTCGTCGGCCGGCTGCCGAGGGGGCGCCTCGCCGGCTGACGTCACAGCCCGCCGGTACGCTCGCCGCCCCCGGCGGGTAGCATCCAACGCTCGACAATCCACGTCCTGCTCGCCGGGCCGACGTGTCTGCAGGCACGCCGGTGACCGGTCGAGCCCGCGGGTGGTCTCGGCGGCCCCGTCGCCGGCCGGACCCGCAGGTCCGAAGGAGGCACGGCCCATGCGGCCGTACGAAGTGATGGTCATCTACGACGCCGAGCTCGACCAGGTGGACGTCCGCGCCGCGGTCGACCGCTCGACGAAGCTCCTGGAATCGAAGGGCGCCGAGCTCGGCCCCGTCGACCACTGGGGCAAGCGGACGCTCGCCTACCGCCTGAAGCGGCGGTGGGAGGGCTACTACGTCGTCCTGCAGGCCCGGGCCGAGCCGGACGCGATGACCGAGCTCGGACGCACCCTGTCGCTGGCCGACGAGGTGCTCCGCCACAAGGTGCTGCGGATCCCGGAGTCCCAGTACGGCAAGACGCTCGGCACGCCGGCGAGCGAGTAGGAGGCCGGTCCGCCGCCCCGGCGACGCCCACCGGCACGAGGAGGTCCACAACATGGCCGACAGCACCGTCACCATCGTGGGGAACGTCACCCGCGACCCCGAGATGCGCTACACGCCGAGCGGCGTGGCGAAGGCGTCGTTCGGCGTCGCGGTCAGCCGGCGGTGGCAGAACCGCAACACCCAGGAGTGGGAGGAGCAGACCAGCTTCTTCAACGTCGTCTGCTGGCGCGACATGGCCGAGAACGTCTGCGAATCGATCGGCAAGGGCGCCCGGATCGTGGTGACGGGCCGGCTCGAGCAGCGATCGTGGGAGACCGAGAGCGGCGACAAGCGCAGCGTGGTCGAGATCGTCGCCGACGACATCGGGCCGAGCCTGCGCTGGGCGACCGCCGAGGTGAAGCGCAACGAGCGCCGGGGCGGCTTCGACAGCGGCAGCGGCAGTGCCGGAGGCGGGGGCCGGGCCGCGGCGCCGGTCGCCTCGGGCGGTGGCGGGACGCCCGACGAGGGGGAGGAACCCTTCTAGCCATGGCCCGACCACGACGCACCAAGCGGGACGCCCCGGAGCGCAAGCCCAAGAAGAAAATCTCGATCCTCGACAGCGAGGGGATCACCTGGGTCGACTACAAGGACGTGGCGCTGCTGCGCCGGTTCATGTCCGAGCGGGCCAAGATCCGGGCTCGGCGGGTGACCGGCAACGACGCCCAGCAGCAGCGCGCCGTGGCCCGGGCCATCCGGGTCGCGCGCGAGATGGCGCTGCTCCCGTACTCGGTCCGGCAGGTGACGCACCGCAGCAAGGGCAAGCGCGACCGCGGTCCCGACGGCGACCGGCCGCCCCGCCGCGAGGACATCCCACCGCCGCCCGACGGCTCGGCCAGCGCCGAGCCGACCGAGGCGCCCGAGCCGACCGAGGCTCCGGCCCCGCCCGCGGCGGAAGCCGAGGCGACCTCGTGAAGGTGGTGCTGCGCGAGGACGTCGACCACCTCGGTTGGAAGGGCGACCTGCTCGACGTCGCGGATGGCTACGCCCGCAACTTCCTCGTGCCGCGAGGGCTGGCGATGCGGGCCACGAAGGGCGTCGTCGCGCAGGCGGAGGCGATGCGTCGCAACCGCCAGGCCCGCGACGCCCGCGACCGGGGCGCGGCCGAGGAGCTCGCCGGCCGGCTCGCGGCCACGACGGTTCGCGTGGGCGTGCGAGCGGGCGAGGGCGGCAAGCTCTTCGGCTCCGTCACGAGCACCGACCTCGCCGACGCGCTGCAGGCCCAGACCGGAATCGAGATCGAGCGCCGCGCGATCGAGCTCGACGAGCCGATCAAGGAGCTGGGACCCCATGAGGTGCCGGTCCGGCTGCACCCGGACGTCGCGGCCACCCTGCGGGTCGACGTCGCGGCCAACTGAGAGACACCTCTTTACTGGCGCGCGCTGTCACACCCTCGCCGCACGATCGGGGGGTGAACCCCTCGACTTCTCCCCACCCCTGGGGATGGCCGGCCCGGCAATTCACAAGGCTTTCGGGCTATCGATCCACAAGCCGGAGCGTTCATGCTGGCGCTTCCGACGTGGGGCTGAACGCCCGGTAGCCGGGCGGGAAACGGAAGCGGGATACCAGGTGGTCCAGACCCTCGAGCCAGTCCGACGCCGCGCCGGCGCAGGACGGGTCCCCCCGCACAACCTCGAGGCCGAGGAGTCGTTGCTCGGCGCGATGCTGCTGTCGCGGGACGCGATCACGGCCGCGGTCGAGGCCAACGTCGACGCGCAGGACTTCTACAAGCCGGCCCACGCCCACGTGTTCGAGGCTGTGCTCTCCCTCTACGGCCAGGGCGAGCCCGTCGACCCGGTCACCGTGGCCGAGGAGCTGCGCCGCGCCGACCTGCTCGAACAGCTCGGCGGCCGCCAGGCGCTGCTGCAGCTCCAGGCCGCGACGCCAGCGTCGGCGAACGCCACCCACTACGCCAAGATCGTGAACGAGCTGGCGCTGCTGCGGCGGCTCATCGGGGTCGCGGGCGACATCGCGGAGATGGGCTACGACGACTCGCAGGAGGTCGTCGACACCCTCGACCGCGCCGAGTCGCTGGTGTTCGAGGTCGCCGAGCGCCGGGTCTCCGAATCGATGGTCAAGGTGTCCGACGCGCTGCAGGACACCCTCGACCAGCTCGAGGCCCTCTACGACAGCACCGGCGACATCACCGGCGTGCCGACCGGCTACAACGAGCTCGACCACCTCCTCCTCGGACTCCAGCCCTCGAACCTGGTCGTGGTGGCGGCCCGTCCCGGCGCCGGCAAGACCAGCCTCGCCCTCGGCGCAGCGGCGAACGTCGCGATGGAAGCGCGCAAGCCCGTCCTCTTCTTCTCGATGGAGATGGGCACGCTCGAGCTCACCAAGCGGCTGCTCGCCGGCGAAGCCCGGGTCGACGCCCGCCGGCTCCAGACCGGCAACATCCCGGAGGGGGACTGGACCCGGCTCAGCCACGCGGTCGGGCGGCTGGCCGAGGCCCCGCTGTTCATCGACGACAACCCGCACTGCACCGTCATGGAGATGCGGGCCAAGGCCCGGCGCACGAAGGCCCGCCACGGCTCGCTGGGGCTGGTCGTCGTCGACTACCTGCAGCTGATGACGCCGCTCACGAGACGAGCCGAGAACCGCCAGGTCGAGGTGGCCGAGATCTCCCGGGGCCTCAAGATCCTGGCCCGCGAGCTCGACTGCCCGGTCATGGCGCTGTCCCAGCTCAACCGCCAGCTCGAGTACCGGGCCGACAAGCGGCCGATGCTGGCCGACCTTCGGGAGTCGGGCTCCCTCGAGCAGGACTCGGACGTGGTCGTGTTCATCTACCGGGACGAGATCTACAACCCCGATTCGGACCAGCGCGGCACCGCCGAGATCATCGTGGCCAAGCACCGCAACGGGCCGACCGGGACGACCCGGCTCGCGTTCGTGGACCGGCTCACGAAGTTCGCCAACATGGCGCCCGAATAGAGGGGGCGGGGCGCCCTCCCCGGGTCGCTACGCGTTCGACATCGCCCGCTGCGCCGCCTCCTTCGGCGGCGTGTGGGCGGCCTGGGACCGGGCCAGCGCCACCAGGCCGATCAGCATCGCCAGCGACGCGGCGGCGATCAGCGCTCGCTCCACGTTGTTCTTGGCGTGCAGGTGCTCGCGCAGGATCGCCAGCCCGACGATCGTCGCCACGACCGGCTCGCCGACCTCCATCGATGGCAGCGCCGCGGCGAGGGACCCGGCCTGGAACGCGCTCTGGACCATGACCAGCCCGCTGATGGACAGCACCGCCAGCCCGTAGAGCTCCCAGTGCCAAAACACCGAGATGGGGTCGCGCCCGAGGATGTGCACGACCACCTTCGTCAAGGCGGCGTTCACGCCGAACGTCATGCCGCTGGCGAGCCCGAACAGGGTGGCGCGGGCGGGGCCGTGCACGTGGCGCCGGGTCAGCGCGCCAACGGCGAGGACGATCGCCAGGACCAGCGCCGCCGGCGCCCAGTCGATGGCGGCCACGTCGAAGCGCCCTTCGGTCGGGCTCCCGATTTGGAGGAAGACGGCCAACCCGGCGCACAGCAGCAGTGCGGCGCCGAGGTCGGAGAGGTGCAGGCGTCGGCCGCTGACCGCGGCCTCGAGGAGGAGCGAGAACAGCAGCCCGCAGGCCAGCAGCGGCGCGACGACCAGCAGCGCGCCGAAGGCCAGCGCCGCGGCCTGCGCGCCGTAACCGCCCACGTCGGCGACGAAGCCACCGACCCACGCCGGGTGCCGGGCCAGTGTCACGAGGAGGCCGGGCCGGAGCGCCTGATCCTGGGGAGCCTCGGCCGCGATTCGTTGCTCGACGACGTTCGAGATCGCGAACAGCAGCGCCGAGGTCAGCGCCAGCACGACCGCGAGCGCCAGGCTCATGGCCTTCTCGTGTCCCGCATGGTCCCCTGAGGGGGTGCCGGCTCAGGTCGCCAGCGCCCGGTCCTCGTCCGGCACGGTATCGAACCCGTTGGCTCGCACCCCCCGGTGGAGCTCAGTCCGCGTGCTCGGTCGGCGTCGGGGTCGGCGTAGGTGCGCCGGGGAGCTCGGGCGGCGGGGTGTGCGCCTCCTCCGGCTTGTGCTCGGCGCTCGGGGCGGAGTCGTCGTCGTCATCCAGCAGCAGCTGGAATTCCTCGTCCAGTCGGGCCCGCAGAGCTCGGAGCTCCCGGAGCGCGCGGGCCAGCCCGCGAGCGACTTTCGGGAGCTCCTTCGGCCCGAGGACGATCAGCGCGACGAGCAGGACGACGAAGATGTGGACCGGCGAGAAGGCGCCGGGCATCGCAGAGCCCGACCCGAGGGGTCAGGCGTCCTTCTTGTCCTGGGACGGCGCCTCCTCGGGGTCGTCGTGCATGCCCCGCTTGAGCTCGCGGCTCGCCTGCCCGACCGATCGCGCCAGCTTCGGCAGCTGCGAGCTCCCGAAGAGCAGCGCGATGAGGCCGATCACGAGGAGCGCCTCCCAACCGATGATCTCACCCAGGATCGGAACCATGGGTCCTCCTTACCGACCCTCGTGCCCGGGCGGTACCGAGCCCGTCGGGCGTCTGCCTACGGTACGTCAACCGTGGCCCGGTCGGACCACCGGCCCACCGTCGATCGGCCAGGTCACGGGCCCGGCAGGCGCCGGTGAGCGGTTCGTGAAGCGAGCGCTCGCCGGTCGCCGCTGGATCGGGAGCCACGCACCGCCGGGCCCGACCGCGCGTCGCGACGTGCCGGCGTCCGAACGCCCGTCCCGATCCGAAGCGCCTGAGGCTTCGTCTCGTCTTCGCGACGGCGTTGTCCGATATCCACCATCTGAACGCCTTGTCTCCGTACCCTGACAACAGCCTTTAGCCCAAGTAGGGGGTTCTGCATGCTGGCAATCGGCGTGATGAGTGCGACCGCGCAGGCGATCTTCTTCACGGTTGGCCTGGTGGCGTTCGTTCTCGGCGGCATCGGCTACAAGCTGCCGAACGACCGGATCCACCTCGTGTCCCTAGGTCTGGCGGCTTGGATCTTCGTCGTCGCCTGGAACGCCTGGGCTCTCACCTGACCTGTTGCCGCCGCGTCCGCCGGGCTCAGAACAGCTTGAGCTCCGGCGGCGCGCCGGCGCGCAGCTCCTCGAGGTCGACCTCGAGGCAGTCGACGCCGCGGCTGGCGGCGAACACGCGGGCCTGCGGCTTGATGCGGGCCGCGACCAGCATCCCGCGGGTGGGCGCGAGCGAGCCGTCGCGGTCGAGCCGCTCCTGGTAGCGGAGCAGCTGCTCGACCCCGGTGATCTCGCCGACTCTCTTGACCTCGATCGCGACGGCGCGACCCTCGCCGTCACGGCAGAGGAGGTCGACCGGCCCGAGGTCGGTCGGATACTCGCGGCGCACCAGCCGGAGTCCTTCGCCGAGGACGTCGACGCGCGCCGCCAGGAGCAGTTGGAGCTCGGCCTCCACGCCGTCCTTCGCTAGGCCGGGGTCTTCGCCGAGCTCGAACGAGTCGTCGAACAGCACCTCGTGCAGCTCGACGAGCAGACGCTCGCCCTGCGGATTGGTGGCCGTGATCACGCCGTCGGCCTCGGTGATCGAGCACGGCGGATTCATCCAGTTGAGCGGCTTATAGGCCTTGGCGTCGGCGTGGATGGCGATCGAGCCGTCCGCCTTCAGCACGACGAGGCGCAGCGCGGGCTCGAGGCGCGCGCCGAGCCGACCCGTGTAGTCGACCGAGCAGCGAGCCACCAGCACGCGCACGGCGTGTTGGTACCACGCGGACGCGGGACGCGGCACCTACGATGCGGCGCCGGGTTCGCCGAAGGAGGGGACGGCCATGCTGGCCAACTACAACAGCGACGCCTACAACATCGTGAAGATCCTGCACATCCTGTGCGCGATCATCGGGTTCGGCGGCGTGACCCTCAACGGCGTGTACGGCGCCCAGATCCGCGCCCGCGCCGGTCGCGAAGCGGCGGCGATTGGCCAGGCCGTCTACCGGGTCAGCACGGTCGCCGAGTACTTCATCTATGCCGTCTTCGTGCTCGGGCTCGCCCTCGTCGGCCTCGGGCACAACGCGTTCGACTTCGGGCAGACCTGGATCTGGCTGTCGATGGTCCTCTTCGTGATCGGGCTCGGTCTCTCGCACGGCGCACTGCGACCGAGAGTCCGTCGCATGAACGCCCTCATGGAGGAGCTGGCCGCCGCCCCGGCCGGGACCGGCGGCGGGCCGCCGCCCCAAGCCGCGCAGCTGGAGGCGCTCGGCAAGCAGGTCGCCGCGATCGAGGCGGTCCTCGACGTGCTTCTCGTCGTCATCCTGGTGTTCATGGTGTTCAAGCCCGGCGGCCCACGCTTCTAAGGAACGCCGCGCCTCGCGCTCGACCGAAGTCGGGCGCTACCGTGCGCCCATCAGCTTCTACATCGAGGTCCTGCTCGAGATCACGACTGCGCTCGGCGCGGCGCTGTTCGTCGCCAACGCGTTCGCGCTGATCCGCCGGCGCGCCGATGCCCAACAGGCCGCCCGGGAGGCCGCCACACGCGCCCGTCCCGGGAGCCCCGTTCGCAAGCAGGTGCGTGTCGCGACCACCGGGACCTTGCCCCAGGCCCCGGTCCTCCGGTCGGTGATCTACATGGCGCTCGGGCTGGTCGTGGCGATCTGGGGGATCGCGACCCTCACCTCCTGAGCCGGCTCCGCTTCTGGGGAGCGGGTGACGGGAATCGAACCCGCGTTCTCAGCTTGGGAAACAGAGTCGCCGACTCCGCCTATCGGCGCCGAGTCGGCAACGTACGGGTACAAGGCGCTCATACCTGTCGATGATTGTCGTTGTGTGTCGTTATTCCAGCTGGTAATGGCACGCATGTGGCATCCGGATGCAACGAGCCGCACTGTGGACCGGTCGACGCTCGTCGGTCCTGCGGTTCCGCGAGAGGGGCAGCGTTTTCGGTCTTAGTCAGCCAGTGAACGTCGGCATGGCCACCAGCCCGGTGGTCTGGAAGGTCGCGTTGTGGGTGACGGTCGTCTGGAACTGGTGCTCGACGAGATGTTCAGTATCGGTGTTGTCGTTCGACGATGCGCAGCCCGGCGGAACGAACAAGGTTTCTGATAGGTCCTGGCCGATTTGAGCCGTGCCCGGGCCGACAGTGATATCCGTTGTCGTCGAGAAGCTGGTAGACGCGAGGTCGCCGACGTGCACGGTGTTGGAGGTGTCGGCGGAGGCGATCAGGGTCGGACCGGTCTGGGCGACCGTCCCCGCCGCGCTGGCCGCGGCAGCCTGCGCGAAGAGGGCCTGCGCCGGGGCCGACGAGGGTGAGTTGGGGGTGGTCTGGTCGAAGACGACCTGCTGGGACGGCGGTGACCTACGGATGATCACCCCGAGCACGCGAGTCGAGAACGCGTCCTGTTGGGCCAAATCGACGCGGGAGTCGGTCGTGTGGTTCGTCGTGGACCACGTCCGCTGGGTGGTGGGACCGCCGACGGAGCACGGTGGACTCATCAGTGCGGTGCCGCCCGTCAGGTTCACGTTCTGCAGTGTGAGCTGGGTGGAGCCAGGGTGGCTCAGGATCGGGGTGGCGGGACAGGTTTGCTGAATCGTTGCCGGGTCATCTCCTGGGGGTGGGACGCCCGGACCCGGAGGGGTCGTGGGACCTGCCACGAGCCTCAGCAGTGTGTTGCCGTGCACCAGCGCGCCGCCTCCCCCACAGGTGAGCGTGTAGGTCTGACCCGGTTCCAGGTTGACGGTGTCTCCCCCGGCGTTGGTCGCCTGGTTCGTCACGATGTCGCGCAGCGAATTCGCAGCCCCGTCGGCCAGGGTGTGATCCACCGGCCCGAACGACGCCGCGCCCGCAAGTGAGCTCACCCCCACCAAAGCACCCACAGACGCCAGGGCCGCCGCGACCCCGATTCCCAAGACTCGCCGCACCCGCATCATCCCGCGCCTCCGCCTCCCTGGGTCCGGCTGGTCCGAGATGCTAGACGTCCTCGCCTCGCTGGGTGCTCGACGAACTAAGCGTCACCGGCGATCCGTCACCTCCCCCGACCACGTCCAGGACAACGAACTGACGAGGCCAAGTCCTCCAGGCCAGCCGACAACTGCGACGATGCAGAAGGCAGCTACCAGGCACATACACCCTTTCAGGTCACGGCCTACCGGCCGTGACCTGCCTTACCTGGGAGCGCGCCGACGGCGTTCGTCTCCTCCCGGCGGGCGCGTTCGACGTAGGTGTTGATCGCAACCGCGATGGCGTCGTCGCGCTCGGAGGTCGCGTGCTGGTAAATGAGCGCCGCGCGGGGCGACGCGTGGCCCATCCGGACCATGAGTTCTTTGGTGCTGGCGCCGGCTGCAGCGGCGAGCGTGTTGCCGGTGTGTCGCAGATCGTGGAATCGGAGGCTCTCGAGGCCGAGCGCGGCTGTTGTCGTCCTCCAGGCTGCGTAGAGCGTCCCTCGGCGGAAGGGTCCGCCGTCGGTGCCTGGGAACACGAAGTCCTCGGCGCCCGGGCGAGCCCACCGGGCGAGATGAGCGTCGAGTTCGGACAGCAGGATCTTTGGGAGCGCGACGGTGCGCGTACCGGCAGTCTTTGGAGGCCCGGTGACGAGGGTTCCGTCGCGCAGTTCCTGAAGTTGCTCGACCACCCGGACGCGCGCGTGGAGCAGATCGAGATGCCGGCGCTTGAGGGCGCGCAGCTCGCCGAGGCGCAGTCCGGTGAAGGTCGCGGTCAACACGAGAGCCCGGAAGGGCGGCGTGATGGTTTCGGCGAGGGCATAGACCTCGTCGATCGTGGCGATGGGTCGTTCCGGCGGACGCTCGACGCCGGCGCCTCTCACGATGCAGGGGTTCCTCGTCAGTACCGCGTCCTCGACTGCGGTGGCCAGGATCGTGCGAAGCAGCCGGTAGGACTTGGCGACCGTCGAGGAACCCGGTCGACCGGCCTTGAGCATTGACGCGTGCCAGGTGCGGATGCGGGGCGGGGTGAGTTGACCCAGCTGTTCATGGCCGAGTCCGGGGAGCACGTGGAGGCGCAGCAGGCCCTCGTAGAGCTCCCGGGTCCGGGGCCGCAGCGTCCGACGTTCGTCGAGCCAACGTGTGGCGTACTCCTCGAGTGTCACCCGACCAGCGTTCGGATCGACCCAGGCGCCGCGGTCAACCGCGACCCTGGCCTCGGCCAGGAACGCGTCGGCCGCTCTCCTGGTAGGGAACGTGCACGGCGCCTGGTAGTGCTCACCGGCTACCACGTAGCGCGCCTGGTAGCGGCCCGAGGGGAGACGGCGAACGCTGCCCCACGCTTGGCGCCTCCGCGGGGTCACCGGGTCGCTCCCACCTGTTCCAATGCACACGAACGGCCGCGGACTCGACGCGACGCGTCGGTGGCACGCGACTGGCACGCGCCGGTGTGCCGAAGTTGGCGGGGAGGGTGAACGGCCAGTTGGGGCCGAATTGGGTGGAGCGGGTGACGGGAATCGAACCCGCGTTCTCAGCTTGGGAAGCTGATGTTCTGCCGCTGAACTACACCCGCGCGGCGCAGGACGCTACCAAAGCACCCTGGCGGTCCGATCGGAGGACACCGGACGGCTACCGCCCGAGCTGCTGCGACCCGTAGCCGTCCCCTCATCGGGCGGCCCGGTTGCTCACGAACTGGGTCAAAGGGCTGCTGTCGATGTGGATGAACCCGCGGAACGGATAGTCGAGCGCGGCCGCGAGCGCGAGCGTGATCGACACGCCGACGACGAGCGCGCCGATGATCAGCAGATGGGACCGCCGGTGCCGCGTGTCCATGAGGGTCGCGACGGCGAGGACGGTGCCGGCGAGGACGGCGAGGATCACGAAGAGGGAGGTTGGGATCGTGGCCTTCGTCGAGTTCACGAGGTTGCTGCGGGTCTGGGACACCTGGGCCAGCGCGCTCAGGATCTCCGCGTAGGCGGCCTTGCCCGACTCGGTCGACGGCTCGATCGTCGAGACGACGCGGTAGATGTTCTCGAGGGCGGCGTCGATCACCGGGCTCGGCTTCGAGCTGTGCGCCAGCCCGGGCAGTCCGATGCGCACATCGAGCCGCGCGTACGCGAGGACCGAGTGCCGGATGGCCTCGCCTTCGGTCAGCGGCAGGTTCCGGCTGTTCTCGAAGATGATGCTGAGCTGGGCCGCCTTCGACGACACCTCGTCCTGGGCGTTGCGCAGTTGGCTGTACTCGTCGACGATGACGAACGCGACGAGGACCGCGTAGACGGTCGCCAGCGCCTGGAGCGTCGTCGAGGCGGTGGGGCCCGCCGTCTGGCGGACCGACACCGGCACCAGCCGGCGCCGCATGATCCCGTCGACGGCGACGGTGAAGAGGAGCGCGCCCGCCGCGAACAGCGGGAACAGCGCCCACGGGGGGAGCGAGCCGATCCAGGTCATCGGCCCGGCCGGTCAGACGCCGGGCTGGAACTCAGCCGTCGACGAGGCGGGCGCGGTGTCCGCGCGCTGGAGTCCCTCGAGCAGGACCTCGGCGATGTCCTGCACCTTCACGTCCTCGTCGCGCTGCGCCTCCTTCACCCCGTCCTCGAGCATCACGTAGCAGAACGGGCACGCCACCGCGATCCGGGTCGCGCCAGTGGCGAGCGCCTCCTGGGTTCGCTCGGTGTTCACCTTCTTGCCGACCCGCTCCTCCATCCACATGCGGGCCCCGCCCGCGCCGCAGCACAGGCCCCGGGTCCCGTTCCGGGGCATCTCGACCACGTCGATGCCGCGCAGCGAGCCGACCACCTTGCGCGGCGCGAGGTAGACGTCGTTGTGGCGGCCCAGGTAGCAGGAGTCGTGGTAGGTGACCCGCTCGTCGAGGGACGCGCCGTCGAGGGAGAGCCGGCCGTCCTCGATCAGGTCCATGAGGAACTGCGAGTGGTGCACGACCTCGTAGTCGCCGCCAAGCTGCGGGTACTCGTTCTTCAACGTGTTGAAGCAGTGCGGGCACTGGGTGAGGATCTTGCGGACGCCGAGCCCGTTCAGGGCCTCGATGTTCTGCAGGGCGAGCATCTGGAAGATGTACTCGTTGCCGCTGCGCCGGGCCGGGTCCCCGGTGCACAGCTCGCTCGGGCCGAGGATGGCGAAGTCGATCCCAGCCCGCCGCAACAGCTGGGCGACGGCTCGGCTCGTCTTCTTGTTCCGGTCGTCGAAGCTGCCGGCGCAGCCCACCCAGTACAGGTACTCGTGGTCGAACGGCCCCGAGGCGTCGATGACCGGGACCCCCTCGAGGTCGCGGGCCCAGTCGGCCCGGTCGCCCTGGTTGAGCCCGTACACGTTCGACGAGTTCTCCATCGAGCGGTAGGTGTTGCCGAGCTCGGCCGGGAAGTCACTCTCCATCAGGGAGAGGTAGCGGCGCATGTCCAGGATCTTGTCGAGGATCTCGATGTCGACCGGGCAGATCTCGTCGCAGGCCTTGCAGCTGGTGCAGGACCAGAGCTCCTCGGCCGTGATCCGCTGGAAGACCGAGTCGGCGGTGACGGTGATGTCCCGGTCGACCCCGACCGGCGGGGCGACGGCCGGGTCGCCGGTCGCGGTCATCACCTCGCCGACCTTCAGCACGATCTCGCGGGGGTCGAGCGGCTTGCCGGTGAGATGGGCCGGGCAGACCGACGTGCAGCGGCCGCAGATGGTGCAGGCGTCGGTGTCGAAGAGCTGCTTCCAGGTGAAGTCCTCGACCGTCGAGGCGCCGAAGGTCTCGAGCTCGGTCTCCATGAGGTTCGGCATCGGCCGCATGGCGCCCTTCGGGCGCTCGCGATCGGCGAGGTACATGTTCATGGGGGACGTGATCATGTGACGGAGCTTCGTCGTGGGCAGGATCACGAGGAAGGCCACGAAGGTGGCGAAGTGCACGACCCACATCGTGCGGTGCAGGTCCGAGAGCGTCCCGTGTGACCACCCCGACCACAGCGCGGAGAGGCCCCACCCGACGTAGGACCACTCCTCGAAGTGCGGCCGGCCCTCGAGGGCGATCCGGAATCCCTCGACGAGGAAGCCGGTCACGCCAAGAAGGAGGAACGTGGTGAGGATCACCGCGTCCTCGGGCTTGGTCTTGATGCGGATCCGGTACGGCCGCTGCACGTAGCGGCGCCCGACCGCCCACACCAGCCCGACCACGAAGACGATCCCGAACGTGTTCGCGGTGGCCTTGTAGCCCTGATACACGTCGCCGTGGAGGAACTTGAGCGACGGCGGCAGCTGGTGGTCGATCTCGAGGATCACCGTGGCCGCGAACAGGACGAGGAACCCGAAGTAGATGCAGGAGTGCATGACGCCGGCGGCCGGGTCCCGCAGCAGGGTCCGCATCCAGACGCCGGCGCGGAAGTCGCGGAGCCGGTGGTGCACGTTGGCCCGGGTGGTGCGCCGGTCTTCGGGCCCGCCCCGGAGGTAGTTGCGCACCCGCAGCGAGACCAGCCACGCGACCACGAAGAGCATCCCGGCGACGGTGGCGTAGAAGAGCCAGTAGATCGGGTCGGGGACGTCGAGGAACACGGTCCGGGAGACCCGGGACGTGTCGTGCCACTCGGTGATCCGGGGCGCGACGCCGGAGGCGATCGCCCCGGCGGCGGCCAGGAGGCCCACCACCAGCACGACCTGGGTCGTGGTGAGGGGGAAGCGGCGCCGCACGGCAGGCAACCTACCGCCGGGTGCTGAGCGGGCTCGGTCTGCGATGACGCGCGGCGGGGCCCGCGCCGGTCACTGGACGGTCTGGGCGTCGAACTCGCGCAGCCGGTGCGCGAGCCCGGTCAGCAGCTTGTGCGCGAAGCCCGGCACCTCGTCGATCATGGCCGCGAACTCGCGCTGGCCGAGCACCGCGAAGTCCATCTCCGTCTTGGCGGTCACCGTCGCGTTGCGGGGGGAGCGGTCGAGGAGGGCGAGCTCGCCGAACGAGGCGCCGGGGCCGAGGGTGGCGACGCGCCGGCCGTGCCGGGTGACCTCGGCGGTGCCGTCGAGGATCACGAAGAACTCGGCGCCGGCCGCCCCCTCCCGGACCAGCACCTTGCCGGCCGGGACCTTGACCCGCTCGGCCCGCCGGGCGATGAGCTGGAGCTCCTTCTTGGAGCAGGCGGAGAAGAGGGGGACTTTGGCCAGGTCCGGGAAGGCGCCTCGAGCAGCCATGGCGGCAATCTACCGATCCTGTCAACGGCCCGCGGGTGGGGAGCCGGTCGGGAATAGGGCCTCCCGCAGCAAAGTTGATACCGTCACACTCAAGCTTTTCGACACGGAGGCCATTCCCCATGCCTAAGGCCGTCGGCATCGACCTCGGCACCACGAACTCGGTCGTCTCGGTTCTCGAGGCGGGCGAGCCGACCGTCATCCCCAACGCCGAGGGGTCACGCACCACCCCGTCCGTCGTCGCCTTCTCCAAGACCGGCGAGGTGCTGGTCGGCGAGGTGGCGAAGCGGCAGGCGATCACGAACCCGGACCGCACCATCCGCTCGGTGAAGCGCGAGATGGGAACGTCGTGGGGGATCGAGATCGACGGGAAGCAGTACTCGGCCCAGGAGATCTCGGCCCGCATCCTCCAGAAGCTGAAGCGGGACGCGGAGGCCTACCTCGGCGACAGCGTCACCCAGGCCGTGATCACCACGCCGGCCTACTTCGACGACGCCCAGCGCCAGGCCACCAAGGAGGCCGGTGAGATCGCCGGCCTCGAGGTGCTGCGCATCATCAACGAGCCCACCGCGGCCGCGCTGGCCTACGGGCTCGACAAGGAGAACGACCTCACGATCCTCGTCTTCGACCTCGGCGGCGGCACGTTCGACGTGTCGGTGCTCGAGCTCGGCGAGGGCGTGTTCGAGGTGAAGGCCACGGCCGGGAACACCCACCTCGGCGGTGACGACTGGGACCAGCGGGTCATCGAGTGGATGGTCTCGGAGTTCAAGAACGCCCACGGCGTGGACCTGGCGGCCGACAAGATGGCCACCCAGCGCCTGAAGGAGGCGGCCGAGAAGGCCAAGATCGAGCTGTCGTCGCTGCAGGAGACGACGATCAACCTCCCCTTCATCACCGCGACCCAGGAGGGGCCGCTGCACCTCGAGCTCAGCCTGTCGAGGGCCAAGTTCCAGGAGCTGACCGCCGACCTGCTCGACGCCTGCAAGGGCCCGTTCGAGCAGGCGATCCGCGACGCCGGTCTCAGCCGCGACACGATCGACCGGGTGATCCTGGTCGGCGGGTCGACGCGCATGCCGGCGGTGCAGGACCTGGTCAAGGACCTGACCGGCAAGGAGGGCGACAAGGGCGTCAACCCCGACGAGGCCGTCGCGGTCGGCGCCGCCATCCAGGCCGGCGTCCTGAAGGGCGACGTGAAGGACGTGCTGCTCCTCGACGTCACGCCGCTGTCGCTCGGCATCGAGACGAAGGGTCAGATCATGACCCGGCTCATCGAGCGGAACACGACCATCCCGACCAAGCGGTCCGAGGTGTTCACCACCGCCGACGACAACCAGCCCAGCGTCGAGATCAAGGTGCTCCAGGGCGAGAGCGACATGGCGTACCGCAACAAGATGCTCGGCACGTTCCAGCTGGTCGGCATCCCGCCGGCCCCGCGCGGCGTGCCCCAGGTCGAGGTCACGTTCGACATCGATGCCAACGGCATCGTGCACGTGAGCGCCAAGGACCTCGGGACGGGCAAGGAGCAGGCCATGACCATCACCGGCGGCACCGCGCTCGGCAAGGACGAGATCGACCGCATGGTGAAGGAGGCCGAGGCCCACGCCGAGGAGGACCGGAAGCGCCGCGAGGAGGCGGAGACCCGCAACAACGCCGACGCGCTCGTCTTCCAGACCGAGAAGCTCCTGAAGGAGCAGGCGGACAAGGTCACTCCCGACGACCGGGCCAAGATCGAGGCCGCCCTCGGCGAGCTGAAGACGGCACTGGCGGGCACGGACATCGACGCCGTCCGCCAGAAGCACGAGGCGCTGATCGCCGCCAGCCAGGAGTTCGCCCAGCGCCTGTACCAGGCCGCACAGGCCCAGCAGGCGAGCGCGGACCCGGGTGCGGGCGGCGGGACCGGCCCGGCCGGCGGCGGGGCCCCGCCCCCGTCGGACGACGAGGTGGCGGACGCCGAGATCGTCGACGAGGGTGAAGAGCGCAGCGCGTGATGCCCGAGTCCGAGCCGGTCGACCGGGAGGTCGCCGCCGACGAGCCGTCCGCGGAGGCGGCCGAGGCTGAGCTGCACGCCGATCTCGCCGCGATCGCCAAGGAGCGCGACGAGATGCGGCTGCTCGCGCAACGGGTCCAGGCCGACTTCGAGAACTACCGGAAGCGGATGCTCCGGGAGCAGACCGAGGCCATCGCTCACGCCAGCGAGTCGATGGTCGAGCAGCTCCTGCCGGTGCTGGACAGCCTCGAGCTGGCGCTCGGCCAGCTCGGGAACACCGACGAGCAGGTCCGCAAGGGCCTGGAGCTCGTGTACGGCGAGCTGCTCGGAGTGCTGGAGAAGGCCGGGCTCGAGCGCTTCGACGCCGTCGGCGTCCCGTTCGACCCGACCGTGCACGAGGCGGTCCTGCAGGAGGGCGAGGCGGAGGGGGAGCCGGTCGTCGTCGACATCGTGCGGACGGGCTACCGCCTCAAGGGACGGGTGCTGCGTCCAGCCATGGTGAAGGTCGCGCGCAAGGACTGAAGAAGAGATGGCACCGCAGCGGGAGTGGTTCGAGAAGGACTACTACGCGGTCCTCGGCGTCGAGCCCGGCGCGAGCGACCGCGAGATCCAGCGCGCGTATCGGCGCCTGGCCAAGGCCAACCACCCCGATGCCAACGCCGGCGACGCCGAGGCGGAGGAGCGCTTCAAGGAGGTCTCGGCCGCGCACGACGTGCTCGGCGACCCCGAGAAGCGCAAGGAGTACGACCAGGTCCGCGAGATGGTCGCGTCGGGGATCGGGCCGACCGGCCCGGGCGGGTTCGGAGGGTTCGGGCCCGGCTTCGAGGGCGCGACCTTCCAGTTCGACGACGGCGGCGGGCTCGGCGACCTGCTCGGCAACCTGTTCGGCACCGCCCGCGGCGGCGGGCGCCGCCGCGGCCGCGCCGCCACCGGCCCGATCCGGGGCGTCGACCTCGAGACCGAGCTGCACCTCGACTTCATCGACGCCGTGCACGGCGTCACGACCAGCGTCGGCGTCACCTCCGACGCGACGTGCTCGCGATGCGGCGGCAACGGCGCCGAGCCCGGCACGTTCCCGCAGCGCTGCCCGACCTGTGACGGGACGGGCGCGGTCGCGGTCGACCAGGGGCCGTTCTCGTTCTCGCAGGTCTGCCCGACGTGCGGGGGGCGGGGCGAGACCATCGAGCACCGCTGCAAGAAGTGCCGCGGCACCGGGGTGGAGCGGCGTCGCCGCGACGTGAAGGTCCGGATCCCGGCCGGCGTCGCCGACGGCCAGCGCATCCGGGTCAAGGGCCGGGGCGCGGCCGGTCGAAACGGCGGCCCGCCGGGCGACCTCTACGTGGTCGTGCGCGTCGGGTCGCACCCGATCTTCGGCCGCCAGGCCAAGAAGAACCTGACCGTCCGGGTGCCGGTGACGTTCAGCGAGGCCGCGCTCGGCGCCCAGGTCAAGGTCCCGACCCTCGACGGGCCGGTCACGGTGAAGGTGCCGCCGGGCACCCAGAGCGGCAAGACGGTGCGGGTCCGGGGCCGGGGCGTGCAGCCGGCCAAGGGCGAGCCGGGTGACCTGCTGGTGACCTTCGACGTCGTGGTGCCGACCGAGCTCACCGACGAGCAGCGGGCGGCGGTCACTGCGCTCGCCGAGCAGCTGCCGCAGAATCCACGCGAGAGCCTCGGCGTCTAGGAGGAGCCATGGACGAGCGAGACCGGGCGCTGTACATCATTTCGGTCGCCGCCGAGCTGGCCGGGGTGCACGCGCAGACGCTGCGGATCTACGAGCGCAAGGGCCTCATCGAGCCGTCGCGGACCGAGGGCGGCAGCCGCCGCTACTCCGACCGCGACATCGCGCTGCTGCGCCGCATCCAGGACCTCACCAACGAGGGCGTCAGCCTCGCCGGCGTGCGCAAGGTCCTCGACCTCGAGGACGAGCTGGCCGACCTGCGGCGCCACATCGCCGACCTCGAGGACGAGCTCGAGGATCAGCGGCGGGAGCTGAAGGCCCGGATCGACGCCGTCCACCGCCAGTACCGGCGGGCGCTGGTGCCGGTGAAGCAGGCCGTCGTGCCGTTCCGCCGGTAGCGGCGGGGACTACCGGATCGAGGCCAGGAGGTCGTGCAGCGCCGCGGTGCTGGGCGCGTACTGCGGGTCCGGTGTCGTCACCGTGACGGTGAGCGGCCGCTGATCGGCGGTCCGGCCCGCGACCTCGATGATCGTGAGGGGGGACGACGAGACGGTGAACGACGCCCGCCGGGCGAGGCCGCCCGCGAGGGTGGTGTCGGCGCCGTCGGCGAGGAGGAGCCCCGGGTACTGCACCCGCAGCTCGTCGGTCGCGGCCTGCTCGAACTCGGTCAGGCTCGGGAGGGGCCCCCGGTCGGCGCCGGTCGCGATCGAGACGGTCGCGAGGTGGTCGTCGGCGACGCGGGCCGGCCCGGCGAGGAGCTGCACGCCCTGGCCCCGGTTGGCGCGGGCGACCCGCCACGACCGCGGGTGGAGCAGGGAGAAGCCGGCCGCGCGGTCGCGGTACGCGACGACGTCGGCGAGGACCGGGCGCGACGGGCTCGGCGTGAGGAGCGCGGCGCTGGCGACGCCGGGGACGATGAGCAGCAGCGCGGCCGCCAGCACGACGAGGTTCCGGCGCCTGCGTCGGGCGCGCTGCGCCGGCTCGGCCCGCCCGCCCGGCAGGAGCGCCAGCGCGGGGGCGGGGGCGGGGAGAGCCGGAACCGGCGGCGTCCCGATCTGGGCGAGGGGTCGGAAGGTCAGCGGGGGCGCGGTCGCGATCCGCAGGATCGGCGTGCCCCACTGGATGGGGGGTAGCTGCTCGCCCAGCTCGGGGCACCAGGCGATGGTGGGGGTCGAGACCGGCGACTCGACCACCGAGGCCGTCCAGTGGTCGCCCGCCCACCAGCGGAGGCGATGGCCGTCCGAGAGCGGGTCCGGATGCCAGGCGGCTGCGGTGACGCTGGTTTCGGGTCCGTCCATGGAGGCCATGCTTGGGGGCGGGATCCCAATCGTCGCACAGGGCGAGCCGAAATTGCCGGAATGCGAAAGTTGATGCTGGGGTTGTCAACTTTGATATTCGACCGGGAGAGCGGTGAGCCATGCCCCTAGACCCGAACAAGTTCACGCGGAAGACCGGCGAGGCGCTCCAGGCCGCCCAGTCGCTGGCCCAGGAGCGCAACCACGCCCAGGTCGGGCCCGAGCACCTGCTCGCGGCGCTGCTCGGCCAGCCCGAGAGCGTGGTCCTGCCGGTGCTCGAGCGGCTCGGCGTCGCGCCGAAGGCGGTGCGGGACCGGGTCGAGGAGCTGCTCGGCCAGCGGCCCCAGGTATATGGCGGCCAGCAGCAGGCGCAGCTGGCGCCCGAGTCCTACCGGGTGCTCGAGGACGCCGACGCGGCGCGCCAGGACCTCGGTGACGACTACCTCTCCACCGAGCACATCCTGCTGGCGATGACCGAGGTCGCGGGCGGGGTGGGCGACCTCCTCCGCTCGCTGAACGTGACGAAGGAGGCGGTGCTCGACGCCCTGAAGACGGTGCGGGGCTCGCACCGGGTGACGAGCGAGAACCCCGAGGACCAGTACCAGGCCCTCGAGCGGTTCGGCCGAGACCTCACCGAGGAGGCCCGCCGCGGGAAGCTCGACCCGGTCATCGGGCGGGACGAGGAGATCCGACGCGTCATCCAGGTGCTCTCGCGCCGCACCAAGAACAACCCGGTGCTCATCGGCGAGCCCGGCGTGGGCAAGACCGCCATCGTCGAGGGCCTGGCCCGCCGGATCGTCGAGGGTGACGTGCCCGAGAGCCTGCGCAACAAGCGCGTCATCGCGCTCGACATCGGGGCGATGGTCGCCGGGTCAAAGTACCGGGGCGAGTTCGAGGACCGCCTGAAGGCGGTCCTGAAGGAGATCTCCGACAGCGAGGGCGAGGTCATCACCTTCGTCGACGAGCTCCACACCATCGTCGGGGCCGGCGGGGCCGAGGGCGCGGTGGACGCCGGCAACATGATCAAGCCGATGCTCGCCCGGGGCGAGCTGCGCATGATCGGCGCCACGACGCTCGACGAGTACCGCAAGTACATCGAGAAGGACGCCGCCCTCGAGCGCCGGTTCCAGCAGGTCTACGTCGGCGAGCCGTCGGTCGAGGACACCATCGCGATCCTCCGCGGCCTGAAGGAGCGCTACGAGGTCCACCACGGCGTCCGGATCCAGGACGCGGCGCTGGTGGCGGCGGCGGTGCTGTCGCACCGCTACATCACCGGCCGGCAGCTCCCGGACAAGGCGATCGACCTCATCGACGAGGCCGCGTCGCGTCTGCGCATTGAGATCGACTCCATGCCCTTCGAGATCGACGTCGTGGAGCGCCGCATCCGCCAGCTCGAGATCGAGAAGGCGGCCCTCGACAAGGAGACCGACGAGTCCTCCAAGGGCCGGCTCGAGGCGATCGAGCAGGAGCTCGCCGAGCTGTCCGAGGAGCGCGACGCGATGGTCGCCCACTGGCAGAACGAGAAGAACGCCATCGCCGAGATCCGCGAGCTGAAGGAGCGCCTCGAGAGCGCGCGCACCGACGCCGAGAAGGCCGAGCGCGAGGGCAACCTCGAGCAGGCGGCGGCCCTCCGCTACGGGACGATGCGCGAGCTCGAGGCCGAGATCGCCGAGAAGACCGAGCAGCTGAACCAGCTCCAGCAGGAGCAGCAGATGCTGAAGGAGGAGGTCGACGAGGAGGACGTGGCCGAGATCGTCTCGAAGTGGACCGGCATCCCGGTGAGCCGGCTCATGGAGGGCGAGATGGCCAAGCTCGTCCGCATGGAGGAGGTGCTGCACGCCCGCGTCATCGGCCAGGACGACGCCGTCACCGCGGTCGCCAACGCCATCCGCCGCTCACGCGCCGGCCTGTCCGACCCCCACCGGCCGATCGGCTCGTTCCTCTTCCTCGGCCCGACCGGGGTCGGCAAGACCGAGCTGGCCCGCACGCTGGCCGACTTCCTGTTCGACGACGAGCGGGCGATGGTGCGCATCGACATGTCCGAGTACCAGGAGAAGCACACCGTGTCGCGCCTCATCGGCGCGCCGCCCGGCTACGTCGGCTACGACGAGGGGGGCCAGCTCACCGAGGCGATCCGACGCCGGCCCTACGCGGTCGTGCTGCTCGACGAGATCGAGAAGGCGCACCCGGACGTGTTCAACGTCCTGCTCCAGCTGATGGACGACGGCCGCCTCACCGACGGCCAGGGGCGCACGGTGGACTTCACGAACGCGGTCCTGATCATGACCAGCAACCTCGGCGGCGGCGCCGACGAGGCGGCGGTGATGGCGGCGGTGCGGAGCCACTTCAAGCCCGAGTTCCTGAACCGCATCGACGAGATCGTCTTCTTCCACAAGCTCGACGAGCGCCACATCGAGCAGATCGTCGACCTGCAGGTCGCGCAGCTGCGGGACCGGCTGGGCGAGCGCGGCCTCGGCCTCGAGATCGCCGAGGCGGCCCGGGCCCGGATCACCAAGCTCGGCTACGACCCCGACTTCGGCGCCCGCCCCCTCAAGCGGGTGCTGCAGAAGGAGGTCGCGGACCCGATCGCGCTCGCTCTCCTGCGGGGCGAGTACCACGAGGGCGACGTGGTCGTGGTCGACGCCACCGGCGACGGTCAGCTCGTGTTCAGCCGCAACACGCCCGTCCCCGCGTAGCCGCCGCTACGACGCCCGCCGCGCAATCCGCGGCTCGGACGGTCCGACCCCGACTACGATGCCGTCAACGTGACTGCTGACGCGCAGCCGCGTGCACTCTCGGCCCGGAGGCCCCGGTGCCCGGCACGGTGATCGTCGGCACCCAGTGGGGTGACGAGGGCAAGGGGCGCTGGACCGACTTCCTCGCCAAGGAGAGCTCGCTCGTCGTCCGCTACCAGGGCGGGCACAACGCGGGCCACACCCTCGTCGTCGACGGCGAGGTCTTCGCCCTGCAGCTGGTGCCGAGCGGCGTCCTGTACGAGCACGTCACCCCGGTGATCGGCAACGGCGTCGTCATCGACCCCGCGGTGCTGATCGAGGAGCTCGAGATGCTCGAGCGCAAGGGCGTCGACACGGCCCGGGTGCGGATCTCCGGGAACGCGCACCTGATCATGCCGTACCACCAGGAGCTGGACCGGGTGACGGAGCGGTTCCTCGGCAAGAACCGCCTCGGCACGACGAAGCGGGGCATCGGCCCCGCGTACGCGGACAAGGCGCTGCGGGTCGGGCTGCGGGTCCAGGACCTCCTCGACCCGAAGATCTTCCGCGAGAAGCTCGACCTGGCGCTGCGCGAGAAGAACGGCGTGCTGGCGAAGGTGTACAACCGGCTGCCGCTCGACGCCGACGAGATCTGCCGCACCTACCTCGCGATGGTCCCGAAGCTCGAGCCCCACATCGCTGACACCGTCCACCTGCTGCACGAGGCGCTCGCCCTGGGGCAGCAGGTGCTCTTCGAGGGCGCCCAGGCGACGTTCCTCGACCTCGACCACGGCACATATCCCTTCGTCACCTCATCGAACCCGGTCGCGGGCGGCGCCTGCACCGGCGCCGGCGTCGGGCCCCGCGCCATCGAGCGGGTCATCGGCGTCGCGAAGGCATACGTGACCCGGGTCGGCAGCGGTCCCTTCCCGACCGAGCTCCCCGAGGGGGACCCGGTCGGCGACCAGCTCGTCGACCGCGGCGGCGAGTACGGCACGAACACCGGGCGGCGGCGCCGTCCGGGCTGGCTCGACACCGTCATGCTCCGCCACGCGGTCGCCCTCAACAGCTGCACCGAGCTGGCGGTCACCAAGCTCGACGTGCTGTCGAGTCTCGGGGAGCTCAAGGTCTGCGTCGCCTACGAGGGCGAGGACGGCACCCGCTATGAGCACGTCCCGTACCACCAGTCGGTCCTGCACAAGGTGCGGCCCGTCTACGACACCCTGCCGGGCTGGCAGACCGACATCGACAGCGCAGCCCGGATCAGCGATCTCCCGAAGGCGGCGCGCGACTACGTCTCGTTCATCGAGGCCGTCGCCGGCGTGCCGGTGACGTTCGTGTCGGTCGGGCCGGGACGCGACCAGACCGTCGTCCTGCCGCGCGCGGCGTGAGCCGCCGCGTCCTCGTCGTCGGCGGCGGCGGGCGCGAGCACGCGCTCGTCTGGCGGTTCGCTCGGAGCGATTCGGTCACCGACGTCGTCGCCGCGCCCGGGAACCCCGGGATCGAAGCGATCGCTCGCTGCGTTCCGGTCCGCGCCAGTGATCCGGCCGCGGTGGCGCGCCTCGCCGAGGACCTCGACGTCGACCTCGTGGTCGTCGGTCCCGAGGAGCCGCTGGTGGCCGGCGTCTCCGACGCCGTCGCGGCGACGGGGCGCCTGGTGTTCGGGCCGAGCGCGGCCGCGGCGCGCCTGGAGGGGTCGAAGGCGTGGATGAAGGAGGTGCTGACCGGCGCCGGCGTGCCCACCGCCGAGCACGCCGCGTTCACCGCCGACCAGCGCGAGGAGGCGCAAGGGTTCCTCGCCACGCTCGACGGTCTCTACGTCATCAAGACAGACGGCCTGGCCGCCGGCAAGGGGGTGCTCGTCACCGAGTCGCGGGCCGAGGCCGAGGACGCGGTCGGCCGTTACCTCAGCGGCGAGGCCTTCGGCGAGGCCGGGCGCACGGTCGTGATCGAGGAGGGCCTCCGCGGCCCCGAGCTGTCGCTGCTGGTCGTGTGCAACGGCGACCCCGACGCCGCGGTGGCGCTCGCACCGGCGCAGGACTTCAAGCGGATCGGCGACGGCGACACCGGCCCGAACACCGGCGGCATGGGCGCGTACTCGCCGGTGCCTGCGGCCGGGCCGGAGCTGGTCGAGCAGGTCATGCAGCTCGCCGTCCGGCCGACCCTGGACGCGCTCGCGGCGCGCGGCGCCGCGTACCGCGGGGTGCTCTACGCCGGCCTCATGCTCACCGACGACGGCCCGAAGGTGATCGAGTACAACGTGCGCTTCGGCGACCCCGAGTGCCAGGTCGTCCTGCCCCGCCTCGACGCCGATCTCGGGGAGTTGTGCGTCGCGGCCGCGCGCGGCGAGCCACTCCCGCCGGTCCGGTTCTCGGAGCAGGCCTGCGTGACGGTGGTGCTCGCCAGCGACGGGTACCCGAGCGCGCCCCGCACCGGCTGTGTGATCGAGGGACTCGAGGACGCCGAGGCCGAGCCGGGCGTCGTCGTGTTCCACGCCGGGACGGCCCGCGACGCCGACGGAGCGCTCGTCACGTCGGGGGGCCGGGTGCTCGACGTCACCGCCCTCGGGCCGACCATCGGCGACGCGCGCCAGCGCGCCTACGCGGCGGCGGCGAAGATCGGGTGGTCGGGAGTGCAGTACCGGCGCGACATCGCGGCGGCCGCGGCGTGACGGCGGCGCTAGAAGAGGCCGGGCGGGCGGCGCTGGGCGCGGTTCATGTTCATCGGGGTGCTGCGAGCGCCGCGGCTGCGCACGCCGCCGGCGATCATGGCGCACTCGATGCACCGGATCGGCTGGCGCTTGCGCACCGGCGGGACGAGGCATTCGGCGCACCATTCCTCGCCGCAGTCCTCGCAGCGTCCGGCGGCGCGCTCGGTCCAGTGCTTCGCGCACGTGCCGGCCGACGCCGGTTGCTGCTTGGCGTTCACGGGCGCCCCTCCCGGTGCCTCGGCGCTCGCTCCGGTGCCGCCGGTGCCGAGGAACCTCGGACGCGGCACCGGCTCCTAGGGTGTCGACCAGGAGGAGGCCGGCCTTGATCCCCCGTTACGCGCTCGAGCCGATGGCCCGTCTCTTCGCGGACGAGGAGCGGTACGCCACCTGGCTGGAGGTCGAGGTCCTCGCCGTCGAGGCGCTGGCGAAGCTGGGCGTGGTGCCGGCGGAGGACGCGGCGGTCGTACGCGACCGCGCCGGCTTCGACGTCGCCGCCATCGAGGCGCGCGAGCGCGTCACCGACCACGACACCGCCGCCTTCGTCGACGTCGTCCAGGAGCGCGTCGGCGCGCCGGCGGCGCGGTGGATCCACCACGGGCTGACGTCGAGCGACGTCGTCGACACCGCCCTCGCGGTCACGCTGGTGCGCGCCAGCAGCGTGCTGCTGGAAGCGGTGGACGCGCTCGAGACGGTCGTCGCCGAGCGGGCCCGCGAGTTTCGCGACACACCGATCGTGGGCCGCACCCACGGCATCCACGCCGAGCCGACCACCTTCGGCGCCAAGCTCGCGCTCTGGGCGCTGGCGCTGCGGCGGGACCTCCGGCGCCTGACGCGCGCCCGCGAGGGCGTCGCGGTCGGCAAGCTGTCGGGGCCGGTCGGCA
>Ga0073928_10000650_pt1 | contig 77558 bp, 66 predicted proteins | sample PaiPotPPA55metaG_FD_76969 | JGI IMG/M metagenome (GOLD analysis project Ga0073928, IMG submission 76969) | Iron sulfur acid spring bacterial and archeal communities from Banff, Canada, to study Microbial Dark Matter (Phase II) - Paint Pots PPA... ...
AAACTACTCTAGCCCGTCATTCCGGGGCCGCGAGCGCTCGGATCGGCGCTTCGCGCCGTCCGAGTGCGAGCGGAGCCCGGAATCCATAACCACAGGCCGTGCAGTGATGAAAGTGGTTACGCTACGGTGGCACACATTACTGCTTGGGGTTATGGATTCCGGGCTCGCAGGCAAATCGGCACGGCCGATTTTCCTGCGCCCCGGAATGACGTCGAGGGGCAACGTGTGACGGAGTGCCACTAGCCGCCATTCGCAGCGCCTCCATCAACCGACAACAGCGCTAATTTCCTGCAGTTTTTGTTCCTGCAGTTTTTGCTTTGTCTTGCGGCCGACGAGGTAAACGAGGCCTGCCGTCGCGAGCAAGCTGAACAAAAGCAACGCGATATTGGAAGCTCCAAAACCTCCCTCAATCGCAATGGTCCGTCCTACTGTCCCGAGATAAACGTACATTGTCGCAAAAGGCATGACGCCGAAAAGGGTGGTTACGGCGTAGGGCACAAGCCCGATGTCGGTCGCACCGAAGAAGTAGTTCTGGAAATTGAAAGGTACCAGCGCATTGAGCCGCAGCAGGACGGCGACTTGCCAGCTCTGCGATCCGATGGCCGCATCGATTGCACGCAGCAGCGGGCGCTTTGCGAGGAGAAGCCTTACCTTCGGCCGCAGTATATGGCGTGACAGCAAGAACGCGACCAGTGCCGCGACGACGGAACAGGCGACCGCCAAAGGCACGCCCCAGGCGCCGAACACGACGCCAGCAGCAACCCACATAAGCTCGGAGGGGGCGAGCAGGAAGACAGCGATAACGACATAAACAATTGCAAAGGCGAAGACCCCTGCCGCTCCCTGTGCCTTTATCCAATCATTGAAGGATAGAAGCCAACCATGGCTGTAGAGAAAATAGCAGGCAGGCAGCGCAGCAGCGAAAACGGCGGCGAGCGCTGCCTTTAGCGGCCATGATCGTGCCGGGCCGAGAAGCGCCCGGAACTCGTGCCAATCCACGCAATCACCTCGTCAGCGCGCGCGAGTAACATGGGCGGGATATCAAGGCCAGTGCCAACGGGCCAAGCCGCGCCCTCGCAGCCAGCATCGCGGTAGGAAGCAATGTCCTGGCAGAGGCCAAACGCGCGGCATGCCTGGCGTCGCAATCTGTGATGCTCGTCACACATGACTGGCGCACCTAGAGATAGGGTTTGCGGTGCGGTAGCGCCGGCGCGTTACCGCTGCCCTCATCGGGCATTCCTCCCTAAACTCGGCCGCTCACAACGAGCGGCCTTTTTTTGCTCGGCGCTCCGCGGCGCTTTTTCCACATCCCCTCAGCAAGCGGCGCAGGGGGCGAGGAGCGATTTTGCCCACCCTGCGGCGGCGCGCACGGCATTCATTCCACGGCAACTTGCAGCAGCTCGCGCGCGACCGGGCGCACCCGTTGCAGCAGGTCGGCCCATCGGCCCTCCGCGAGACGTCCCGCCTCCACCACGATGCGCCCATCAACCATCACCAAGCTCACGTCCGACCCGCGTGCGGCATGCACGAGGTTGGTAAGGAGCGTCTCGGGCACGCAGGGCTGCACGTGAAAACCGTCGAGCCGCAGCAACACGAGATCGGCCTTGTGCCCAGGCGCTATGGCGCCCGACGCAATACCGAGTGCCGTCGCCCCGCCCGCCGTGGCCATGTCGAGCACGCGCGAGGGAGGCAGCACCGTCGGATCCCCGGTGATGCCCTTGTGCAGCAGCGAGGCGAATTTCATCACATCGAGCATGTCGAGGCGGTTGTTGGCCTTGGCGCCGTCGGTGGCGAGCGTCACGTTGACGCCGCGGCGGCAAAGGTCGGGCACCGGCGCAATCCCGGATCCGAGCTTGAGGTTGGCATGCGGGCAATGCGCGACATGGGCGCCGGCGGCGGCGAGCAGCGCGCGATCCTCCTCCGACAGCCAGACGCAGTGCGCGAGCAGCGTGCGCTCGCTCAGCGCGGCAAGCGCACGGAGCTGGGCCACGGGAGTTCGTCCCACCCGCGAGACGGTGCGGTCAACCGAGCTCCGCGTCTCCGAGCAGTGCAGATGCAGGCCGGTGTGGTGCTTGCGGGCAAGCTCCCCGGCAGCGCGGATGCAATCATCGCTGCAGCTCTCGAGATCGTGCACGCCCACCCACAGCTGGACGCGATCGTCCCGCTCAGCGGTCTCGATCAGCCGGGCATTGTCACGCAGGCTCGGCGCAAACGGCTTTGTATCCGCGACATAGGGCACGATCACGGCGCGGATCCCGATCGCGCGCGCGGCCGCCATCGCCGGCTCGGGGCGCAGACACATATCGACGATGGCGGTCGTGCCCGAGAGCAGCGCCTCGGCATAGGTGGCAAGCGCCGCAATGTAGGCCTGCTCGTCGGTGAGCCGCGCCTGCTCCTTCTCGATCACCGCGAGCCAGCGTTCCAGCGGCAGCCCCTCGGCGCTGCCGCGGGTGAGGCTCGAATGGGAATGCGCATGCGTATTCACAAATCCGGGGAGCAAGGCGGCGCCATCGCCCTGGATCACGCGTTGGTCCGCGCTCAGCTCCGGGACGCCGCGGCCCACCGCTGCGATGGTTGTATCCTCGACAGCGACCCAGCCCTCGAACGGAGCTGCACCTGCGGGCGGCACCACCAGCACGTCACGCAAGACCAGCGACTGCGCAGTCATCGCGTTTCCTCGACCCGCTCCCCGCGCGTCACCAGGCGCTCGAGATAGCCGAACAGGATGAACGAGCCGATACCGAGCACCGCCAGCACCGCGATCGAGACGAACAACAGGTCGGTGCGCAGCTGCGTCGCCGAGGTGATCACGAGATAGCCGAGCCCGGTATCGGAGCTGTAGAACTCCGCCACCACGGCGCCGACCAGGGCCAGGGATGCGGCGATCTTGAAGCTCGCAAAGATGAACGGCAGCGCGCTGGGAAGCTGCACCTTGAGCAGGATCTCCCAGCCGGTGGCATTGATGGAGCGCATGAGCTCGATGATCCGCCGGTCGGTCGCCTTCAGCCCCCGCGTCGTATTGGTGACGATGGGGAAGAACGAGATGATGGCGCAGATCATGATCTTGGGCGCGATGCCGAAGCCGAACCAGATCGTGAGCAGCGGAATGATGGCGATGATGGGAATGGCATTCGACACGATGACATACGGAAATACGCCGCGCTCGAGAAAGCGCGAATGCACGATCCCGGCCGAGAGCGCAATGCCCAGCACGGCGGAGACGGCAAAGCCGGCGATCGCCTCGAGTACCGTGAAGCCGGTGTGATACGCAAGCGTCGGCGTCTTGAAGAAGCGCGCAACGACGTCGCTCGGCGCCGGCAACAGCCAGGGCGGAATGTCGAGCCCCTTGACCGCGAGCTCCCAGGCGCCGAGCCCGGCTGCAAGCATGAGCACAGGCGGCAGCACCTCGTCGCGCAGCCTCATGATCGCAGCGCCTCGCGTGCCTGCCGCAGCCAGCCGATGAATTCCGCGGTCTCCTGCAGGTCGGCGGAGCGCGGGCGCGCAAGCGCGGGCGCGAGAACCGTTTTCACGCGGCCGGGATGCGCCGACATGACCACCACCCGGTCCGCGAGATAGATCGCCTCGGAGATGTTGTGGGTCACGAACAGCACCGTCTTGCGCTCGCCGCTCCACAGCCGCAGCAGATCGTCCTGCAGCTGAGCGCGGGTGAGCTCATCGAGCGCGCTGAAGGGCTCGTCCATCAGCAGAATGGAGGGATTCCACGCCAGCGCCCGAACGATCGCCACGCGCTGCTTCATGCCGCCGGAAAGCTCATGCGGATAGGCGTGCTTGAACTTGCCGAGGCCGACCGAGTCGAGCAGCTCCTCGCAACGCGCCTTCCGATTCGCTTGCGGATAGTCCACGACCTCCAACGGCAGCTGCACGTTCCCCAGCGCCGTTCGCCATGACAACAGCGCCGGCTCCTGAAACACAAAGCCGAACTGGTTTTGCCGGCGAGCGGCGGCGCAGGGCTCGCCGCGCACGGCAATGGCGCCGGCGGTCGGGGAGATGAGATCGCTGACGAGTCGCAGGAGCGAGCTCTTTCCGCACCCGGTCGGCCCCAGCAGCGCAACGAATTCCCCCTCCGCCACGCTGAGGCTGATGTCGGCGAGCGCCTGGATGGGACCGCGCTCCGCGTCATAACGCAAGCTCACGCGGTCGAGCGCGATGCGGGGAGGCGCCTCCGTCATGGCCGGGACGGGAATCCCGCTGCGCTTGCGCAGCGGGGACCCCGTTGTCGCGGCCATCCAGGTCTTGCTGATGTTGCGAGGCCGTAAAGACGTGGATGCTCGCGACAAGCACGGGCATGACGGCGGAGATGCCGAATTGGTCGCGGTGCTGTCAAAAGAGCTCGTCGGCGGTAATAGCGATTCAACGTAATCGGAAAATGGTCTCAGATCACCGGCTCAGATACGCGTTGGTGAAGACATCCTCGGGCCGCAGCGCCGATTCGATCAGGCCGAGCTTGCGCGCGACCTCGATGGTGTCGCGCCAGCGCTGCTCGCTCTGCCATCCAAACCCCGAGGTCTGCGTTTCGGCGCTTTTCCAATAGGGGATCGTATGCTCGAGCACCTTGCTCTCGCGCTTGGCGTCGATCTCGTCGGCGGCGGCGGCGACAGCCGCTACGGCGCCGGCGGGGTCCCTCACGGTCTCGTTCACCGAGCGAACCGTTGCACGGAGGAAAGCTTTGACCATGTCGGGCTTCTGCTGCGCCACCTCCGGATTGGCCGCGAGCGTGAGCCCATAGGTATTGACGCCATGCTCGGCGATCGGCATCAGCGCGACCGGCATTCCGGCGCCCTCCGCCTCGATCGGCTCGTTCATGGAAAAACCCATGATCGCATCGACCTGCTTGACCAGAAGCGGCTGCACGCCGAAGCCGATGTCGACGAGCTTGATCTGCTCGATCTGCATGCCGTTCGCCGCAAGCAGCGCCACGAGACCCTGGAAGGTAGCGCTGCCTTTCTTGGAGCCGAGCCGCACGCCTTCCAGCAGTTGCCGCGGGGAAGTGACCGGCTTTGCCTGCGGGCTGATGACCACGATGGGGGTGCGCTGGTAATAGGCGGCAATCGACTGCGCCGGTACGCGCTGCTGTGCGCCTTGCACCAGCACGAGCGCATCGATGAGGCCGAATTCCACCGCCTTGGAGCCGACTTGCTTGACGGTGTCGGATGAGCCGGTCCCCGAGATGATGTCGAGGTCGAGCCCTTCGTCCTTGTAATAGCCGCGCTGCTTGCCGAGGTAGAATGGCGCATGCTGCGCGCCGGCTTTCCAGTCGAGCCTGATCTTCACCTTGGCGGAGCCCTGGGCGAAAGCGGTCGCGCCGCTCAGAGCGGCGAATAGAAGCACCGCGGCGCCCAGTCGCAAATACCGCACCGGCATCATGTCATCCTCCATTTGGCCAGCAGCTCGGCCGCACGATCGGCGGCATCATGCGGCACGACCGCGCGTTCCACATCCCACACCAGCGGAGCAGTGGCGTCGAGCGCGAGCTTGGTCGACATGCCGTCGCGGGAGGACGGATCGAGCCGGTTGCAGAACACGTTGGGCACGGTGAACATGTCGGTATCGGCCTGGAAGCGCGTCGCCAGCGCCCACAACACCTCCGCCTCGTCGAACACGTTGACGTCCTCGTCAACCGCCACGACCAGCTTGAGGTAGGGATCGAGCCCCAGGAGCAGCATCAGCGCATGCCGAGGCTGGCCCTCGGCGAGCTTCTTCATCGACAGATAGGCATGGAAATGCGTGCCCGACTTGGGAAAGTTGAGCGCCCGCAGCGTGGGCACCATCTCTTTCAGGCGCATGTAGACATGCGCCTCCTTGGCAGCGCGCCCGAGCAGGAGATGTTCCGCGGAATATCCCGGGATGATGTCGTGATAAATCGGCTGCGCGCGCGAGGTGATCGCCTTCACCACAAATACGTTCCGGGTGGAGCGATCGGTTGAATAGCCGGTGTATTCGCCGTATGGCCCTTCGTCCTCGTGCACGTCGGAGAGAATCTCGCCTTCGAGCACGATCTCGGCGTGCGCCGGGACTTCCACATCGATGGTCTTGCATTTGACCAGCTCGACCGGACGCGACAGGAGCGCACCGGCGAGATCGAGCTCGTCGACCTCGCTCGCCACCTTCGCTCCCGCCGCCAGATTGATGGCCGGATGCACGCCGATCACAACGGCAACTTCCAGGTTTTGCCCGCGCGCCGCGGCGCGCTGGAGATGCTCCCAGATATGGCCGCGGGAGTGCAGGCTCGCTCCGAACCGGTTCGGGCCTTTGAGCTGCAGGCGCTGATAGCTCAAGTTGCGCACGCCCGTATCCGGATCCTTGCACAAGAGGATGCCGGAGCCGATGTAGCGGCCGGCGTCCTGCGCGAAATGCCGGCTGATCGGCAGCAATCCTGCATCCAGCGCGTTTCCTTGCACCACCACCTCGTGCACCGGACCGTCGCTCGCCATGGTCGGCGCAATCATGTGTGCCTGCGCATGCGTCCAGGCATCGTTGAAGCCGCCGGGGGGTGCGCCGACCATGCGCGCGATGCGGTCGCGGCTCGCAAACAGGTTCGCGACTACGGGCTCCCGGAAACCCTTCGGATGCTCGATGATGACGACCGGCGTGCGCTGGCGCTTCTCCAGCTCCAAAACAAGCGCGGTAGGGAGATAATCGAGCTCGATCGGCTCGCGCAGACGCAGCGTGTCGTCCTCCGGAAGCTCGGCCAGAAAGCTGCGCAGCGAAGGCGCGTCGGCTGATAGGTGGTCAGTTATGGACATCGTGCAGGCGGCTACCAAGCGTAGCCCGGATGAGCGATACGACATCCGGGCCCCGCCTCCGTGCACCACCCGCATTTCGCTGCGCTCATGCGGGCTACCCATACGGAGTCGGCGGCTTGTTGTAAAACGCGATTGATGCTCTGCGTTCCGGTTACAACACGTGGAGCCCGCTTTGTACGGGCGACGCATGCGTCTACGGACGCGCCGCTTCAGGGCGGAGGGGAGATGGCGATTACAGGCGAGCAAGGCGCGGGCACGCTGCCCCAGGCGGTCCGGCGGGATTTCTCCGGCATCGACCACGCCGAGGCGATGCGGCGCGCACGGGAGGTCGTGCCGCTGCTGCGCGAGCGGGCGCAAGCGGCCGAGGATGCCCGCATGCTCATCCGCGCCAACGAGCAGCTGCTGCACGAAGCCGGTCTGTTCCGGTTTCACCAGCCCAAGGCATTCGGCGGGATGGAGCTGCCGTTCGTGGCCGTCGTCGATATCCCGGCGGAGCTTGCGCGCGGCTGCCCCTCCACCGCCTGGAATGTCGGCAATGTGGGCTGCCATCACTGGATCCTCGGATACTACGACCCCGAAACCCAACACGAAGTGTGGGACGCAAACCCCGACGCGCTGATCGCATCCTCCATTGCATTGGCCGCCGGGCGGGCGCGCAAGACGGACGGGGGCTTCATCGTCAGTGGACGTTGGCCGTTCTCCTCGGCGGTGGACAATTGCGAATGGAACATGCTGGCGGTCACCGTCCATGGCGATGACGGGAAGACCGCGATCGACTGGCGGCTGTGCCTCGTGCCCAAGTCCGACTATGAGATCATCGATACCTGGTACGCGATGGGCATGGCCGCGACCGGCAGCAAGGACATCGCGGTCACCGAGCTGTTCGTGCCGGAGCGCCGGGCGCTCGCCCTCCAGCGCTGCCGCGGCGGGGCCGAGCATCCGGGAGCGGCGCTCAATCCCGGCGCCCTGTTCCGCATTCCCATCGTGGCCGCATCGAGCCATCCCCTCGCGCCCGCCGCGCTGGGTGCGGCCGAGGGCGCCTACGACCTGTTCACCCAGGGTATGGCCAAGCGCTCGGGCACCTATACCGGTGCGCGCGTCGCGGATTTCCAGGCGGTGCAGATCAAGCTTGCGCGCGCCCGTTGTCTCATCGACTCGGCGCGCGAGCTCCTGCGCGGATCCGCCATCGCGTTCCAGGCAATGGCCGAGCGGGGCGAGGCACCGGACCTCGCGACCAAGCTGCGCTTTCGCGCGCACTCGGCCTTCGCCGTGAACCAGGCGCGCGAGGCGGTGGAGATGCTGTGGTCATGCTACGGCGCGCAGGGCCTCTACACCCGCGATCCGCTGCAGCGCCACCTGCGCGACGTGCTCGCCATCAACCAGCATTTCTCCTTCAACTTCGACATCGCCGGGTCGGCCTTCGGCGCCCACGCGCTCGGGAGCGCATACGCCAGCCCGACGATGTGAGAACACTACCCCTTAATGACCCGTGGTCAGAAATCGTTTTTGCTGCTTGCTGTAAACCGCCGTCGTCTTGAGGCATGGCGACTAGGCCCCATTAAACGCGTCCAGCAAACTTTGACGCTTTGAAACCTTAATTGCTGTAATCTATTGAGATCGCTGCGTTTCCCCTTGCAGCGCGTCGGGTTTTTGCCTACACCACCTGTCGGGTTCTTGCGACATCGTTATGCCAATGCCACGCCGGAAAACTTTGCGCGAAAAAATTGAAGATCGGATCGCTCGGAAACGGGACTCCGTCTTCCTTACGCGGGAATTTTCCGACCTCGGCGGCGAGGACCAAGTCCTCCGTGCCCTACGCTCACTGGTCCGAGCGGGCCGTTTGGTGCGTCTCGGATATGGCGTCTATGGCCGTGCCGTGGTGTCACGTCTTTCGGGAAAGCCGATGCTCTACAGCCCCGGCGGCTTCATTGGCGCTGCCCGTCAGGCACTCGATAAGCTCGGCGTTCAATGGGAGCCAACGCAATCTGAGCGGGCCTACAATGAGGGACGATCAACTCAAGTCCCGGTCAATCCTGTGGTTCGGGTGAAGGGCCGTTTCCGACGCCATCTGAGCTACGGCGGCTCGGAGCTCGTCCTTGAGCGATAGGCCAACTCTCCAAGAGCTGCTCGAAGTCCAGCAGAAGTTCCGCCTTCCCAGTGCGGCGCTTGTCGAGAAGGATTGGCACGTCGTCCAGGCCCTCGCTGCCATCGTTTCCGTAGACGCAAGTCCCTTTCGCATGGTTTTCGGCGGCGGGACAGCCCTTGCCCGCGCCTTTGGACTCATCAAGCGCATGTCCGAGGACATTGATCTGCGGATTGTCGCGGGACAGAGCCCGACGCGAGGCCAGCTTCGCGCCCTCCGCAACAGGATCACCGACGCGCTCTTGAAGGGCGGATTTCAATTCAATCCGGACGAGGCAGCGCACCGTGAGTCCAAATACAAAGGCCGGTACACGATCTATCGCCTGCCTTACACTCCCACGACCGAGCAGAAGGGCGCGCTCCGACCCGAAATTCAAATTGAGACGGCCGTATTTCCCTTGCGGCGCGACGTCATCGAACGGCAGGTCATTTCCTTCATCAACGAAGGCTACTCTCGACCGGCTGAGATTCCGGCGATCGCATGCGCATCGATTTCAGAAACTGCTGCCGAGAAGCTCGTCGCTCTCACGCGTCGTGTGGGAGCCGAGCTTGCCGGCCTGCGCGACATGCGGGACCGAACCCTTGTTCGGCACATTTACGATCTTCACGCCACGCGAGCGCACTACGATCCCGCGGATGTTGCCTCTCTCGCCCGCGAAATCATGATCGCAGATGCTGCAACTCGCGCGCGCGACTTTCCTGCTTACCGACAAAACCCATTGGCAGAAACACTGAAGGCCATTGAGGCCCTCGCACTTAATGACGACGTTACGAAGGACTATGACAACTTCGTGCGCGACATGGTTTATGGTGAGAAAATCGATTTCAAGACCGCACTTGGGACGCTTGAGGAACTCGCACGCCATCTGCGGCCGGGGGCACAGCTAACACCGGCGCCCGCTACTCCACCAGCGCCTTGAATACCGCGTCCGCTGGATCTTTGTAGAATTCAATGCTGATCTTCGTCCAAAGCTCGTCGGGAAGATCGTTGAGCTGACGGCGGGCGGATACGGGCATGAGCAACGTCTGAGCCTGCTTGTCGATTGCGAGCTCCGCTACTCTGACCGCGTTCGGAATCATCTCGATCGACCCGCCGAGGTTGAGCGCGCCGACGACAATGGTGCCGCCGCGCGTGTTGCGACCGAGCAGGCCCCCACAAAGCGCCACCAGCACCGGCACGCCTAGGCCCATGCCCGATTTATCCGCATCCATGGGCCGCATCTGGATCGAAAACTCTTCTTCGCGCGGGTTGCGGTCTCCGACAAGCTCCTTTGATCGCGCATAAAGGTTCTGCTCGCCGATGCGCACGCTTTCGCGAAATGACGGCGGGGTGGGCTGGTTCAGAATTCTCACACCGCCGCCGGGTCCGCACGTCACCTCGATGCGATAAAGCCCGGGGCCACTTTCGGGGCTTCCCAGCCCGACACCCCAAACCTGCCCAGAGGGCAGCGGATCGGTTTCGATTGCGTCATCGCTGTGGAGCTCCGGCGTCGAGACGAACTGCTCGGTGCCGTCCGGTCCCAGGATGTAGCTGAAATGAGTGTTACGAAACTCGCTCTTGAAAACGCGCTTCTGCTGCTCTTTCACGCGCCGCCGGCACTCGAGCCCGACGCGGACGATCCATTCGAGATCAGCATCGGAGATCGGCATCTCGGGATCGGGAAACAGCAGTTTGATCAATCCGCTGATCGTCTTGTTGACCGCCTCGATATCGCGTCCGCTCAAGGCGCCACCGAGATGAACGCGCCCCCGCAGAGCCGATACCCGGTTGCCGCTGCGAAGCCGGCTCCAGCATTCGCTGAGGAAGTCGCTGACCAGGCCGAAGTGATCAGTCAAGTGATCGCTGGGCTTGAGCTTGGGGTAATCCCAGCCGGGTGCGTAGGCATGGATGCGATCCATGAATGCGGTGTCGTCTCGCATCTCCGGAGGCATCGGGCTGAGCAGATGACCCACTCTTTGCTGCTGCTCCACATCGACGTCGAGATTCCCGACCATGACAATGCTGCCGTCGGCGCGAATGTTCTCCTTGGCGCGGCTGAACTGCCCCGAGGCCATGTACCCCTTCATGATGTTCACGCCGTCCTTCTGATCGAACGAGATGCCCGAGACCTCATCGAAACAAACAACGTCATAATGGCAGACGAGCCCACGCTGTCCCGTCGCGTTGTTGACGAACATCTTCGCGACGGTTGCCTTCCCGCCCGAGATCAAATGCGCATACGGCGAAATCTGCTGGAATAAGTGGCTCTTGCCGGTGCCGCGAGGGCCAAGCTCGACAAAACTGTAGTTTCGCTCCACGAACGGCACCATCCGCAACAGCGCGACGCGCTTGGCACGGTCCGAGAATGCCGAGGGCTCCAGCCCGATGGAGCGCAGCAGGAAATCGAGCCACTCGGAGGTGCTGAAAGCGCGCCGGCCTCTTGCATAATTTTCCAGAACGTCGGATTTCGACATCTGGATGGGCCGCAGCGCCTCCACCTTGAATGGCCTGCCGCCTTTCTCCTGCGCAATGATGCCGTCGTAGCCGAGCGTCAGTTCGGCATAGAAGCCGTCCGTCAGCATGCGCTCGTTGTCGCGCACCAGCTGATCTTCGATCCGCACGTCTTTCAAGGCGACGCTCGGCAGCTCGGCGACATAGCAGTCGTTCTTGGCATCAAGACGGGCTTTTAGGAGATCGATGATCTTGATCGATCCGGTCTCCTTTGCCCGCGCCTTGAACAGCTCCTCCTCGCCGGTTCTGACGGTTCGATCCTTGAGCTGCTTCTCGACGATCTGCAGACCTTCGGCGATCTCGCTTTCATCGACGCTGGCGCAATAGCGGCCGAGCATGAACTCGACCACGTAGGTCGGGATCGGATATTGGCGCGAATATTTGCGGACGAGGTCCTTGCGCACGAGGTAGCCGTCGAACACGGAGGCCGCCAGCTTGTCCAGATGATCGAGTTCCATGCTCATGCAGTCTCCCCGACCGTCGTCGCCTTGTGGTCCAGCACCCGTCCGGATGCATCGCACACCACCACCGAGCCGGCTGCGCCTTCATATTTGTCGTCGGATACGGCAAGGCTTGCTTCACCGCTCTCTGAAATTGTCTTCGTGCTGGCGGCAATGCTTGAGCCCGCGTGTTTCCAGTTCAATCGCAGATCCACCTGAAGGTGGCGTGCGTTCCTTTTGACCGTGACGCGGCAGCGCGCATGCCGCGCCAAACAATTTCAGTGATTTCCGCGGTCGCAGCCTCATCGCCCCGCTCGATCATGAGATCCGGGATGACACACTCCTGCAAGCTGATGCCGCCGTGAGCGTAGGCCGTTTTCGCGACATAAGCGCCAATACCGGGCGGTGACGCGACGCGAAGGAGCGGGTTCCAGTACCAGGGATAGGTAGCCGCGGTCGGAGTCGCCCCATGTTTGACAGCCGCGCACCACGACCATTTCGTTGCAACGAGGTGCGCAGGTAATTCCACCTTTGGCAGTCCGCCCGGCAGCAGCAGCCAACCGTGGTCGGTGACGACGTGGACATGGCCCCAGCCTGCGGCAATCAACTCATTCACACGCTCAGCGATGGCGTCGAGCTCGGTTCCGATCTGACGCACAAGGAGAGCGTCGACCGAATGCCCCAGGGCGTCGAGCTTTCCTATTTCTGCCCAGCCGCCGCCGTCCCCTGCCACAGCCATCCGGCTTTCGTCGGCATCCATCACATCGACGTCCTGTCGCGCCATGGCGTCCCGCAACCGCGAGGCCGTCACCGGCTGACTGCTCTCAGGGATCACCGGACAAAAATTCTGAGCATCCAGGCTGCCGGAGATGGCCCCGTGCACCGGGGAAGCGAGCGGCTTGGCCGTGGCCGTAACAGTAGGGATTGGGGCGATGCGGTATGATAGGCGGACGCGAAACCCCTGCAGCTCCAGTTTCTCCCGCAGCATCGCTCCGACGTCGTATCGCAACCCGTCGGCAAAAAGGATGCAGGTCTCGCGTGCCGCGACAACTCCGGAGCAAAGCTTGGCCGGGTCGACACCGGAAGCGGACATCAGCTCCTGAAAACGCCGCGCCGACTGATCGAGCCAAGGCTCGTAAAGTGCGCGCACGACCCGCGTGATGAGATTGTTTTCAGGTCCGGGCCTAAGGACCGAAAGCGCTTCCAGCGCGGCTCGATCGCATCTCCATCCCTCGGCCGCGTAATCGGAGGCCATTGCCTCGACCGAGGCTCCCCCTAGAGATGTCCTCGCCGCGCCCGCCAAGCGGCCGAGCGGCGCAAGCGCATAAGGGCTCTCGCCCAGATGCGCCCAAACCCAGCCGCGCCGCTCCTTATGCTGCTCGTCGAGTGCAACAATTCTCTCGCACGCCTGCGCATGCGGCAGCGAAAGAATGGCTTCGAGCTCTTTTTCGAGCTTGTCCTCCTGCTCCTCGTTCAGTTTTGGACGGCGCGAGTGATCCACCAGGCCCAGGAGATCGCGCGCGCGAGCCTGTCGGAGTACTGCGGACACGCCCTCGTAAAGCCGGGGCGCATCGCAAAAGCGTTTCCAGACCTCATCCCACCTGCCGCCCCCGTTCAGCATTCGTGCAACAGATCGCCGCGCTGGCCCGGGCCATCGCCGGTCCGGCTGCCGGTTTCGAGCGTTTCGCGATGGCATGCAGGATCGCGGCGGCGCAGATAGAGGTTGGGCGCGCGCGACGGGCGCGCGCCGAGATTTTCTCCGCGACACCCTTGAATGAGGCCGCCCTCGCTCGGGCTGAGGCGACCCACCGTTATGAGCGGCGCGCGCTGGCGATCCGCAAACGCGCCATCCGGCAGCTCGATGCCGCGTCTGCTCCCGAATCCGAGTCACATGACGGAGATTCTACCGCGCCGGCAGCGCTGGGCGATGCAATTTTGCGCGACTCAACTCTGCGATGGAGCCCCGATCCTGCCGGCGACCGTCGCTGTGACGACGGCTTCTACCGTCTGCCAAGCCTTTATGCCGACCCTTACGCCGAGGTCGATAAAGAGCTTGCCAACCCTTACGCCGAGGTCGAAAAAGAGTTTCGCCGCATCGCCCGCCTTTTTGGACACACCAAGCGAAACGATCTGGAATATTTTGGCCGAACGAACCCAAGGCGTTCCCGCTGCCGAAGCAGAATTTCGCTGAACGAGCCCGAGGCATCGCCGCCAAGCATGCGCGTTGGCCAAACCAACCCGAGCCGCGCCGAGCACTGCTGCACGACTCGGTCGAACGAGCCCAAGCCCAACGAGCTCAAGCCGGCCAGACCCAATGCATGCGATCTTGGCCAAACGAACCCGAGACCGGGCCAGCCCGAAGAAGATGCCGTTTTCGCGGAACGAACCCAAGCGAGAGACAGGAGCAGCCAAGCGACCGCTTTGGCGAAACGAGCCCAAGGCGGAGCAAACTGCGTGCGTCATCGCCAAACGAGCCCGACGCGGTGCCGCCCCGCCGTTGCCATTTCGGCGAAACGAACTCGAGGAGCTGGCAGCAGCCGTGACCCTCGCAGGGAAAGGACCTGCGCCATACTTCAGAAAGCGCCACGGGTTTCGATCGGCCGGCTCCCTCATTTACTGCCGAGGCGAGCCGACAGATGCAGGGCACCGCCCAAATTCCGCCTCGCCTATCCGGGCTACTCCAATCGGCTAGCTTGCGCTGATTTGGGAACCGGAAGGTCATAGCCGCATTTTCTCGCCGGGGGGCATCGGCGGGAGGGTTTCATGCGCAGCTTTACCCGAGCAGCAGTCACCGCCGCGACGATAGCCTTGGCCACAATGCTGTTGGGCGCGACCACAGCGTCCGCCAGTGATTACGCTGACAAGCTCGCGGCTTGGCTGCAAATCGCCCAGACGACGGATAACCCGGGAGATCAGACGGGGGGCCCTGCCGCTGCGGAAGTCGCACAAACCGTGCTCGACGAGCAGGACGTCGTGCCAGTGTTGGGACTTCGGGTTCGCGACAGCGCCGGAGAGGATATGGGGCGGATCATCAACGTGGTGGTCGACGGAACCGGTCAGGTGCGTGCGGCGGTCATCGACTTCGGAGGCTTCCTGGGAGTCGGCGCCCGCAAGATCGCAGTCGATTGGAATGCGCTCCACTTTGCGATCGCAGCCAACAAGGACGACCGCATCACTCTCGACCTCACCCGCGACCAGGTGAAAGCGGCCCCGGAATACAAGGACGGGCGTCCCTTGGTCGTGCTCGGCACGGCCGAGAGCGTGCAGGCACCTCCGTCGTCCGACTAGCGCCGCGCCGGAGCTTGAGGTCTTGCCGGCCCAACCTTCCAGGCGGAGCCAGCGCGGGCTCGATTGGTTCGTGTTCTTCGTTTCGACCATCTTGACCGGTTTCGGTCCCTTCGTCGCCGTCTACCTCACCTCGCAACGCTGGACCCAGCTCGATATCGGCCTGGTGCTCAGCATCGGTGGGCTCGCCTCCCTGCTGGGACAGGTGCCGAGCGGGGCCCTGGTCGATGCTGCCCGCTCGGAACGGCTGATCGCCGGGTTTGCCATTGTGGCCACGGGTGCGAGCGCGCTGGCGCTTGGGCTGTGGCCGGTCTACCCGGTGGTCCAAGCGGCCTCGGTGCTGCAGGCGGTCGCCGGCTGCGTGCTGGGTCCTGCGATCGCTGCAATCAGCCTTGGCCTCGTCGGCCATGACGGTATCGGCGAGAGGCTCGGCCGTAACGCGCGCTTCGCCTCCTTGGGCACCGGAGCCGGTGCAGCCGCGATGGGGGCCAGCGGGTACCTCATCGGGGATCGAGCGGTGTTCTTCGTCGCAGCAGCTTTCATCATCCCGGCGCTGCTTGCAGTTCGGCTGATTGAAGAGAAAGAGGTCGATCCGGAACGGGCCCATGGCGGCCTCGAAGGCGAAATGCTCCTTGCGCATCACGCAGCGAGCGTGGCCTCAGTGATCTGCCGTCGCGCGCTCCTGATCTTTGCCGGCTGCGTGCTGATCTTTCAGCTCGCGAACGCGGCGATGCTCCCTCTGCTGGGGAGCATCCTGACGATGCGATCGAGCCAATGGGCGACGGCTCTGATCGCCGCTTGCGTAATCGTGCCGCAGCTCATCGTCGCCCTGGTGTCGCCCTGGATCGGTCGCAGCGCACAGCGCGTGGGGCGACGGCCGCTGCTGCTGCTCGGCATTGCGGTCGTGTCGCTGCGGGGCATCCTGTTTGCGAGCTTGAATAATCCGTTCCTTCTGGTGGCCGTGCAACTGCTGGACGGCATCGCGGCGGCCGTGTTCACGGTACTGACACCGTTCATCATTGCCGACATCACCCGCGGCACCGGACGGTTCAATCTCTCGCTGGGCATTGTCGGGACTGCCACGGGAATCGGTGCCTCGCTCAGCACCACATTGGCCGGTTATGCCAGCGATCATTTCGGCAGTCCGGTCGCGTTTTTTGCTCTTGCCGCGTTTGCGGCGGCGGGCTTGGTCCTGGTCTGGAGCCTGATGCCGGAGACCCGGCCGAAAACCGCCGCTACAAAAGGTTCTGGCTCGTAGGGGCGAGTCGGGGTCCCCAAAAAATGCAAGGCATTTTTGGAGTGCCCCTCATGCCTCGCCCTCCTCGTGCGGCCCCGCCCTGGAGGCGAGGGCGACGCAGTGCGTCGCCCCGACGAAGGTCTGTGTGGCGGCGGCGTGTCGCGGCGGGTGTCAAACCCGCCCCTGCACAGCCAGCGCGTCAGACGAAGCTCAGCGCAGCTCCTCCGGCGGCACAGAATACGACGACGAGCCATGGCGGTACCTGCCACATGAACAGCAGCAGGAAGGCCGTGCAGCCGAGCGCGAAGTCGCCGGCGCTGGTGATCCCTGCGGTCCAGACCGGACGATAGAGCGCTGCGAGCAGGAGCCCAACCACGGCGGCATTCACGCCGAGAAGCGCCGCCTGCGCGGCTCTCCGCCGGCGCAGACCTTCCCAGAACGGAAGCGCGCCGATCACCAGAAGAAAGGAGGGCAGGAACACTGCGAGAAGGCATATGACTGCTCCCACCCAGCCGTTTGGCGGGGACTGCATCATGGCGCCGAGATAGGCCGCGAACGTGAACAGCGGCCCGGGCACGGCTTGCGCAGCTCCATAGCCTGCAAGGAATGCGTCGTTGTTGATCCACCCCGGCGGAACCACGGACGCCTGCAGCAGCGGCAATACCACGTGTCCGCCGCCGAACACGAGCGAGCCGGCGCGGTAGAACGCGTCGATGAGCTTGATCGCCTGCAACGGAACCGCGGATGCGAGCAACGGCAGTCCGAGCAGCAGCGCAAAAAACACGGCCAGCATCGTGGCACCCGTTGCCCGGCTCACGTTGAGCGGCAACGATGCGTGCCCGGTACGCGGCTCCGGCCGCAGCAACAGCACGCCCATGAGGCCGCCGACGACGATGGCGCCGACCTGTCCCCACGCCGTAGGGAGCGCCAGCGCAATTACCGCGGCCGCGACCGCGAATGTCGCCCGCTCGCGGTCAGGGGCAAGCGACCGCATCATCCCGAGCACGGCCTGCGCGACCACGGCGACCGCGGCAACTTTCAATCCGTGCAGCCAGCCCGCTCCGCTCACGTCGCCCAGCCTGCTCACGCCGTAAGCAAAAAGAACAAGGGCAATGGCCGACGGCAGCGTAAAGCCGGTCCATGCCGCGAGCGCGCCGCAATAGCCCGCGCGTGAGAGGCCAATGGCAATGCCGACCTGGCTCGAAGCCGGGCCAGGCAGGAATTGGCACAGCGCAACGAGATCGGCGTAGGCCCGATCATCGAGCCATTGCCGGCGTACCACGAGCTCGTTGCGAAAATAACCGAGATGCGCGACCGGTCCGCCGAATGACGTGAGCCCAAGCCGAAGAAACGCAAGCAGAACCTCGCGCCAGCTCCCGGCGACATCCCGCTTTCCAGCCGGCGGGGAAACCTCGCGTGTGCTCATGGCAGCAATCCCTGCGCACGTTGATCGTACAAAACCTTCATGCCAGAAGGCCACGGCGGGTTTGCTGGAAAAACATCCTCGGTCAGGCAGCGCATGAACATCGCGCATGCTAACGGAATCAAGGTCGTCGGCTACTTTGATTGCTAAATGCGAAGCCCTGCCACGCCGGGAGAGACTCCCACGCCTGGCTGTGGCATCGTCCTTGCCTGTGCATCGCCATGTTGGCTCACTAACATCGGGCATCGGCGGCCAATGGACTTCGAGTTCCCGCTCTTCCTGAAGTCGCTTCCGGCCCTGGCGCGGGGCGCGGTGCTCACCGCCGAGCTTGCGGTCATCTCCATCCTGATCGGCACAGCGATCGGCACCCTTGCCGGCGTGGGTCGCCTTTCAAGGCACCGCCTGGTTGCGTGGTCGGTTGCGACCTACGTGATGCTGATGCGGGGGATACCGCTTCTGGTCACGCTGCTGTTCCTTTACTACGGGCTGCCTTCCGCTGGCCTCAGGCTCGACGCCTTCACGGTCGGAGTGATTGCGCTGTCGATCACCTCCGGCGCCTACATCGCCGAGATCGTTCGCGCCGGCATCCAGTCCATCGATCCTGGGCAGATGCGCGCCGCCCGCTCGCTGGGCATGTCCTATGCCAAGGCGATGCGACGCATCATCCTTCCGCAAGCGCTGCGCCGCGTCTTGCCGCCGATCACCAATGAAGCGCTGACGCTCTTGAAGAATACCGCCCTCGTTTCCACCATCGCGCTCGCCGATCTGCTGCGTTCCGGGCTTGAAGTGATGACCTGGCAGGCCAACACCTTCAGCCCGTTTGCGGGGGTCGCCCTGTTCTATCTTGCCCTGACGTTGCCGCTCATCTGGGTCAACGGCAGGCTCGAGCAGCGCTATCGAATTCACTGACCCCGTGCAGCCAAAACTGGATCTCCTGGTCGCCGACCAATGCGTGAGCAACACGCCAGCGCCGGTGATGGTTCAGATCCGAAACCTGCACAAGAGCTATGGCCGCACCGAGGTCCTCAAGGGCATCGATCTGACGGTTCAGCGCGGCGAGGTCGTCACCGTGATCGGGCCGAGCGGGTCCGGCAAGAGCACGCTGCTGTTGTGCATCAATTTCCTGGAGCCGTTCGAGGAGGGCGAAATCACTGTCGACGGCGAGCCGGTCGGATGGGGTGACTACCCCCGGCGGCCGGCTGCGAATGGGCGAGCACCAGCTGAACCTGATGCGACAGCGAATCGGCATTGTTTTTCAGCAGTTCAATCTGTTCCCGCATTTGACGGTGCTGCAGAACGTGATCGAGGCGCCGATCCAGGTGAAAGGGCTTGCACGCGAGCAGGCCAACGCAATCGCGCGGGAGCAGCTTGCGCGCGTGGGCCTGCGCGCCAAGGAGAACGCCTATCCGAGCGAGCTGTCGGGCGGCCAGCAGCAGCGCGTCGCAATCGCGCGCAGTCTTGCCATGGACCCCAAGGTGATGCTCCTCGACGAGATCACCTCGGCGCTCGATCCCGAGCTCGTCGGTGAAGTCCTTTCGGCCATGCGCGCGTTGGCGGAAGCCGGCATGACGATGATCATCGTCACCCATGAAATGGGGTTCGCGCGCGACGTCTCCGATCGCGTGGTTTTCATGGACGAGGGCGCAATTGTCGAGCAAGGCGCGCCGGATGCGCTCCTGACCAATCCCAGGCACGAGCGCACCCGCTCATTCCTGCGCCGCGTTATCGCGCGCAGCGAAAATGACTCGGACACCGGCAACGCACAGGAGTGAATGATGTCGAAGATGTACCGTCTTCTTCTCATAACGGCGATTGCGCTGCTTGCTGCATTCCCCGCAGCCGCCCAGAGCACGTTGGAGGCGGTCAAGCAGAAAGGCGTGCTGGTCGCAGGCAGCAGCGCCGAGTACCCGCCATTCGAGTATGTCGCCGACGCCAAGCTTGTCGGCTATGACGTGGACATGGCCGAGGAAATCACGCGGCGCATGGGCGTGAAGGTGGCTTGGGAAAAGATCGATTTCAAAGGCATAGTGGCCGCGCTCACCGCCAAGCGTGTCGACGTGCTGATCACGGCATTGACCTGGACGCCCGAGCGCGCCGAGCGGATTGCGTTCTCCGATCCCTATTTTGATGCCGGCATCGGCGCGATCACGCAGCAGTCGAGCTCGATCCGGAAGGTGGAAGACCTGGCGGCCCGCAAGGTCGGCGTGCAGCTCGGCAGCTCCGGAGAGCGCTACGTGCGCGAGGCCGTCGGATCGAAGGTCGGTCAGCTCTTGACCTATGATTCGATCACGCTCGCCATCAACGATCTCAAGAACGGCCGCGTCGAGGCGGTGGTCAATCCGCTGCCGGTATTGCGTTACGCGATCCGCAACGACTCCGGTTTCCGTTACACCCCCGTTTGGGATACCCGTGTCGTCGGCATCAACACGCGGCTCGAGGACAAGGAATTGCTGGCCGAGATCAACCGGCACCTGCACGAGCTAAAAAGCGAGGGCTTTCTCGCCAAGCTGGAAACAAAGTGGTTCGGCCCCAGCCAGTAATGTGAGCATGGATTGCCAGCAAAGCTGAAGCTTTCAGGAAATCAGCACGATGGATTTCGACCTTCCCGAAGAGCTGCGGCTTCTCAAAGAGAACGTTCGGCGTTTTGTCGACCGCGAATTGATCCCGCTCGAACGCGAAGTGGTTAATGACGTGGCGCTGCAGAAGCAGCTGCCGAAGCGTCTGCGCGGCAAAGCCGAGGCGCTTGGGCTCTGGCTGTTCGACGTTCCCGAGGAGCTCGGCGGGCTCGGGCTCGGCATGCTGGCGAAGGTTATCGTCTGGACGGAGGTCGGGCGCACGACCGCGCTCCCGTCGCGCAATGTCAACGTCTTTGGCCCTCCGGTGAGTCCGATCCTGTACAGGCTCGAGGGGGCGGCACGGGAAGAATATCTCATGCCGGTGATAAGCGGCGAGAAGCGAAGCTGCTTTGCGCAGACCGAAGCGGATGCAGGCTCCGACCCGGCAGCGATGCGCACCACGGCCGTGCGCGACGGTGATCACTACGTGATCAATGGCGTCAAACGCTTCATCACCGGAGCCGACGAAGCGGATTTCGCCCAGGTCTTTGCGGTAACCGATCCGGACAAGCGCAGCAGGGGAGGCATTTCGGCTTTCCTCGTCGACATGGATGCACCTGGGGTCAAGGTGACCGGCTCCTATGATCTGATGGTGGACGACAGACCCTGCGAGATCGTTTTCCAGGACGTGCGCGTACCGGTCGGAAACCTCATCGGGAAGGAAGGCGAGGGCTTCCGGCTTGCCCAATCCTGGATCAATGCGGGCCGGATACGACATGGCGCCCGCAGCCTCGGTGTCATGGAACGATGCCTGGAGCTTGCGACCACGTACGCCAAGCAGCGCAAGACATTCGGCGCGCCGCTGGCGCAGCGCCAAAGCATCCAATGGCCGATCGTCGACATGCGCATGGATGCCCACAAGTTGCAGCTCATGCTCTATCATGCCGCCTGGAAGTGCGATCGCGGCGAGGATTGACGCGAAGAGGCCTACATGGTGAAGATCTTCGGGGACGAGCGCTCGTTCTGGGCGGCCGACCGCTGCATGCAGATCCATGGCGGGATGGGACTCTCAAAGGAGCTGCCCATCGAGCGCTTCTTCCGGGATCAACGCAGCATGATGATTACCGAGGGTGCCATCGAGGTGCTGCGCATGGCGCTTGCGCGCATGATCATGGGGCTCAAATAAACAGCGCATAAAAAGAAAACCCCGCGGGGGGAGAGCGGGGTTTTCTCGAGCCGCTGGGCGGATGCCTGCGTCTCAATCGCCTGAGTGAGCGTTAGTCGCGGCCAATCGCCGGGCGGTTCAATGCAAAATTCACCATCCCGCCCCGGCGCAGCCGCATGTCCCCCAATCGAACCTTTTTGCCCCGCATGCGACTAATTGTCCGAGACTGCCGCGACCCCCATTCGGCGGGTCGCTTTCGCATCCGAAAAGGGGGCACATCGTGCACGCGCGCCGGCGATCCATCGCGACCCATTCGTGTTCGTTCCGCAGAGCTCTTCTATCCACTACTTCCGTGCTGGTAGGCGCAGGCCTCGCTCTGATGGCAGGCAGCGTGACCCCTGCCGCCGCGTTTACCGCCGGATTGCAGTGGCAGGACGCCCGAGCAGCCACACCGCGAGCGGTACCGGTGCAACGCTTCGCGTCAGCTCACCGTGCGAAGGACAAGGACAAAGCCGCGAAGGATCCCAGCGCCGACTTGGCTGCCAAGTCGAAAGATCCCTACAACATCATCATCTCGATCGATCGGCAGGAGCTGACGCTCTATTCCGGCGAGCAGGCGATTGCGCGAGCGCCCGTCTCCACCGGTATGCCCGGTCATCCCACGCCGCAGGGCGTTTTCAGCGTGATCCAGAAGGATCGCTGGCACCATTCCAACATCTACGGCAACGCGCCGATGTATTACATGCAGCGGATCACCTGGTCGGGGTCGGCGATGCACGAGGGCGTGCTCCCAGGTCACGCGGCCTCTCACGGCTGCATTCGAATGCCCGGCTCGTTCGCCCGGCAGCTGTGGGGGCTGACGAAGCTGGGGGCGCGGGTGATCGTCGCGCGTGCCCCGCTCTCGCCGCAACCGATCGAGCACGCGCGGCTGTTCAAGTTCATCCCGAAGGCTGAACCGCCCGCCAACACGGACCCGGCGCAGGGGATCCCCATGTCGTCGGATGACCCGAAGGCGGCCTTCGCCATGCAAGCTACCAATCAGCCTGCGCCCGCGACCCCGAGCGCAAGCCCCCCCACCCCGACCGCGAACCCCGCTGTCCCGAGCGCAACTCCCGCAACCGCGCCGCCAACGAAGCCCGCGGCAGCGGTCAAGCCGCCTTCCAAGATCAACCACGTTTCCGTGTTCATCAGCCGCAAGGAAGGCAAGTTGTTCGTGCGCAAGGGATTCGAGCCGGTGTTCGACCTGCCGGTCACGTTCGAGCAACCGGACCAGCCGCTCGGTACGCACGTATTCACGGCCTTGTCGTTCAAAGATGACAATCAGACACTGCGTTGGATGGTGATAGACGTGCCAACGGGGGTGCCCGCGCCGCCCAAAAAGGTGCACAAGGCCAAGAAAGGTGAGAAACCAGCCCCAGTCGAAGTAGCGGCACCGCGTAAAGAGACGGCGGCAGGAGCACTCGATCGGGTCAACATTCCACAAGAGGCCATTGACCGCATCAGCGAGCTGATGTCTCCCGGCGCTTCCCTCGTCATCTCCGACAAAGGCCTCGGGCCCGAGACCGGCAAGGGCACGGACTTCATCGTCCTCACCCGCTGAGATCACCATACCGGGAAGCTTCGTAAGGGCGACGCATTGCGTCGCCCTTTTCTCAGGTGGCACGTGCCAAGCTAGGCGAGGCTTTGCCTTGCCCCTACATACGCAAGCCTTGCCCCTACCGCCGCAGCACGAAGCCGTCCGCGCGCTGCCGGCGTTCCCACCCCGCGCGCTCGAGCTCGGGACTGTCGTCTTCCACCTGCGGATACCCGAAACACAGATAGCCGATGAAGCGCCAGTGAGCCGGGACGTCCAGGATCTTGACCATATGGGCGGGGCCGAGGATCGAGACCCAGCCCATTCCGATTCCCTCCGCGCGCGCCGCGAGCCAGAGCGTGCACACGGCCGCCACGACCGAGTATTCCGCCATCTCCGGCATGGTCCTGCGACCGAGTCCGTGCCCGACAACGGTTGAGGGATCGGCAAACACGCCCAGTTGCGCGGGAGCTTCCTGAATGCCTGCGAGCTTGAGCTTCGCATAGCGCGCGGCGAGATCGCCGGTGTACGAGCCCAGCGCATCCGCGTTGCACGACTTGAACTCTTCCAGTACGGCTCGCCGCCGCTCCGGATCATCGACGACCACGAAGCGCCATGGCTGGCTCAGTCCCACAGAGGGTGCAAGGCAAGCCGTCTCGATCAATCGTTCGAGCGCACCCTTGGGCAGCGGCTCGGATCGAAACCGGCGAACGTCCCGTCGCCAGACCAAAAGCTCGCGCAGGCGCTCGCGGAAAGCTTCATCGAAGCTTGGCAAAGCACGTCAGCTCACGCCTGAGCGGTCGCGCTGCGCAGTTGGGGCGCACGATCTCCACCCCTATCGTGCGACGAATGCGCCACTTCGTCCGCACCCCGTGCTCCAATCGCTCCTGCTTGCACGCAACGGTGAGGTCGAATTCGGCCGGCAGATCCGCCATCTGGCGCAGGGCCAGCCTAGCCCCCCGGCAGAAATGTTCTGCACCATGCAATTGACCCGGAACACGCGGCCGTTGAAGCCGATCCTTGCGTCCCAGAAAGCTGGGCGCCGCGGTTCCTTTCTACGCTCCTGCATGGGGGCCTCATTATGCTTACCGTAGCTTGCAGCCAATCGCCCGAATGCGCAACGCCCTGCACGTCGCATCGTTGACGCCACAGTCCGCTTCGTCTTACCGTCTCGTGCTTGCCAGAGTGTGCGGCAAAGCGCGGTCGCCCCTCATTCGATCTGAAAATCGGTCGTACTCACGATCGGAGTCCATTTCCGCAGATCGGCCGCGATCAAAGCCGCAAAATCCTGCGCCGAGCCGCCGACCGGCTCGAACCCGATGCGGGCCATCTCGACCTTGAGATCGTGCGAGCTCAGCGCCTGGTTCAAGGCCATGTTAAGCCTTGCCACGACCTGTGGAGCCGTGACCGCCGGTGCGAGCATGCCATAATGCGTGACCACCGTAAGATCCGGCAGCCCGAGCTCGATCATCGTCGGCAGTTCGGGTAGCTCCGGACGGCGGCTTGGACTGGTGACCGCAAGCGGCCGCACCCTGCCCTCGCGGATCAGAGGCAGCAGGGAGGAGCCGGCGCTGAAATACATGTGGATCCGCCCGCCCAGCAGGTCCGGCATGGCCTGAGAGCCGCCGCGATAAGGGATGCTGACGATGTCGGCCCCTGTGACGGCCTTGAACAGCTCTCCCGCAAGGTGGGGCAACGTTCCCTGACCGAATCCGAAATTCAACTTCCCCGGGTGCGTTTTCGCGTAGGCCACGAGCTCCGGCACCGAGTGCGCCGGCACTGCCGGTCCAATTACAAGCACCAGGGAGGAGCTGGCGATCGCCGCTACGGGCGCGAAGTCCTTCAGCGGGTCATAGCTTATGCTGGCGTTGCCGAGCGCAGCGATAACGTGCGTTGGGGTGTTCGAGAACAGGAGCGTGTAGCCGTCGGCTTCGGCGCTCGCCACCGCCTTTGTGCCGATCGAGGTGCTGCCGCCAGCGCGATTTTCCACCACGAACGGCTGGCCGAGCTGGACAGACAGATAAGGCGTGAAGAATCTGGCGATCACATCGTTCGGAGACCCGGCAGTATACGGCAGAACGACTTTGATCAGCCTGCTGGGATAGCTTTGCGCGTGAGCAGGAAGCGACGCGAACGCAACCGCAGCTGCCGCAATGAGATCAGCTCGGGCTCGGCACCGGCACCGAAAAGTATTGCTGCTTTTTGACATGGGGCTAATGCAATCATTAAAAATGGCCGCAGTCTCGCCGCTCACTGCACGTGAGGACGAAATGTTGTTGACTGCGTACTGCGGACCAAGACGGAATGCCGCTGTCATCCCAAGCGAGCGCTCGGCAACCTGCCGCAGTCCCGTGCCGGCCAACAGCCCGCTTGTGGCAGCCTGCCTGAAAATGCCCCCGCAATGAACGCGTGATCCGGTATGGCGGCAACGCACATCGGCCGCTTGCGAGTCGGGATCGACACCGGGGGAACCTTCACCGACGTCGTCGCCGTCGATGCCGCTTCGGGCGCCATGCATGTGAGCAAGGTCGCAAGCACGCCCTCCAATCCCGCGCTTGGTCTCGTTCGCGGAGTGAACGCAATCCTCGCGGAGGCGGGCGCACCGGCCGATGCTGTCGCGGGAATTGCGCACGGCACGACTGTGGCTACGAACGCACTTCTGCAGGGCGATATCACCGGGCTCGGCCTGATCGTCACGTCCGGCTTTCGACACATCCTGGAGATCGCCAGACAGTCGGTGCCGGAGGGCTACGGCAACTCCTATTTCTGGGTGAAACCTGAGCGGTTCGTGCCGCTCGATCTGGTGCGCGAGGTCGGGGGACGGCTGAACTTCCGGGGCGAAGAGTTGCGGCCGCTCGATGAGGCAAGCGTGCGCGCCGCCGCCCGGTTTTTTCGCAGCAAGCGCGTACACGCTGCAGGTATCTGCCTGTTGCATTCCTATGCCGACCCGGCGCACGAGCGGCGGGTCGCCGAAATCATGCAAGAGGAATGTCCGGAGTGCACGCTGTCGCTTTCGAGCACCGTGCTGCCGGAGTATCGCGAGTATGAACGCGCGATCACCACGCTGGTCGACGTTTTTGTAAAGCCGCATATGGAGCGCTATTTGCGGCGCGTGCATGCGGCGCTCGGCAGCTCCCTTGCTGCCAAACCGTTTCTCGTGATGCAGTCGAGCGGCGGCGTTGCAAGCGCAGACCAGGTCGTGAGGAAACCGATAACGACCGCGCTGTCTGGTCCAGCCGCAGGCGCGCTCGGCAGCGCCGTAATGGCAGAGATTGCAGGCTTCTCCGAAGTAGTGACGCTCGATGCCGGCGGAACCTCGACGGATCTCTGCCTGATCGAAGCCGGTCGTCCGAACATGATCAACGGCGGGGCGGTCGGGGAGTTTCCTGTGCGGATCCCCATGATCGACATCAAGACGATTGGTACCGGCGGGGGCTCGATCGCCTGGATTTCTCGCGAAGGACACCTCAAGGTGGGGCCCAAGAGCGCCGGCGCCGAGCCCGGCCCCATGTGCTATCCGAACGGCGGGGCCGAGCCGACTATCACCGACGCCAATCTGGCACTGGGCCGCATTCCGGCAGCACTGATCGGCGGAGGCATCGAGCTTGACGCATCGCGGTCGCGGGCAGGTCTTGCGGCCCTCGCAAAACGGCTTCCCGGCGGCATGAGCGTTGAGCAGCTCGCGGACGGCATCATCGAGATCGCCAACTGGAATCAGGCAAACGCCATTCGACAAATAACCATCCAGCGCGGTATCGATCCGCGAGGGTTTGCGCTCCTTGCTTTTGGCGGTGCGGGGCCCGCGCAGTCACCCGCAGTGATGAATCTGCTTGGCATGCAGGCCTGCATCGTCCCGCCCAATCCGGGAAACCTTTCCGCGTTCGGACTTCTCGCCGTCAATTGGCGCACCGATCATATCGTGACCAAGGTGATGCACCAGGACGCGATAGATCCCGTTCGCGTGGCGGCGCTTTACGCCGATCTGGAAAGGGATGCGGTGGCAACGCTCGCGCGGGACGGCATCGATGCGGCGCGAATGCGCATCGCGCGGGAGGCCGACGTCCGCTACAGCGGCCAGTCGATGGAGGTGAGAGTCGCTGCGCCCACAGGCGCGGTGGATGCCTCTTTTATTGACGGCCTGATCCAGGCATTCCACGCCGTACATCTGCGCACCTTCGGTTACAACTATGCCGGCCAGCAGAAGGTCGAGCTGGTGAATTTCTGCGTTTCCGGCTTCGGCGTGATCGAACGACCGCAATTGCCCAGGATTGCGGAGCAGGGTGATGCGGTTCCGGCGCGCAGGACAGTCCGGCCGGTCTACTTTGCTGGCGCATTCTGCGACACTCCGGTCTACGACCGCGCAATGTTGCGAGCGCACGCCCGGCTGCAAGGCCCGGCAATCATCGAGGAGTTCGGCTCCACCACGGTGCTCTTTCCCCGGCAAGAGCTCACAGTCGATCCCCATGGGATTCTTGTGATCCGCCCTTGCGAAGGAAACCCGAGCGCAATGCCATGAGCGCGCATCAAAGCGATACGCGGGCTGCATCTCGTGCCTCCCTGCCCGAAGCGTCCATCGTCGACCCGATCGTATTGCAGATCGTGGAGGGCACGTTGAATTCCATCGAGGCGGAAATCGAATACGCAATCGAGCGCACCGCGCGCAGTCCCATGATCCGCGAGGCGCATGATTATCGCGTCGGGCTGTTCGATCGCCATTGCCGCAAGCTCACGGGTCGGTCGTATTCCGCCATGCCGAACGCAGTCGTGCGCGATTTCCCGATCGAGACCATGCGTCCCGGCGACGTCTTTCTGATGAATGACACCTATTTGAGCGAGGGCAGCATCGGACACCTGCCCGATCTTTGCAGCACCGTGCCCGTGTTCGATCGCGGCACGGTGGTGGCCTTCATCCAGGCATTCGGTCATCACGACGATATCGGCGGGCGCGTACCGGGTTCCATGCCCGGAACGGCGACCAGCGTGTTCGAGGAAGGGCTCCTTATCCCTCCGGTCAGGCTCTACGACGCGGGGCTGCGCAACGAGGCGGTATTTACCATCGTCAAACGCAACACGCGCGTGCCCGAGATGCTGGCGGCCGACCTCGACAGCGAGGTCAAGGCTTGTGCGATGGGTGCGCGCCGGATGGAAGGCTTGTTCGCCCGATTCGGACGCGAGACAGTCGAGAGTTGCTTTCAGGCTATCATCGACAAGTGCCGCGACATCTATCGCCATGAGCTCATCCCCAAGATCGCAGATGGCGAATATGCCTGGGAGGACTACGTCGAGCACGACGGAGTAAGCGCTCCACGGCTGCACCGGCTCGCCCTCAAGATGATCAAGCGGGCCCAGCGCATCACGCTCGATTTCAGCGGGACCGATCCGCAATCTCCCGGTCCAATCAACTGGCCGGCGGATTACGCGGAGGGCGCCTTCCTGATCAAATGGATCGCCCCGATCCTGCGCAATCTCGCCGATACCCCTGAGCGGGCGGCCGAGATCCACGTCAACGAGGGCGTATGCGAGGTCTTCGACGTCGTCTTCCCGCCGAAGGGCACGCTGATCACCCCGCGATGGCCGGCGGCTACCAATGCGCGCTCCTTCGTGCTGCTGCGATGCCTGGGCCTGCTTGCCGGGGTGGTCGCGCAGGCGGTGGAAGGCCGCATGCCGGCCGACCAGGAAACAATCCGCTACACCGGTTTTTTCGGCGAGAATCTCGAGGGCAGACCTTTCCTGTCCCGTGAAGTGCTCGGCGGCGGCTCGGGCGGCCGCTACTATGCCGACGGCAATGATGCCGTCCACATCGTCCCGGATTCCCGCAACCAGCCGGCGGAATTCACCGAAACCCGTTTCCCGCTGCTCGTGGAGACGCTTGCATTGCGCATGGACTCGGGAGGGGCTGGCAAGCGGCGCGGCGGCCTCGGGTACGAAAAGCATTATCGAGCGCTGGTCGACTGCCGGACGATCGTCACCGCCGACAGGGTGCGGCTCGGCTGTTATGGGGTCAACGGAGGCAAGGCGGGCCGACCGTTCTGCGTGACCGTGGATGTGGAAGGTGCCCCGCGTGATCTCGGCGGGCTCGTTGACGGCGAGCCGGTGCGCAAGGGCCAGCTCGTACGCGTGGTGACGACGGGTGGCGGCGGGTGGGGGGATCCTCTGGAGCGAGAGCCGGAGCTCGTGTGCCGTGACGTGATCGAGGGCAAAGTATCACCGGGCGCGGCGCGTGATGAATACGGCGTGGTGCTGATTGAGACCTCGGAGGCTGCGGAGCTTAAGGTCGATGCCGCGCGCACGAGTAGGCTGCGCGACGAATTGCGCGCTCGACGCGGAGGCACTCCTTTGCCGATGATCGATCGCGGCGACGGTTATGAGCGGATGCTGCAGGAAGGAAAGTAAGAGCGGGGCACAGATGGCGATCGAAGTGGCAAAGGTCGAGCTCGGGAACGTGCAGGACGCATCCGGGCTGGAGGCGTGCATCGCCGCCGGCCAGTTCACCGCCGACGAGGTCATCGCCGTGATCGGGAAGACCGAGGGTAACGGCGGCGTCAACGATTTTACCCGCATCTTGGCGGATCAGGCGTTCCGCCAGGTGCTCGGCAAACGGGGAAAGAGGAGCGAAGCGGAAATCGCCAAGATACCGATGGTCTGGTCGGGCGGCTGTGACGGCGTCATCACTCCCCACGCGACCGTGTTTGCCCGCAATGCAAGGTCAGGCCAACCCTCCCAAATGCGCCTCGCCATTGGCGCGGCAATGAGCGCAACCCTTCTCCCGGAGGATATCGGTCGCCCTGCGATGGTCGAAAAGGTAGCCCAAGCGGTCAAAGCCGCCATGGCGGACGCGGGGATCACCAACCCGAAAGACGTGCACTACGTGCAAACAAAGACGCCGCTGCTGACGATCGAGGCCGTGCGCGACGCCGAAAGACGCGGCAAGGACGTCGCCTGCGAGGTGCACGAATCCATGGGCGTATCGAACGGCACGACGGCGCTGGGAATCGCGGTGGCGCTAGGCGAAATCGCAATGCCGCGCCCCGAGCAAATCTGCAAGGATCTCGATCTTTACTCCTCCGTCGCGTCCTGCTCGTCGGGCGTTGAATTGAACGAGGCGCAGGTGGTGCTCCTCGGCAACAACGCCGGGGCCGGCGGGCGCTTCCGCATCGGCCACTCGGTCATGCACGACGCGCTCGACGTCGACGGCATCTATGACGCCATCCGCAGCGCCGGGCTCGAGCTGCCGGAACGGCCGCGGGCAGGCGATCTCGGCGGCCGTGTGGTGAACTGTTTCATCAAGTGCGAGGCCGATCGGCGCGGAACTCTGCGGGGGCGCCGGCAGATCATGCTCGATGACTCCGATGTGCACCATCACCGGCATTCGAAGGCAGCGGTAGGAGGCGTAGCAGCTGCCGCGATCGGGGACCCTGCGGTGTTCGTATCGGTCGATGCCATGCACCAGGGTCCGCACGGCGGCGGTCCTGTGATCGCCATCATCGATGCCGGAGACGGGTGAAGAGGGCGGCACGATGATGCTTGTTGCCTCTAGGGCGGAACAAAGGAGATTGTCATGAATGGATTTGCATCGAGCCTGCGGCGCGGGGTGGCCATCGTTGCGACGTTGGCCGCGCTCATCGCGCCCGCGGCTGCCCAGGACAAGGTCAAGGTGGGGGTTTTTCCCGTAAGCTCGACGCTGCCCTATTTCGTCGCGGTCGAGCGCGGCTTCTTCAAGGAGCGGAATATCGAAACGGACATGGCGCGCCTGATCGGCGGCCCGCCCAATGTTGCGGCCATGATCACCAATCAGATCGACGCGTCGGCGGTGCTGGTGACCATCGAAGGGATGAACGCCAACATCAAAAAGCCGGGAGTTGCGATGTACATCTCGGTGAACAGCCAGAATCGGAAGTACCAGATGGAGCAGTTCGTGGTGCGCAAGGGATATCACGCAACCTCGCTCAAGGACCTCAAAGGCGCCAGGATCATGTCGGCGCCGGGCCCGGCCAATGTCACTATGGCGAAAGCAGCGCTTGCGGCCGTCGGGCTCAAGGAAGGCGACTACAGCATCGATCAGCTGGATATGGCCCAGCACGTCAATGCCATTACGGCGGGCACGTTCGATGCCGGCTATACGCTCGAGCCGAACGCCTCCACCATGCGCAAGCTCGGGGTCGCGACAACCATCGAGGCCGGGGTGATTGCCCATTACGTGCTGGGAGATCCCGATGCCAACGCTTTTGTGGGCGGTTGCGCGCTGACCTCCGAATTCATCAAGAGCCGCCCCGATGTCGCCAGGCGGTTCGCAGCCGCGTGGGAGAAGGCGGTACGCTTCATCAATGAGAATCCCGGTGAGGCGCGCAAGCATCTCGTCAAGAACACCTTCACTCCGGAAGACGTGGTCGAAACGGTCCCGATGATCCGGTATTTCATGGCCAAGGATCTTTCGGATAAGGACAAGGCCGATTTTCAGAAATTCATCGATTTTTCCGTGAAGACCGGAACGCTGGAGCAGAAGGTCGACGTGACGAAGTACTTGCAGGTGCTCTAGGCAAGGGAACGCTCAGCGGGTGGCGGGCGCTCTGCACGCGAATAGCGGAGATGGTCAAAACGGCGCTGCCGTTGCCGATGCTGCCGCAGCTCATGTCACCATCCGCGGTCTCTGCAAGCGCTTCAACGATGCCGTCGTCTACGATCGCTTCGACCTCGACATTCCACGTGGGAAGCTGGTCTCGATCTTCGGACCGAACGGCTGCGGCAAGAGCACGCTCATCAACATGATCGCGGGACTGATCCCGCCCGACGGCGGTGAAATCCTGTTCGCCGGCAAGCCGCTCCGCGACATTAAATTCGGCTATGTGTTCCAGAACTATCGCGAAGCTCTTTTTCCCTGGCTGCGCGCAATCGACAACATCGAATATCCGCTGCGGCTGATGAGACTGCCGAAAGCCGAGCGCCGCGCGCGTACCCGGCGGCTTGTCGCCAACCTGGGGGTGAAGATCGATCTCAACCGCTACCCCTATGAGCTTTCAGGCGGGCAGCAGCAGCTCGTGTCGATCATGCGCGCGCTCGTGGTTGAGCCGGAGATTCTGTTTCTCGACGAGCCGTTCTCCGCGCTGGATTACGAGATGACTCTGTTCATGCGAGATCAATTGCAGCGCATCTTTGTCGAGACCGGCACCACCACGGTCCTTGTCTCGCATGATCTGGAGGAAGCCGTCTATCTCGCCGACCGTATCCTGTTGCTCTCGCGGCGGCCCGCGTCGATCGCCGATTACGTGCACTATGACGCAGCGCGCCCGCGCACCGATGCGACGCTCTCGCAGCAGCACTTTGTTCTGGTCAAGGCGCACTGTCTCCATGTTTTCCAGCGCGAGGTTCGCAAGGGCTGACATGAGAACGGTCCGCTTTGATCCCTATCTCCCCGTCGTCGGGGTGATCGCGCTCATCCTCGTCTGGTATCTTGCGGTCTGGTACGAGGTCGTGGACAGGGTCCTTTTACCGTCACCCTCCGATACGTTCCGGGCGCTGTGGAAGGGAATGACCCGCGGACGGCTCGGCTTCGATTTCTGGCGAACGGTCGAGCGCACCACCCTGGCAACCCTGATCGCTGCTGCATTCGCCATTCCGCTCGGCATCTTTCTCGGCGCGTCCGAGAAGCTTTACCGTTCGGTCGAGTTCGTTGTTGACTTCTTCCGCTCGACGCCCGCCTCGGCGATGTTTCCCTTGTTCCTGGTTCTGTTCGGCGTCGGCGACGAAACCAAGATCTCGGTAGCAGCATTCGGCGCCGCGCTGGTGATCCTCTTCAACGTCGCCTACGGGGTCATGAATGCACGCAAGACCCGGCTCCTTGCCGCCAAGGTAATGGGTGCGTCACGGATTCGCGTGCTTACCGACGTCATGCTGCTGGAATCCTTGCCGCAGACGTTCGTCGGCCTGCGCAACGGCGTCTCGCTCGCGCTGGTCATCGTTATCGTTGCCGAGATGTTCATCGGCTCGACCGACGGGCTCGGTCATCTCGTGTTTGAATCACAGCAACTCTTCGCAATGCCCGATATGTATGCTGCGATCTTCGCAGCCGGCGCGCTCGGCTACGGCCTCAACCTGCTGTTTCTCCTGATCGAGCGGCGGTTCGTCCATTGGTCGGGCAAATAAGTCCAACGCGCATAAACGAGCCGGCTTTGAGGCTCCTTACCTGCAGATGTGCTGCCCGTTGACCACCGCAGGAGTTTTTCCGGGCGGACAGCCTGGAGCGGCAGGAGCTGGCCGTGCCACGGCAGCTGCGGGAGCGGGCGGCCTCGGAGGTGGTGGAGGAGGCGGCGGCGCCGGTGCTGCTACGCGGGGCGGCGGGGGTGCCGCTACGTGGGGCGGCGGGGGTGCCGCTACGTGGGGCGGTGGGGGTGCCGCAGGCCTTGGCGGCGGGGGCGGTGCGATGCTCGCGGAAGGATGCGGCGGCGCTGGTTTGGGTGGGGTGGCGGCTGGCGGGCTCGCGTGAGCTGCGGGGGCCGAAGAGGAGGGCGCCGGTGTTGCCGGATGCAGTGTCGGCGCTGCCGGATGCAATGTGGGGTTTGCGGGATGCAGCGTGGGCGATGCCGGTTGCACCGGGCTTGCGGGATGCAGCGTGGGCGGTGCGGGATGCAGCGTCGGCTTGGCTGAACTGGATGGTGGCGATGGCGGCGCTGATGGCGGCGAAGGGGATGCGGGGGTCGTGGCCGGCGCCGTCGCCGACTTCGCTCCTTGTGGGGCCGGATGTGCCGTCCCTCCCGCAGGTGCTGGAGGCTGAGCGGACGGCGTAAGTTTCGCGGCCGGCGAAGTAGACGGCTTGGCCCCAGAACCGGGAGCAGGCGAAGGCGATCCCGGGGTAGGCGTGGCACCCGTGGCCGGCGCCGTTGCAGATGGGCTCGCCGGATTGAGAGCGGCCGACGGCGTGGTCGCGGTCGGCTTACCCGTCCCAGGCGCCGACGTTCCGGGAGCAGGCAGGGGATGACCTTGCATCCCCGGCAGAGGCGCGCCTGCCGGAGGGGTGGTGCCAGCGGCGCCCGAAGGCGTCTGGGTCTGCAAGGCAGCCTTATGCGCCACTGACGGCGGCAGCGACGGTCCAATTGCTGCGGCGGGCTGCGCGCTTGCTCCACCCCCTTGGGCAGGCGCTGCTGCCTGCGCCGGCGGCTGGATTGTCCTGACCTGGCCGGCGTGGTTGGTCACAGTCACCGTATTGGTCACATTGTTGACCACGACGGTATTGTGGATGTTGTTGTAGATGACGTTGTTCGGCGGCGGGGGGGCCACGTCTCGTGGCGGCTGCACCCATACCGGCACCGGCCGGTAGACCGGAATGGGGAGCACGAAGAGCGCAACCGGCGGGGGCGGCGGCGGCAGCACGATGAACTCGGGCGGCGGCGGCGCGAGAAATACGATCGCTGCCAGCGGGGGCGGCGCAAACCCGAAGTCCGGGTCGTCAAACATAAGGACTGGCCGGCGGATGTAGACGATCTCGTCGGGCGGAGGGGGCGGAACGTCGTAGTCGACAACCGCAAATCGCGGCGGCGGCTCGAATGCCGCGCGGAGATAAGCCAGGCGGCGGCGGGCATCCCATGCGTGCGGCCCATCCGAGTAACGCCGCAGATACGACCAATAGGCCGGTGGCGTATCTATGATGCACGTACGCCGCCACGTGATCGCCTCGCGGCGTGCGGCAATGATTGCCCGCACGCGCAGCGCCATCGGGTCATCCGGATAAGCGGCAACAAACTCGTTGTATCCGTCAATCGTGTCTCGCTCCAGGGCCACGGTATAGGCGTCCGGAGCGCCGAGCTCGCGGATCGGCCGGGCCCGAATCTCAGCGGTCTGCTCGGGCGAGACCGCAGGCGGCGGCGCGTCGGCGGCGCGCTCGAGGAACACAACCTGCTCCTGCACCTTGGATGCGTGCCATGGCACTTCCGCACCGGCGGTCATGTCGTTGACCCGCAGCCGCGCGCGCTCAAACACCCCGTCGAGCGGCAGTCCGCCTTCCCGGATCATTTCGGCCAAGGCTTGCGCGTAAGGCCCGTAGGGGCCTTGTCCTTCGGGAGCTACGGTGCCCGGCGCAGCATTGAAGGCGACAAGAAGGCCTGGGTCGGGATCGACCAGCGCGAGCCCGCCCGCGATCGGCTGCCCGGATTTGGCGTAGGGATTGGCGCGCGCGGCGTCCAGGACGACGATGCTGGCCTTGAGCTTCAACGCGGCGAGCGGCCGGCTGTAGTCAGAAATCCTGACCGCCTCGGAAGCGATGTCGACATCGCTCGGTATGCGCGCATCGACGGGAACGAAATAGTTTTCCCCTTCGAGCTGTAATCCATACCCGCTGACATAGACGAAAGCGACGGTATCGGGACCGGAACTCGTGGCCTTCTCGACAAAATCACGAAACGCGTGCCGCAACGAATCCTGGTCGAGATCGCGGGCGCCGGCCACGTCAAAGCCCGCAGCCTGAAGCGTCTGCGCGATCAGTCCCGCGTCGTTTGCGGGCGTGTTGAGCGCCGCGGCCTGGTATCCGGCGTTGCCGATCACCAGTGCGATACGCTTTTCCGCGTATGCCGTACCCGGAATGGCGGCAAGCCCCAACGCGAGCAGCGCGAACAAGGCGGCCATGATCGTGCGAATGCGTGGCATGAGTGCTCCATCAAGGGGCGGGCGAAAGCTCGCGAGCGTGCTGGGATTACGCACCAAAACTGCTGAACCCTATCTGAACAGAACAAGCCAAGACTAAGGCAGCCTCAAGACAGCAAGTTCCACGACACCTGAGCTTGGCCCATAGTCACGCCGAGCCGGAAACCCAGGCTTGATTCCATGAGGGAGAAGCGCCCACGATGGTCGTGACCCTGAGGCCGATCCCCGGTATTCCGCTGGTGCGCCCGCGCGATGACCTTGCCAAGCTCTTGATTCTCGCGTGTGAGCACCAGGGAATCTTACCCGCGCCGGGGGACGTTCTCGTGGTGGCGCAGAAGGTGGTATCCAAGGCCGAGGCGCGCTACGTCGATCTCGCGACAGTGATGCCGTCCGCGCGCGCCCAAAGTCTCGCCGCCGAAGTAGAGAAGGACCCGCGGCTGGTCGAGGTAATCTTGGGAGAGTCGCGACGCGTTGTGCGCCGGCGGCCGGGCGTTCTGATAGTCGAGCACCGGCTCGGTTTCGTCATGGCAAATGCCGGCGTCGATCGCTCCAATGTCGACCCAAAGGCGGGAGCGGAGCCGGTGCTGCTATTGCCGCGCGATCCGGACGGCTCAGCTGCGCATCTGCTCGCACGGCTATCGGCGCATTTCGGCAAGAAGCTAGCCGTGATCGTCAGCGACAGCTGGGGTCGAGCGTGGCGGCACGGCACCGTGGGCATCGCGCTTGGAGCGGCCGGCCTTCCGGCGGTGTTGGATCTGCGCGGCCGTCCCGATCTGTTCGGCCACGATCTGCGCGTCAGCCAGACCGGATTTGCGGATGAGATCGCCAGCGCGGCCTCCGTGCTGATGGGGCAGGCGGCCGAGGCAACGCCGGCGGTGCTTGTGAGCGGACTGTCATGGTCCGCCCCATCCACGCCGGCAAGCGCTTTGCTTCGTCCACCGGAAGAAGACCTGTTCCGATGAACGCGCAGCGTGCGCTGGTGGTCGCCATCTCCGGAGGGATCGGCGGGGCCAAGCTCGTGCTGGGGCTCAGTCGCATCATCCCGCCGGAAGATCTCGTGGTGATCGTCAACACCGCGGACGACTTCGAGCATCTCGGACTTGCGATCTCGCCCGATCTGGACACGGTCATGTATACCCTTGCCGGCCTCGACGATCCGCAGCGCGGTTGGGGCAGGCGCGACGAATCGTGGAACTGCATGGCCGCGCTCGCAGCCTTGTGCGGCGAGACCTGGTTTGCGCTCGGAGATGCTGATCTGGCGGTCCACATCGAGCGAACGCGAAGGCTGCGCGCGGGCGAGACCCTGTCGAACATCACTGCCGATTTCTGCCGGCGACTCGGAGTTACGACGCGCCTCGTGCCGATGACCGAGGACAAGGTGCGGACCCGGCTTGAGACCGACCGCGGCTTGCTCGAGTTTCAGGATTATTTTGTACGCCAGCGCTGCGCCCCGGTTGTCCTGAAAGTGGTGTATGCAGGCGCCGCAGCCGCGCGGGCGCACCCGGATGCAGTTGCAGCCTTTGGGGATTCGCGGCTTCGGGCGGTGGTGATCTGTCCTTCCAATCCGCTGCTGAGCATCGAGCCGGTGCTTGCTTTATCGGGCATCCGGGACGCCATCGCCCGGTGCCTCGCTCCGGTGATTGGCGTGTCTCCGATCATCGGAGGCCGCGCAGTAAAGGGCCCAACTGCGAAGATGATGGCTGAGCTTGGGCTTCCAGTTACGGCGGTTGGGGTGGCGCGGCGATATGGATGCCTGCTCGACGGCTATGTTCTCGACCATGCCGACGCGAGCGACGGTATCGAGCTTGATATCCCGGTGGCGGCAACGCAGACCCTCATGCGCAGTCTGGAAGATCGCGAGGCCCTCGCGCGCGCCGTGCTCGCGCATGCCGATGCACTAGGGAAGGCATCGGACTGAGCCCGATAGACATGCAGCATGTCCGCCGTATCTGTGCAGTAGTGCCGGTCAAACAAACAGGGTTGGCCAAGCAGCGGCTTGCGGGAACTCTCAGCCGCCAGCAGCGGCGATTGCTCGTTCAAGCAATGTTTGAGGACGTGCTGACCGCTTTGACTCGGACCGACGGTGTTGCGGCCATTCTTGTCTCTACGGTTGATCGGAAAATCGCCGCCATTGCGGCCCGTCACGGCGCGGAAGTGTTGGAGGACGCAGCGAGGGAGGGACACTCCGCGGCGGTAGCAGCGGCGGCGGTGAGGCTCGACGCCTCAGGGTACGATATGCTCACCCTCCCCGCCGATATTCCGCTCGTGCAGCCCGAGGACATCAGCCGTTTGCTGCTTGTTCACCGCGAGGCAGTGTCAGGCAACCCGCGGGCTTTCAGTATCGTGCCGGCGCGGGATGAACGTGGGTCGAACGCGGTGCTCTGTTCGCCGGCGTGCGTGGTACCACTGCAATTTGGCGAGAACAGCTTTTTGCCTCACCTTGCCGCCGCGAAAAAACGCGGGATCGAACCGGTCGTCGTGAAATTGCCGCACGTTGCGCTCGATATCGACACGCCCGATGACTTGGCGCTGCTGCTGCGGGAGCGCGCACCCACGCGCACGCACGCCCTGCTCGCGGCTTGGGACCAAGCTCGTTCACACCTGGTCGATCCGAACCAGTTCGGCGCCTGATGCAAGGCAAAGCCCGCTGGCACCTCGTCCAATGCTCAAAAGCAGCATCGGCTAAGGCAGAAGGCCTTTCACAAGGTTTCGTAGAGGCGCTCGTCATACAAAGCGCCGCTCATCGGCGTGAGTTTCTCCCGAAAATTCTTGGTATGTGCCGCCGTGATGTGTCGGTTATATGCGTCTTGATTCTTCCAGATCTCGACAACGGAGAAGTGGTTCGGCCGGCTGGATTGTTGCAACACCTCGAAGCGAACCACGCCCGCTTCCTTTCGGCTCTCGTCGGCCAACGCTTTAAGCAGGGATATGCATTCATCCTTGCTTGGCGGGGGCACGTCCACATGGGTCACCACCTGAACCGCGCCCTGCGCATTTGCGGTTGCCGCAGCGGTGACGTCCATGGCGCTGTGCGGCCGGTCGTCAACCGCGCTGATGAGGTGCGGCTTGATTTTCGCACGGAACGCCTTGGTGTCAGGTGCCGCGAGATGCGCGTCGTAGGCGTTCCTGTCCTTCCAGGTCGCTAGTGTTGCAAACTGATTCGAGCGCGCAACGCGCTGCAGCAGCTCGAAGCGCATATTGCCGGGCTGCTTGCGCGCTGCATCGGCAAACTGTCGCAACAGGCCGGCCGCCGGGACCGCAGCAGCAGGCGCCGTCTCGATGTAGCTCACGACATAGACTGCGCTATCCTGCGCGAGTAGAGGCGACGTGGCGAACATATAGGTCGATGCCAGGGCGAGCAGAGCCGAAACGAATAGGCGCATGTCACTCCCCAATCCGGACTTGTTTTGCTGCGATAGTACCGAGGGCGCGGCTTGATCGTCAACGCAGTCCCGCGAGCCGCTACATTGGCGCAACCTACCACCAGAGTTGATCCAGCGAACCATCATCATGGAGAAGCGACGCTACAACATCGCGGTGCTCGGGGGCACAGGGGCACAGGGCAGTGGACTTGCGCTGCGACTTGCGGCCGCCGGGCATGCGATCACGCTCGGCTCGCGCGACAAGGAGCGCGCGCAACGCGCGGCGGCAGAGCTGAGCGGGCGCAGCCGCACCACCATTAACGGGAGCGAAAATCGCGCTGCCGCAGCCGGCGCCGAGATGGCGATCCTCACGGTGCCTTATTCCGTGCAGCGCGCGACGGTCGAAGCTGTCCTCAGCGAGTTGCAGGGCAAGCTCCTGGTGGATGCGACGGTCCCGCTGATCCCTCCCAGGGTCGGGACCGTGCGATTACCCTCGGGCCGATCCGCTGTTGCCGCGATCCAACAACTCGTAGGCGACACTGTACGCGTCGTCTCCGCGTTTCAGAACGTCTCGGCGCAACACCTCAATGAGCTCGATCATGAGGTGGATTGCGATGTCCTGGTCTGCGGCAACGATCGCGAGGCCTGTGACGTGGTGATCGGGTTGTGCGCGGATATCGGGCTGCGAGGGTTCTATGCCGGGCCGATCGACAACTCCGCCGCAGCCGAGGCGCTGACCTCCGTGCTCATCACCATCAACCGGCGATACAAGGTCGCCGGCGCAGGGATCCGCATCACTGGCCCGAAATAGGTGAGACGCTTGCAGCTACGGCACAAGCCGGACGGGGGTCATGCCGGCATGGCTTCTGCACTGCTCCGCCCGAACATCACCTCCATCTCCCGCCGTACTCTTACGGCGAGGTCGCTTTCATCATAGGCCACATCACGCCATTCGAGGCACTCGCCTTCGGCGACAGCGCGGTTGAGCCGTACCGCGTGCGCCAGCCCGAGCGGCAACAACCCCGCATTCACCGAGTGCTCGGCAGGGACCTGCTTTCCCCAGACGCAGAATCCACCTTCGCCATCGAGCACCTCTCCGGATTTGAGCGGCCGCTTTGCCGTAGCGACCACGTCAGAGCGAAAGCCGGTGGGTGATCCGGTGGGCTCGCGCCGCAGCGCGGCGCTTGCAACCGAGACGCCGAGCTCGAGCCCGATCATATGGATCGGCCGGTAAAGCGCGGCGTAGCGGCCGGTTCGGTCCGGCAGCATCGCGTACTCCTTGAAACAGCTCCGGGCGTAGTCGCTTCCGGTTTCGAGCACGACATACGTTCCCAGCGCGAGATGATGGGGAACATCGCGGCCATCGCGATCAACCGAGGACACGACCTCGGTCACTCCCGGCTTCTCGAGTGTTCCGCCCGCCGCTCGGGGCTTGCATATGTCGGCGAGCTCAAAGCGGCTTGCCGGCGGAAAACCAAGGCCGCTGCTTTGCGGCACCAGCCCGGTGGCATTGCAGACGGCCGTCATCTCGATGGCGGATTTCGTGCCGTCGATGAAACTGTTGAACATCTTCGGATTGATCGAGGCACGGTCGCTAATCTGCAGGTACTTGTCGAGAATCTCCCACAGAGTGTCTGGGGTCGAGCCGTGATAATGCGGCTCATAGCGGGTGCCTTTGCCGGCGGCGACGACCGTGAACCCGCAGGCACGCGCCCAGTCGACGTGCTCACAAATGAGCGCCGGCTGATCGCCCCAGGCAAGGCTGTAGACCACCCCGGCACTCTGAGCCTTGCGCGCGAGCAAAGGCCCCGCGAGCGCATCGGCCTCCACGTTGACCATCACGATGTGCTTGCCGTTTCCAATCGCGCTCAACGCATGGCGGATCCCCGCTGCCGGCACTCCCGTCGCCTCGACGATCACTTCGATACCGGGGAACGCGGCCAACGCGCTTGCGTCCTGGGTAATGTGCGTGCTTCCGTTCTTGCGGGCGTCCCCGAGGGAGCTCGCTGCGGCGGCCTCTTTCGGCCACCCGCAAACGTGAAGCTGCCGTCCGGCGCGCTCCGCATCGAGGTCGGCGACCCCCACCACGTGCATGCCGGGGGTGAGGCGCGCCTGGGCGAGAAACATTGTGCCGAACTTGCCGGCTCCGATTACGCCCACGGTCACCGGCCGGCCGGCAGCTTGGCGCTGCAGCAGCAGACGATGAAGATTCACGGTGCCGGGCTCGGGTGACGGCGCCGGAGGATCATTGACACATTGCGCGCGTGACGAAAATGTGAGTCGGGCATTCGGAGCTGGTCGGTGCACGGCCTTCCAGCAGGAAGCGTCCCGAGGTGCATTTCTGCTCCGACTGAGTATCGAGACTTTTGCCCGTCTGGAAGCCCTTGCCCCGGCAAAACGCTGCGGCCGCGGTCTGACAATCGGGCGCACCGTTCTGCGCGGCGGTGCAGGGCTCGTGTGCCGACAGCATGCGCGCGTTCGGCAGCGCGACAACAGCACCAGCGGCGTCCTTGGTGGCCTCACGTGCGTCGCTGCCCAGTTTCTCCATCGTGCTCTGGGCATCCTGGAGGTTGGACCTCAAATTCGTCGCGCCTTGTTCCAGCAAGCGACCGAAGGCATCGATGAAACTCGGCTGATTCGCAGGAGGGCTCGCCGGGGCGGGTGGCGCAGATTGCAGCGTGGGCCCGGCTTCCTGCGCAATTGCGGAGCCGGCCAGCAGAACGGCCCAGGCGGCCGCGATGCTCAGCGCCCCCAATGTTCCAAGATGAAGGATTCGGCGCAAGCGCTCGATCATCGGTCCACGTTCACGAGATGCGGACAATGATCATGGAGGCGGCGAGTGGCGAAAATGAGGACTGAGGGAACTCGCAAGCCTATGTGGAAAACATCAAAACAAATAGACCGCCGCGGCAATGCCGCCGACCAGCAAAACCGCCGCGATGCTGACCCAGAACCCGAGCCGTTCCTCGAGGATGGCGCGAGCCTGCGCACCGTATCGGTTGAGCAGGAACGCAACGAAATAAAAGCGCATCCCGCGCGCTATAAATGAAAGCAGGACAAACATAAGGAAGCTGTATCCGGCAAAGCCTGAGGCAATCGTCACCAGCTTATAGGGTATCGGCGTCACGCCCTTGATGAGGATGATCCAAGTGCCCCATTGCGCATAAGCCGCGCGAAAAGCTTCCACCTTGTCGCTCAGGCCGTACAGCTTGATAAGCCACAGGCCAACCGAATCATAAAGCATCGCGCCGATCAGATAGCCGAGGACTCCGCCGGCAACCGAGGTGATCGTGCAGACGCTCGCGTAGAACCAAGCGCGATCCGGTCGCGCGAGCGACAGCGGAATGAGCATGGCATCCGGCGGCACCGGAAAGAACGAGCTTTCCACGAACGAGACAATGCCCATGAGCCATGTCGCATACGGCTTCTCCGCAGCGGCAATGCACCAGTCATAGAGGCGACGCAACATGGCGCGGCTCCTTAGCCGTGAGGCTCGCGGTTGTCCATGCGGACCGAGTTAGGATTGCGTCAGTGCCGCTTGCGGGCACGGTTGCGCTCGAGCGCGACGACCTTGCGCCGCGGCGATTCAAGCGCAGACTTTGGCAGCTTTTCGGCAATTCCAAGCAGCCGTTCGCGACGCTCCATCTCCAGCCAGACTTCATCGGGATGCACCCCGGACGCCACCCACAGCACCACGAGGTTGTAGAACAGATCGGCGCTCTCGCGGATCACGGCATCCGTGTCGCCCTGCATCGCATCGATCACGACCTCGACCGCTTCCTCTGCAAACTTCTTGGCCATCTTGCCCCGACCCGCGCGCAACAACCGCGCCGTTCGCGAGTGCGCGGGATCGGCGGTCTTGGCAGCAAGGACAGCCTGGTAGAGGCGAGCGAGCGAATCACTCATTTCGAATCAGAATACTCCAACCCGGAGAGAGTGCATCAACGCTGATGAATAAATCAGAAACCAGGAGCCAGATCGCGAGGCGGCAGTCCTCAGTCGTCGGTTGCCGTCAGAAGCGAAGCATTGCCTCCGGTAGCCGCGGTATTGATGGTGACGACCTGCTCAGTCGCAAATCGCCTGAGATAGTTGGGGCCACCCGCCTTCGGGCCCGTTCCGGAAAGGCCGGTGCCGCCGAACGGCTGGGTGCCGACCACGGCGCCGATCATGTTGCGATTGACATAGACATTGCCGTTTGCCAGCCGCGCAGCGATGTGCTCGACCGTCGAGTCGATGCGGGAATGGACGCCGAGCGTGAGGCCATAGCCGTTGGCGGCGATCTCATCGAGCAATGCATCGAGCTCATCGGCTCGCCAGCGCACCACGTGAAGAATCGGCCCAAACACTTCCTGCTGCAAATCAGCTGCGCGCTCGAGCATGACGATCGTCGGGGGCACAAACGTGCCAACCGGCGGCAACGATCTCGATCCATCCCAGCGGAAACGCACCCGCTGCTGCGCCCCCATCATTGCAATCCACCGGTCGAGATTGTCCTTGGCCTCGGCATCGATCACCGGCCCGACATGCGTAGCGGGGTCCCGCGGATCGCCAACCTTCAATTCATCGGCGGCGCCCGCGATCATCTCGACAAGACGGTCGGCTACGTCCGCCTGCAGGCAGAGGAGGCGCAGCGCCGAGCAGCGCTGGCCGGCCGACCGGAAAACAGAGCTGATGACGTCATCGGTGACCTGCTCAGGCAGTGCGGTTGCGTCCACGATCATGGGGTTGATGCCGCCGGTCTCTGCGATCAGAGGCACGATTGCGGTATCCTTTGCAGCGAGAGCGCGAGAGATCGCGCGCGCGACTTCGGTCGAGCCCGTGAACGCCACGCCCGCCGCATGGGAATCTGCAACCAGCGCCGCGCCGATTTTGCCGTCTCCCGGGACGAGGTGGAGGGCGCTCGCGGGGATCCCGGCCTCATGCAGGATGCGCACGGCTTGCGCGGCAATAAGTGGCGTCTGCTCGGCCGGCTTGGCGACGACCGAGTTGCCCGCCACCAGGGCAGCGCCGACCTGGCCGAGAAATATCGCGAGCGGAAAATTCCACGGGCTGATGCAGACAAAAACGCCACGTCCGCGATAGTGCAGCTCGTTCGATTCTCCGGTAGGGCCCGGCAAAGCCTGCGGCAGCAACGTACGTCGCGCCTGCGCGGCGTAGTAACGGCACAGGTCAACCGCCTCGCGCACCTCCGCCAGTGCATCGTCCAGGGTTTTGCCGCCCTCCGCCTGCAAGAGCTGGATCAGCTGGCCGCGGCGGCTTTCCAGGATCTCGCTGGCACGTTCCAGCTTTGCGGCGCGGCTCTCGATAGGGACGGCGCTCCAGGCTGCAAACCCGGACTGTGCCGCCAGCATGGCCGCCGAGGCGACAGCATCATCTGCCTCGCTCACGCGCCCGATAAGGGTCCCGTCAATTGGGGAATGCACGGGACGTTGGATGCCCTGCCGCACCTTCCCATCAATGCAAGGCGCCGCGTCATCCGGCTTTTCCGCCTCGCGGATCTCGCGCAGCAGATGCGCGAGGCCGGCGCGGTCGCCAAATTCGACGCCCGCCGAGTTGCGGCGCAAGGGAGCATAAAGATCGCGCGGAAGCGGGATCTTGGGGTGGCGCGCGCGCTGCGCTTCACCGATGCGGTTTTGCGGCCGCTCCAGAATCGAGGCGACCGGGACAGAACGATCAGCGGCAACCGATACGAAGGACGAGTTCGCGCCGTTTTCAAGCAGGCGCCGAACCAGATAAGCGAGCAGATCACGATGGCCTCCGACCGGAGCATAGACCCGGACGCCGGCGGCCGGATGGTCAGCAAGGAGAAGCTCGTAGAGAACCTCGCCCATTCCGTGCAGGCGCTGAAATTCGTATCCCTCCACGCCGCCCGCATCCTCGATGATGCTCGCGACCGTGAGCGCGTTGTGGGTGGCGAATTGCGGATAAAGCTGCTTGCGCAATCGGAGGAGCTTGCGCGCGCACACCAGGTAGCAAAGATCCGTCATCGGCTTGCGGGTGAAGACGGGGTAATCAGGGAGCCCGCGCTCCTGCGCGCGCTTGACCTCGGTGTCCCAGTACGCACCCTTGACCAGGCGGACAGTGATGCGGCGGCCGAGCGCCGTCGCGGTATCGGCGAGCCAATCGATGACCGCCGGCGCACGCTTCTGATAGGACTGCACCGCAAGCCCAAATCCCCCCCAGCCGCCCAGCGAGCGGTCGGCAACGACCGCGGCGATCACATCGAGGGTAAGCTCGAGCCTGTCCGCCTCTTCCGCATCGATGGTGAAATTGAGGTCGTGCGCGCGGGCGATGCCCGCCAGATCGAGGAGCCTGGGAGCAAGCTCGGCGAGAACGCGCGCGCGCGAAACCGCCTCAAACCGCGGATGCAGTGCCGAGAGCTTGACCGAGATGCCGGGCCGCGCGCTCTGCTCCGGTTTCGTGGCCGACGCGGCGATGGCCTCGATGGCTTTGCGGTACGCCGCGAAATAGCGCCCGGCATCGGCCGCGGTGCGCGCCCCCTCCCCCAGCATGTCGAACGAGTAGCGCAGCTCCGAGTGGCTGCCTGCTCGCTCGAGCGCCTCCTCGATCGTCTGCCCGAGCACGAAATGCGAGCCGAGGAGCCGCATGGCCTGCCGCGTGGCGGCTCGCACCGCGGGCAATCCAAGACGCTTGAGGAGGGTGTCGAGGATACGATCGGGGGTCTCTCCGGGATGGATGATGCGAGCCGTGATGCCGAGCGTCCATGCCGAGGCAGAGACAAGGAGGGCGTCCGATTTCACCTCATGCGACCAATCGCCACTCGCAAGCTTGTCCTCGATCAGGCGATCGGCGGTCGCCGCGTCAGGCACCCGCAACAGCGCCTCAGCGAGAACCATGAGCGCAAGGCCTTCCTTGGTGGACAAGGAATACGCATGCAGCAGATCTTCGATGCCCCCCAGCCCACCCGTCCTGGCGCGGATGCCCTCGATCAGGCGGGCTGCGTAGGCGTCTATTCTGCGCTCCGCAGCAGCGGGGCGGGGAGCCTGACGCAGGAGCTCGGCTGCAATCGCCTCGTCCGGCGGCGCATAAGGCGCAGCAAAGCTCGCCGCTGCGTCCCCTTCCCCGATGACGGAATTGTCGCTGGTCAATGTCATCAGGCGCCGGGGTGTCGCTGGGTGCCGCTCCATCCTAAACAATGGTTCATCAACGGCGCCGAACAAGGGTCCCGGCGCGCTTAACTTTTGTTCGGGATGAGAGCGCAATCCCGCCTTGCTCTTTGCAGCGACCTGTACTTTGTTGCGGGCGTGAACCGCCCGCGCGGGCGGCGGGGCCGGGAGCCGTAGATGCGTGGAGTACGGCAACGCATGGCCTTTCATGCTGCTCATATGCTCGCGGCAGTCCTTGCGATACTGGCGGCTTCGCCAGCCGCCGCGCAAACCTCGATCAAATTCAGCCTGGACGGTCCGGTCGAGGGACCGGAAGCGCTGTTTCTGCTGCCCCAGGACAAGGGGTACTTCAAAGCAGAAGGGCTCGATGTGGTGATCGACGAGGCTGTCTCTCCGCTCGATCCGATCAATCGGCTTGCCTCCGGCGCCTACGAGCTTGGATTCGCCGACCTCAACGTGCTGATCAGATATCGCGACCAGCATCCAGCGGCGCCGGTCAAGCCGATATTCGTTGTCTACAACAAGCCGTCCTACTCCATCGTAGCGCGGCGCAGCCGGGACATTGTCCAGCCGAAGGACCTCGAGCACAAGAAGCTCGGCGCCCCGACTGGCGGATCGACCTACGCGGAATGGCCGCTTTTTGCCAAGCTCAACGACATCGACCCGGCCAAGGTCAGCATCGAGAATATTGCAATTGCCGTGCGCGCCCCGATGCTCGCGGCCGGTCAGATCGACGGCGCGCTCGGCGCCTCTTTCTTCCTCTATGTCGATCTGAAGGAGCGCGGGGTACCCGTGGACGACATCGTCCTGATGCCGATGGCGAGCTACGGCTTGCAACTCTACGGCAACGTCATTGTGGTGAACGCGAAATTTGCCGCCGAGAAGCCGGAAGCGGTCCGATCCTTCCTGAATGCTTTCACCAGGAGCCTCAGGGAGACAATCCGCCGTCCCGACGAGGCGGTGCAATCCATCCTCAAGCGCAGCGATGCGACGCGTAAGGAGGCGGAGCTCGAACGCCTGCGCATGGCGATCCGCGAGAACATCGTTACCCCGGAAGTGATGGCGGATGGCCTCGGCGGGGTGGATCCGGCACGGTTGCAGCAATCGATCGACCAGATTGGGCTTGTCTACAGCTTCAAGAGCAAGCCGAACCCTGCAGCCGTGTTCGACGACTCGTTTCTGCCGCCTATTGCCGAGCGCAAGATCAACTGAGTCACTCGGCATCGGGCAGAGACTCTAGATGGGCGTGGTTCGATCAGCTGGCCCCTGTTGGGTCCCGGATCTTCCCCCGGGTCAAGCCCGGGGTCGTCCGGGACACGAGAGAGCTCGTGCGTCACCGATGCTTCTGTGTCTCACGGTGAAAGCATGAACTTCGTCCGCCTCTATATGCGCGTGCTCGAGTTGCTTGGGCGCGAGACCGCGCTGGGCTGGACGCTTGCTCTCGCAAACCTCGCGCTGGCCTGTGCGATGTTCGTCGAGCCCATCCTGTTCGGGCGCATCGTGGACACACTGGCCAACGCGCAAGGGCATCTGACGCAAATGTCCTGGTCCGAGCTCGTCCTCCTGGTGGGTGCCTGGGTCGCTTTCGGTCTCTTCATCATCGTGTGCAGCACGCTCGTGTCGCTCCATGCCGACCGCCTCGCCCACCGGCAATACCAGGCGGTGCGGACCACGTATTTCGAGCACGTGCTGCAGCTTCCGCTCAGTTATTACACCGGCTCCCATTCCGGCCGGCTGGTCAAGGTGATGATGAGCGGCACCAGCACGCTCTGGGGCTTGTGGCTTTCGTTCTTCCGCGAGCATCTCGCCAGCTTCGTATCGCTGATCGTGCTGCTGCCGCTCACGCTCTTCATCAACTGGCGCTACGGCCTTCTCCTCATGGTCCTCTGCGTCACCTTCGGGGTGGTGATCGCGGTCGTGATCCGCAAGAGCGAGCAGCTGCAAAGCAAGGTGGAGGGGGTGTTCACCGACGTGATCGAGCGGACCACAGACACCCTGGGAAACATCGCCGTGGTGCAGAGCTTCGCGCGCATCGAGATGGAAGTCTCCGGGATGAAGAAGCTGGGCGAGGAGGTGCTGAGCGCTCAGCTGCCCGTGCTCTCGTGGTGGGCGGTGACGAGCGTGATCACGCGCACCTCCACCACCCTGACCATGCTGGCAATTCTCATCCTCGGCGTGTGGTTCTACGTCGACGGCCTCACCACGGTCGGCGAGATCGTGATGTTCATGAGCTTTGCAACCCTGCTCATTACCCGGCTCGAGCAGGCGGTGCATTTTGCCAATCGGATGGTGATGGACGCCCCGCGCGTGTCCGAGTTCTTTGACGTGCTCGACACCGAGCCCGCGGTGCGCGACCGGCCGGGCGCCATCGACCCCGGCCGCCTGCGCGGCATGGTCGAATTCGTCGACGTCTCGTTTTCCTACGACGGCAAGCGGCCCGCGGTCGCGGATTTGAGCTTCACGGCACTGCCCGGGGAAACCGTGGCGCTGGTCGGGGCGACCGGCGCCGGCAAGTCGACGGCGCTCGCCTTGCTGCACCGGGCGTTCGACCCGCAGTCGGGAGCGGTCAAGATCGACGGGATGGATATTCGCGCGCTCACTCTCACCGGGCTGCGCCGCAACATCGGCGTCGTGTTCCAGGAAGTGCTGTTGCTCAATCGCTCCATCGCCGAGAACCTGCGCGTCGGCAAGCCGGATGCGACCGACGAGGAGCTGCGCGAAGCCTGCGCGCGCGCTCAGGTTCTCGACGTGATCGAGCGGCTGCCGAACGGTTTTGAGACGCACGCGGGAGAACGCGGGCGATTGTTCTCCGGCGGCGAGCGCCAGCGCCTGTCGATTGCACGCGCGCTGCTGAAGGATCCGCCCATCCTCATTCTCGACGAGGCAACGAGCGCCCTCGACGCGCTCACCGAGGCGAAGGTGCACGGCGCGCTCGCCGAGATCATGAGGGGGCGCACGACTTTCGTGATCGCGCACCGGCTCGCGACGGTGCGCAACGCCGATCGCATCCTGGTGTTTCAGGACGGCCGCATCATCGAAAGCGGCAAGTTCGACGAGCTCGTGCAATCGGGAGGGCAACTCGCCGACCTTGCGAGGAGCCAGTTCATGGCGGGCGAGACACCGATGACTGGGGTGCTTGAAGAAATATCCGCGCGGTAGGGAGCACGCCGGGTTGCTGAATTACAATCAGCGGGAGAGCCATGGATGTTTTGCTCTCTTAAGTCGCACGTTCATCTTCCAACGTTGTTTTTCCTACGTTTTCCGATTTGGCTTCGTTTGCGGACTTTGGGTTCGTTTGCGGAAAATGTGGGAAAATGGTTGCAGTGGCTCAAGAGCTAAATTTATGCTTGTGCGCGGATCCATATGGCCACGGTCGGGCAGGCGAGGTGCCCACATGGCATTGCAGGCCAATGCCGTCCCTCCATGAGATCTCATTCGGCTTGTCCTCCACGCATGTTCGTGTTTTGTTCTAAACGATCTGCGGCGCGTTGGCAAGGATTTTTGTGAAATAGCGCTCCCTGAGCGGGGAAGGTAAAGCAAGAGCGAATATGGCCGAGCAAGCTCCCATATCCCCCGCGAAATTTGTTCCGGCTCTTACCGGAATTCGTGCGCTCGCGGCGTTGCTGGTGCTGGGATTGCATACCGACCAGAACGTGCCGGCCGGCGTGAGCACGGTCCTGCCGTTTCTAGCGCGTGGGTATCTTGGCGTGGACTTTTTCTTCGTCCTTTCCGGCTTCATCATCACCCACGTCTATTTCGCGAGCCTCGCTCACCCCACACGCAACGCCATCCGGATCTTTCTCTGGCACCGCCTCATTCGCCTTTACCCCGTGCATGTGACGGTGCTCGCCATGCTGCTCGTGCTCGTCGGCCTCGCCCGCGCCGCACACATCCCGCTCAATCATCCGGATGAATGGCGCCTCGCGGACCTTCCCTGGCAGCTCACGCTGCTGCACGCCTGGGGCGTCACCGCGAAGCCGGGCTGGAACGTGCCTTCGTGGTCGATCAGCGCGGAATGGTTCGCCTATCTCTTGTTCCCGCTGCTCGCGCCCGTGTTGCTGCGCCTGCGCGAGCGCGCCACCGCCCTGCTGACTGCAACCGCCGCGCTGGCCGCCACCGCGCTCGCCTTCTCGCTCGCGGACTGGAGCTTCAACGCCTGGGTCGGCGCGCCGGCGCTGACCCGCGTGTCCGGGGAATTCCTGTGCGGGGCGGCGCTCTGCCGGGCAGTCGGTCTGGGGGCGCGCCTGCCGTCCTCCGGCGGCGACTGGCTCGCCGCGGCTTCGTTCCTGCTGTTTCTCATCGGTGCATCCAGCGGCTGGGCCGATCTGGGGCTGGTCGCGCTGCTTGCCTTTACCATTCTCGGAACTGCAACGGCGGAGTCCGGCTGGGCGCAGATCCTGGGCAGCCGTCCGCTCGTGTGGATGGGCGAGATCTCCTATTCCATCTATATGGTCCACTTTCCCGTCCTTCTGGTCATGCGCCGGATCTGGGAGCGGCTCGGATTGGACGCATGGCCGCTTCCGGCGAAGAGCGCCGCCTACGCGGCGACGATCGTCCTGGTGATCGCGCTCGCCGCGCTGCTGTTCTACGCAGTGGAGCGGCCGGCGCGCACGCGACTGCGCGACCAGCTCGGAAAACTACAGCGCGCCCCAGTGATTTGAGCTACTCCATACCTCCCCCTGAAAGGGGGAGGTCGACAGCATTTGCCCCGGCGCAAGGCCGGGGCATATGCTGCTGTCGGGTGGGGGTCCGGCGCCGAGCGCGCGCATTGGTGACCATCACGACCGCGAGTTGACCCCCACCCGGCGCCCCCGACAAGTCGGGGTCGCCGACCTCCCCCTTTCAGGGGGAGGTATCAAGCTTGCTGCGTCGCTGAGTGCACATGCGACAGCCCAGCGCGGTTATTTGATGCGCTCGAGGATGCTGACGTAATTCGCGACGGCGGTGCCGCCCATGTTGAAGATGCCGCCGAGAGCCGCATCCTTGATCTGCATGTCGCCGGCGGCGCCCATGAGCTGCATGGCCGCGAGCGCGTGCATCGATACGCCGGTGGCGCCGATGGGGTGCCCCTTGGATTTGAGCCCGCCCGACGGATTGACCGGCAGCGGTCCATTCTTTTCCGTGAGGCCCTCCGCCGCCGCCCGCGCCCCCTGACCTTCGGGCACGAGCCCCATGGCCTCGTATTCCATCAGCTCGGCAATGGTGAAGCAGTCATGGGTCTCGACGAATGACAAATCGGCAAGCCGCGTTCCCGCGCCGGCAAGCGCCCGCCTCCACGCCTCGGCACAGCCTTCGAGCTTGAGCACGTCGCGCTTCGACATGGGCAGGAAGTCCTGCACGTGCTCGGCGGAGCGGAAGGCCACCGCCTTGCCCAGCCGCAACGCGGTCGCGACATCGGCCAGCACGACCGCCGCTGCGCCGTCGGAAACCAGCGAGCAGTCCGTGCGCTTGAGCGGACCCGCCACGCGCGGGTTCTTCTCGCTCTCGGCGCGGCAGAACTCATAGCCGAGATCCTTGCGGATCTGCGCGTACGGGTTGGCGACACCGTTCTTGTGATTCTTGGCGGCGATCCGCGCGAGCGCATCGGACTGATCGCCCCAGCGCTGGAAATAGAGCGCCGCGATCTTGCCGAAGATGCCGGCGAAGCCCCCCTCGATGTCGGCCTCCTCGCGTACGTAGGAGGCCTTGAGCAGGTTGCGCCCGATCTCGGCCGAAGGGGTGGCGGTCATCTGCTCCGCGCCGACTACGAGCACGATGCGCGCGGACCCCGCGGCAATGGCTTTGAGACCCTGATGTACCGCCGCCGATCCGGTAGCACAGGCATTCTCGACGCGGCTCGCGCGCTTGAAGCGCAAATCGGGCGACGCCTGCAGCACCAGCGAGGCGGTAAAATCCTGCGGCGAGAAGCCGGCGTTGAAATGGCCGAGCACGATCTCGTCCACCTCGCGCGCGGCCACCCCGGCATCGGCGAGAGCCTCGCCCGCCACCCGCACAATCAGGCTCTCCACCGTCTCGCCTTCGAGCCGGCCGAAGGGAGTATGTGCCCATCCCACGATACAAGCTGTCACCGTTTCTCCTCCTCCTTCATAGTCGAAATTTGGACGCTTTCCTTTACCATTAACAGTGGGCCGGCGGCACGGGCAGAACTACGGGGGGCGTTTCGCTTTTGTCTTTCATGCTCCGTCGGCTTAGACAGAATTCACTCGCCTGCGGCAGCTTTCCGAGGCCCGCCTCAACCAACGGACCGCGAGACGTGCAGACTTCGACCGCGCATTGCCTTGCACGAGCTCTGATGTGGGCGGCCTTGCTGTGTACCGCAACGGGACTGGCAGCGACGCGGGCGTGCGCCGAGGCTTTGCTCGTCATCGAGGCCGACACCGGCAAGGTGCTGTTCGCGCAGAACGCCGGCTATCCCTGGTATCCGGCTTCGGTCACCAAGCTCATGACCGCCTATGTGACCCTGCACGCGCTGAAGGACGGAAAGATTACGCTCGACCAGCCTTTGACCGTCTCGGCCAACGCGGCAGCGCAGTCGCCGGTGAAGATGGGCTTTCGCGTCGGGACGCAGGTCACGGTCGACAATGCGCTGAAGATGATGATGGTGAAGTCGGCAAACGACATTGCGGTCGTTCTGGCCGAAGGTGTCGGCGGGTCGATTGAAGGCTTCGCCGATCTGATGAACTGGCATGCCCGCCATCTCGGCATGGTGGAATCGACGTTCGTCAATCCCAACGGCCTGCCTGCGGACGACCAGGTCACTTCCGCGCGCGACCTTGCCATTCTCGCCCGCGCCCTCATCCACGAGTTCCCGGAGTATGACTACTACTGGCACCTGCCCGGCATCCGCATGGGAAAGATGGTGCAGCGGAACTACAATACGCTTCTCGGCCGCTATCCCGGCGCGGACGGGATGAAGACCGGCTTCATCTGCGCCGCCGGGTTTAATCTCGTCGCCTCCGCCACGCGCAACGGCAAGCGGCTGATTGCGGTCGTTCTCGGCGCTCCCTCGTCTGCCGGCCGCGCGCTCAAGGCTGCGCAGCTGCTGGAACGGGGCTTCGGCAGCACGGGTGGGCTGAGCTGGCTGATGCCGTCGCAGGGAACCGTCGACATGATCGAGCCGATCCGCGTCGACCCGCCCAACCTGCGCGACGAGATGTGCGGCGGGCATCGCAAGCGCCCGGCGACGGAAGATGAGGACGAGATCACGCCGGCAAACGCCGGGCCTGATTCGCCCTACGGAATTTTCCTTTCAAGCCTGCGACCCAAGGCGAAGGGTGCGCTGATGCAGGACGTGAACATCGGCGAGCCGGTCCTGGTCTATACCGGGACCAAGGCCCCGGCGCCGGGCAGCGCCTCTGCCGATGCCAAGCCGCGAGCAGAGAAAAGCAGGGCTGGCAAGAAGAAGACTGCTGCGGCGAAGCCGGCGGCAGACGCGGGGCAGGATGCCACCAGTACGGCGTCGCCGGTGGCCGATGCTCCCGCGGTCAAACCGAAGCCCAGGAAGAAGACGGCGGCGAAGCCGGCAGCAGACGCCGGGCAGGATGCCACCAGCACGGCGTCGCCGGTGGCCGATGCTCCCGCGGCCAAACCGAAACCCAGGAAGAAGGCGGCGGCAAAGCCCATCGCCATTACCCCCGCCGCGGCAAGCGAGCAGACCCCGCAAACGCACTGAGGATCTATAAGGCCCCCCTATAAGGGGCAGGGCTATCGCATTTGGACTTAGCGGCGCAGCAAGCTCCGCAATACCTCCACCTGAAAGGGGGAGGTCGGCGACCCCGACTTGTCGGGGGAGCCGGGTGGGGGTCAATGGTTGCGATGATCAGCAAAACCGCGCGGAGGATCGCACCCCCACCCGCCATAATTGCTTCGCAAGCGAAGCAATTATGGCGACCTCCCCCTGCAGGGGGAGGTAGGGAGCGTGCATCAGCGCCGAAGACAACCGCCTCGCGCGCGTAAGCTGCGAGAACCCCAGTGACAGTCCGGAGCAAGCAGATCATGGCGCAGCTGCGTATCTATGGCATCGCCCGCACCCGCGCCTTTCGGGTGCTGTGGGTCGCCAAGGAGCTCGGCATCGCCTACCAGCACATCCCGGTCGAGATCGGGGAGGCGGGCGCGCGCAAACCCGACTACCTCGCGGTCAACCCCAACGGCCGGCTGCCGGCGATCGAGGACGACGGCTTTGCGCTTTGGGAATCGCTGGCGATCACGCTCTATCTGGCGAAGAAGCATTCGGCCGGACGGCTTTATCCGGCGACGCTCGAAAGCGAGGCCAAGGCGTGGCAATGGAGCCTGTGGTCGGTGCAGGAAGTAGACCGCGGCGTCAACATCTGGTCGCTGCACGCGGTGCGCCTGCCCGCAGCGGATCGCGATGCGGCGCGCCGCGAGGAAGCGCTCAAGGTATTGGCGGCGCCGTTCAAGGTGCTGGACGGCGCGCTTTCCGGCGGCGGTTATCTCCTGGGCGAGGACTTCACCGTCGCCGATCTCAATGTTGCGGCGGTCATCAGCCGCGCCATCGACATGAACCTTGCGGCGACGCCGCGCCTCGGCGATTGGCTGCGGCGCTGTCTTGACCGGCCGGCCGCGCGCGAGGCGCTGGCGCTGCGGATGGCTGCCGATGCCGCCGTTCCGGTGGAGGTCACGCGCGCCATCGCCCGCAACAACCGGCTGTGAGTCCGGCTACATGGCGAAGCGCAGTGCGGGGATCCTGATGTATCGGCGCAAGCCGCATCTGGAGGTCCTTCTCGTCCATCCCGGCGGGCCGTTCTGGGCCAAGAAGGATCTCGGCGCCTGGTCGATCCCCAAAGGGGAATACGGGCCGGGCGAGGAGCCGCTGGCGGCGGCGCGGCGCGAGCTCGAGGAGGAAACGGGCAAGCGGGTCGAGGGCGACGTCGTGCCGCTGGGAGATGTCGTTCAGCCCGGGCGCAAGGTCGTCACCGCCTTCGCGCTCGAAGGCGAGCTTGACCCCGCGCAACTGCGCAGCAATGCTTTCGAGCTTGAGTGGCCGCCGCGGAGCGGCCGCAAACAGTCGTTCCCGGAGGTCGATCGCGCAGCGTGGTTCTCTCCCGAGGAGGCGCAGCGGCGCATTGTTGCGGGCCAGCGCGAGCTCATCAGCCGGCTGCTCGCCATGCTCGGCTCGTAGGGGCGGGGCACCGCCTCGCCCTCGTCCAAACGCTCGCGGCTGCCGCGGCCGGGCGACGCAATGCGTCGGCCTGCGAAGATTCCACAGGTCTCTGCTACGCAGCCTCGTGCTGCATCCGCCACATCGCCGCGAGGCGCTGCTCCATGGTCCTTGGCTTGTCGAGAAAGAGCCGCGCGGCGATGCGTTCGGCGCCAGCAACATGCGCGGCTTGGCGCGCAGCAATGGGGGGCGTCAGCCGGGAGCGCCAGCGCGCAAGCGGCTGATGCGGCCCGGCAAGGTTTGCGAGCACCAGCAGATCCTGATGCTTGCCCAGGCGATCGCGCAACCGTTGCGCCTCGCCCGTCCACATCTTGACGAAACGCGGCCACAGCGGCTCGGCGAGCTCGATCTGATAGCGATGGATGACCACGCATTTGCGCAGCTCATGCAGCTCCTCAGCGCTCGCCGTGCTCCAGTCGGCCGGAATCTGCCGGCGCGCGCGCTGGTAGAAGCGCGCCAGCTCGGCGGCGAGCGCCTGCGGCGTGATCATGGAGAGCGGGCATTGCCCGATCATGGCTTCCGCATCGTCGAGCGCACTCGACAGCCGCACGCGCATGTCGGCATTGAGCGTGGTCTCCGCAGCCCGCCGCAGCTCCTCGGTGCGCCCGCGCAGCCGGGCCAGCGAACCAGCGGAAAGGGCCAGGTCGTGCTTCTCAAGGTCGGCGAGCGCATCGAGCGCCGATTGCCCGTCGCGCGCGCCCGACAGGCCGCCGGCGAGGTCGCGCGCCGCGTCGCGCAGCCGCCTCGCCTGCGGTCCCACGAACGGCTCCAACAGCCGCAGCAGCGCGCGCCAGCGCTTCATCGCCCGGCGGAAGTCGTGCACCGCCTCGGCATCGGAGCGCGCCGCATCGGAAGTCGCAACGCGCGCCTCCACCAGGCAGTCGCGGGCACCGGCGCGCAAAGCCTCGCCGATGGTGCCGCTCTCGTTCCGGGTGAAGGCGGTCTGCTCGTCCATCCGAGTATAGCGCTGTTGCTGGAACGGGGCACACCGGCCACGCACGCATCAGTATAGGGTCAGCCGGGCGGTTTGTCCTCCCTCGGGCACAGCTTCAAGAGGACCGGGTGCAGGCACGGCAGGATCCGGTGCAGGCTTGGTTGTGGTGGCGTGCGGCGATTGGGACAGGCCCTTTCCGCGCCGGTCCAAGCTCCCGGAAGCGTGGGTGTGCGCATGCGGCGTCCCGATCAGAGCAAGCCCTTGACCTGGTCACCACTTGCGGGCTTTTCAATCACCGTCACAATTGCTACATCAATGGACGCGAGGGCGATCCTCGCTTCCTACTATCCCTGAATTTGGCGCGGGGTGGAGCAGCCCGGTAGCTCGTCAGGCTCATAACCTGAAGGTCGTAGGTTCAAATCCTACCCCCGCAACCATCTTAATTTGCTCGGCCAATGCCCGGTCTGTTCGGGCGGGTTTTTTGCCTTCCGCCACCAGCGCCAAAATCGCCGCCAGCTCACCTCGCACCTCTACTTGGAGCTTTCCAGCCTCCGGGAGCAGGACAATCGCCTCAACAAGCGAGCGGATCAACTCCATGGCCTCCGCTCGGGTGGACTCGTCTGCCAATGCCTCGTGCAGCCCATCCACCTTCCGCCTGTAAGCCTCAGCCAAATTAGGGTGGATGAGGGGGCGCTCCGGTTCACGCTCCGCCAACAAGGCCCGTAGTTCGTCTTGCCGAGCCTCCAACGCCAGTAGCTCTTCCTTGAGGCTTCTGGCCGACACTCCCTCCGAGATCGCCTCAACAATCTTTCTCAACCGGCGTTCAACCCCAACCAGCTCTGCCTCTGCCTGCTCGTATCGGTTCCCTTCAGTTGCCTGGAGGCGGTTGAATTCTCTTGTGAACTCTTCCACAAAAACTTTGAACAGGTTCGGGTCCATGAGCTTGTGCTTGAGCCCGTCTAACACGATCGCCTCGATCGTATCCCGGCGAATATTCAATCGATTGCTGCAGATTCCTTTATTCCGAGCAGTAGCGCACCCAAAGAGGTTTGCGTTTATTTTAGTGTAGGCGCCCCCACAAGTTCCGCAGAGTAGGAGGCCAGACAAGAGATATTTCGGCCGAGTTCGAGCCCAGAATGGACGCTCTTCGCGGCAGTCGGGCCGAGTGTCCCTGCGAAGTTCAGCCTGACGGCGCTTCACCGCATCCCACAAGTCAGCGTGCACTATTCTCAGCTCAGGCACCTCGTGGATTATCCACTTACTCTCAGGATTAAGTCGAGAAACCCGCCTCCCAGTAATCGGGTCTTTAACATAACTAAGTCGGTTCCATACTAGTCGGCCAGTGTAGAGCGGATTGTTGAGGATACCGGTCTGTCGGGTGGCATTGCCGTTTATCGTCGACGCACCCCAGCTGCGACCACCGGGGGCCGGAATCTTTCCGGCGTTCAACCCGAAGGCGATTCGTCGCGGTGATTCCCCAGCGGCAAAGCGTCGGAATATCTCTCGGACTACTTGGGCTTCCGCGTCATTGATGCGGCGACCGCCTGCATTGACAGCCGCCCCCGCCACTGACTCGCGCATTACGTCATAGCCGTAACAGAGCCCGCCGCCGGAGCGGCCAGCTTCGATGCGCCCCCTCAGTCCGCGCCTTGTCTTGTCCGCCAAATCCTTGACGTAAAGCGCGGCCATGCATCCTTTCAAACCAACATGCAATTCGGTCACTTCTCCATCGGCGAGCGTGACTAGCATGATCCGTTGGAAGCTCAGGTGCTTGTAGAGATTAGCCATGTCGGCTTGATCGCGTGAGAGCCGATCCAGAGCCTCCGCCACCACCACATCAAAGCTGCCAGATCGAGCATCTTCAAGCAGCTTTTGGTAGGCGGGTCGGAGTGCGGATGCGCCACTCATTGCCCGGTCCGCATATGCATGCAAGTAGCGCCACCCGTGGCGCGTGATTAGTTCGCGACAAAGCCGAACTTGATCTTCTACCGATGCAGGAGACTGCAAGTCCGATGAATATCTCGCATATACGACGGCTCTAAGTCGCACGTTGTCGTGTGCCGGCCCGGTCATATTCATTGCTCATCCAGATCGTCTTCACTTTCCGTGCCCTGGTCGCGAGCTGCACGGACAATCTGCTGGAAGCGTCGTCCCGCCGTAAGGGAGGTCGCCTGATCGTAATATTTTTCAGCCGTCCGTGGTGTAGCGTGCCCCAGGATGTCTGCGAGACCCCATATATGCTCTGGGTCTTCGATGGCATCCGAAGTTGCCACACAATCCCGGAACAGGTGGGGCCAAATAGCATGGCCAAAGGCAGCTTTGGTATGGCGCTCTATCTGACCCCTGATGCCGTCTTCTGACATCATCAACCCAGACCAATTCAGCCACAGCGCTAAAGGTTGAGGTGATGACGAACTCTTTCCCGCCGATACCAGGATTGGCCTGAACTTGCGCAGATAAATTTCAAGCAATATCGCTAAATGCGTTGGTACGCAAACATCGATGGGCCGCCCCGTCTTTGTCTCATTAGCAGAAAATATCACGCGATAATTTGATCCCTCATACTGAAGATGAGTGCCGAGTTGCATACTTCGAAAATTCGACAATCGCAGTGGTATTGTTGCCAAAAAAGCGATCGTTAGTCCATCTCGAAAACGCGACGCTGCCGCGCGGCTAGGCTTCACACAGGTTCTCATCAACTCTACGCCGAGATCGTATAGGTCTTTCGCTGGGACTACCGCCTGCCGCTTGTTCCGGATGGGGCGAGCCGTCACTTTGAAGTACTGTGCCCCGCCCTGTAGCCACCTCCAGTCTACCTTCGGCTCAATAACTTTCATCATGACTGTCAGGTACCACAGATTTAGCGCCACCGTCACTGGCGCAACTCTAGCCTGCAATCCAGCAACGTACTCCTGTATGAGTTCGGGAGTAACGCGCTCTGCAGGTAGCTGCGTTGAAACGAGTAAACCCTTCTTACGAAGAAACGCTAAGTATTGGCCATACGCATTCTCAATTCTACGGCGATGCCTCTCCGTCCAATTCGCAACTGCCGTTTTCTTGGCGAATGGTCGAGCCTCCGTGTCCGCAGCTAGCCACGACTCGATGTCTTTGGGCGGCCACTCGGACCTTGGCAGCGTCAATCGCTCATTAATTCGCGTCGCCTCCATTGAGCACTGCCCTTATAGTCCATTCCGAGCTTTCAAGACATTCTCGGAATGCAGTTTCACCGCCTTGCTCATATTCCGTCGAGTATAAAACCTGCTCGACGTTTCAACTGACGCATGGCCCAGAAGTTGACGTCGGCGATCGGCATTTTCGTACATCTCGGCGGCAATGTGTCTGAACATATGCGCCCTCATCCGAATACCCGTGTGGCTTCGAATCAATCTACAAAGGCGCTTACTCAGAGTACTTGGTTCGACATGCTTGCCACTAGTTGCCGGGAAGAGCCATCGATTTGCTGATCCAGGCACATGAAGTCGGTACGTGGACACATGCGTTTCTAGCATGGATGCCACCTCACTAGGTAGTTCAAATTCAATTGCTCGTTTGGTTTTAACGGCATCTTCGGCAGATATAACGAGGTGAATTTTGCCCTTCTGATCGGGTCGCGCTCTTGAAAAATTTCGATCTAAATGAAGCTTGGCAATATTGCCGATTCGCATAGGACAGAAAATCATGATGTTGATAGCGAGCGCCGCCTCGGACATACGCGAGGCCTCTGAATGAGAGGTCGACCTAAGCCGCTGTGCTATTTTTGCGAGGCGATTTGGAAGATTCAGGAGTGCCCTATGATTCCGACGATCGTCGAATTGCCTCATGAGCACCTGCACCGTTTCTGCCATCTCACGTCGAGGCGTGGCGTTACTCAGCATCGAGCTAATCTTGCCTGCAAGCTCTGTGTCCTTCAGGTGATGTCTGGCGATACAAAGCACGACCCACCCAATTTGGTGAATTTGACTAGCCATGCGTCGCCCAGCGCGTTCCCAAAAGAAGGTCAGCCCCCTTTCAACAAGCGGGGCGGTGATGACGACCCGCAGGCTCGTCATCTCCGCTAAGGGCGTGCCGGTATGGAGCAAGGCCGAGAGATATTGGCGGAGTTCATATTTCTGCGTTTGTGCGGTTCGCGGAGCGATGGGCTTTGATCGAGGTCGGCAAAATGGGGAAGTCGCCTTCCTAGACCAAGGTTGAAACGGCGGCGGATTTTCGCGCCTTGCAAAGTAGGTGGCGATCTCATCTCGCAGTGACTCCGGGAATAATTCTTCGGCGATCACGTATGGTGTGCGCTCCGGCACTATGGGCACGGGCTTAGCTGTTGATCCCGGTAAGCTCGCCACCTTGTTCCAGGTCCTACGCAGACGTTGAAAAGCAGCCTTAGGATTAGGGTGAATCGCGTCGTTCGAAAGTGTGTCGCGGAACGATTCCAGGTGGCAGATGGTAATCTCGCTCGGGAGATATCCCTTTGCGGAGGAAAAGTGGGCAAAGCCGGATATGGTCCACCAATATTGCTCAGTACACATAGATTGTAGAGTTTGCCATTCGGGTAGGAGTGGCTCGTAATGCTTCCCGCCGTAAACGGGGATGCCGGCGATCTCAAAGGCTTTTCGAAACCGCCACCTAATGTTGCTCATGCTTTCCCTGCTCACGCCCAGCATCGCTGGCGACAATACCCGAAGCTTTGCTGCGATGATGCTGGGATTTGCTGGATGATCGAGACCACAAACACCAATCAGCGTGGCGACTTTTCTGATTGCAGATATCAGGTCTCGTCGTTGCTGCTGACCGAGGGAAGGATCATTCTCGACTGCATGGATGACGTCGCGCAGACTCTGCTCCTGCAGGATATCAGGGTTGTCGAGCGTAGTTATAGCAGGAACAACCATAGTTATTCAGCAGTGTTCATTCGTGATAAATAGTTAGAACGGGTGGGGAATATCCGTGGTGTATAGTTACGTGAGAGATTAACTATGGTCCTCCATGGAGCAATACTTTTATCTCAGCTCTACGCAATTGTGATCTAATGAAGATGCTGTTCTATAAAGGCGAGCAGGTCGGTTAGTTTGATGCGAAGCTGTCCACCAATTTTATAGGCTTTCAGCTTTCCAATTTTGATCAGGCGGCGGACCGTGGGCTTCGAGACGTTTAGTAGCTCGGCTGCTTTCTCAATGTTGAGCATTTGTATTGTCTGCAATGTGGAAGGCATAGCTTTCCTTTCTGTGCTATTTAGAAGAGCTTGACGACCATGCGCGGGCTGCGCTGCGGGCTAACAGGTGCACCAATTTGGTCAGAACGGGGTGCAGTTTCGCGGCTCCAATGCCTGAACTTGCAATCGGCGCAGCTGCCCTGTTGGCAGCGGAGCCCTGCCGGGGCTGAGCAGGTCGTTCGGGATCGTTCGTGCCGTGAACGCCAGAATCAAGTCTGATCGACTTGGAAGACCGTGCTTGATCCATGATGGGTAAAATGGATCAGCGAAGCTCAACTTCACCAGGGAAGAATCGGTCTCAATTCTTCCTGGCATCCATGCCTGCGCGTGGGCGAGGGAAAAAATGGCTGCGGTTCTTCCCTCTCTACTTCTTTGTGGATTTATGGGCCAGTTCGTACTGTTGCCGATATTTTGCCCCTTCCGCTTTTAGGCTTTCCAAGATTTTGGCCTCGTCCCAAGGCAGTTTCGCTACTTCTTCTCGAAACGACTTCATCAATTTATCGGTAGTCTTACCTATGTGCTTGTTAAGTCTCCATTTTCTGAATCTGTCAGCCTTGACCCCGTATGCCCCAGCAACCGTACGAATGGCTGTGGCTTCGCCCTGGTAATCGTGTTCGATCAGGAGATCGGCGAACCCCTGTGCCCTCATCCTCATTTTTCTGAGGGTGTACGGTTTAGTGCCGTCGTGGGCGCCACCCTTGCCGGCGGGAGCGAAGATTGACTGTGCCTCCCCATAATTAAGGGCCACAAGCCCTTCGACAGCCTGACTGAGCAGTGCTCGAAGAAGCATCGCATCAGGTGAGGCGTTACCTTCCAAGGAGTTCAGCTGTTTTCGCAGAAGGATGAGCAGCCTAGCCCGCGGTGGAGCTATTCGAATGGGCATGAGGGCTTGCCTCTTTAGGCGGGGCGCATGATTCGGACGAAATCGACTGCAATACTCACCCCGAGTGGTGAATATGTATACAACGGAGCTGGCGCTTGTGCTACGCAGCTTGGTTGCGATCGGGAATGGTGGTAGCGATCGGGCTGGGGCCAGCAGCTCGCTGGGCGTCAGTCAAGGCATTCGGAGCTTGGCGCAATCCGGCAAATTCGAAAAATGTCCGGAAGTCGATGCTATGCGTCAGAGGACATGGTTCAGTAGGCCCCTTAAGGATGCGGGTTGAGGGGCTCAAAACAACAGGCGGGTCAAGTCTGTTCTCATACTATAGATTAGGGCGGTGTCTTTGCAGGAGCATCCGGTCGCGATGTTTTTAGCGCAGTGGGTCAAGCGCGACCCACCTTGTCCGATCCACCACGCAGTACTCTGTCACGGTAAACCATTTACTGGGATAGCCAGACCGAAGGGATATCGGCTAAGAGCCGAGAAACAGTGCTATCTCAACGCAGGTGACCTCGCGTTACAAGAACGTGGCATATATGTCGAAGGGTTTGCAGACTCTTCTGAAGGTCGCACTCCAGTGCCACACGCTTGGCTGACCCTCGATGGGAAAAATGCAGTGGACGTTACTTGGTGCAAACAGGCGACAGAGTGTCACTATTTTGGAATTCCGTTCCCCAACGACGTCCTACGAGCCTTCATCAGGAGAACAGGCTGCTGGGGGCCTCTCCTTGCATATGATGAATTAGAACAGGTACTAAAGGATGCGGGATTGCGTAAAGATTAGCATCACTCGCGAGCATCATGGAGGCAGGCTTGCAGGATAACGGCAAGTACAGTGCCCTCCCGGATTGGCTCGGGTAGAGCGCTAGTAGCTTGCTGAGAACTAGCATCGTTCTGTGTGTCCCATAGTGTGTGAAAACGCGGCAGATGCATTTGAGCTTGAAAGTAACTGTAATAGCAACGTGTATCGCTCTGATGGGTTGCGGGGGTCCTGCCATGCGATTCGCTACCGAGAGCGGTCGTCCTGAGATTGTCATGGAGCGCGCATCGATTGACCGGGTCAAATCGGCGATTGTGAACAAAATGCTCAACCGAGGTTTTCGAATTACCCGAGACACGCAGTTTGAACTTACTTTTGAAAAAACGTATGCAAATCCCGTTACGGGCGTTCTACTTGGCGATGAGTACATAGGTCAGCCGAACACAGGTATCACCTTCACAATTGCTCAACGCGGTGAAGATGTTCGAGTGGTGACCGATGTCGCTTTTATAGCCAACCCAGGATCACCGCAGGAGCGTCGCTTCGAAGGCACTCAAACTGCCCAGCTGTTGGCAAAATCTGTCCTCGAAGAAACTGCTGCTGAGCAATCTCGATCTTCAGTGAGAGCGCAATAACGGTATAGGAGCGCCGCTTCAACATCGCTCCTGTGCGCTCGCCTTGCCTACACCGTTTCCGCGGCGCGGCGCGTGGCGCAAGACTTCGCGACGGAACTCATTTAGCTCCCCGAGATTCTGCCGGAATAAGTCTAGGAGAGGCCCGATACCTTCGAAGCTAACCTGGGCGATGAGGAAATCGTTGTTAATCCCGAATTCCTCGGCGGCCACACAGCCTTGCCATTTTAGGCGTGGCGTAATCGGAAATGCGTCGGCATAGAAGGCCGCAAGATTGGCTGCGCGTCGCTGCGAGCCAAGAGCATAAGATTCAAGAGCGTGGCGCACCACGGCGTTCTCCTGTGCGAACCGAAAAATAGCGTTCCTGCCAAGCCGCGTGTGCTCGTCAAGCGCGTAGAGTGGGATATCACCTTCGCAGACCAGGGGAGGTAGCGGGCATTGCTCGATCGTAGGCTTCGGCCCGGCGTGCGCAGCTAGCCATATCAAAGGCACCGTCACCGTCATGGGCTCGTTGGTGCGCTTCGCCGCAATGCCGGTTGCTTCGATCAGGGCTTCCGGTACGCCCAGCTCTCGATATGTGTGAAGCAGCGCCGGGAGATCGCCGTTTTTATCCCGCTCGCGTCCAATGCCGCAGGCGTACCATGCAGCAACGGTGCGGAGGAAAAGGGGTGCATTATGATCCGCGACCGTGCACAGGTGCTGCTTGAGGCAGCCGCCGGCGCTCCCCGGGGGTGCCGTGAACAGACTTGCATGAAATCTCGGCCCGCACCCTAGATAATCGGCCGACCTATCCTTGGCGCTCTGAGACAACACATGTGCAATCCCGGCTGCAGCGACCGCGTTACCACCGATAGTCGTCCGGAATGTCGGATCGGAACCGACTGCAACCGTGGCGGCAAGCGCCATGGGCGATCCTGCTCCGATGTCCTCGAACGCGATAATCATGAGACGGCGCCAGATGGCGGAACCACGCTGTGATAAAAAAGTAACTGCGGCACGCTGCACGATTTCCGTTTCACCCCTGCGGATAGATTTCTGCAATAAACTGCTGATGATCCAAGGATCGGCGCAAAACGATTGTAGCTTTCCGAGCCGTATATCAGCTATCGCGTTTGAAAACCATTCCTTACTGGCGAGAAATGTGTCTGACATAGGAGGTCCTTTCAATTGGTGATGAAAAAAGTTAGCTTATTGCCTCCGTAAGCCAAGTAAAATGCGCACTGACCAGCAAAAAAGACATCAACAGATCAATACTGGAAGTTGCTTATGGTAAGATCGGCGCCAACATCATTCTTTCTGATTATCCATGACGATGATTGGAACGAATTTGCAGTTGAAGGTCCCATGCAAGATGACCGCGCATGGGTCAGGGCAGTGTGCGGCGCACAAGCAGCAGGCCGGAACGTACGGTGCTGCACCACTTCGTCGGGTCGAACCAAAGAGGAATGTGCCCTAAACTGGCAAGCTACGTATCCGCACCAGTTGGTGCCCTCAAAATCAATCTTCTCAAGAAAGTTGCACAGCTAACGCGTTACCAACGTAGGGGCCGGGTCCGTCTTTTTTCCCGGATTAAGCGATTAAGCTGCGCGCGCGGCTGTGTGGGAGGCCCGGATAGCTATCCTGCTGAAACCTCGTCGGTGCCGTTCAGCAAAGCTTCCGCTCGTTCAGCTATAGCGAGTAGAATTTTATCACTAAATGCCTTTGCAAGAGAGCCTTCGCAAAATCGATCATTTCGGACTAACGTGGTCAGTAGCATTCCTAAGTCTTCGCAATTGGCTGACGCAATTGCTTCCTTACTGATAACAAGCTTTTGGCCTTCAGGACTCTGCACCCAGGCTGCCCAATCGAAGTTCAGATTTATCCAACCAGCCTCGTACAGCATCTTGTGGAACCGGTTGGCGAGATCGCTGAACTCGAACCCCGGGAAGGTTGCCGGTTCGTCATGTGTGCCTTTTCCGGTGAATGGAGTGCCACTTTCCGAAAACAGCCTCTGACGTCCGGAATTTCAGACGCAAAGCCAGCCAGCGCTCTTAGCTTCTTTAGCTGCATGTAATGAGCTGCCCTTGGCCGCACCCAAGAGTTACATGAGAGCGGCAAGGTGTGGCTTCGTGTTGCCCCTCGCCTTCACGAACTCAGCGAGGATTGCCTCACTGCCCTGAAACTCGGGCTCCGACAATCGTCCGCGAAATAGCTCGTACCGGAGCTACACTCGGTAGTGTTGAGCAAATCGCTCTGCGGGACGCTCCGCGTGCGCGGCACGTGTATCGAGCGTTTTTCTTGCCAAAACGCTAAAGATTCACTTGGATTGCTGAAGACGACCCGGCATACCTTTGACCTGTGAATTAGCTCTTTCGTGCCTCCATGCTTGCCTCTGATGATCATTCCGAAACCTGAAATCCCTTGGGCTAAGCTCCAGCGAAACGAGCAGACCGGCACCGTCGTTGGTTGGCACTCGCTGGTCGACCATTCCGCGGATGTCGCTGCGGTCTTCGAGGCGATCATCAATTTGCCGACCATCACCAGCCGGTTGGCGCGCCTTGCCGACCGGGACGACTTTCCAGACATCTGGCGTGCACGGCTCGCGGCGCTCGCGGCGCTGCATGATTTCGGGAAGGCGAACCTTGGATTCCAGGCGCGTTGGCGCCAAAACGCTCGGCCTATCGGTCACATCGCCGAAGCATTGACGCTGCTTTCCGATAAATACCGTCAAGACACTCTGTTTCGCACTTTGCCGCTCAATGATGTTGAGACCTGGGGCGAATTTCCCCAGAGCTTGTTCGCTGTACTCGCACATCACGGGCGTCCTTTGGACGTCCATAATCCACGCCCCGATGATGCGCAAAATTGGGGCGCGACGAACGACCACGACCCAGTGCAATCGCTCGCGGGGCTCGGACAAGCAGTCAAGCGCTGGTTTCCAGAGGCCTTCTCCCCCGGCGGTCCTCCGCTGCCAGATGCGCCGCGGTTTTGGCACGCGGTCGCTGGCCTCGTCATGCTCGCGGACTGGCTAGGATCAGACACATCATTCTTCGAGTTCGCCAACGGCGCGTCGCCGGATCGAATGGCGGAGGTGCGCATGACAGCGCCAAAAGCACTTCGCGCCGTCGGTTTCGATCCCGCGCCGGCAAGGGCTACCCTTCTCAGCGTGCCGACATTCGCATCGATTTCCGAGTACCCGGCACGGCACGCACAGAGCGCGACCGGCGAAACTGACGGACAAATCGTTGTGCTGGAGTCGGAGACCGGCTCCGGCAAGACCGAAGCCGCACTCTTCCGATTTGCACGGCTTTTCGCGGTGGGCGAGGTTGACGGCCTCTATTTCGCCCTGCCGACGCGCGTCGCCGCCACCAGTCTCTACGAGCGAGTCCGCAACGCCCGCGATCGTATGTTTCCAGATCGAGCAAGCCGGCCGGGCGTAGTGCTCGCCGTGCCGGGTTACCTACGCTTCGACGGGATCGAGGGCCACCCGCTACCGGACTTCGGTGTCCAATGGACCGATGATCCTGAAGACGCAGTCCGTGCGTCGCGCTGGGCCGCGGAACGGCCTAAGCGTTTCCTAGCCGGAACCATCGCTGTCGGCACGATCGACCAGGCGCTAATGGGCGCAATCCGCGTCAAACATGCGCATCTGCGTGCCGCTTCGCTCTTACGCCATCTCCTCGTGGTCGACGAGGTGCATGCGTCGGATCGCTACATGGCGCATCTGCTGACGTGTCTCCTCGCGTTCCACAAGGCAGCCGGGGGTCATGCCCTGTTGCTGTCGGCGACGCTGGGCGCATCGGCGCGAGCGCGCTGCCTTACTCAAGAGAGTGCAAACGTGCCACCACTTACCGAGGCGATTACTTACGCCTACCCAGCCCTCTCCAGCGACGTGGCGCCCACGCCTGAGGGGCTGGCGGAAAATGGTCAAGGCAAGGCAGTGGCGATCACGCTCGCTACGGAAATCGGCGATCCGCGTCTGATCGCTGCACGGGCGCTTGCGGCGGCCGAGAGCGGCGCGAAAGTTCTCGTGGTGCGGAATACGCGAGGTGATGCTGTCCGCACCTTCGCGTCTTTGATGGAGCGAGCGCCGAATCACCCCGTGCTGTTCCGTTGCGTCGGTGTCGCGACGCTCCATCATGGCCGCTTCGCTCAGGAAGATCGGGGGCTTCTCGATGCAGAGGTCACATCGCAAATGGGAAGTGATCGATGTGCCGGCGGCCTCATCGTCATCGGCACGCAGACGCTCGAACAAAGCCTCGATATCGATGCCGATTTCCTCATCACCGACATTTGTCCCGCGGACGTGCTGTTGCAGCGACTGGGTCGGCTGCATCGCCATCCTTGGCGAAAGGATCGCCCCACGGAGTTCGAGACACCCCGCGCGATTATTCTCGCACCGGAGCGCATGGAGGCGCTACTTTACCACGGCAAGCATGGTTTGGGCAGCAAGAACGGCCCGTATGACGATCTCATCGCCACCGAAGCGACGCGCCGGCTCGTCTTGCACCATCCCATCTGGTCGATCCCAGCCATGAACCGCTTGCTCGTGGAGACCGCGACGCATCCCGAATCACTGGAAGAGCTAACTCAAGAACTGGAGCAGACTGACCCCAGATGGCGGAACGCAGCGACCGGTACCGACGGTCGCACGTTTGCTCAGATCGGCGCAGCGGCCACCGCACGCCTGCGCGTCGATGTTCCTTGGACCGATCCGGACATCGTCTTTCCGAAAGACGAGAACTTTTTCACGCGACTCGGTCTTCGCGATCTTGCGCTCACTTTCGATGGCGCGGGACCTATGGGGCCGTTCGGCCGGCGGGTGAAGCATCTTGCCGTCCCAGACTACTGGCTGAGAGCACGCAACAACAACGAAGGCGACGTTGACCCTGGCGGGGACGTGACGCCTCGCGACATCGTCGAAAGCTCCGGAGGCTTTACATTCACGCTTCATGGCCGAAGCTTCGTCTACACGGCGACCGGATTGGACCGCTCGACTCAGTGAACCCATTTTTTGAGTCGACAAATAGAACAAATTTGTTTACTATTTGTTCTTAGGTGCCTCGCGCGACGTGCGGGAATTCGGAGTGAAAGCGATTGGCAAGTCCATGTCATTGAACTGCCTAGCAGATTCAATTCTCACGGTGCGAACTGCCACCGCCTTGGTGGGCCTCTCCCTTCCGGCACTCTACGTCGCGCTGATGGCGGACGAGGTCGAGGACGTGCCCGCCGTCCGTCCGCACCAGCGGCAGGCGCTGCATGCCTTTCTGGTGCAGGTCGGGGTACTGGCGATACTCGAAGCACAGCAGACGGAGCCTCCAACAGAAGCAGAAACTTGGGCACGGCTACTGCGCGGCCTGACGCCCGAATACCCCGATGACGAGCCGTGGCGCCTTGTCGTCAAGAATCTTTCGATGCCGGCGCTGCTTCAGCCACCCGTGCCGGAGGGAAAGCTGGAGGTCTTGAAGGAGTGCGAGGAGACCCCCGACGCGCTTGATATGCTGGTGACATCAAAAAATCACGACCTTAAAAGTCAGCGCATGGTTGCCGCTGCACCCGAGCACTGGTTCTACGCGCTCCTGACGTTGCAAACTTTGGAAGGGTTTTTGGGCGCGGGAAACTACGGCATCAGCCGCATGAATGGCGGCTTTGCTTCCCGCCCCATGATCGGTCTTGCGCCGAGCGACAAAATGGGCGCGCGTGTGCGCCGTGACATTCGCCGGCTCATGGCGGAACGCTCGTCTATCCTTGAGGACAATCCCGGATTTTCCAAAGCAAGCGGACTGCGCCTCCTATGGCTGGAGCCGTGGGATGGCGTGGCACCGATCGCTCCGAAACGGCTCGACCCATTCTATGTGGAGGTGTGCCGCAGGGTACGCCTCATCGAGGTTCACGGGCGCATCGTCGCACGACGCGCCACTACCAAGGCCGCGCGCATCGATTTTCCGAAAAATGCGAATGGCGTGACCGGAGACCCCTGGACGCCGATCGACCAGCGCAAAGGTGGCGCTAAGGCGCTCACCATCGATGGCGGCGGTTTTCATTACAAGCGTGTCGCAGACTTACTCGACCCGCAGCAATACAAGCCCGCGCCATTGCAACGATGGCGGCAGGATGACGGGAGCGAAGGCCTGAGCCTCGTTCTCACTGCCACGGTGCGGGGACAGGGCGGGACAGACGGTTTCCACGAACGGAGAATTCCTGTTCCGCCGACAGCGGTGTCGTGGTTCGGCACGCAGGCTGACGCGCTCGCAAGTTTAGCAAAAGCGAGAATTCAGGACACGTCGGCGATGCGTCTCAAAGTCTTGCGCACCGCCCTTTATGTGCTGTTTCAGAATGCACCGGACAAACTGAATATCTCACATACGGTTTCAGAAACAAAGGCAGCTCCTTTTCTGGCAGCATTCGACCGGGCGGTGGATCGCGATTTTTTCGAGGCGCTGTTCGCGGAACTCGCCGCTACAAAAGCAGCGACGAAGATTGCCGCGCGGCGAAAATGGCTTCGCGATTTGAAAACGCTTGGCGCAATTCAGCTTGAAGCGGCCAAAGCCGGCACGCCACGCTCCAGCATCCGCCGCTATCAGGCGGAAGGAGCAGCCGATACCAAATTCGAATGGGCCTTTCGCAGGCAATTTCCGGCGGCGATGGAAAACAATCAATGACCGATGTGATCGCAATTCCTGCTTTCGCTGCCGCCGATGCCGCGGAGCTGCCTACCAGGCAAATTTCTCCACTTGATTACGATGTGGACGCTCCTCTGCGCACGATGGCCAAGCGATTCCACATGCTAGTTGCAGCTGACGCCCGCGTCGAACTCGCGGGGCTGAAGAGGCTCAATCCAGATCATCCGGACAAGCCTGCCTTCTTCCGTCTTCTCGCGGATTGCGTCCCACACCACTTTATCGACGACAGGAATTTACCGGTCGGCGCGCCCGGCTCCGAGGTGGACATGGTCCGTCGATTCGCGATCATCACCTCCATCATGGCGCTGCGGCCCGATGGTCTCAGAAGCTGGGGCCTCGGCCGAGCGATGGCCGGCGCGGCTATCAGCGACCAGCGCTTCTCGATGCTGCTGACTTCGCGCGGATTGGTGTTTCGCGATCTCGCGCGTCGGCTCGCCCGCCGCCTCGCACGTGATGCGGATGTGCTTCCCTATCTCGATCTCGGCCGTCTAATCCTGATGGACGAAATCGCCGAACATGACGATGAGGCGGAGGTCGTTCGTATTACGCTCGCACGAGAATTCCAGAACGCCCTCCGCAAGAAAGAACGCGCGGTCGCCGATGATAGCGCTCCTGACGACGAATGACGTTCCCTGACTAATTTCCCGAAACGAGAGGAGTTTTCCCGTGACGCATGTCCGTTTCCTGCAATTGCACTGGCTCGCGTCCTATCCTGCGACCCTGCTCAATCGTGACGACAGCGGCCTCGCCAAGCGCTTGCCTTTCGGCAACGCCACGCGCACACGCATCTCCTCGCAATGCATGAAGAGGCGTTGGCGCACCGTGGAGGATGAGTGGGCGCTGGCGAAGATTGGTCCGGAGACGGCAGTGCGATCACGTCACATTCCAGAAATAAAGATCGGCCACGCGCTCTCGGAGGCGAAAATTGGCGACGAAACATTGCAGAATGCGATCGTCGCGACATTCGCTCGACTCTTATACAATCCAAAGGAAAAGAAGACCCCCGAGATTAAGGATCGACAGGCCTTGCTCATTGGCAAGATCGAGATCGACTATCTCGCCAAGAAAGCCATCGAAGTGGCGTCGAAATCAACGTCCTCTGATGAAGCCAGCAAAGAAATCGAGCTTTGGTTCAAAAGGGGAGAGAAAAACAATCTTAAGGCCATGCTTGAAGGCAGACGGGGTGCCTTGGAAGCTGGACTCGAAGCGGCGCTATTCGGCCGCATGGTCACATCCGACCCGGACGCGAACACCGATGCCGCCATTCACGTCGCGCATGCTTTCACGGTCCACAAAGAGGAAACCGAGAGCGACTATTTCACCGTGGTTGACGATCTGACTCAGGAAGCAGGCGAGGCCGGCACCGCAGGCCTGTTCGACACGGAGCTGACTGCTGGGTTGTTCTACGGTTATGTCGTCGTCGACATTCGTGGACTCGTCAAAAATCTCGGTGGCGATCCAGCGCTTGCCGGCAAGGTGGCTGAACATCTTGTTCACCTTATTGCTACCGTCTCGCCGGGCGCCAAAAAGGGTTCGACGGCGCCCTATGGCTACGCCGAGATGATGTTGGTCGAGGCCGGCCAGCGTCAACCGCGAACGCTAGCGAATGCGTTCCGAACGCCCGTCGCGGCGCGGTCAGAGGCAGCTATCACGACGCTGTCCAGCTACATCGAGCGGATCGATAAAACATACGGGTCGCATGAGGCGCGGAGACACCTGTCCATCGACGATCGCACCATTCCCAACTCGACTCTCGTCTCGCTGAACGACCTCGCCGCCTTCGCGCGTGACGCCGTCGCCGCTTGGCCGGACGGGGCGTGACGCCATGCCGTCCTTCCTTGTCCTGCGCCTCGAAGCACCGTTGATGTCCTTCGGCCGCGAAGCAATCGACGCCAACGGCCCGACGCGCGATTTTCCCGACTCGTCAATGCTGACGGGCCTGCTCGCCAATGCGATGGGCTACACGCGCAGCGAGGCGGTCAGGCACGAGCGTCTACAGAACCGGCTAGTCTTCGGTGTTCGGATCGATCGGCTCGGCTACGACCTATTAGACCATCAAAACGCAAACCTTTTCGAAGATGAAAAGGGCTGGACAACCAAGGGAGTTCCAGAAGGACGCGAAAAGAGCCCATCCTATCGCCCGGATCATGACGGCCGGCGGGCGCTTACGCATCGCCGCTTCCGCCATTACCGCGCCGACGCGGCGTTGACCGTAGCCTTGCGTTTGGACCCAGCGACCGAGCCACCAACGCTCGACGATCTGGCGGCCGCGCTGGACTATCCAGCTCGCCCCCTGTTCATCGGCCGCAAACCCTGCCTGCCTTCAGCTTCATTCTTCGTGGGAATGAGTGAAGCCGAAAGTTTGGTCGCGTCGCTCCAGTCGATTCCCACAACCGAACCGAGCATCGCCACATGTCGCTTCGTGCTTCCGCCAAGCGAAACGGAGGGACTTGGTGAACCGGAGATCGTCCGTGTTACCAACAAAAGGGACTGGCGTTTGGGCGTCCACGCTGGTGAAGAGAGAATCGCGATCATGACGCTGCCCGCACAGGCGAGCGCCGGAGCCGGCATATGAGCGTCCTTCAAATGATTCGCCTCGATCCGGACATGGCCCGCGCCATGGAATGGGGCGCGCGCGAGAAGCTCCTTAAACCCGGCGGAGACGACGGCTACCTTTGGCACGCATTGCTCAAGGCCGCTTTTGGCGAATTTGTGCCCAAACCCTTCCGTCTGGTGGAGTGTTCCGGTGGTCGTCCGCCTTATCTGGTGGGCTACATTAACGCTACGGAGGACGCGCTACGCAGCCACGCGGCGACGTATGCGGACCCTGCCATTGCCGCCGCGCTCGGCCTGCTCACGCTGGCCATCAAGTCGATGCCGAACTCCTTTGCACGCGGACGTAAGCTCGGCTTCGAGGTGCGCGTTCGCCCGGTTGTTCGCCAGACGAAAGACGGTAATCGGGAACGCAAGCGCGAGATCGATGTCTTCCTGCAACAGGCGCAAGCGTGTCCGGACGGCGAAAAACCATCCCGCGCGAAAGTCTATGAGGATTGGCTGGCCGCGCAGCTCCTTACGGGCGGCGCGAAGCTCGACGAGATGACCATCGTTTGGTTGCGGCGCTCTGCCATTACGCGGCGCGGCAGAACACGGTTGATCGAAGTTCACGGAAACAAGGGTGGCGGACCGGATGCCTGTTTCGAAGGCGCACTCACGGTAAGTAACCCAGAAGCATTTCGCACGCTATTAGCGAGGGGCGTCGGCCGCCATCGCTCTTTCGGTTTCGGTATGTTGTTGCTGAAGCCGCCGCGGAGCTGAATTTATGCTGCTCGGTCGTTTGGGACTTGAAACTGCACGACTGCCCCACACAGACCGTCACGGCCTCGTCTACCTCGACCGAGGCCGTCTCTCTGTGGAGGATGGCGCACTGACTTTCGAATGTGCCGGCGGCGGTGGCACCCCGGCGGGCGACTATGCCATTCCCCACCAGATGATTTCACTGGTGCTTCTCGGTCCAGGCGGCAGTGTGACGCAGGACGCGTTAAGATTGCTCGCGCGTCATGGCGCGGGACTCGTTGCCGTCGGTGAAGAAGGGGTAAGGCTATACACGGCGCCGCCGCTCTTGCCTGATTTTTCGCATTTGGCTCGACGGCAAACCACGCTCTGGGCCGACGAGAAGAAGGGCCGCATCGGCGTTGCACGCCGGATGTATGCACTACGGCTCGGGGAAGTGCTGCCGCACCGCGACATTGCTGTGTTGCGCGGCATTGAAGGCGCGCGCGTGAAAGAGATGTACAAGCTCACGGCCCAACGCGTTGGGATCAAATGGCAAGGCCGTTGTTATGAACGTGGTAATCCGACCGCGGCCGATCTGCCCAATCAAGCGATTAATCACGCTGCGAGCGCAATCGAAGGGGCCGCCGCGATCGCCGTGACTGCGACGGCGACGATCCCCCAACTTGGATTCATTCATGAGGATTCAGGCCAGAGTTTCGTACTCGATGTAGCCGATCTCTTCCGAGACCAGATCACCGTACCTACTGCATTCAAGGCCGTGAAGGCTGTGCAGAAAAATCCAAATCTTGCAATTGAGCGGACCAGCCGACGCATGACGGGCGAAGTGCTGCGCCGCGAAGGCATAATCGCCGGCATGATCGACCGCATCAAGATGCTGCTCGAAGAGCCGCATGAGTAATGCAATGCCGATGACCGTGATTGTGACCCGCGATGTCGCCGACCGCTACCGCGGTTTCCTAGCCTCGGTGATGCCGGAGATCGCCACAGGCGTTTATTCTGCGCCGGAATTATCCAGGGGAGTGCGTGAACGAATATGGACGGTCCTGTCCGATTGGTGGGCAACCCTGCCAGGCGGGTCTATCATAATGGTCTGGAAGGATGATCAAGCGGCCGGTCGTTTGGGTGTGTCCAGCATCGGTGTGCCATCTCGTAGGCTCGCCGACCTCGACGGCGTGTTGGTGACACAACGAGGTTGATCGCAAACTGCTTACCACGAAGTCTGCTATTTGACATTGTTAATAGTCTCAATACTTTAGCCTCCAGAGGCTCCCCCGCACGCGCGGGGATGGTCCCGTTGTGAAATATTCGAGCGCGTTGCAGGTAACGGCTCCCCCGCACGCGCGGGGATGGTCCCTGATCAGAGATCTCGCGCATAATACTCGGCTCGGCTCCCCCGCACGCGCGGGGATGGTCCCGGCATCCAATGGACGGTGGCGATGACCTCGGGGGCTCCCCCGCACGCGCGGGGATGGTCCGTCCCTTGTTCCAGTAGCCCCAGCCGTTGAAGGGGCTCCCCCGCACGCGCGGGGATGGTCCGTTCGACCAGGTATTTGTAGGAGTTGCGTAAGCGGCTCCCCCGCACGCGCGGGGATGGTCCCGCGCGGGCATTGCCCCCGATCGGGGTCGGGGGGGCTCCCCCGCACGCGCGGGGATGGTCCCGACGGCAAGGAAGACTGCCCACAGCATTTCACGGCTCCCCCGCACGCGCGGGGATGGTCCCTCGACAGCATTGATTGTGACGGCAACATAACCGGCTCCCCCGCACGCGCGGGGATGGTCCCTATAGCGTGTGGCTATCGCATGATAGACTTTTGGCTCCCCCGCACGCGCGGGGATGGTCCCTTGCTCCACATTTCCAACAGTTTTTGACGAACGGCTCCCCCGCACGCGCGGGGATGGTCCCCAGGGACATTTAACCCCCCACACCACACCTGTGGCTCCCCCGCACGCGCGGGGATGGTCCCGCCGCATATCCGACCACTGGCAACAGCTGGGCGGCTCCCCCGCACGCGCGGGGATGGTCCCCATCCCTTGGTCTCAATGATGATATTGCCGACGGCTCCCCCGCACGCGCGGGGATGGTCCCCTTGGCCGGCAGGCCGCAGGCATTGAGCCCACGGCTCCCCCGCACGCGCGGGGATGGTCCCGGCACCACGTCGCTGTTTTCGACAGGCTCCCCGGCTCCCCCGCACGCGCGGGGATGGTCCCCAATGCCAATGGTTCACACGCCAGGCACATGGGGCTCCCCCGCACGCGCGGGGATGGTCCCATTGATTCTTACGACCGGGCAGGCGGCATGGAGGCTCCCCCGCACGCGCGGGGATGGTCCCGGTGGAGGGGGAGCGTGCCTTAAAGGTCAAGTGGCTCCCCCGCACGCGCGGGGATGGTCCCAAGGCGCTGCACGACTGGGAGGAAATACAAAAGGCTCCCCCGCACGCGCGGGGATGGTCCCGGTCGCGACCACGCTATATATGATCGAGAAGGGGCTCCCCCGCACGCGCGGGGATGGTCCCGCTTCCAGCTCGCCCCAGCGCACATCACCGATGGCTCCCCCGCACGCGCGGGGATGGTCCCTGGGCAGACATGTTTCTTCGCTCCCTCTACTGGGCTCCCCCGCACGCGCGGGGATGGTCCCGCGGCGGACGGGAGGTGGTGACGGCCCGCGCCGGCTCCCCCGCACGCGCGGGGATGGTCCCTTTCACGAGGCCGTCGCCAAGCACGGGCGTCCGGCTCCCCCGCACGCGCGGGGATGGTCCCTCGGCATACTCGCCCACGGTGCGCCCCTCATGGGCTCCCCCGCACGCGCGGGGATGGTCCCAGTTCCCCGGAGACAAATTCGCATGCCGCTCCGGCTCCCCCGCACGCGCGGGGATGGTCCCCCTGATTATTCACAAGAGGCGCTAGTCGCCACGGCTCCCCCGCACGCGCGGGGATGGTCCCGTGACGGTCACCGCCACGCCGGAAGGCCGCGCGGCTCCCCCGCACGCGCGGGGATGGTCCCTGTGAGAGTCGGAGGGCACTACAATGACCACCGGCTCCCCCGCACGCGCGGGGATGGTCCCCGCACTACCTATCAGCGGCTCGACACGCTCTGGGCTCCCCCGCACGCGCGGGGATGGTCCCCCTGACGATGCGGGCTCGCTCCCCGCCGTTCAGGCTCCCCCGCACGCGCGGGGATGGTCCCCGCCGAGCCGCCGAGGCAGTTGCTCTGCGGCGGGCTCCCCCGCACGCGCGGGGATGGTCCCGCGGCACATGGGCCACGGCTACGCTGTGAGCAGGCTCCCCCGCACGCGCGGGGATGGTCCCCAATACCGCGCCGCGCTCGACCGCCTCGGGCTGGCTCCCCCGCACGCGCGGGGACCCAGCTTGGCGCGCAGCCGCTGCGCCTCGGCTTGGCTCCCCCGCACGCGCGGGGATGGTCCCTTCTCGACCGAGTAGCCCTCGACCATCGCGGCGGCTCCCCCGCACGCGCGGGGATGGTCCCCGTCATGCGCTGCGACCGCTGCCACGGCAAGGGGCTCCCCCGCACGCGCGGGGATGGTCCCTCGCGCGCAGCCTCGGTCGCTCTGGCAAGGGAGGCTCCCCCGCACGCGCGGGGATGGTCCCTTGATTGGCTGCTGCTGACGAAGCGCCCGCAGGGCTCCCCCGCACGCGCGGGGATCCCCTGACCGCATCGCTGTCGAACAGCTTGCCGAGGGCTGCAGATTCCGACGCATTCCGGCCAGGTATTCCGAATTGATGCCGGCCGGGATTCCGATTTGATGCCGGCCACCGTTCCGAACTGAAGCCGGCCACCATTCCGAGGTGATGCCGGCCACCCC
>Ga0073928_10000651_pt1 | contig 77484 bp, 75 predicted proteins | sample PaiPotPPA55metaG_FD_76969 | JGI IMG/M metagenome (GOLD analysis project Ga0073928, IMG submission 76969) | Iron sulfur acid spring bacterial and archeal communities from Banff, Canada, to study Microbial Dark Matter (Phase II) - Paint Pots PPA... ...
CTGCAACAGGATAGTAAAATCGGTCCAAATAGTGAAATCTTCAACTCTTCAACTGGAGAACTGACGGTGACGAGAGACAAGGCTTTGAATCTAGCCAAGCTTTGGGTCGCGGCGTGGAACGCTGATGATTTGGACTTGATCATGACGCACTATGACGATGCAGTCGAGTTGACTTCGCCCGTTGCCGCCCAGCTCTTGGGATCATCTGATGGCAAAGTGGTCGGAAAGCCAAACTTGAGAGCTTATTTCCAGCGAGGACTGGAAGCTTACCCTGAACTCCACTTTCATCTTGAGGATGTGCTTTGGGGTATGAACAGCGTCGTGCTCTACTATACAAATCAAAAGGGGACGCACACGGCAGAGTTTATGGAGTTGTCAGCGTATGGGAAAGTGATGCGAGTTGTGGCGAACTACGGTGGGTAGAAAGTTGGCTAACGTCGTCCGCGCATCGATCTGCGCGAAGGCACGAAGTCCGTCTTCGAAGACATTGCCGGGGTCTTCACTTTGCCGCTCACGCTGCAGCGCGAGGACGGCACGGCTGAGCAGGCCAATGGTTCGATCGCAACCATCAACACATTCCGATTACTCGGAGGCAGCATCGCTTACGGCCGAGATTTTAATGATGACGATGCGGTCCCGAACCCTCCCGCTCCACCGCCTGGGGCGCAGCAGCAGGCACCTCCTCCACCACGGCTACCGGTCGCCGCGATCCTGAGCTATGAGTACTTTAGGCGCCGGTATGGCGGAGATCCCTCGGTGCTTGGACGCTCGATGCAGATTGCCGGCCAGCAGGCACCGACGCCGATCATCGTCGGCGTTCTCCAGCCGCACTTCCACTTGTACTTTCCGCCGGACGCTCAGGTAATTTCCGCAGCCGACGTTTGGATTGCGAATCGACTCGGCTATGCCGCCGCGAACCGGATGGGCGTATCCATACGCGCCATAGGCAGACTTCGTCCGGGAGTTACGCCCGAGCAGGCGCAGGCCGAATCGGAAAAGGTGGCCGCTTGGGAGCGCGCCCAGTTTCCTATTCTGGGAACGGCCGACTATCACATCCGGGTTGAGCCGATGCGCCGACACATGGTTGCCGAGCCGCCCGGCAATCCTCGCGCTCATGGGTTCAGTCATCTTCCTCCTGCTGGTCGCGTGTGCAAACGTTGCCAATCTTCTGCTCGTCCGTGCTTCGCTGCGCAATTGCTAGTCGCTGGAAATTGATGTCGCCGATCATCGCCGAAGCCATCTGGCTTGCCGCCGTGGGGACCCTGGCCGGACTCGCGCTCGCCTGGGCCGGAATCAGGGAGCTGCGCTCGCTCGCGCCCGCCGATCTGCCGCGCCTGGATACGATTACCATCGACACATCGGTGCTCGCCTTCACCGCGCTGGCGGGACTCGCGGGGGCGATTCTCTTTGGCATGACCCCGGCGCTGCGCGCCTCACGTCCGCGCCTTATGAACGTGCTGCGCGGCATCAGCCGCAACACCGGACTCGGCACCGGCAGCGGCATGCGCAGCGCTGTCGTCACGGCGGAGGTCGCGCTCTCGTTTGTGCTGTTGGTTGGCTCGGGGCTGATGTTCCGCAGCCCCTCGACCTGCAGCGTATCGATCCCGGCTTTGATTCGCGCAACCTCCTCACCTTTGTCCTCAACGGCAATAACGGCACCACTGCGCCGGCGGCCAATGCAGCATTCACTCGCCAGGTGGAGGAGCGGCCAGGTTCCATCACGGGAGTAAAGAACGTCACCGGCTCTTTTCCTTTTCCGCTGGCAGGTGGGTATAGTCCGATACGGTGGGGCAAAGAAGAGGCGCTCTCGGATGCGAGCAAGTTTCAAGCGGCGGATTTTCAGATCGTGACGCCGGGATATTTCGAGACAATGCGCACGCCGCTGATTGCCGGACGGACCTTCACGGATGCCGATAACACGACCGATCGCCGGCTGATCATGATCGATGACTCTCTCGGAAAGAAGGCTTTTCCTGGAGAGTCTGCAGTGGGCAAGCGCATCCTCATCCGGCTTAAGACACCCGAGCCGGAGCGGATGGAAATTATCGGCGTCGTCGGACACCTGCGGCAAGCGTTCCATTCCTGAAGCTGTTACGGTTTTCGGAATTGCTCGACAACCGCAGCGTTCATCTTGAGCGGCATGGATATATCTCCGTCTTTAATTCTGTAAACCTTTAGGAGGCTCGATCTTAACAACGGACCTCTGGTTCTTCTGAGCAAGAGTGCTCACTCCTGCTCAGCTTGTAGGGTGTACCTTGGGCACGAGGGAAATATGGATCACAATGAGTCAGCCCGGAAAATTTTAATATCTGATGATCAGAGAGGCTGACCAGGCGCACGACACCGCAACTGAACTTGAAGCTTTGGTTTCGCTCCTGCCAAGCGAAGAATCTCGACAGCTCGCACAGCTGCAAGTGAAAGCGAGTCACAAACAAGCCAATGAGTTTCGTGAGTTAGCGGAGAAAGTCAAAAAGCGCTAGAGCCGCGCGCGGTGGCTCCATCGGCAGTCTCTTTTAGACCGCCGGACGTTGCAGCCTTAGTCGGCGAAGCAATTGAGCGTTCGCGGCGACGATGATGGTCGACAGACTCATTGCAACTGCACCAACGCTCATGGGAAGATCGAGCCCCCAGCGGACGAAAACGCCCGCTGCGACTGGTATGGCGACTAAGTTATAGGCGGTTGCCCACACCAGATTTTGAATCATCTTTCGGTAGGTAGCACGAGACAGCTCGATCGCCCCCACAACGTCTCGTGGATCACTACGCACGAGCACGATTCCAGCCGACTCAATCGCCACATCGGTTCCCGCACCGATTGCAATTCCAACGTTTGCAGTGGCCAGCGCTGGTGCATCGTTCACGCCGTCACCAACCATTGCGACCCTCTTGCCGCCCGGCGCGGTCACGATTCCCGACAATGCGGGCGATCCGAGCGTAAGCGTTCCCGTCTTGTCGAAAATGATCATATCCAAATTGCGGGCACGTTCGAGTGCAAGTCTGTCCTTGACGAGAAGGCCGTTCTGAGCCCCGATCGATGTCGAGATTGCAATCACCAGCGGAATGGCCAGTCCCAGGGCGTGCGGGAAAGTGATGATGAGTACGGTTGCTGTCCTGATCAGAGCATGTTCTTTATCCCCAGCAAGCCACCAGTAAACGAAAGTAATCGCTCCCGACGCGATTGCTACGTAGAAAAGGATCGCGGCTGCACGGTCGGCAAGATCTTGCGTGTGAGACCCAGAAGCCTGCGCAGCGGCAACGAGCCGCATGATGCCGGATAGAGCAGTCTGCTCCCCGACTGCCGTAATGCGAACTCGAGGACTTCCGCCCGCAGCGACGGTTCCCGCAATGACTTTGCCGCCTGGTACCTTCGAGACCGACCGGGACTCGCCGGTAATCATCGACTCATCAACATCGGCAGAGCCCTCGACGACCACGCCATCCGCTGGAACGCGAGTTCCAGGTCGGACAAGGACAACGTCGCCCACTTTCAACTCAGATATTTTAACGGTCTGAGTCTCGTTTCCGCTTACACGTTCGGCAGTGTCTGGGAGCAGCCCGGCGAGTGCATTGAGTGCGCCTCGGGCCTGGAAAATGGCTCGCATTTCGAGCCAATGGCCTAGGACCATGATTGTGATCAGTGAGGCGAGTTCCCACCACACTTCGATTTCGAGGAGGCCGAATGTTGCAGCTAGCGACGTCCCAAAGGCCACTATGATCGCCAGGCTGATGAGGGTCATCATGCCAGGCTTGTGATCGGCAAGTTCGCCCCATGCCCCGCGGATAAAAACGAGACCTCCATACACGAACACGACGGTTCCAAGTATTGCGGGGAGGAATTTCGAACCGGGGAAGGAAAGCGCTATGTATCGAAGCCGGTGTTGGACGTCCATCGACCAGAAGACCACGGGAATCGTAAGAGCGAAGCTCAGCCAAAACTTGTCACGAAACATGGCGACGGAGTGTCCGGCGTGACGGTCGTGGTTTCCCTGGGCCATGGGTATTTTGTGACCGGCATGGGGGTCCACCTCATGTCCGTGGGGTTGATGAGTCATTCGGTCCATTTGAACTCCCGAACGTATTCGTTACACGTTGAAGGTACATCCGATTGGCGGGGCGAGAGTGAGCACCCTTGCTCAGACGAACGGCACGACCATTGCTAGCCTCGATACGGAATGAGGAACGAGCGTGGTTTGCCAAACTGTGCAATAGCGACCAGTTTTTTAATCACGGCACTGTCATGTTTGAGCGAGGACTTTGACGGTCCGACAATAATGGCGAAGCGCCGAGGAGAGTAGACAATGTCTGTAGAAAACTCAGTTGTCGCGATTTATCACACTCATACAGATGCGGATCGAGCGGTGAAGGAACTTCAGCGTGGCGGAGTCGACATGCACAAGTTATCCATCGTCGGGAAGGGATATCACACAGATGAGCAAGTGGTCGGCTACTACAATACCGGCGACCGCATGAAATATTGGGGCAAGGTCGGCGCATTCTGGGGAGGCTTTTGGGGCCTTCTGTTCGGATCTGCTCTGTTCATGATTCCTGGCCTCGGCCCAATTTTGGTGGCTGGACCTCTGGTGGCGTGGATCGTGGCAGGACTGGAAGGTGCCGTAGAGGTAGGTGCATTGGGTGCTTTGGGAGCCGGTCTCTTCAGCATAGGCATCCCCAAGGACAGCATTGTGAAATACCAAACTGCGCTCACGACAGATCAGTTCCTGCTGATCGCCCACGGAACGGCCGCAGAGGTGGCCAAGGCGAAGGACATCATCGAAAGCACGAATCCTGCACACTCCACACTGCATACCACGGAAGCTGTGGCCGCGTAGCACCCCAACGCTGCAGAAGTGCTGTAGCTCATTCAACGAGGTCAGAACCATGGTTGCAGATGATCAGCGTTACAACCAACGCGCCGAAGAGGAACGCGAAACGAACTCGGCCGGGCAGTCTGGCGACATTCAGGGCATGTCGCGTCCGGCCGAAGCGGATTCTGAGAGCGTGGAAGAATTAGTGGAAGAGGGAAACGCTTTTGAAGCCTCCATTGTCGATGGTGTAGAGAACGCCAAAGATCCGGATGTCTCAGAGGTCACGACCCGTCAGGTGTCGGAGGACGATGTTCCCGAAGAGTATCGAAATGACAACGACCGCGTTGCATAAACCGTCGCGCCGAAATGTCGAGACGTGGGACAGCTTGAACGCCAACACGTGCAATAAGCACACGCAGAGTGACCAGGAGAACCATCATGTCACAGAGAGCACACGAGCGAGTCGCAGAACTCCACAATCTTGCGGCCCACGCGCATGCGGCGGCGGCTGTCGCCCATGGCAAAGAAGATCACCTCACTGCTCACGAGCTCAGTAAACAGGCGCACGAACATTCTATGAATGTTCACAAGCTCACCCAAGAGTTGGGCAAAAAAGCACCACCGTTTCAAGACGCGGAAGCTCCGACTCAGAAACCGTTACTTGGTCACTCTTGCTCAGAGCGAAGGCGACACCTGACTTAAGTTCGAGTGGTCGACGACAAGGACAAACAGGAGGACTACCGATGCTAACGAATGTGAACCAAGTGAAAGGTCTTGTGATCCGGGCCACGGACGGCGAGATTGGGACTGTAGATCAGTTATATTTCGACGACGAGACATGGGCAATCCGCTACCTTACGGCAGAGACCGGCAGCTGGCTTGACGACCGCAAGGTGCTGATCTCGCCATTTTCGGTGGTTAATGTGGATTGGCAAACCAAGCGGTTGGATGTGGCTCTGACGAGAAGGCAAGTGGAGCATAGCCCCAACATCGACACGCACCGGCCCGTATCCCGACAGCACGAGGCTGAATACCTCGGGTATTACGGGTATCCATATTATTGGGGAGGTCCCTATCTCTGGGGACCAGCTTACTGCCCCATGAACTTGGCCATTCCAGCAATCGCTTCTAAGGAAGCCCTGGCGGAAAGGATCCGGAAAGAGTCGATGGATTCGCATCTACGGAGTACTGGAGCGGTCACCGGTTATCACATTGAGGCTGAGGATGGTGAGATCGGCCATGTGGCGGGCTTCGTCGTGGACGACGAAACTTGGGCCATCCGCTACATTGAGGTGCTAACGAGGAATTGGTGGCCGGGTAAGAAGGTACTGGTTTCGCCCAGTTGGATTCAGAAGGTGAGTTGGACAGAATCCAAAGTGTACGTCGGTCTCTGGCGGGATGCTATCAAAAGCGCGCCGGAGTTCGGCGAGTCTGCGCCGATCACTCGTGAATACGAAGACCGCCTCTACACTCACTACGGCCGACCGCCCTATTGGCTGCAGGACGCGGAACGTAAGGCCGCCCTTTCGTTGACCGCCGTTTAGTTCAGGACGTGGCATCCGTCAAGAGAACGGTCCCATGATTCTCGCCGTCGCTGCTGATGCGCCGCCCAACTATCTCACTTTGATTTGGAGACGGGCATGACCATGCACAACACCGAACATTTGCATCCGAACGGCGAGAGTCATCATAGCCACGGCCAGACTCCGTACTGGCGGCGCGCACATCATGACTGGCGATTCTGGTTCGGGCTTGTCGCGATGCTCATTGCCATCGGTATCTACGTCGGAACCAATGACTTGTCGATGGTGCCTTCTGGCCGCCAGAAGCAAATGCCCGCCGGTAGCCGAGTTCCATGAACGTCGAGGCGGCAATGTGTGAATGTAAGAAACATCCTTGGACCCAAGACGTTTTTGTTAGGGCGGCTGCGTCTCGCTACCGTCGCTCGGAGAAGATTTTGAGAAGTAAGGGTCAGTAGGAGGCATAGCGCGTGCAGCACGTGTTATCAGCCGAGGGCCGATTGTCCGGGCGGATCGCCAGCATGGCGATAGCGGCTACCTTTCTGGTCGTCGCCATGGTGGCCGGCTATCGATATATTGGCTGGCCTCCCGTGATTATCGTCGGCGGTTCCGGCACCGCCGCATTCGTTTTGTGGAGTCTGACATATCTCCGGCGGCCCTTGATGCCAGAAGTCGTCCTGCCGGCGTTCCTGCTTACCGTCGCCGGGCTCCAAGTCCACCTGATTGAGGAATACCTGACCGGCTTTGCCCCAGCCATGAGCCGGCTCTTCAACATCAGTTGGAGCGTGAACTCGTACCTCATGATCTTCGTCTTCATCGGACCTGTGCTCTACACCCTAACGGCCCTTGGCCTCTTCCGGCGCGTTCCGCTCGCTGGGTTTCTCATGTGCTTCGTCCTCATCGGTCCTGGCGTAGCGGAGTTTACGCACTTCATTTTCCCGGTCCTTAAGCCAGATGTGCAGCCCACAGTGGCCGCGTCCGTTCAGGCCGTCGTCGGGCGTGGCCAACTCATGCAGAACCTCCCGAACTTCTGGCTGCACGTTACAGGGCGCTACTACTTTCCCGGAATGTACACCGCAATTTTGCCGATGATCCCCGGCATCTACGGTATCTGCAAGTTACTTGCCGCAGCGCGGGCAGCGGGAGTTGGGGGTGTCGGAATAAATCAACAGCGGCGGAACCAACGATTTGTCGATGGTGCCTTCCGGCCGTCAGAAGCAGATGCCAGCCGGGCAGCCCGGGTTCCATGAACCTCAATGCGGCAATGTATGAACGTAAGAAAGATCTTTGATCGAACAATTAGGCAGGAGATCAGCATGCAGATCCAAGTCAATACGGACCATACAATCGAAGGTCACGAAGCAATGGCCGATCAGATCAGGGGCGTAGTGGAGAATGCCCTGAGCCGAATGAGCGATCACATCACGCGGGTGGAGGTCCACCTGACAGACGAGAGCGGCCCTAAGAGCCGCGAGAATAACAAACGTTGCATGATGGAGGCGCGCCTCGAAGGCCACCAGCCCATCGCCGTCACCGACGAAGCGGCGACTGTGGACCTGGCCGTCAACGGCGCTGCAGATAAGTTGGCCAGATTGATCGAACATACCCTCGGCAAATTGCAGGATAAACGGACGCATAGGACTGATCCACCTCCTCACGAGCCGACACTCTCAGACCAGTCATGATAGACGCCACCGTGAGCCTGGCTGTCGACGACAGTGAAAGAGCATTGAATCAAGCCCTTCTGTATCCTCTGCGATTCGAACCGACCTATCAGTATCGGCTGTGGGGTGGCCGGCATTTGGCCAACTTGCTAACCGTACCCCTGCCCAGTGGTCCTATCGGAGAAGCGTGTTTACTCAGCGATCGCGACGACCATCAGAGCCGCGTCACCGATGGACCTCTCATAGGACAGACCATCGGTCAATTGCTGCAGCAATTCCCGAAGCAAATACTAGGAAAGTTGGCCGGGCGCTTCCGCCGATTCCCACTGCTGCTGAAGTTCCTCGACGTACACGAAATGCTTTCGGTCCAGGTGCATCCCACAAAAGCGAACGCGAACCTGCTCCGAGCGGGCGAGACTCCGAAGACCGAAGCTTGGGTCGTGCTGAAAGCCGGGACACAAAGCCGCATCTATGCGGGACTGAAGCCAGAAACTACGGAAACCGATCTGCGGCGTGCCCTCGCGAACGGGACGGTTGCGGACCACCTTGCATGTTTAACTCCGAAGCCCGACGACGCCATTTTCCTGCGCGCAGGCACGGTTCACTCTCTGGGCGGCGACCTTGTGGTGTTCGAGATTCAGCAGAATAGCGACGTGACATTTCGTCTGTATGACTGGGGCCATATTGATCCGAAGACGGGAAAGCCGCGGGCACTACAAGTCGATAAGGCGATGGCCTGCATCGATTTCGCCGAAGGTCCGGTCAGTCGGGTGACACCCGTGGTGGAGACAACGACCCCAGTGGAACGCGAGAGACTTTTTCATTGCGAGCATTTCTGGTTGTGGCGCCTGCGCGGACGATCACGGTTTACAGTCGGCGCAGTCGATTTACCGCGCGTGCTGGTGTGCGTCGAGGGCGAGGGGCAAGTTGAGCATGGCAGCGCCACTTACGCCGTCGGAAGAGGCGACGTATTCCTCTTGCCTGCGGTGATCGGTAGATGTGTTTTTCGGCCCCGCGGCGCAGTGAACTTGCTGGAAATCGCGATACCGGATTGAGATCGGGAGAATTTAGAAGGTGGAGGCATAGTGAAAAAGCTGATTGTGTTTGATCTCGACGGCACACTTGCCGACAGTAAGTCTGCCGTTGATCCAGAAATGTCGGGACTTCTGCATGACCTTCTCGGTGTTGTGAAAGCGGCGGTAATTTCCGGCGGTGGTTGGCCGCAGTTTGAAAAGCAACTCGTTTCGAATCTGCCCCACGACAAACTCCTGGCGAATCTATCTCTCCTTCCTACCTGCGGCACAAAGTTTTATCGATACGAGTCAGCAGATTGGAAAAAGATCTATTCGGAAGATTTCAATGCAGATCAAAGAGAAAAGATCCTCGATTCCCTCAAGAAGGCGATCGGAGTTGCAGACTTCAAGATCGAAAAGCTCTGGGGCGAGCAAATCGAGGACCGCGGAAGCCAGATAACATTTTCTGCCTTAGGTCAGCAGGCTCCCTTGGAGGAAAAGGAGAAATGGGACCCCGATTTCGCCAAGCGGAAGAAGATCAAAGCGATTCTTGACACTTTCATTCCCGAGTTTTCTGTCCGAATCGGGGGCTCGACATCTGTTGACATTACCAAGCCTGGCATTGACAAGGCCTACGGCATCAGAAAACTGCGAGACCTGCTCGGTATTTCGATAAAAGAGATGATCTATATTGGCGACGCCTTGTACGTGGGCGGCAATGACTACCCTGCTGAAACAGCGGGAGTGGATTGCATCCCAGTTAAGGATCCCAACGAGACCAAGCGGGTTATTCAAACCATCATAGCCTGTTTAGCAGGCGGTAGTAAGGCGGCGTGAAGTTATGCCAATCGCCGAAAAGGATTTGATGAGCGGGCTTAAGTTGCAACGGCTAGGAATATTGATGGAGCCGGAGCCGGGGAATGCGCAGGAGGTCGAAGGGGTCCTGAATCCGGCTGCCGCTCGTGGCCCGGACGGTGAGCTTTATCTCTTTCCGCGGCTGGTTGCGCAAGGAAATTACTCGCGCATTGGCATTGCGCGAGTGCGGTTCAATAAAGCCGGCGATCCGGCAGGCGTCGAGCGGCTCGGCATCGCGCTGGAACCGGAGGCCGACTATGAGCGCCGACACGATGGCGGTGGTGGCTGCGAAGATCCTCGCATCACCTTCGTGGAACCGCTGCAGAGCTACATGATGACTTACACTGCTTTTTCGCCTGAAGGCCCACGAATCGCCCTAGCCTTATCGAAGGACCTGTTCCACTGGAAGCGTCTCGGCCTCGCGACCTTTGGTCCTTACCATGGCGTCGAATGCGGCGACGTGGATGACAAAGACGCCAGTCTCTTTCCAGTTGCCATTCCTAATCCATCCGGGCATCCGGAGCTCGCTATCCTGCATAGGCCGCTTTTTCCTGGCACTAGACCGGAGGAAATGGTTCGCCATCCCGCGGTTCGTAAAGTCGATCTCGATCGGGAAAGCATCTGGATTTCCTACTGTGTAATGTCCTTGGAGTCGCGTGAATCGAATCGCCTCGGTCGGTTCATGTGTCATCATCGGCTAGCTACTCCAGTGTCACCCTGGGAGCGTCTCAAAGTCGGCGGTGGCACTCCGCCAATCCTGACTCGGCACGGCTGGATGATTGTTTACCATGGCGTCAGCGAACTTGAGAGTCCGCGCAAGGACAAGCATAACCTGTGCTACTCGGCCGGCGTCATGGTCCTCTCGAAAGAGCATCCGCAAGTGATCCGCTATCGTTCGGTCGAGCCGGTGCTGACGCCGACGCTGCCACAGGAATGCAGCGGGACCGTCGCCCACGTCGTTTTTCCGACCGGCATCGACCGGCGCGACGATCTCGGATTACCCAATCGCTTCGACGTTTATTATGGGATGGCTGACAGCCGGATTGGTGTCGCGCGTCTCGACATGCCTGATGTCTTACCGTCGGAAGGAGTCGCAGACGCCCCGGAAGCAAAGGTGTGATGCGATTGAATTTGTGAATTCCAAATCCTTGCGGCGCTAATTAAGAAGTGTTTGACAACGATCCGTCTTGCTCACGAGATGCCAAGCCGGGCAAAGACGGGGATCTTCACTCCGTCTAAGATCAATCCGAAAATGATGGCCGCTCCAAACTCATACGCCAGGACGGGAGCGGGCAGTGGTGCCATCGCAATTCCGCGAATAGCCAAGGTCGAGATAATGAGAATGTCAGCCACGGAGGAAGCCACGAGCCATACCGTGGGGCGCAGTCCCCAGAGGTGGCGACGCCCTCGCAGGGCGTAAATGGTGGCTTGGCCGCCGTATACGATGGCAACGACCGAAAGCGTTCTCAGGGCTTCGATTCCGAATTGCATTTCGAACTTGCCGACCGCTACGACAGCTACACAGAACGCTAAAAAGCAGCCTCCCAGACTGACTCCGGCCATCGTAATCCTGCCGACTTGCCAGGAATTTGGCATGGGCGATGGCCGTACTCTATCAGTGGTCAACGCCATGGCCAAGAAGTCACCGGTGATCATCACAATGACCATCAGCATGGGCGTCAAAACCGCGTGTCCGGTCATGACCAGGCCAATTGCCAGCAAGAGCACCTGCACAATCTTCTTGAGGACGGAGTTCAGCGTGTAGGTAAGAATGCGCTGAAAGGTGATCCTTCCTTCTTTTACGGCGGCGACGATGCCGCCAAGCCCAGCCTCCGTCAGCACAATGCCAGCTGCCGACTTGGCGACATCGGTTGCGGTCGATACGGCGATCCCCATCTGTGCCTGACGCAGCGCTGGGGCATCGTTGGCGCCATCGCCGCACATCCCGACCGTATGCCCGTTCTTCTGGAAGGCTTTTACCAAGTTAAATTTTCCTTCGGGAAGGATGCTTGCGAACACCGCAAAATCCTCAGGTTTTACGCCTTCGGGGATTGCTCCGGGCGGACATACCGCCCCATCCAATCCGACTGCGTGGGCAACAATTGCTGCCGTAGCCGGAGCGTCACCTGTCACCATGACCGTGCGCACGCCCAGGGTTTTGAGCTCCGAGATCAGAGAGATCGAGTCCTTACGGGGCGGGTCGCTGAGCGCAATAAGGCCCATAAGTTTCAGGGCTGTTGCTGTGCCCGCAGCTACTGCCAACACTCTGAAGCCTTGCTTTTCAAGTTCGTCGGCTAAACCGGCTGCGGTGGGTGACGGCGCGGTGAGGCTCGCGACTGCCGTGAAGGCACCCTTGACTATGCGCTCTACCCCACCCTTTGCATCGGTAGCTGTTGCTTCTGAAGTTTTCTTGGCAGGGTCGAATGGCACAAACGCGATTAGCTTGGGAAGGTCCGATGCTGGCTTTTGGGTGGACACAGAGCGAATCGCGGCATCTACAGCGTCATCCCCGCCGTCAGAACTTGCGAGGGCTGCCATGCCGAGAACGTGGGCTTCGTCAAACCCGGGCATCGGCCTAACGCTGGTGACCGAAAGTTCATTGCGAGTGAGCGTTCCAGTTTTGTCCGAGCACAACACATCAATTGTTGCAGCCTCATCCACGGCCGATAACCGCGTCGGCAGGACGCCCAGCTTCGCCAGAGATCGCGCTCCTAGAGCCGCCGCCAGCGTGAACGTTGCTGGTAATGCCACGGGTATTGCAGCAAGAACCGACGTGAGCAGCAGAGGAATAATCTCGCTCCACGGCAGCGCATGAAAATAGGCATACGCTCCGATAATAAGGATGACGACGCCGTTGAAAATAGCCAGATTACGCACGATGCGCAGCACAGCTCTTTGCTGCGAACTTGCAGCGTGCGCAGTGCGCACGAGTTCTGCAGTACGGCCAAATTTGGTATGAACACCAGTGGCTGTAACTTCTGCGGTTGCTTCACCCCGTCGTACGAGTGCTCCCGCAAAGGTATCAACGCCCCGACCAGCCTCAGTGGGCAGAGATTCGCCTGTAAGCATGGATTGATCGAGCAAGATCGATCCCCCGATCAAATGCACATCCGCGGGCACGACTCCGCCAAGTGACAACTTCACGAGATCGCCGCGCACCAACTCCGCGGCCGGCACCGTCTTCCAGACATCATCACGCTCAACGGAGGCGTTCAAGGCGAGACGCGAATTCAAAGCCTTTAAGGTAGCCTGGGCGCGACCCTCCTGAAAATAGGCTAGTGCGGCGTTGAAGACCAGCAGGCCCGCAATAATCGAGGCCTCGAAGTATTTGTGCAGCACGACCTCAAGCACAATCGACGCTTCGAGCAACCATGGAACGGGTGCCCAGAACTTGGCCAATGCATTGCGAAGTGGATGGGCGGACACATCGGGCATTGCATTGGGCCCGTCTTTTTGAAGACGGCTATGTGCTTCGGCGCTCGTGAGTCCGTTCGGGGCTATGTTCTGAACCGGCTTTGCGGGAGGGATCGATGATGCGACCTCGACATGTGCAGCCATAAGTTGGTTTGTGGAACGCTGTATCTGCTAGCACGATTCTTCAAGATTGCAGAGTAGAAGCTGCGTAAGTTGCGTCTGGTTCGACGGACCGAAGTAGCAACAACGGGCATTGCACCTGTTTGACGACCTTCTCCGCGATCGAGCCGAAGACCAAAGGACGCCAGCCAGAGATGCCGTGCGTCGAAATCACAATCATGTCGATATGCTCACGTTCGATCGCCAGCATGATGTTTCCAACCACGTCGTTGCCAATTTCGATACTGGAACTGGCCTTGATCCCCTTGGAGACAAGAGCGGCGCCGCATGTGGCCAACTGGCGCTCCGCATTACCTTCCGCCTTGTGGAGGTACTCCGTTTCAGGAAAAGAGACGGTTTTTGTGCCCATTGGAAGCATGGGAATAACGTTCAGGAGGTAAAGTTCGGCATGAAAGTGCTGAGCGAGGTTGGATGCGGTCTCCAGAGCGGCATCGGATGATGAGCTGAAATCAATGGGCACCAGAATCTTTGTGGGAATGAAATGCGGAATAGTCGCTTGTAGCATGATGATCTCCTCTCCGAACCACGGAGTGGATGGACTCCTATCTTCGTCGGTCAGAGGACAGAAGACTGTGCTGTTTTGGCCATGTTGGTGGCTCTTCATTCCGACACCTGTGAACGCGAACGCGATGCGAAGGGCCCAAAACTGCTTTCCCCCGAGTTTCTTGCACCACATCCAGAAATCGGCTGCCTTACTGTCCCCGCAAAGATCGGTCTTCACTTCTTCGGCCTCAGCAACTCTCAAGTTTTCCACTCATTTGCTCACTTCTCCCCTTTGCAGCGAGGCCGAGGACCTGGCAAACCGTCTTGGCTATCATTTGCTCTTCGTTTGTACGAATGACGCGGCCCACAACTCGGCTGGACGCCGCGGAAATCACGCCCTCGTTCGCCGCATTGTGCTTCTCTTCAAGTTCGATTCCGAGGAATCCAAGCCCATCGCAAATCCGAGCGCGAACTGCGGGCGCATTCTCCCCGATGCCACCAGCGAACACCAGTGTCTCGATTCCGCCCAACGCCGCCGCGAATGCACCAATCCACTTCTTGACCTGGTAACAGAACAGCGCGACCGCTTCAGCCGCCCGCACGTCCCGCGTCTCGTGCTTTAGCAAGTCACGAATGTCGGAACTGATTTCGGATATGCCGAGCAGCCCAGACTGGAAATTGACCATGTCGTTGAAGTCCTTGGCGCTCATTTTTTCAGTGCGTGCCAGATACCAAACCAGTCCGGGATCCAGATCACCGGTGCGGGTGCTCATCGGCACGCCGGCGGTCGGAGTGAAACTCATGCTGGTGTCGACGGATTTGCCGTCATGCACGGCCGCCAGGCTCGCCCCATTGCCCAGGTGAGCGAGGACTATACGGCCCCGCGCCACTTCCGGTCCAGCTAGGCGGGCCAGTTCTTCCATCAGAAACTGGTACGACAGCCCGTGAAACCCGTACCGCCGTACGCCCTGCGCCTCGTAACGGCGAGGAATTGGCAGCATTTGCGCCACGCGCGGAAGGTCATGGTGAAAAGCCGTGTCGAAACACGCCACTTGGGGCAGATCCGGAAATCGGCGGTGGAATGCCTCGGTCAACTGTATCTCCTCCGGCATGTGGTCAGGGTCAAATGGACTGAGGGACTTCAGCTCCGTAACCATTTCCGCAGTAATTCGCTGCGGCTTGTAATACTTCGGGCCGCCATGCACCACGCGATGCCCGACCGCGGTTAATGGGTCGCGCCCGCTGCGTTGCTCGATCCAATCCATCAGAATGCTTACAGCCGCGGCTTGATCGGGCGCCTTGACAGAGCGCGCGAAGTTGTCCGCCTCGCCCGATCCCTTTACGCGAAAGGTGGCTCCCGGCAGTCCAATCCGCTCAATTCCGCCATCCAGAATCCGTCGAAACGAGTCGCTGGCTTCGAACACGGCAAACTTGATGCTCGACGAGCACCATTGATCGTTAGAATGTGTGGGTTCGTTGGTTTGCCTCCGTCGGCATCGTTTGCCCGCTTCGCTTGATTTAGCTGTCGCTAAACAAACCTGCGCGGGGATGTCCCTTGGCCAGTGGCGGAGGTGCGGCCGGCTCGCTGAAATCAGCTGTCCAGTGCCAGTTCCTGATCTCCGGCATGTCTTCCAAGTGTTGCCGAATGTAGTCGTGGTGTTCGTACAGTTTCCGGTTGAACGTGTCGACGACGTCCGAAACCTCTGAGCGCAACCTTGAGACATACTTCAGGGCGTCGATAGCAAGATGAAAACGGCTCATCTTGTTCAGCACTACCATATCGAACGGCGTGGTGGTCGTGCCCTGATCCATATAGCCGCGCACATGGAAGCGGCTTTCATTGGAGCGCCCGTGAACCATGGTGTGAATGAGCCAGCGATTGTTGTGGAAGGCGAAGATGACGGGTGCGTCTTTGGTAAATAGAGCGTTGAAAGACATGTTATCCATCCCATGCGGATGATCATCCGGGCTCATCAAAATGCTCAAGTCCACCACATTGACAACCCGTACCTTGATGCCGGGAACATACTTCTGCAGAAGCCATGCGGCCGCGCAGATTTCGATGGTTGGCACGTCGCCTGCGCAGGCCAACACGACGTCCGGCTCTCCACCTCCGTCGTTGGTTGCAAACTTCCAAGTCGAGGCTCCTCGTGAGCAATGTTCGAGAGCTTCGTCCATGTTCAGCCATTGAAGCTGCGGCTGCTTTCCGCAGGTAACGATGTTGACGTAGTTGCGGCTCCGCAAGCAGTGGTCGAAGACGCTCAACAGGCAGTTGCTGTCCGGCGGATAGTAGACCCGGATGGTTTCGCTTCTGCGCGCCAGCGCGTTGTCTACGAATCCCGTCGCCTGATGGCTGAAGCCGTTGTGATCATTTCGCCAGGCGTGACTTGTCAGTAGAACATTCAAGGATGCGAGCGGTCTGCGCCAGGGAAAATCGCGGCATTGCTCCAGCCATTTGGCATGTTGCGTCAACATCGAATCCACGACTTGCGCAAAGGCTTCGTAGGAAGACCACATGCCATGCCGCCCCGTCAGCAAGTACCCTTCGAGCCATCCCTGGCAGCAATGTTCGCTCAATACTTCCATCACACGGCCATCGGGGCTCAGTTCGTCATCGATCGAAACAGTCTCCGCCATAAAGCACCGTTTGGTAGCTTCGAGGACGGAATTCAGGCGATTGGAGTCCGTCTCATCCGGACAGAACATGCGAAAGTTGGTCGGATTGAGCTTGAAGATGTCTCTGAATAAATCCCCAAGCTTTCGTGGAGCTTCTGCGACCACTTGACCCGGTCCAGGGATCTCCAGCGCATAACCTGTAAAGTCCGGTATATCGAGCGCGGTCAGCAGTCGTCCGCCGTTCACGTGAGGATTTCCTCCCATGCGACGATCGCCGACCGGAGCCAGTTCTCCTAGCTCGGCAATGAATCTCCCCTTTCCATCGAAGAGCTCCTCCGGCTTGTAGCTCCTCATCCAGGCCTCAAGGATCTTGAGATGTTCCGGGTTTTCGCGGACCGTCGCGAGAGGGACCTGATGAGCACGGAAGGTACCTTCAATCGGGATTCCATCCACTTCTTTCGGACAGGTCCATCCCTTGGGTGTGCGGAGGACAATCATGGGCCAAATCGGCTGCTTCTTGAATCCGCTTTGACGCGCCTCCTGCTGGATCGCTCGAATCTCGGCATAGCAATCGTCCAGCGTTTTAGCCAGGAGTTGATGCACGACTTCTGGATCGTCGCCTTCTACAAAATAGGGCTTGTAGCCGCGTCCTGTATACAGAGCTCTTAAATCATCGTCGCTCGTCCTTGCCTGAACGGTCGGTCCGGAAATCTTGTAGCCATTGAGGTGCAGAATCGGAAGGACAGCACCGTCCCGCACGGGATTCAGAAAGTTGATGGACTTCCAGCTTCCTTCAAGCGGACAGGTCTCGGATTCTCCGTCGCCGATGATGCAGGCAACGATCAGGTCGGGATTGTCGAAAGCGGCTCCGAATGCGTGAACCATCGAATAGCCGAGCTCCCCGCCCTCGTGCATGGAATTCGGGACGTGTGGTCCACAATGGCTGGGCACTCCGCCCGGAGTCGAGAACTTTCGGAAAAGAAGTCGTAGGCCATTCTCATCTGGCGTGATCTCTTGATGTACTTCGGTGTAGGTGCCTTCCAGATATGAGCACGCATTGAGCGATGGACCGCCATGTCCCGGACCTGCAATGTAAATGATATTGGCATCACGCTCTTTGATAAGGCGGTTCAGATGAATGTAAATAAGATTCTGTCCCGGCGAAGTTCCCCAGTGTCCGAGCAGCCTTGGTTTGATCTGTTCGGCCTTGAGAGGCTCTCGCAACAGGGGATTCTCGAAGAGATAGATCTGACCGATGCACAGATAATTCGCGGCTCGCCAGTAGCGGTTCATCTTGCCGAGCATTTCGGGCGTCAGCGGACCGTCGGGCTGCGGCGCTTTGGTTGGCCGTTGGTCGTTGGCGGCGACAGCAGTAGACAAAGCCGCATCGAAGATAAACTTAGAGGGCTTTGGAGTCCGATCTAAATTCTTTGGCCGCGATTTCGAGCTGCTAGCCTGGTCAACCTCTAGTGTTTGTTCTTTAGTAGGCATACAAATGATTCCTCTCGACTACTTCGTCGTTACTTCGCCAATTCCTTGCCGATCGCTTGCAATTCCAACCGACGCTTCTCCGTGGTCTTCGGATATGCCATCTTGAGATCCTGGAGCGCATCGAGGACAATGCGAGAAACAATCAAGCGGGCGTTCTCCTTATCATCGGCGGGAACGGCGTACCAGGGCGAGTGATGTGTGCTAGTCGCGTTGAGGCAATCCTCATACGCTTCCATGTAATGCTTCCAGTATGTTCTCTCGTGATTGTCCGAGGAGCTGACTTTCCAGTTTTTGTCGGGCACGTCGATGCGCGCAAGAAAGCGTTTCCGCTGTTCTTCATACGAAAGGTTTAGGAATATTTTTACGATCCGCGTTCCGTTGCGATAGAGGTGGCGCTCCAGATCAACGATCGACCGATACCGCTCCTTCCAGATGTTTTTCTCGTCGAGCAATTCTTCTGGAAGCCGCTGGGTGCGGAGAATCTCCGGATGCACGCGAACGATCAGGACTTCCTCATAGTAGGAACGATTGAAGATGCCGATCCGTCCGCGTTCCGGAAGGCGGCATGTCGTGCGCCAGAGAAAATCATGTTCCAGTTCTTCGGCGCTTGGCTGTTTGAAACTGAAAACTTCGCAACCTTCAGGATTGACTCCCGACATAACGTGCCGGATCGCGCCATCTTTGCCGGCAGAGTCCATCCCCTGAAAGATCAGCAGCAAGGCATAGCGGTTGGACGCGTAGTTAAGTTGTTGCAGGGAAGTCAACTCAGCAATATGTTTTTCCAGGAGGTCTTTATATTCCTTCTTTGACTCGCAAAATGGCTTCACGATCGTCGGCAAGCGTTTGATATCGATCTTCTTGTGATGGGGTACACGGAAATCTTTGGAATGAATTTTCATCTTCTTCCTTCAGTGTCACCAACTGCACGAGGTGCGCATGGCGAGTTCGAAAGCTCGAAACGACGGTTAGGCAACATCTTTCTTTGCCAGTTGATCCTTCCGGGTCTCTCGCTCCGCCTCAAGCCAGTCTTGATTCGCTTTGCCGTCGCCCCGCCCTCGCTGCTGATAGAGTTCATAGGCCCGCGTAGCAATCTGCGGTGTAAGATCCACTGGGTTCTTGGCTGACGACGGTGCTTTAACCGGATCAAAAATCCGATAGGCGAGCAATTTCACGCGGTCATTGAGCAAGAACCACGCCAGAGCGTAGACCCAAACGAACCCAGCCCAACGCCAGCCAAGCGGCGTCATAAACACGCCGTAGACAGCAATTAGCGTCGCCACAATTTGTGTGCCGAGCACCGCTATCCAGAGAATCCGCGCCGGGCGTATCGACCAGAATGGGCCTCGTGTACGGGTTAGGAAAATCGTCAGATGCCCGGCTACGGACAGCTTCAAGTACATCAGCGTTTGGGCGTGGGCGCGGTCGAGATGAAATATGCGCTCGGCAAGATAGAAGAGGCCGAACGCGGCCACCACTCCGATAACGCCCAGTACGGTCGAGATCCCCAGCACCAGGCGCATATTCCATTTCTCGGGCCTATCGCTGTAATGAACATTGTCATAGGCGATGGAGAGAATGGCTCCGTCGTTGAGCACCGCGATCATCACGATCATCACCGCGGTCACGGGGTAGAAATTAAATACGAGGATCGCCAGCGTCATGAAGAACAGCACGCGGAGGGTTTCGGCGATGCGGTAGATCGCATAGCTGTTCATCCGCTGGAAAATGCGGCGGCTCTCCTTGATCGCATCGATCATCACCGAGAGGCCGGATGCGAGGAGTACGATGTCCGCCGCCGCGCGGGCCGCGTCGGTTGCCCCAGAAACCGCGATGCCGCAGTTCGCTTGTTTGAGCGCGGGAGCGTCGTTCACCCCGTCGCCGGTCATGCCGACAATATGGCCGTGCTTCTGCAGGACGTCGACAATGTTGTATTTGTCTTCGGGGAATACCTGCGCGAAGCCGTCCGCTTTTTCGATGGACGCCGCAGTTTCCGCTTTCTTTTGTTTATCACGCAATACGGTGGCGTCCAGGATGTTCGCGCCCATGCCCAGTTGACGAGACATTTCCTTGGCTATGGCCAGTTGGTCGCCCGTGACCATTTTGACTTTCACGCCCATCTGCACCGCGCTCGCGATGGTCGCTTTGGCCTGTTCGCGCGGCGGATCGGACATGGGCAAAACCCCGACGAACTGCCAGTTGTCGCCATCATCTGCGCGGGCCACACCCAAAGAGCGGAAGCCTCGTGCAGCAAATTCGTTGACCGCTTTCTCAACCGCAGGTTTTACGTCCCCGACGTTGGTTGCCATCTGCAGAATGACCTGCGGCGCTCCCTTCGCCACCTTGAACTGTTTTCCGTCGGAGCCTTTTACGGTGGCTTCGGTGCGCTTGTGGACCGGATCGAACGGCTGGAAATGAAGGACCTGATAGCTCTTCAGTTCTTTATCGTCCTTCACGCCGCCGATCACGGGCAGATCGATAGTGTCCTTGTCCTCCGCGCGCGAAGCGAGAGCGGCGTCGAGGATGATTCGATCGGCAGCAACACCATTGACACAGAATGGATCGCCCAGCGTCAGCTTGTTCTGGGTCAAGGTGCCGGTCTTGTCCGAGCAGAGCACATCCACGCCCGCGAGTTCCTCGATCGCCGACAACTTGGTCACAATCGCCTGCTTTTTTGCCAGCAGACGCGCGCCGACCGCCATGGTGACAGACAGGACCGTGGGCATGGCTACCGGGATCGCGGCCACCAGCAACACCAATGCGAATTCCAACGTGCTCAAGATCAGGTCATGTCGGAAGAGCGCCGTGGTAACAATCACCGCCACCAGACCCACTGCAAGAACGATCAGGTAATTGCCAATCTTGAGCACAGCGCGCTGGAAATGGCTGACGGTATGAGCATCCTGCACCAATTCCGCAGTCTTGCCGAAATAGGTGTTGGTACCGGTGGCGTAAACCATCGCGTCGGTTTCGCCGCGCTTGATGATCGAGCCCGAAAAGACCGCCTCGCCAGGTTTGCGCGTCGCGGGCAAAGATTCTCCGGTCAGCGCAGACTGATCGACCTGCACTGGGTCGCCGGCCAACAAGCGTGCGTCTGCGGGCACGATGTCCCCCAATAGCAACCGGATGACATCACCCGGCACCAGTTCCGCTACCTTGGGAGTCGCCCATTTTCCATCTCGCAGGGCGCGGGCCTTGGTCGCCAGCTTCGCGCGCAACGCGGCAATTTCGTTGCCCGCCTGATGTTCTTCCCAAAATGCAACTACAGCATTGGAAAAGAGCAGAAACAGAATGATGAAGAAATCCAGCCAGTGTCTAACCACCCCCGACAGAATGACTGCCGCTTCGATCATCCATGGAATCGGACCCCAGAAATAGCTCAGGAACTTAAGGAATGGATTGTCTTTCTTTTCCTTGATCTCATTCGGACCATATTTCGCCAGCCGCTTCTGCGCCTCGGCTTGGCTCAGTCCTTTCGCTGACGATCCCAATCTTTTTTCGACTTCCGGCAGCGGCAGGGATTTCAGATCGTCCTTGGAATCGGGCTTGGACACCAACCTAGGTGCGGGATTCTTGGCCTTCGATTCGGGAGCCCTCGGCTGATCGACATCGGCTTTCATAGTGGATAATCCTTTCTGTCGTTGCAACGCCACGTGCGCGACCAGCTTTTCCGTGACCTTGATTATGTGCCGGGGAGATGTCGCATCAATGCCTGCCCTTAGGCCAACCCTATTTTCTTTTGGTTTGCGACTCCATAATCTCAGCAATCTCAGCCCGGACGATGACCAGAAATTGGTCGGCAATCATCCGCTCGTCCCATTGTTCGAGGGGCTCGCGAGTTTTTCAGGGCGAGATGGAGCCGTGCTGGTTGCGCCAGCCTCCTCTAAAGAAGCGGTGACCCACCATGCTCTGGGCAAGCAGAAAAAAGAGGAGTGCCAAGACAACTATAAACAGCAACTTTCCAATCCCCAGCCACATGGACCTTCGTTCTTCAGGCGCCCTTGTATCGGGATCAGTTGTCATCAGAGCCGCCTCCGCAACACGTGAGCATGAGAAACATTGCCCTCAGCGCCTCCGTCCGCGACCTACTTGGCAGCAGTGACCGTCTTCACCGAAATGGTGGTCCCGTCGGCCGTGCCAGTGACTTTAGCCTGCTCCCAAGCCAGCTTGTTGAGAGTGTCTAACGTCGATTGATCTGAAGTGTCGAGGGTATACACCTTGTCGCCGACAACTAGGGCGTACTTGGCGCCCTTCTGCACGCAGGCACGAACGCAGGCTGCGGGGGCAAGCCCCTCTGTGTGCTTGGCGCCGCACATGGCGTCGCTGACTTTTCCGGTAAAGGTCTGGGTCGTGCCCGCGGCCATAATGGGCACAACGGCCAATCCGGCGCTCAGTACCACCGTCGCCATCACAACTTGCAACACCCGCAGTCGAGACATAAATCCTCCTGTGTACTCACAGACCTCGGCAACCCTCCGGCTGTGATCTACAAAGTATTGAGTAACCAAGGAACGCCTGTCTGGTCAGAATGGAACACTCCGGCAGAGTCAGGACTTGGCGGCTAGCTCATGGTTCAGCGGCGACTGCTTTAATTGGCGCAGGTTTGTGATAGTCGCTATAAGTTTCATCCGCTTGCGATTTCCGTGTGAAAAAGAATAAGACTTTTGCCTGCGATTTCATCGCAAAATGCTTCGGAAGCCAAATACTGTCCGTCACGGGTGCCTTTTCGAGTTCGAAATGTGTGCCCGGTTCAACTTCCGCCAGAAAACCTTCAATCGAAACGGGTCTTATGACCGTGGCTTCGACCTTTACCCATTGGAACGTCTCTGCGTCGATCCAGAGTTTGCCCTCCATGCCCGTCAACACCTTGGCCCCGGTAGTGGGAGGCTTATAGCCGGGACGAGGTGTCGCTTTGAGCACATAAACGTCTTGCGCACCCAGTCTTTGTTCTCCCACCTGCTTGAAGTCGAGGGCCTTTGTCAATTGTTCCATCATGAGATCATCGCCCTCGCGCTCTCTTTCATACTTCGCGATCCGCTGCCCCCGTTCCTGCTGAGATTCCTTCTGGCGTTCAACGACGGTCTTGTCCAGCTTTTGTTGTTCGCCTGCCTGCTGTTCTGCCGACAGTGGCTTGTCGTTCACGGCTACGACTCGCTCATAAGGAGAGCCCAAGATCATGCGTTCCTCGAATGTCTTGGTTCCTCCACCTTTTTGCCGGTCACGTTCGACGTAATCGTATTCATGTGCGGCCTTCCAGTCCGCCTCATTGGCGGCGACTGAACGTTGGATGATCGTGTCGGCGTCCTGTTGAGCTAGAGAAGCGGAAGACAGCACTGCGAGGAGAAGGATCTGCTTCATCATGCTCTTGGTCAAACCGGTAGCGGTTCTTCGGCTCTGAGGAGCAGATGGGCAGAGGTTTGTCACGGCGGTGTTCTCCGTCAAACACAGATATGGCGACGGTTGCCCGCTAATTACCAAAATATCGGGACCACAGAATCGCCAGGTTCAGCCACGCAAACTGCCATAGCGCCCGATCAGCGTGTTGGTCGAGCTGTCGTGCTTAAGCTTAGGTTCAGCGGAACTCTGTAATTCAGGAATGATGCGCGTGGCAAGGACCTTGCCCAGCTCCACGCCCCACTGATCGAAAGAGTCGATGTCCCAAATCGCACCCTGCGTGAAAACACTGTGTTCGTAGAGTGCCACGAGAGACCCTAGTGCTCGTGGAGTCAGCTCTTCAGCCAGGATCACGTTGGTCGGCCGGTTGCCTTCGCAAACACGGAATGGAGTTTGGGAGTCGGGCGAACCCTCGGCCTTCAACTCCTCGGTCGTTTTACCGAAGGCCAGCGCTTCGGCTTGCGCGAACAGATTTGCCATCAGTAGATCTTGATGGTCAGTAAACTCGCTAAGGGGTTTGCAAAATCCGATCAGATCGCACGGGATCAACTTGGTTCCTTGATGAATGAGCTGGTAAAACGAGTGCTGTCCGTCGGTGCCCGGCTCGCCCCAAATGATCGGCCCAGTCTGGTAGCTCACGGGCTGGCGGTCGAGGGACACGTGCTTGCCGTTGCTTTCCATCTGGAGTTGTTGCAGATAGGCCGGAAAACGCTTGAGATTGTCCGCGTACGGCATGATGCCGATGGTCTGAGCGCCGAAAAAGTTGTTGTACCAGACGGTAAGCGAGCCCATCAGGACCGGAAGATTCTTCTCCAGCGGCGCAGTACGAAAGTGTTCGTCAATGTCGTGAAATCCGGCAAGCAGATCTTCGAATCCCCGTGGGCCAATCGCGATCATTGTGGAAAGTCCGATCGCGGAATCCATCGAATATCGGCCCCCGACCCAGTCCCAGAATCCGAACATGTTGGCAGTGTCGATTTCGAACTTGCTGACTCCCGGTGCGTTGGTTGAGACCGCCACGAAGTGCTTCGCTACGGCAGCATCACTCTTGAGCGCATTCACGACCCACCGGCGGGCAGTCGCGGCGTTCGTCATGGTTTCCAACGTTGTGAACGTCTTCGAGGAGAGAATGAATAACGTCTCTGCGGGATCGAGGTCGTGTGTGGCCTCGGCAAAGGCGGCGCCGTCGACGTTCGCCCCAAAACGGAACTTCATCGCACGGTCGGTAAGAGTGCGTAGCGCATCGTAAGCCATCTCGGGCCCCAGGTATGAGCCGCCGATACCGACGTTGATCACGTTCTTGATGCTTTTGCCGGTGTGCCCCTTCCATTCTCCACTGCGGACGCGGTCGGAGAACGCGGCCATCTTATCCAGCACCGCGTGTACCTCGGGGACAACATCTACGCCGTCCACCTTGATCTGCGTGCCTCGTGGAGCCCGCAATGCAACGTGCAGAACTGCGCGGTCTTCCGTCATGTTGATCTTCTCGCCGCGAAACATTGCGTCGCGGCGGTCAGCGACCCCTCGCTCCTTGGCCAGCTGGATCAGCAGCTGAATGGTTTCCTCGGTGATTCGGTTTTTCGAATAGTCGAGGTAAAGGCCGGCGCCCTCCGCAACGAATCGGTCGCCGCGATTGGGATCATTGGCAAACAACTGCCGCAGTTGAACATCCTTGATCTTCTCGTAATGCGCTTGCAGCGCATGCCACGAAGGCGCTTCCGACAATCGCTGGTTCATTTTTCTAACTCTTTCTCGTTTTCTCCTTGCACCGTGGGATTAACCCACGCTGCGTCGCTGGCGATGAGATGGTTAGACTCGTCGGGCCCCCACGTCCCCGGCTCATAGGGATGCACCGGCGTAACGTTGCCCAGGATCGGATCGACCGCACGCCATTGCGCTTCCACTACGTCTTGACGGGTAAAGAGCTCAGTCAGTCCGCGCATAGCGTCGCCCAGCAGCCGTTCGTAAGGCGGCCTGTCGTCCGCGGCCTGCTCGGTGAGTGTGAGCTCCACGTCGCTGCCTGTCATTTGCTCGCCGGGCGTCTTCACTCGTACCCCCATTCCGATGACGATGTCTGGACTGATACGCATGCGCAGATGTGCGGACGTGCCGGGCACGATCTCGCCAAAGGTCTCCATCGGCGGCCGTTTGAATTCAACGAACACTTCGGTCGCGGTAACCGGCAGCATTTTTCCTGCGCGGATATAGATGGGCACGCCGGTCCATCGCCACGTTTCAATGAACAGCTTGAGCGCAATAAAAGTCTCGACTGTGGAAGCCGCGTTTACGCCCGGCACCGACCTATAACCGTTGTACTGGCCGCGCACGACGTCCCCTGGAGCAATCGGCCGTACGGCCTTGAGCAACGCGGCCTTCTGGTCGCGCCACGCGTCGTGAGCCTCCCCCGTCGGCGGATCCATGGCCAGGATTGCCAAGACTTGCAGCAGGTGATTTTGCACCACATCCCGCACCGTCCCGGCTTCGTCGTAGAACTTGCCGCGATCCTCGACTCCGAACTTCTCCGCCATGGTGATCTGAATGCTTCGCACGTAGTTGCGATTCCAGATCGGTTCGAACATTGGATTGGCGAAGCGGGTATAGAGAATGTTCTGTACCGGTTCCTTTCCCAGAAAATGATCGATGCGGAAGATTCGTTCTTCGGGGAAATGGCGGTGCAGAATTCGGTTGAGTTCTTGTGCCGATGCCAAGTCACGCCCGAAGGGCTTCTCTACCACGACACGCGCATTCTCAGCGCAGCCGGACTTGGCCAGCCCCTCGGCAACCGTGCCGAACAAGCTGGGTGGAATCGCAAAGTAATGTAGCGGTTGTTTCGCCGAGCCCAACTCTTTACGCAGTTGGGCGAAAGTATTCGGATCGTTGTAGTCGCCGTCCACGTAGCGCAAAAGGCCCGTCAGTTCGTTGAACGCATCCTGGTCAAGGCCGCCGTGTTTTTCGAGGCTGTCCTTGGCGCGCGCTTTAAGTTGATCAAGATTCCAACCTGCTTTGGCCACGCCGACGATTGGCAGATTAAACCCTTCATCTCGAATCAACCCCTGCAGCGACGGAAAGATCTGTTTGTGCGCGAGATCGCCGGTGGCGCCGAAAAACACAAAGGCGTCAGACTGGAAATCCGCCATCAGGCCGCCTCCTGCTTATCGGCAGGTTTCTCCTTGTGGCCGCCGAATTCGTAGCGCATCGCCGAAAGCAGTTTGGCAGCATATTCTTCGTTGCCACGTGACGCAAAACGGGAACTGAGCGCAGCGCTAATCACCGGCGCCGGAATGCCCTCGTCCACCGCCGCCTGCACTGTCCACCGTCCCTCTCCGGAATCCGACACGCGTCCCGCAAAATTCGAGAGATCAGGATTTTCTCGCAAAGCCGCGGCCGTCAGATCAAGCAGCCAGGAACCGATAACACTACCGCGCCGCCAGACCTCCGCGACTTCGGGCATGTTCATGTCGTATTGATAGAGCTCGGGATGGCGCAGCGGGGTTGTCTCGGCGTCCTCATCGCGCTTCATCTTGCCGATGTTGGCATTCTTAATGATGTTCAATCCCTCGGCAAACGCAGCCATCATGCCGTACTCAATACCGTTGTGCTCCATCTTTACGAAGTGACCCGCGCCGTTCGGGCCGCAGCGCAAGTAGCCGTTTTCTGACGTCGAAGGCTCGCCGGTGCGCCCTGGCGTCCGCTCCGCTGACCCAACACCTGGAGCCAACGACTTGAAGATCGGATCGAGATGACTCACAATCGCTTCCTCCCCGCCGATCATCAGACAGTATCCCCGCTCCGATCCCCACACGCCCCCGCTGGTTCCGCAATCCACGTAGTGGATGCCTTTGCTCTTCAATTCACCAGCGCGGCGAATATCGTCGTGGTAGTAGGAATTGCCGCCGTCGATTACGATGTCGCCCGGTTCCAACACAGGTGTAAGTGAAGTCAATACCGAATCGACGACCGCCGCCGGAACCATCATCCACACGGCGCGCGGTTTGCTGAGTTTTTTCGCAAAATCCGCGATGCTGTCGGACGACTTGGCGCCTTTCGCCACCACATCTTTCACGGCTTGCGGATGTGTGTCAGACACTACGCACTCGTGACCGGCTTTCATCAGCCGTTGCACCATGTTCGAGCCCATTCGTCCCAGGCCTATCATTCCGAGTTGCATTCGTTTCCTCCTCAAACAGTGGTTGGTTGGGTAGAAGAATATTCTCGCTTGGCATGCTGACTGGAATCAGCGACGGGAGAACTCTTGAGCCGTACAGAACTGCAGAGTTGGTGATATATGGCCCTGCTTTCAATCACCGTACGGTTCTTGCCGATAATGACCTTCTTCGCCTGCCCGAGGTCGGAGATCTGTATGTTTTTCAGCTGGGTGTCGAGGCCTTCCATTATGGCTTTGCTGCCGGTCAGCAGAGCGATGTCCTGCAACCAACTCTTGCGTTGATCACCCAACCCCGGAGCGCTGACGGCTGCAACTTTCAGGAAGCCACTTAGTTTGTTCACGACCAGAGTAGCCAGAGCTTCGCCTTCAACATCCTCTGCGATGATGAGCAGGGGCTTGCTATTCTTCGTGATCTGCTCAAGTAACGGGAGCAGGTCTTTCTTGGAACTGATTTTGCCGGGGTAAACGAGAATGTAGACGTTCTCGAAGGCTACTTCCATGCGTTCGGGGTCAGTGATGAAGAACGGTGAGACGTATCCGCAGTCAAATTGCATCCCGCCAAACGGCGGTTGTTCGTTGACCCTTGAGGAACGAACGCTCCGTCCGGAATCGCACCCGATCCTTCCGCATTAGCCAAAATGTGTTCGTCTACCGTCGCGAGTTTTGCGGCCATGATTGCGAACCTCCGTCTTCGTGGGATTTTGCAGGCACACCGACAGAGCCTTATTCGAGCACGCCGCGACTCTCCCGGCGCGTCTATTTGTTCAGCAACAATGTGCTACCACACGAACAAACGAGCACCGGAGCCCGGCGAGCGGAACCTTCCAGTTTGGACGGAAGGATCGTGGGCGGGAGGCGCCTCACCGTGGTCGGCGCTAGGTAGTTCCGGCCGCGATGCGCTGATTTTTTCGACCTCTACAGCGCCGTGGCGGTTCATAATCTCAGTTGCCGCCTGAGCCTTGTCACCTGAACCGGTAGCGAAGACCATCACTCCTCCCCGCCGCACCCCTTGAACGTAGTCTTCCGCGTCCGCTTCGAGGACCCCGAACGCCGTGAGATCACGAGTCAATCCCACTTCAAAATCCGTGCGTGGCGTACTCATGGCTCCGCTCCCCGCCATCTCCAGAGGCTCTTTAAAAATCCGGACGTCCTTCCGAAGGAAGCCGCTGGCCTCGAGGTCACGAACGACCTCATCAGCCGATCCTGAGCTTTCAAACAAACCTACTGCAGTTTTTGCCATATTGGCTCCAATCTATTTTGTCAACGAAGTTTCAAATTTCTAAACAGAAGTTGCCGAGGCGCCGCTGTTGTTGAGACAGCGACACCCTCGATTTCATCGCTTGGAGCCGTTATTCAGCCTTAGCTACGTGGGCGTATCCGCCAAGCTCTTCCACCAGCGCTCGGGCCGATGCAGGTACGGCAACTTTGCCGTCAAGAATTTCATGGCGGTTTACATCATCACCATACATGGCTTTGTCTCCACTTTTGTCGGCTTTCATCACGGCGCCATCCAGGCTCACTCCCGCAAAAATGCCCTTGGACCGCGAGTAAGACAGAATCTCCGCGTTCAATTTAAGGTCAGTGCCAGCAGCGGCATTCCGGCCCACGGGTCCGGCCGCCACAGAAGCGTCTGCTCCAACCTTGAATTTGTCGCTCATCAGGCTTTGCAGAGCATGGTCGTTCATGAAGAGCATCACGATGTCGGTGGAAGAGCCCCCGATCTGATAACCCACACTTCCGCTATCAATTGCCACAAACATGGGAGCGCTCCAGCCATGCCCGGTGCGACAGGTTGCTAATCCCCTGCCGTAGCTGCCGCCGAATACAAAGGCGAACTTCTTGTCCCCTGGGATGATGGCGATACACTTCGCCGATTCCAGAAGATTCGAAGGAATGCCTTGATCAGGAGTATTCATGATCTCCTTGAAGACTTGGGCAGCTTTCTGAGTACGGTTCACATCATCATCGCGGTCCGAGGCAACAGCGGTTAGACTTGCAGTCGCTATCAGGATTGTTACGGCCAAAGTACGTTTCAACATTGTCATCTCCATTCAGGTTTGAACTCGTTAAAAGCAACGCTTCGCTCAGAGCAGAACCGTACGCTTACACAGTGCAAGTCACTCCCACGCACACCGGTGCGAACTGGATTTGACTCGTCGCATTTTCCTTTTCTGCTGGTTACAGCGGCGGCCTTGGAGAAAATTCTAGGCGTCACTAACGGGCCATTACTGGTCAATAGTGAGCACTGCAACTGTTTTTGCATTTAGGAGCGTGACGAACAGATCGTATGGCTGCGGCCGGCGCAATGTTGACTGCTATTTTCAGCCATGCCGCAGACAGAAGCGGACTGAAAGCGGACTGAGCTAGAGGCAATTCGGGTTTAAGTTCTTCACCATCATCGTAGCCAGGAAACGAACCGGATCTCGTCTAAGATGACTCCCAAGAACATTCAAATGTTCATGGAGGTGATAGCCAAGGCGCTACACGGGACTGCGGGCACTATTGACTGGAATCAGCAGACTTCGTTCCTCCGGTCTCCAGATGGGCAAAACTACTTGGCGAAGCTCACCAATACGTTCAAAAATATGCCGCGCGGCCAACCGGGACGGCGGGGTCATCTCGCGCCAGGTCCCGAGACCTGATCCGCAAGATGTGCCGAGAGAATCCCGGTTGGGGTGCACCTCGCATCCACGGCGAACTGCTCAAACTCGGCATTGACATCGGGGAGGGTAGTGTCAGCAAATACATGGTGCGCGGGCCGCAAGCCGCCGTCTCAGACCTGGCACACATTTCTGGAGAATCACGCCAAGCAGTTGGTCTCCGTCGACTTTGTCACGGTGCCCACTATCCGTTTCCAGGTTCTTTACGTGTTTCTGATATTGGCCCATGACCGGCGTCGCATTCTTCACTTCAATGTGACCGCCCATCCGACCTGTGCCTCGTCACCGCTCAAGACGCATTGCGGACGGTGCACATTCAAAGAGCATTGCTATTGTTCAGATGGACGTTTGTCCGGGTACAGACCTCGTATCCCAATGTATTTCGTCGCACGGGCTCTATGGGGCGCACTCCTGCCCCACTACACCTTCAACGAGGCTAGCTTGTCGACACCCCAGTCTCAGGCAGCGCGGTCGTAACGGTGGTGCAGGCCTCCGAGTCGTAGCCGCGCAATGACGCGGCCCGCGAGGAAAGTCTGGAGTTCTGCCGCTGGGCGTCTTCTTGCCGAGTCCGAGATGGGTTCGATCCTCGTGATAGTAGGAAATGTAGTCCGAGAGGAGTCGCTTCAGATGTCGCTCGTTTAACGCAATCACGTTGTCGAGCAACTCACGCCGACAGCTTCCAACCCAGCGCTCAGCCACTCCATTCTGCCGGGGACTTCCAATCGACGTCTGCACCGGGGGGATCTTCTATTAGAGTGTGGGGAATGAACTGCACATGGGTCCGACGTGGACTCACCGCCAGTCCAGATCGCACAGGATCACACCCGGCTTTTTTGCAGAGCATCCCCGTGTAATTGTTTCTGGTGTGCTCCGTACGGGGTTGCCGCGCTAGTTGGGGCGTTTGTCAAACCAATTGCCGAAGTCACAGCGGATGAATGCACTGCTGTGAAACACCCGCTTATAGCAGAAGCCTGTTCCCCCCGGCATCCCCCGATTGTTTACCCGCCAAACCTTTGTGCTATTCCCGTCCGACAGCCGCAGGCAATAGAATCCGTTTAGCATCAAGAGCGGGTCGGACATTGCTCCGACTACGCCAACCGAGACGAATCGAAAACGTCCACGGTGGTCACAGCCTAACGCAGGCTGGATGCGGCGACGAAGATCGCAAAGGAAACCACCATGAAGCAGATTCTTTCCTCGGCCACTGCTGCGGAAGCAGTGACAATCGCTACGGCAATTCCTGCGACCACCGAGCCTGAACTGGGCGAATTGCGCTGCCCGAATGGGCATGACTCAGCGATCCTCCGCGATGTCCTGCGCTGATGTTCGGGGCCTGTCATCACTACAGCACAGAAGTTTCGTGGAATGAGTACTGCATCACGTGCGGCGTTCGCCACGCCCGCTGGCGATCTACTGGCCCTCGTATCGCATGAACGACCAAGGAGTGCGGAGGGCCAAGAACTACTGTGGCTTCTGCGGGGCAAAGATGGTCAGTAGCAGGGCATCTCGGTGAAAACTACTTCGTTAGCATCTGAGCTGCCAGCAGCCGTTCTACGCGCTGCTCTGGACAAATATTGGGATGCCGTCGAAGCGAGTGACCTTGGCGAAGTGGCGAAAAGCATTTATATGGATATGGCTGAATACTTCGTACGTTGGATGCGTAACGATTTCGTCCCCGGCTCACGCAATGGTCCGTACCGCCGCTCCGATTCAGCACGCGAAAATCCGACACGTACGGAGTTCCGGGAATAACTTTCTTGGTGCCCTACAGCGCTAGTGTTTTGCCCACGTCCCCACAACAAGGCCGTCTAGCTGGTTTGTCCTGCCGTCCCTTCATCCATTTAGAATAGTGGCGTTCGGTGCGATTAATTGGAGCCGTGGTCCGCTGGCGCACAAAGCAGCGCCCTGACTCCTTGGGCACCCCACCCCCGTGGGGCATGAAGTCAGGGCGGATGACTTGCGTTCTCTTTCAGTGGTAGGAAGCCTAGCTACTGCATAGGGAGAATGACAAGAAGCCTTTCGGCTGGTGGTCCTAAGTCTCAGAGTGATTCCTGCCCTTCTATGAGCGCCTCACGATAGCATTTCTTGTGGAGGGTACGGCCCTGTGAGTCAGTGACACAATCCTCTGGATGACATGGCTTGTCGCAGATGTGGCAGGTTGGTGCAGCTTTCATCAACTTCTTTATTTTCTTCCTCAATCCAAGCCTTGATTCGTTCCCGAATACCACCATCCGTGCATACATTCAGGGCCTTTTCCAATCTCTCAATCTCAGCCCTAATGCTCGCCACGTCTCCCCGTGAAAGCATGACGAATACCCCCATTTTGGTAATTATACAAATTGAGCAAAACGGATCAGCGAAGCCTCATCATCTTCCAGCATACTTGGTACAGATTCTCCCACAGGAGGGACTATGCTAGGTTACGGTTTGTTGGGAACGATTGTCGTGGTCGCGATAATCGTGGTAGTCATTCGCGCTCTATGAACCACCTCTGGGCGTGCAAAGTGCGCGTCCAGATCATCTGTCTTGAATCGTGTGTCTATTCCTGATGTTGCCTCCGAAAGAAATCGCGAGAATCAAAGCTGATCTTAAGAAGCTGGAAAAGGCTCGCGACGGGTGCGCCGATAGCGGAATCCGCAAACAAATCGAAGCGTGGATCGAGCATCATCTGAAGCGGAAGTTGCGGGAACTATCCTAAGTAGGGGTATAAAACATTTCGTAGGCTCCTAGGGTCGGGCTATGCCTCCTCTCACCCCGCCGGACTTCTGCTGGATATGTATGAAGCCTGTTTCCCCGGAGGATTCAAAGACTGATGAATATGGTTTCTCCGTCCATAAGAGTTGCTTCCAGTTAGAAAACCAAAAACGTCCCGAACGACCTTCGGCAAAACAGGCTAAGCAAGGCGGCTAGGCTACGCGAGCTTAGAAAAGTTGGGCAAGGAAAACCTGCAATGAAGCCCCGTGCCATTCCCGCGTTTTGATGTTCGATGTTTGATGCCTTTAACTCTTCTCCACAGCCCCGAATGTGCCACAGTCTCACAAATAAGCGGAGGGAATGATTGGATATGAGCGAATCGGCGCGTCGGTCTGCACTTCCTTCCCGTGAGCATGTGTGGTCATTTATCGAGACTTCTCGCGCCCTCAACGCTCAGAAGGCTACTCAAATTTCGCCTTCGGCCATGCTGGAAGTAATGTCTCCGAATCGCACCATCCTGCGTCTCTTACTTTCACGTAGCGCTTCACGGTTTACCAAATGCTTCAGAGGAGATGCCAACGGTCGGCACACCGGAGGTGTAATGTAGTTCCCGGCCAGTTGCGGTAGACTATCCGCAGCATGAGCCTATATCGACGTAACAAAACGTGGTGGAGCAGAATCGAGAGCCGTGGGCGCGTGATCCAACGCAGCACGCGCTGCTCCAACAAAGATGCTGCTCGTAAAATTGAAGCCACGTGGCGCACAGCAGATGCGTTGAATGAAGTTGGATTATCCAGCGCAGCGCAACAGCACACGACGTTGCTGCAACTGGAGCGGAGGTTCTTTGCCTACCTAAGGCAATCGCGTGGCGAGTAGCACCATACAGTTTTATAAAACCGCGTGGGTGCCAATCAGTTTCTCTCCGCTCTACATGGCGAACCTTCAGCGCATAGACCCCGCAATGGTTGAAGAGTTTGTGCAACGCAGGAAATTGGAAGGCGTGCGTCCTGCCACGATCAACAACTCTCTGAAGACACTACGGCGCGTCTTGCACCTCGCATACGAATGGAAATTCCTCTCACGCATCCCGAAGGTTCGTTTGCTGACAGGTGAGCGTAGCCGCGAGTTCATCATCAGCGAAGAGTTGTTGGCTGAGATGGTGGACAAAACAACTCTAGTGATGTGCCAGTTGCTGCCCTTCTTAATCGACACTGGATTACGCGTCAGCGAAGCCGTGGATTTAACTTGGGAAACGGTTTCGTTGGAACCTAAGCAGGATGCGCAGCGCGGCTGGGTATTCGTAACGAAGGGCAAGACGCCTGCCGCTCGCCGCTACGTTCCCTTGACGGCACGTGCAGCCAAAATTATTGCGGAGAGAATCGCAGCGCGAGGGTCATCAGAATTCGTCTGGACGTTGAAGCGTAGCAAACGCTTGACACGCACGTGGGCATCAAAGCTGTTTCACGCTATAGCAAAAGAAATGGAATTGCCATGGGATTGTGTCTTGCACAGCACGAGGCATACGTTCTGCACGCGCCTAAGGGAGAGCGGAGCCGATGCGTTTACGATCAAGCAACTGGCAGGGCATGCGAGCATTCTAATATCCCAGAAGTACGTGCACCCCACACCAGCACGTCTGGAAAACGCTATTGGAGCACTTGAGGCATCTACAAAAACCGCTGTAGAAGCAGCGCAGTAAAAGCCAAGCAAATGATCATAAAGGCGTTGCTCGTAAAAGTAGACAAGCCTGTAAAGTTTGTGGATTTTTCTTCGAGTCTGCGCCAATCTAGGCCTTTCTTGCTGCAAGCCGTGGCAAGACTTCTTACTTTAATTCGTTGGCATCGCGTTTTAAACCATTCGGCGTCTTCGGTATCGATCTATACTGACTAGGATCTGACCCATGTCGTGCAATAGGGTGCACAAAATCCGTTTCATTTCTAGTGTGCGCATGATCGCTTTGGGTGTGGCACTGATCGCGCACCCGTGCGGATTGGCCGCCCAGCGCGGCGGCGGGGGCGGGCACATGGGGGGTGGGACTGTTGGCGGAGGCGCCATGGGCGCAGGGGGTGCAGGGACTGGTCTCGATGTGAAGGATGATTTGAAGGGTTTCCATGAAGCCCTGGCTTTGCAAGCGAGTACCCAGCAAATCGTCGAATACAGCTTGATGGTTAAGAGCACGGAGAGCGCGAGCGCAGAGTTGCGTGCCTTTGTCGAACAGGTCACGAAGGATAACAGGGCTTCGGCAGTCGCCGATCGCGATAAGTCATTTGAGCAGGCGGTGGAAAAAGCGAGAACGGAAAGCGCTACGTTTATCCAACGGCTTTCCGATCGCCAGAAAGCTGGTCTGAAGGAGACACTCAAGAGACTGGCCAAGGCAGATTCCGATTTGGCGCAACAGGCCAAGGCGATGGCCCTAGAAGTGGGAGATACAAAAGCAGATGCCCAGCAGATCGCGAACTCTGCACAGAATCTAGATCGTACGCTCACTAGTTTCCATAGCCAGCAACTCGAGCTTGGAGACGAAATGAGCGTCGGGAGGCGCGACGGCGGACAGGAAATTAGTTTCAAAATTCCACCGGTGAAGAGTTCGGTTAACTTTTCTCCAGTGAATCTGGACCTCGGCGGGTCGGGCCTCTCAGACCCCATCGCGATTATCACTTCTGGAGTGATTTCCAAAGGCGCGTTACAAGGCGGGGGGAACACATTCGGTCTTGAGCTGACCGCAGATCTGTCGGACCTGCGGCAAAATATCACCCAGGTTCTGCGCGCGCAACTCGACAAAGCTGACCGCTGCGGAGAACAGATTACGATTCAAAACGCGACCTTCACTCCATCGACCCCGGCGAGTATGGTCCTGGTGCAGGTCCACTATGAGCGCTGGGCGTGCTTCGGCGGAGGGACCCCCAACGAAATGGTGGAAGGCAATGGCTCGCTCGAGGTGAAACTAACACCGGATGTTGGAGACGACGGAAGCCTGCGCGTGGTCGCCGCCATCGGGCGCGTTGACGCGCAAGGATTGGTTGGGGAGTTGTTGCGGTCGGGTTCGCTGGGAGAAGTTGTGCGTGACAGAATATCGGAATCCCTGCTCGCGAGTGTGCGACAAGCTTCAGACTATAAAGCGCTGCTTCCTCCCGTAGCTCAGGGCAATGTCACACTGCAGCGCGTGCAGTTTCAGGAGACTGGACCGGGCAGGTTAAGCGTCGTGCTACATGGCAATATTCAAGTTTCGAGCGACAAGGTGACTTTGTTAACCAGCGAGTTAGAAGCCAGCGAAGCGAAGGAAAAATCGTCCCCAGCAGAAACCACGCCGCGTTAGCCGCCTCCGGGAGAACTCCTCTCTGGTAATCTCATTCTCTCCAGGGAAGCGACCGTCATCTTGAGAAAATTCCTGTTCATTATTTTCCTGATCCCTCTGCTCGGCGCCCTTGGGTGGTGGTATTTCCGTGAGCGGAAATTGCCGGATTACGGGCCGGCGTATCGTGAATACGCGTACGTCACCAATGGCAAGAGCAACACGGTGAGTGTGATTGACCTGCGCACATTCGAGCCGGCTAAAACGATTGCCGTCGGCCTGTCGCCGACCGGAGTTGCGGCCAACAGCAAAAAGAATGAAATCTATGTGGTCAACTCGGGGTCGAGCAATGTCAGCGTGATCGATGCCGAGAAAAATGCCGTAGCCGCCACGATTGGAGTACACGGCAGGCCTTACTTCATCGACGTCTCGGAAGATGGTAAACGCGCTTATGTGGCAAATTCCGGATCAGCTAATGTTTCCGTTATCGATCTGGAGAAGCGCGCGGTTGTGGGTAACGTGCGTGTGGGTTCGGCGCCGGGGCTCGCGCGAGTTTCGCCTGACGGTGCGACCGTGGTGGTATCGAATCGCGGCGACAATACTGTGTCCGTGATTGACGCCAAGCTTCTGCAGGTACGGGCAACTTTGCAGGTGTGCGCCCAACCGGAAGATATCGTCGTTTTGCCGGATTCCAGCAAGGCGTTTGTGGCGTGCTCGGGGTCGTCGCAGGTTGCGTCGATAGCTCTGAAGGACGGGGCGGAGTCGGCCGACCGCGTGCTGGCGTTGCTAGATGTCGGACGAACGCCCGTGAACCTTGCGTTGAAGCCCGATGGCGGCGAGTTGATGGTTTGCGATTTTGATTCGGACAGCATTTCGATTATCGAAACGGCGAACGATGAGGTCGGCAGCAGCGCGGTGGTGGGACAGCATCCGGCCCGCGGAGTGATCACACGCGACAACTCACGGCTCTATGTGAGCAACTTTGGTTCGGACAGTGTTGCGGTCTATGACATCGATCTCGGCCGAAGGATCGCAACTCTTGCCGTAGGCAGCCGCCCCGAAGGTCTCGCCCTATCGCAGGATGAAAACTATGTTTTGGCGCTGGATACGCAAGCCGGCGATGTCACCGTGATCCAGCGGCGTACACCGCGAAAGCTCGAGCCAACGGAATATTCACTTCTCACTATGATTCCCGTCGGCCTACAACCGAATGGAATCGTGGTAAAGGCCTTCCGGATCGCCGGGAGGTAAGATCTCGGGCGGCAAGATTAAGGGATCGTTTACGCGACGTAGCTAGGCAATATGCATCTGGTGCGTCCCTACAAAGATGCCGACGCTGGAACCTGCCTTGCGCAGAACTTGTCCAGCGCTGCCTTCAGGTCGGCGGCGATAGCGGGAGCTTCGCGGGATTCGATGTCGCGGCGAGGCATCATATAGACCAGTTGACCGTCTCGCATGATCGCGATCGAGGGCGAGGATGGCGGTTGTCCGACGAAATAGCTCCGTGCGCGCTCCGTAGCCTCCGTGTCTTGACCGGCGAATACTGTAAATGACTTGTCGGGATGTGCGGCGTTCTGCAGCGCCAGGCGAACAGCGGGACGCATGCGGCCGGCGGCGCATCCGCAGATCGAGTTTACGATTACCATAGCCGTGCCCCGCTGCCCCTTCAAGGCACGGTCGACAGCTTCGAGCGTGCGCAGTTCTTCTATGCCCAGCCGGGTCAACTCTTCACGCATGGGGATCACCATGATTTCTGGATACATCGTGTGGACTCCTTCACCTCTCGGATCAAATGTCACTATCTGTATCTTTAGATTCTAACGCAGTTCTGCCAGGCACACGCCCAGCCAGGCATAGAACTGTGAAAACTCTTCGTTGAGTGGCCGATGTCTACCATCTGTGGCAACCCGTCTGGCATATCCGGAAACCAATTGATCCATCGATCAGCTTCTCCGACAGAATTTGGAGCGTATCAGCGGATCGACACTAAGAGGGGGATCATTCAACGATGGGCATCAAGTCGCGTTTTCTGAGTTCATGTTTCCTGGCCGCCGCGCTGGCATCTTCGGTATTGGGCACCGCTTGCGCACATCACTACCACCGGGTCTATGACCCCTATTACTCCGATTATCACGTGTGGAATAACGACGAAGTGGTTTATTACCAAACATGGTCACGCGAAAACCATCGCGACGAACACAGAGACTTCCGCAAGCTGCCTCCCGAAGAGCAAAAAGAATACTGGACCTGGCGCCACAGCCACGGGGACCACGATCACCACTAGATCGCTGATCGCTGATCAAACGGGCGAGTGCGGATGCGCTCGCCCGCTTGATTTTTTGGACGCGCTTTAAGATTCGGAGCGTAGGCTCATTCGAAGGTTACGAAGCCGGAACGTGTGCTCACGCCCCGAGATTTTCTTTGAGCACGCTCCCGACGGGAAAAGTCTCCCGCGATTTATAACGCTGTCATCTACCTGCCAACAAGCGTTTGTCCGATCACTCGATCGACTTCACCGGCAAACTGTTTTATCCGTGGAGTGGCTTCGGTTTGGTGCGCGGCAAGGTCAGCGGACTTTGTCCATGGGACAAACATACTGGTCAGGGATTCCACTTCGGAACGATTGGCATCGTTCACGCCGTCACGGAGAAAATTGATGAGAGCTGCCGCATCACCCATGAAGACGACGCGCACGGGCCTGTAAAACTCCAAAATAGCGCCAATGCGCTGCGGCGCCTCACAGGGATCTGACAGGGCATTTCCTTCCAGGCCAAAAGAAATGCCCTTTTGTCTCAAACGTGCCAGTTGTACGTATGGGGCCGCGTCCGTTGCAGACGTATCGCGATCAGGGTGAGCGCTGTAGCCAGGGCAGATGACTCCTTCAGGGTTAGCGGCAGTTACGCCCGGCACCTTTTTCTTCGGTTGAGGCCCGATTCCGTTAAACGCGATAAAAATATTTCTGCCGATGACGTAATCGAGAAATTCCTGCGCTTCCTTCGGTTCATTTGCCGTTATCGGAGTCGCAGTTTTGGCGCCGGCGGCGACAATTGCCGTCCATCCAATATCGAATTCAAGCCGGGTCTTGCGGAAGCTCTCGAGATAGAAATCCGTCACCTTCCGGCTGAAGGTGATGAACAGGCTGTTGGTAAAACCGGGCATTCCGGTGCCACGGCCAAAACCGTTCGTGCGTCCATACGGGTTGTCTTCGCCAGATTTCCCCGTTCCGATTCGCATGTATGAAATTGCGGGATTCCCGTCGTAGCGCTCTCCCAGACTGATCACCAGTTTATGAATCTCAGCGACGAAATGAGGATCGTCGGAGCGAGGAAAAGTAAATTGATATTGCGGATTGTTCGCCATGTCCTTCCAGTCTCGATAGAGACCGGTGAAATTGTTGCTGGGCGATTGATACGTGGCTGACTTCGCCAGCACCCAACCAGGCGTAACGGAGACGAACTCCCGTTTACCTGCGGTTAATCTTTCAATTGGCGTGCCTGTCGTTGCCACACAGAGGATGACCTTTTTACCCAGGTTCTCCCAAAACCCGAGAATTTGATCGATCATGGCAAAGTTGCATTTGCCTTCGGCAGGACAAAGCTGCGACCAATAAAGGTTGATTGCGATGCCGCTCATCTCGTCAATCCTGGGAAACCGCGTGGTCGCGTCTTTTACGATCGAGTCCTCGTCGAACTCATGGAGGAACGAGTCGTTTGAGTAGAACGGATAGAAATACAGTTCCCGCAGGAAATGGGCTGGTTTACCCTTCTCCGAATTATTTTCTTTCACTTGATACGAAGCGTTCTCTGGCAAGTTGACTCCAGACTGTGCGGAACAAACCAAAGCAGAGAGAAGTGAAATTACAGCGATGACGCAGAATGCGGATACGCGAAATGCGCTAAACATGCTTGAATACTGGATGGAATTTGGCTGCCCCCCAGGGATTCGAACCCCGATATGCTGATCCAGAGTCAGCTGTCCTGCCGTTGAACGAGGGGGCAGTGGTCTTAAGAGAGGCCAAGCGACGGCCGGCTCATTCTGATTCTATGGTTGAGGGTAAAGGGTGGTCAACACTCATCCGTTCCATCTTTCGCAGAGTAGAATCGGCGTTAACAGACCTCAGGGAGGAATCTATGTCGCCCGTGTTCGAGAATATCTCCGCTCCCGCCGACCATGCCGAGGTTGTGCGCCAGGCGCTGGAAGCGGAGCGCTGCACTTTGCTCGTGGTAGATATTCAGGAAAAGCTTCTGCCGCCGATTTTTCAGAAGGAACAACTGGTGCGCAACTCAAAGCTGCTGATTCGCGCAGCGGATGCGCTCAAGATTCCGGCAATCGTGAGCACGCAATATTCGAGAGGCCTCGGTCAGACCGTGCCTGAACTCGCTTCCCTGCTACCAGATACCGAGGCTATCGACAAAGATCAGTTCTCCTGCTTCGGCAGCGAGGTTTTTTGTACAATGCTCAAGCGTTTGCCGGGCAATCGAAATACGCTTCTGCTATGCGGCCTGGAGAGCCACATCTGCGTAATGCAGACGGCACTCGCGGCTCTGCGCCAAGGCTATCTCGTACACGTGGCTTCCGATGCAGTGAGTTCGCGCACAGAGTGGAATTGGAAGATCGGCCTGGAGAGAATGCGCTCCGCCGACGCGGTGATTTCTTCCACAGAAATGATGATCTATGAGCTGATGCGTTCCTCATCGTCGCCGGCATTCAAGGCCCTGCTCCCGCATTTGAAGGGATAGAAACCGGCGATAAGCAGAATGAGGACAAGCAGAATTCTGCTAACTTGCCTGCGGCTCCTTCTTCTTTACCCGGACGACAGTGATCTTGGCGATACCCTCTTCAAACGTAGGCGGCTTTAGCTTCGCGGCCATGCGGCGCATTACGTCTTCCGGAACGACCCGGTCGCGGCGCTGGTGACGCTCGAGGCAAACATCGAGCGGCACATCAAAGAAGACCGCGTGCACTTCGTACTGATAGTCCCTGGCCAGCTTGATCCAGTGCTGGCGCTCCTGCGGCGTGAGGTTGGTGGCGTCCACGTAGTTCATCGGTCGTTTGGCGATGAGCCGTGCCTTAAGCATGGAGCGCAGGTTGGAAAAGACAAGGTCTTGATAACGCTGCTCGCGCACATCGTCAAAAAGAAGGGAACGCACCGTGTCGCTGGAGAGTGGGACCACATTGTGGCGCTTGAACCATGTACTTTTCCCCGAGCCTGGCAGCCCGATGGCAAGCACCACTATGCCCTTGGGCGCACGCGGCGCCTCTGCAGGAATTGTCGAGGCCTTCGGCGGAGCTGAAACCGCTGGCGCACTTGGGGTTTTGCCCACAGCTTCTGCAGCGCTGGAAAAATCACCTTCTGCAGGGTCTTGCGTTTCTTGAGATTCGGCCGGTGCCGCTGGTATGGATCCCTTTACTGCGCCCGGGGCAAAAGCTTGGGCGACTGCCTGCTCCCGTCCACGGCCGCCCCGCCCGCGTCCACCGCGACGTCGACGGCCGCGACCTGGCTGTCCAGAATCGGCCGCTGCAGGTCGCGGCGCCGCAGGCTCTGCTTCAGGAGGTTGTTCCTCGGATCGGGCTGGAGACTGGCGACCCACTGCAACTGTTTCCTGCGGCGGAGCCGACACTTCCGATTCAATGTTGCCGCCGCCAGAGGCGGGCTGGGGCTGCTGCTCCGGGTCGAAATAAGCCGGTTGCAAGGGTGGAGGAGATGGCTGGTCGGATGGCTCTGCGGGCTTTTTTTTGCGACGCGTTAAACGCTCGCGCATCCATTTGCGCATGCAAGGCTTTTAACACAGAAGAGAGGCCGGGATCAATCGGCTCAGCTGCCGGACGAACCACGCGCGACAGCCGCGCACGATTTCAGAGTAAGAGAGCGGTACTACGACTGGGACAGTTAGATACAGGCGCTACAATATCGCTATGTCCGGCCAAGTTCCCGCGGCAATCCGCGATCAGAAATACCTCTCTCTCACGACGTTCCGAAAGAACGGGGAGGGCGTCGCTACACCGGTATGGTTCGGGGAAGACAGCGACCGGCTTTACGTGATGACGCGCAGCGATATGGGCAAGGCAAAACGCATTCGCAACAACACGCGCGTGAGCGTTGCTCCCTGCACCATACGAGGCAAGGTGACCGGGCCGGAGTTCGCGGCGGTGGCGCGCATTCTGCCGCCGCCAGAACATGCGCACGCGAGGCAAACCCTCAACCGCAAGTATTGGATGGCCCGTCTACCGTTGATCTGGTGGAGAACAGACACGTACCTCGAGATAACCTTCCCCTGAGATAATCGCTTGACGGAACACGCAGAATCCCGCAATGGCGGTGGAGAGACTCCGGAGTCCGTCGTAGTCCGGCTAGTCCGGCTAGTCCGGCCGAACACATTTACGCCGGTTCCCGCTCCTGCTAACATCATTTGTCTGTGTGATAGCTGAGAAAGATTTCTGACAGTTGCATTCATAAGAACCTAAGAACGGAGAAACAATGGCAATCAAGGTTGGCATCAACGGTTTCGGACGCATTGGCCGCAACGTACTACGGACTTCGCTCAACGATCCGGGGCTGGAATTTGTGGCCGTCAACGATCTTACCGATCCGAAGACCTTGGCTCACCTGCTGAAATACGACTCCATTCTTGGCAACTTGCCGAACAAGATCACCGCCGGCACGGACAGCATTTCGGTCGACGGACGGGTCATTAAGGTTTTTAAAGAGAAGGACCCCGGCGCTCTTCCCTGGGAATCTGTGGGCGCACAGGTGGTGATTGAGTCGACAGGCCGCTTCACCGACGCTGGGGACGCCAAGAAGCACCTGCGCGGCACCGTGAAGAAGGTGATCATCTCCGCACCCGCGAAGAACGAAGACATCACAGTGGTGCTGGGCGTGAACCATGAAAAGTACGATCCCGCCAAACATCACATCATTTCCAATGCTTCCTGCACCACCAACTGCCTCGCGCCGATCGCTAAAGTCGTAAATGACGAGTTCAAGATTGTCAGCGGGACGATGACCACAATTCACTCGTACACCAACGATCAAGTGATTCTCGACTTCCCGCACCAAGATCTGCGACGGGCGCGAGCCGCGGCCATCAACATGATTCCTACGTCCACCGGTGCGGCGAAAGCTCTCAAGCTGGTGATTCCCGATCTTGCGGGCAAACTGGACGGGTTCGCGATGCGAGTGCCGACGCCGAATGTTTCGGTGGTCGACCTGGTGGCGTGGGTGGAAAAGAAAACCACCAAGGAAGAAGTAAACTCTGCGCTGAAAAAAGCATCTGAAAGCGGGCCGCTGAAAGGTTACCTGGGCTACGAAGAGAATGAACTGGTTTCGTCGGATTTCAAGGGTGATTCGCGCTCTTCCATCGTCGATGCGCCTATGACCCTGGTGGTGGGCGGAAATTGTGTCAAAGTGATCTCGTGGTATGACAACGAATGGGGATATTCCTGCCGCGTGCGGGACCTGATCCACTACATCGCGGCCAAGGGCCTGTAAGAGAGTTACAGAACCCACCGTTGCCAAAACCGTGGCGTTAGGCGCGGTACTAAATCCTTATCCAAATATCGCCTCCTCAAAGGACGATCAGCCAAATGTCCAAGCTTTCTATCCGCGATCTCCCTCTCAACGGCAATCGCATATTCATGCGGGTTGACTTTAACGTACCCCTCGAAGACGGGCGCGTTATGGACGACACGCGGATCCGCGAGACGCTCCCCTCTATCGAATATGCCCTGCGGCACGGAGCCAGGCTCATTCTGGCATCGCATCTGGGGCGACCCAAAGGCAAGCCCAACTTGAAGATGAGTCTGAAACCGGTTGCCGAGCGGCTGCGCATGGTACTCGACAAAGAACTCGCGCGTGGCGAGAATGTGGGCTTCTGTCCCGAATGCGTGGGCCCCGAAGCGGAGGAAGTTGCTACACAATTGGAGAAGGGTCAGACATTATTGCTGGAAAACCTTCGCTTTCACGCCGAGGAAGAAGCGAACGATGAGAAATTTGCCCAGCAGTTGGGGAGCCTGGCGGACTTCTACGTCAATGATGCCTTCGGCACGGCGCACCGTGCGCACGCATCCACCGTGGGCATTACGAAATTCGTGTCGAAGTCAGCCGCCGGCCTGCTGATGGAGAAGGAACTTCAATATTTGGGCAAGGCGGTTGAGCATCCTGAACCGCCGTTTGTGGCGATCCTGGGCGGCGCCAAAGTCAGCGACAAGATTGGCGTGATCCGGAACTTGATGACCAAGGTCGACTCGCTCATCATCGGGGGCGGCATGGCCTATACGTTCCTGAAGGCTCAGGGAAACGAAATCGGCAAGTCGCTGCTCGAAGCCGACAAAGTGGAGCTGGCACGGCAACTGCTGGAAGAAGCGAAGCAACGAAATGTCAGGTTCCTGTTGCCCATCGATCACGTGGTGGCGATGAAGCCAGAAACCAACGCAGTAGTGCAGCAGATCCGCGAAGGCCAGCCCATCCCGGCTGACCGCATGGCGCTGGATATTGGTCCCAAGACGATCGAATTGTTCTCCGAGGAAATTTCGCGAGCTCGGACGATCGTATGGAATGGACCGATGGGGGTATTTGAGGTTCCGGGGTTTTCGCGCGGGACCTTCAAAATCGCCCATGCCGTGGCGGAAAATGTAGGGGCGATTTCGATTGTCGGTGGGGGCGACACGGTCGCAGCGGTCCACGGCGCTCAGGTTGCTGACAAGATGACGCACATCTCTACTGGTGGCGGGGCTTCTCTGGAATTTCTGGAAGGCAAGAAGTTACCCGGGGTCGCGGCACTCACGGACAAAAAGTGATCGGTCTCAAAACGGGAGTGCGCGATTTTACGATTCGACTCGTACTGGATGGTGGCAAGACTATCGAGTTCCATGGCCCGGCCGACATCACTCGGGAATCGACAGATGCGGTGGTGAACGCCGCGAACTCATCGCTGCTGGGCGGCGGTGGCGTCGATGGCGCCATTCATCGCGCGGGGGGGCCGGCGATACTCGCCGAGTGCAAACAAATCGTAAGCAGGATCGGGAGCCTGCCCGCGGGAAAGGTCGTCATTACTAACGGCGGACTCCTACCCGCAAAATGCGTGATCCACACCGTAGGCCCAGTCTATCGCGGCGGAGAATGCGAAGAAGCACAACAACTGGCAAGTTGCCATCGCGAATCGATTCGGCTGGCCGATCAACACGATCTCCAATCTTTATCCTTTCCCGCGATCTCAACCGGAGCTTTCGGATATCCAGTTTCGGAAGCGGCACCCATCGCAATTTCATCCACCGTGGAGGCCCTGGCCTCTGCTAATCATGTCAAGAAAGTTCGATTCGTCCTCTTTGACGTCGCTACATTGAGAGCCTACGAGAAAGCGGCCGAGAGTCTGAGGAATCTAAATTCGCCCTCGTCTTACAGAATCGAGAAGGGTTTTTCATGAGAAAGAAGCTCATTGCCGCCAACTGGAAGATGAATAAGACGCCGGACGAAACGCGTGAATTTTTTCGCGACTTTCTGCCGCTGGTCGCGGGTCACAGCCGCGACGAAATTGTGGTTTGCCCTCCTTATACGGATGTGGATGCCGCTATGGCTGCAGCCCACGGTTCGGGCGTAGCGATCGGAGTGCAAAACGTGCACTGGAAGGCGGAAGGCGCATATACGGGGGAGATTTCGGCTGTGATGCTGCTATGCCTGGGCGTGACGCATGTGATTGTCGGTCACTCCGAGCGGCGGCAATACTTTGGCGAGACCGATGACACCGTGAACCTGCGCCTGAAGACCGCCCTGGAATCTGGTCTCACGCCAATCTGTTGCGTTGGCGAGGTGCTCGAAGAGCGCGCAGCTGGAATGACCGACGATGTCTTGCGACGACAGTGTGTGAGAGCCTTCCACGCCATCTCGTCCAAGAAAGCCGCGAAGCTGGTGGTTGCTTACGAACCAGTATGGGCGATTGGTACGGGTAAGACGGCGACTCCGGAGCTAGCCGCCGAGGCTCATGCCGTGATTCGACGAGAGGCCGCTGAAGTCTTTGGCGAGAATTTCGCCTCGAACCTCCGGATTCTCTACGGAGGATCAGTAAAGGCAGAAAACGCCGCGACCTTGATGGCGCAAGAGGAAATCGATGGCGCGCTGGTAGGCGGGGCCTCTCTCGACCCGAAGTCATTCGCCGCCATCGTGAAGTATTAGCGCCTTCGCGCATCGCGAAGTCTCTTGCTGCGGACTGCCGTTATGATCTGCTAATCTTCCTGCTCGTCACTTCCTGAGATTCGATTCTGCTCGAAGATAGAGAATGCGGATGACCGAAACTGTGCGTCCTGAACCAAGCTCCCTGTACCGGTGGCTGGTTTTGATCTTTGTCAGCCTGGCGATGTTTGGCAGCTACTACGTGTATGACGCTCTCAGTCCACTCGCGGACGTCCTCAAGCAACAGCTTGGGTTTTCGGATCTGGACATCGGATTCCTGCAGGCGATCTACAGCTTCCCCAACATTTTCACCGTGGTCATCGGCGGCTTCATCATTGACCGGATCGGACTGCGAAAATCGCTGATGATCTTCGCCGTGCTCTGTTTTATTGGTCCGGCCATTACGGCCTCGTCCGGCCATCTTTCGATCATGTCCGCTGGCCGCCTCATTTTCGGCATGGGCGCGGAGTCGCTCAATGTTGTGGTCATCACCGCTCTGGGTCGCTGGTTCCGGGGTAAGGAACTGAGTTTTGCTTTTGGATTGAACCTCACCACGGCCCGCCTCGGAACCTTCGCCGCGCTCAATTCCCCAACCTGGGCGCGGTCGGCCTACGCCAACTGGCGAACTCCGTTTCTGATCGCTTTAGCCTTCTCGGCTTTGTGCGTAGTGGCGGCGGTTATCTACTGGGTTGTGGAGGTACGGGCCGAGAAGAATTATCATCTCGGCGAAGTTTCCACCGACAAAGTAGTCTTGGCCGACTTGTGGAAATTTGGCGTGAGTTACTGGCTCATCTGCGCTCTTTGCGTAGTTTTCTACTCAGCCATCTTCCCTTTTCAGACTTTTGCGGTGAAGTTCTTTATGGAGGCGCATGGCACGTCGCGCGAATTCGGCGGCTTTTTATCGAGCATGCTGACTTTGTTCGCCATGATTGCGACGCCGCTGTTTGGTCTATGGGTAGATCGCGTGGGCAAACGCGCTCTGCTCATGATGTTGGGCTCGCTCCTTCTGATCCCAGTGTATCTAATGATGGCCTATACCCAAATCAGCCTGTACGTACCAATGGCGATGATGGGGGTGGCTTTCTCGCTCATTCCGGCGGTCATGTGGCCATCGGTGGCCTACATTGTCGAGCAATCGAAATTGGGAACGGCATACGGACTGATGACGATGATCCAGAATACAGGGCTTTTCGGTCTTAACCTTTTGGTCGGATGGGCCAACAACTATGGGCACGCCGATGCTTCGAACCCTGCCGGCTACCGCTTGGGCATGTGGATTTTCTCTATTTTGGGCTTTCTCGGCGTGCTATTCGCGTTCCTGTTACGGCAGCGAGAATTGGGCCCCAAGGGGCACGGGTTAGAGACGATTACCACGGCCACGAGGGCGGCTTAAGATTGGGAGACTTCCAATTTACGAAGATTGCGACTCTTCGGTTAAGCCAGGGTTTAAGAGTTTAGGGGAAGTCCCGAGATACAAACCACCGAATGCAAAGGCTTTCGTGGCAGCCACCGGCGCAATATCTGGGGTGAAATGGGCATCCGGAGATCGGTAGAAGTACTCTGATATTCTGGAACTTCAGAGGCTGGTCTTCGGTGCTGCCAAGCGGGGCAAACGGTACAACACAAACTACTTATGCCGCATCCCAATGAGTGCGGCCGGAAAAGGCGACTTGACCGAGCCACGACATCAACCACAGAGTATCGAACCTAGCGAAGCCGAGGTGATTGAGCGGGCTAAGCAAGGTGACGCGGAAGCGTTCCAGATGCTCTACGAAAAGCACAAGCGGCGTGTATATTCGCTGTGTTTGCGAATGACAGCGAACACCGCCGAAGCGGAAGATCTGGCGCAGGAAGCTTTCTTGCAGCTCTACCGCAAGATAGGGACGTTTCGAGGTGAGTCGGCATTCTCGACTTGGCTGCATCGGCTGTCCGTAAATGTAGTGTTAATGCACTTGAGGAAGAAGAGCCTCCCCGTGGTTTCGTTGGAAGAGACCACACAGGGCGCCGACGAGGATTCCGCGAGGAAGGATTTCGGGGCGGAGGATGTAGCGTTAGCTGGATCCATTGACCGGTTGCAACTGCAGAAGGCAGTGGACAATCTTCCTCCCGGCTATCGAACGATATTTGTTCTTCATGATGTCGAAGGTTACGAGCACAATGAGATCGCCAAAATTGCGGGGTGCTCGGTTGGCAACAGCAAGTCGCAGTTGCACAAGGCCCGCATGAAATTGCGGGACCTGCTCAAGATGAATAGAGCCGAAAAGGCCGGGAATTCTCGGGCAGGTTAGGGAGTGATTGCGGAAGTCGGACGGTCGTGAACTGGCAGGGGCGTCAACAGCTGTGGCAATAGCATAGCCGTGGCCGACTTGGGAGAGGTTGGTATGAATTGCGTTGAGCTGCAGGAAAGCTTGGCGGAAGTAGAAAAGGGTAGCACCGTGGAACAGAGCGCTCATCTGAGGACGTGCCAGGCGTGCTCGGCGCTCGTGAAAGACCTGAATCTCATCATCGCGGCAGCCGGCCGCCTGCAAGCGTCGGACGAACCCAGCCCGAGGGTTTGGAATTCCATCGAAATCGCCTTGCGGCAGGAGGGATTAATCCGTCCTCAGCGGACGGCAAGGCCCCTTTTGCCGTCGTTTAGCGCACGCTGGGGAGCGGCACGATGGCTGGTGCCGGGCGCCGCCATAGTGCTGCTGGCCGTAGGTATATTCCTGCGACAACAGTCGCAGCCCAGGGAACTTGCCCAAACCGAATTAGGGACCGTTCCGGTTACGAACCAGTCTGACTTGAATGATGACGACCTGATGCAAGAAGTTACGGCCAATGCTCCGGCAATGAAGACCCAGTATCAGGAAAACCTGCAGCGGGTGAACGAATCGATTCGCGATGCGCAGGGTATGGTGGATGAGAGTCCGAACGACGAGGATGCGCGCCGGTCGCTGATGGACGCGTACCAGCAAAAATCCATGCTTTTTGAGATGGCAATGGACCGTTCTCTGCCATAATATTGGAAATTTCTCAGCAACACTCAGGGCGATGGCAGGCACGCGATGGCAGGCAAACGATCAGACACAAGCTTGGGGGAGTCGGTTATGGTGAGTAAGCACACGGCAAAGATGGTTGCAATTGGCGTGATCCTTGCGGGCACGCTTATGGCCGAGAGCAGAAAAGAGTACCGCTTCGCCGTCGGGTCGAAAGCGGGTATTTCTGTAATGAACCCGTACGGATCCATTTCGGTGAAACCTTCTCTGGACAATACCGTCGTGGTCAACGCGATTTTGCACTCCGACAAAGTGGAAGTCGACAACAACCAAACCGGTAACCGCGTGGATATTCAATCGCATCTGCTCGCCGGTGCCGACGCCGATTCCGGTCGTGTGGATTACGAAGTGCTCATCCCGGCAGACGCCAGCATTACTCTGCATTCCAGCAACGGATCCCTGCATGCTGAGAAACTGCACGGCGACGTTACCCTGGAAGGCCCGGGTTCTGCGGTTGATGTTCGCGACATCTCGGACGCTCACGTTCATGTGAAGACTATGAACGGAGCCGTAAATTTAGCCAACATCCAAAACGGACATGTTGAGGTTGATTCCCTGAGTGGTGAAGTTACGCTGACCGGCGTAACCGGCCCTCTGGTGCAGGTAGTTTCCACGAGCGGCCGAATCAACTACATTGGCGACTTCGGAAACAGCGGCGAATATCGGCTCACCAGCCATAGCGGCGACATCGAGGCCACGATCCCTGAATGGACTTCGGCCGACGTAAGTGCACGCTCGGTTCGCGGAGAGGTGCACGACGATATTCCTTTACAACCCAAAACTCACACCTGGTTTCCCGTCGACAAGGGACGTGCCTTCGCAGGTACCATGGGGCGAGTAGCCGTATCCTCTACGGTAGTGTTGCGGACCTTCAGTGGTAAAATCCACCTCAGAAAACGCCCCGAAAAACAATAGCCAAAGCGAAGAGCAAATCGGATCGGCGCAAGCGGCCTCCTGACAGCCCCGCCAAGACCTCTGGAACTAGTGTCCATAGTTCCAAGCCCGTGGCAGGCCGTCGCAAGGCCCAGGTCAGAGCTGTGATCCTGATCGGCTTCATGGGTGCGGGCAAAAGCAGTGTAGGCCGGGCTCTAAGCGAATGCCTGGGCTGGAGATTCGAGGATCTTGACCGGCGCATTGAACAACGTGAACGGCGCGGAGTGCATGAAATCTTCCGCGATTCCGGAGAGGCGGAATTTCGCCGGGCCGAGCACGCAGCCCTGAAAGAGTTGTTAAATGAGTTAGGCCCGGGAGCCGAGAGAATCCTCGCTCTCGGAGGTGGCGCTTTTGTGCAGGAGCAGAATGCCAAGCTGGTGAAAGCCGCCAACGCTCCCACGGTGTTCCTGGACGCGGGCGTGGAGGAGTTGTGGGGACGTTGTCGGCGGCAGGCAACAAAGGAAGGCATGGAGCGTCCGCTGCTGACTAGTCTCCCAAGCTTTCGCGAGCTTTACAATGCACGGCGACCGCATTACTTGAAAGCAGGGTTCAGGCAGGAGACTGGCGGAAAGACCGTCGATGAGATTGCGGCCGAGGTGATTACGGTTCTTGGCCTGCCTGAGAGTTGGCCGGTGTAAGAGACACACGGGGCAAGCGGTTTGAGTCAGAGTAGTTCTGTTTAGACCAGGTTAGATCAACCGTCGAAGACGAGGAGAAAAGCTGTGACTTGGATGGTGCGAATGCGGTGGGTAGCGGCACTGGTTCTGGCGGGCGCCGCTTGGTTATCCGCCGGCGACAAGAGCGAAAAGCCGAAACCGGTGACCAGCCAAATGGTCGACTCAGGTTCGTTCGGCGTTTTCGTCAAAGGTCAGCGGGTGGTGACCGAAACCTTTAGCGTGCAGCAGGAGAATGGCATCAGCGTGGTCAAATCGCGCCTGCAGGAAACCAACCCTTCAGCCGCGGCAAGTCAAACCTCCGAACTGCAGATGACGGGAGCCGGGGAATTGGTTCGTTACGAATGGAGCGATGGTAGCGGTTCGCTCATAGTGACCCCCAACAACGAATTCCTTCTCGAAAAGATGAAAACGTCCCCTTCCGCCAAGTTCGCGGAGCAGCCGTTTCTCATGCCCAGCACGTCGGCGATTCTGGATAACAACTTTTTTGCCCATCGCCAGGTATTGGGGTGGCGTTACCTGGCGACTAACTGTCGGACGGAGGGTGGCACCCTGAAGTGCCAGAAGGGCGCGGTGGAATTTGGAGTGCTTGTGCCCCAGGATCGGACTTCGCTGCGCGTGCGCATGGAGCTTGCCGGAAGAGAGAAGGTCTCAATCCGCGGCACGGAGCGGGAGCTTTTGCGCTTGGACCTGAAAGGCGAAGCATTCTCATGGGTGCTCTGGGTAGATGATAAAGATCAGTTCAAGTTAATACGCGTCCTCATTCCAGACGCCAATACGGAAGTGGTGCGGGACTAGCGGCGGCGTGGCCACAGCGCAACACTTGCTTGGGAGCTAGTACTAACAATGCCGGTGACGGATGGACGTACGGCGCGCGTTCTCATCACAGTGCTATTGTTCGCGCTGGGGCTGGGCTTTCTTTACGTTGCCAGGCAAACGCTAATTGCCTTCCTGTTTGCCATCTTTTTTGCCTATCTGATGAGCCCACTGGTTTCTTCTTTGGAAAAGGTCCTTCGCGGGCGGCTTCGCGCCATCGCGGTAATCTACCTGTTACTGCTTGGCCTGCTGGTTCTCCTGTTCGTTGCCATGGGACCGCGAATTGGTCGCGAAGGGGCGCGCCTGGTCCAATCGCTGCCCGCTCTGGCTCAGCTGAGTTCCGGGCAGATCGCGGATCAACTGCAACAGCAACATCCCGGTTGGAATTCTCGGATCGTTAATCTGCTGCGTGATTACCTTGCCAGCCACGGCGATGAGATCGCCAGCTTCGCAAAAAATGTGGGCCTGCGCGTGGCCGACGTGGCGAAGCAGGCATGGCTGCTGCTGGTGGTCCCGTTATTGTCGATTTTCTTTTTGAAAGATGGGCAGGCGTTCAGCGAAATCCTGCTCGATCTGGTACAGTCACGGCCGCAGCGCGAACTTTTGCAAGGTGTGCTTAGCGACCTGAATCAGATGCTCGCGCACTTCATTCGAGCGCAGCTCACTTTGGCGGCGCTGACGTTCGTCATGTATTCCTCGGTGCTGGCTATCATGCGAATGCCATACGCGTTGGTCCTCGGCACTTTGGGTGGATTGCTGGAATTCATTCCAGTGATAGGTCCGCTGGTGGCCGGACTCACGATCCTGGCTGTAGGACTATTACTGGGCTTTCCGCATTGGCTGGCGCTCATCGTGTTTCTCGGAATCTGGCGGCTGATACAAGACTACGTCACCTCGCCGCGCATCATGGGCCAGAGCATGGAATTGCATCCCCTCGCAGCAATTTTCGGCGTGATGGCGGGGGGCGAGGTGGCGGGAATTTTGGGTATCTTTCTTTCCATCCCGGTGATGGCGACCCTTCGCATTCTGTTCCGGCGCTGGCGTCTGTACGCGGAAAAGAGAAAGTTTGGTCCGCTGAACGAGTATGTATTGGACCCGCAGCGGGTGCGGCCCAAGTAAGCCGACGGCTTTCCTCGGATCGGATGACACGATCGAGAGAAGCCACGGAACAATGTGGCGACGGCTCCCGTACTGATGCCTATGAAATGCCGGCTTGTCGGAGCCGCGGGATTGGTTGCGGGCCTGATCACTGTTTCCGCAGCCCAAGCTTCCGCAGCTCAAGCCAGGCAAGCTTCGGACGCGGTTGCTCTCCCCTCCGATATTGATATTCGCAAGGTGCTCGTTGATCGGGTCGACGTGCTTGCCGGAAAGGAAGATGGCATCGGCATCGTCGTCGGTATCATCGGCCCCCAAGGCCGAAGGATCATCTCGTACGGTCATCTTAATCAGGGAGACCCGCGACCGCTCGACGGCAATACCGGTTTTGAGATTGCCTCGGTCACCAAAGTATTTACTGCGCTCTTGCTCGCAGAAATGGTCCAAACACGTGAAGTCGCTCTGGCCGACCCGGTCGCGAAATACCTGCCGGCTGGCGTCAAAATCCCCGAACGAAACGGCCACGCAATCACGCTCTTGGATCTCGCAACCCATACCTCGGCTCTGCCCTTCATGCCCGATGAAATGCCCGCCTTCGGCGACTCGACCGCTGCCAAGCCCTCCAGCGCCGACATCTATCGCTTCCTGGCCGGCTACCACTTGCCGCGCGATCCCGGTGTGGATTGGGACTACTCCAATATCGGTTACTGGCTTCTCGGAGAAGCCCTCGCTTCTCGCGCCGGCATGGATTTCGAGAGCCTCCTCCGAGCGCGTGTCCTGGCTCCGCTCAACCTGAACGACACCGCTATCACACCCTCGGCGAGGCTGAGGGCGAACCTCGCCCTCGGCCACGATGTCAGTTTGCAGCCCGCCCCATACTTCTCGGCCGGCTCGACCTATGCACTCATGCCTGCCGCCGGGGGCCTTGTTTCCACTCCTAACGATCTGCTCGGATTTTTGTCCGCGGTGATGGGCTACGAACGTTCGCCCTTAGCCTCAGCGATGGCCGCAATGCTCAGCACGCAGCGCCCGAAGTCCTCCGGGCAAAGACAAGCGCTCGGCTGGATTGTGCGGGGAGACGGCAACGACCAGTTGATTTTCCACGACGGTGGCTCCTTCGGTTTTGCCAGCTCTTTGGCGTGGGATGCCAAGGCTCGGATAGGTGTCGTCGTGCTCTCCAATCAACTCTCAGACGTCAGCGACATCGCGCGTCACCTGCTGCGGCCGAATATCCCATTGGCCAAGCCTACTGCCACGAAACACACGGAAATCGCTCTAGACGCCGACGTGCTGAAAACCTACGAGGGGCGGTACGAAGCGAGCAGCGAAGGAATTTTTCAAGTCACACTGGAAGCCACCTTCCTGACCATCCAGGCGCCACCTGATTGGGGCCTTCCGAAAATGCGCCTCCGCCCCGAGAACCCACGCGACTTCTTCGCCACCGAATTGCCCCTCCGCGTGACATTTCAGACCGACAGTGGCGGCCACGTCACTGGAATGCTTGTATACCCTCCGCGCGGACAGCCCGCGCTCCCGGCCAAGAGAATGATTTCAGATAAATGACGCTACGAGGGCGGAAGAGCGGTTTCGAACTCAGCCTTCTCCAGCGGACGCGCCAGATCCAACGGCCTTCTGGACAACACACACGGAAGTGGCTGCCATTTCGGCACTTTGCGCGCTTTGCCCCAATGTGGAACTGTAGAGTTAGCTGCACCTGTACCCATAATTCGTCAGCAAGGGGCTATTGTAGAATCGAAAGTATCCGTTTATGAACGAGAAACTTCCTATCGGGATTCTGGGCGCTACCGGTGTAGTTGGGCAGAGGTTTATCCAGATGCTGGAGCGCCACCCATGGTTCGAGGTGGCATGGCTGGCCGCTTCCGACCGTTCTGAAGGTAAGACGTACGCGGAAGCCACGCGCTGGCGATTAAAGACCCCGATTCCGGCCAATGTTGCCGCGATGAAGGTCTCTCCGGCCGTCCCCGAGGGCGCTCCCAAGGTTATCTTTGCCGCACTCGATTCTTCGATTGCCGCCGAACTCGAGCCGCGCTTCGCCGAGGCGGGGTGTTCCGTTGTTTCCAATTCCAGCGCTTTGCGCATGCAGGCCGACGTACCTCTGGTTATCCCGGAGGTCAATAGTGGACACATTAAATTGATCGATCACCAAGCCTGGCGGAGAAAGTCTGGGGGATATGTCGTAACGAATCCGAACTGCTCCGCCATTGGGCTGGTTCTGGCATTGGCGCCGTTAGAGCAGCGCTTCGGCCTGGAAGCTGTAATGGCTGTGACCATGCAGGCAGTCAGTGGTGCGGGCTACCCGGGCGTTGCCTCCCTCGATATCCTGGGCAATGTAATTCCGTACATTCGGAACGAAGAAGAAAAGATGGAGGAGGAAACCCTGAAGTTGCTGGGACGCCTGAACGAAACCAAAGTGATTCCCGCTGCATTCGCCATGAGCGCGCAGTGCAACCGCGTGCCAGTCGAGGACGGTCATACGGAATCCGTTTCAGTCCGGCTGAAAACGAAAGCCAAGCCGGAGGAAATCATCGCGGCATGGAGCGGCTACCACAACGAGCCTCAGGAATTGAAATTACCCAGCGCCCCAGCGCACCCGGTCGTCTATCTGGAGGCGAATGATCGTCCGCAACCGCGCTTCGACGTCGACTTGGGTGCAGGCATGACCACAGCCATAGGACGTCTGCGCTCCTGCGCCGTACTCGATTGGAAATTCACCGTGCTCTCGCACAACACCATCCGCGGCGCAGCCGGGGCGGCCGTGCTGAACGCAGAACTGCTCAAGGCCAGGGGTTATCTCGACCGGCAATGAAAAATGATATCCGAGCCACACCTCCGCCATCCTGTTAGGAAACCACACCGATGATCGTGATGAAATTCGGCGGCACTTCGGTGGAGGACGCCCGCGCCATCGAGCGCGTGGCCGCAATCGTCAAAGGACGTTTACCGCAGCAGCCCGTGGTGGTGGTCAGCGCCATGGCGAAAGTTACCGACACCCTTCTCACAATGGCGCGAGCGGCCGGCGCCGGAGAGCGCAAAACGGCGCTCAAACTCTGCCGCTCCCTTCAAGAACGCCATTACAATGCGGCCAGCGAACTGCTCGGAACCGCGCTCTTCACCGATTTTCACTCGGAACTGGGCAGTGACTTCGAGGGCCTTGATGAATTGCTGCGCGGCATTTCCGCAGTCGGCGAGTTGACCCCCCGGACCACAGATCATGTCGCGGCATTCGGCGAAATGCTTTCCAGCAAGATTGTAGCTGCAGCGTTCTCGGCTCATGGCCTGAAGGGCGTACACGTGGACGCGCGCGACGTTCTGGTCACCGACAGCAACCACACTGAAGCGGCGCCACAGCAGGAAGAAACGAACCTACGGCTCCAATCTAAAGTAAAACCTCTGCTTGAGGACGGACAAGTTCCCGTGATGGGCGGATTTATTGGAGCGAATCGCGCCGGCGTGACCACGACGATTGGACGAGGGGGCTCCGATTATTCCGCGGCGATTGTGGGCGCAGGGCTGGGGGCCGAGCGAATCGAAATCTGGACCGACGTAGACGGCATTTTGACTACCGACCCGCGCATCTGTGCCGAGGCCAGGCGTATCAAGGTAATCAGTTTCGATGAAGCGGCCGAACTGGCTTATTTCGGCGCCAAGGTGCTGCATCCAGCGACGGTATTACCCGCTATCCAGAAAAATATTCCGGTATACGTTCTGAATTCGCGCAATCCCTCATGCGAAGGAACTAAGATCACGACCCGGGCTCCACAGGGAAATAACATTTTCAAAGCGATTGCAGTGAAGAAACGGATCACCATCGTGGATGTTGCAGCGCCTCGGATGCTTTTGGCGCACGGGTTCCTGCGCGCAATCTTTGAGGCTTTCGACCGGCATAAGGTCGCGGTGGACGTGGTTTCAACCTCTGAAGTCAGCGTATCGTTGACCGTGGATTCCAACTACGCCATCCCCGCGCTCGCCGCGGATCTGGCCAAGTTGGCGGACGTAAAATATGAAGGCCGCAAAGCCATCATCTGCCTCGTGGGTGAGAGCCTGCGCGATAAGCCGGGCGTAGCCGCGCTGGTATTCGGCAAGTTGGCCGATAAAAAGATTCGCATGATCTCGCAGGGCGCGTCCGAAATTAATCTGACTTTCGTGATCGAAGAAGATGAAGTACCCGAAGTCATTCAGCGCCTGCACAGCACGTTTTTCGCGGAACTGGACCCAGAAGTGTTCGCGTGAGGGCTGAGAAGCATGGAACCGCAAAGAACGCTAAGATAAGGCACAGGAGACAAGAATCGAGTCTCTTTGCGTTCTTCGCGGCGGTTTCTTAGCGATCTCCGCGACTAAATGCTGTCCCCCATGAAACTACTAGTCCTCGGCCGCGGCAAGACGGGATCGTTGGTGGCGGATCAAGCCCGTCATCGCAAGCACAACGTTCGTGTCGCCGGCGCTGCAGAGAACAAAGCTTGCGCAGCCCTCACCGCCGACCAGCTGCGCGACATCGATGTAGTGATCGATTTCACCGCTCCCTCCTGTATCGTGAGCCATATCGAAGCGTGTGTGAGCCAAGGCAAGAACATGGTGGTCGGCACTACCGGCTGGCACGCCGAGGTGGATCGCATTCGACAATTCGTCGTTAGCCGTGGCTCGGGGTTTCTTTATGCGGCAAACTTCTCTGTCGGGGTGAACCTGTTTCTCGATGCTGCGCGCGCCGCAGCGGCCGCCCTGCGCCACAACTACTCCGGCCAAATCTTCGAGCGTCATTACGCTCATAAGAAAGATGCGCCCTCGGGAACGGCCATCGTCCTTCAACGCGCAATTCGCGAAGCCAGTGGCAAGCAAGAAGATCTGGAGATCACTTCCTTTCGCGAAGGCGAGGTTGTGGGTATGCACGAGATCGTGTTTGAATCCCCCGCCGACAGGATTTATCTCTGTCACGACGCGAAATCTCGCCAGGGCTTCGCCGAGGGCGCGGTGCGCGCCGCGGAGTGGCTCATGGGCAAGAAGGGCTTTTACGATTTCAAGGACGTGTGGCGGGAACTGTAACGAGCGCCGGTTTCCACACAGGCTCATTCGCGCTATCTTATTATCATGCACCTTCGTGGCTGCGGCACCGCCCTCGTCACTCCCTTCCATCCGGATGGATCTATCGACGACGCAGCCCTTCGCAACCTGGTTACGTGGCAAATCGAATCGGGCATTGATTTTCTCGTTCCCTGCGGCACCACTGGCGAGACGCCTACGCTTACGCACGACGAATGGTTGTACGTGATCGATACTACGATCGAAGTCGCGGCCGGACGCGTGCCGATCGTAGCGGGCGCGACTTCGAATTCCACGCACGATGCAGCAGAAAAAGCCAAGGAAGTTGCCTCACGCCCCGGGGTCGACGCCATCCTCACCGCGTCACCTTATTACAACAAGCCCACGCAGGAGGGCCAGTATCGCCACTTCAAGACGATCGCCGAGGCCGTCGGCGACAAGCCAATCGTCCTTTACAACGTTCCTGGCCGTACGGGGGCCAATATCGAACCGGGAACGCTGGCACGTCTGGCTGAGATTCCCAACATTGTGGGCGTGAAGGAAGCCAGCGGCAACATGACGCAGATCGCGGAAGCCATCAATGCTGTGCCCGAAACATTTCTGGTTTTCTCCGGTGACGACGCGGTCACGCTGCCGGTGATCGCGCTGGGCGGAGTAGGAATTGTCTCCGTGGCATCGAATGAAATTCCGCACGAGATGGCGACCATGACACGAGCTGCGCTCAGCAATGACTGGGATACAGCACGCAGGATCCATCGCAAATATCTCGTCTTGATGGTAGCGAACTTCATCGAATCAAACCCGCTCCCGGTGAAGGCGGTGCTCGCCATGATGGGTAAGATCGAAGAAACTTACCGCTTGCCGCTGCTGCCCATGCGCCGCGACACACGATCGAGACTGCAGAAAATTGCGGCAGAAGCGGGACTCATTCCGGCCTCGGACGCCACCGTCCCGCAAGCGACGGAATTTTACATTTACGAAAACTGGGCCGCCGGTCCACACAAAATTGTGCTGCACCGCGGATCGTGCGGCCAATGCAACCACGGCAAGGGCCGCCCTTCCGGGCACGACGCCAACCACGCGCGCTGGCACGGACCCTATTCGACGCTCGCACAAGGCCGCGAGGTCGCCCATGATATGACCGGCATTCTGATCCGCAGTGAGTGCAAGTGCGTGTGAAGGCATGCGTCAGATGACAATGGCAGAAAACAAAAGGTTTACGCCATGCTTTTATTTCTGATGTCTAACTTCTGACTTCTTCGTTCCTTTATACTTTTCTTTCCATGCAATCCTTGAAATCCTCCATCGAACGCCTGGCTGCGCTAGGCGAAGTGGAACATAATCCTGACGCTCGTCCAGCGTTTCTAGAATTTCGCGACGCACTGACTCAGGGTAAGGTCCGCGCAGCAGAAAAAATCGAGGGCAGATGGGTGGTGAACACCTGGGTCAAACATGGCATCCTCCTGGGCTTTCGGCTTGGCGAATTGGCTGAGACGAGTTGCACTGCGTTAACGTTCGTGGATAAAGACACGTTTCCCGCCCGCCAGTTTTCTTTGGCTGACCGCGTGCGGGTGGTGCCGGGCGGCTCATCGGTGCGCATGGGAGCCTATGTGGCACCGTCGGTAATCTGCATGCCGCCGATGTTCATCAACGTGGGGGCGTACGTTGACGAGGGTACGATGGTGGATTCTCACGCTCTGGTGGGTTCGTGTGCGCAGGTTGGCAAGCGCGTGCATCTGAGCGCCGCGGCGCAGATCGGCGGCGTGCTCGAACCGGTAAACGCCGCGCCCGTGATCATTGAAGACGATGTCCTGGTCGGCGGCAACTGCGGAGTGTATGAAGGTACGCTGGTGCGCGCGCGGGCTGTGTTGGGCGCAGGGACAATCTTGACGCGATCCACACCCCTCTATGACCTGGTGCGCGACCAGGTTTACCGGGCTACCCCGGAGTTGTCACTCGAAGTTCCAGAAGGCGCCGTGGTGGTGCCGGGATCGCGTGCCGTGAGAAAAGGCTCGGCCGCAAAATCAGGAATCTCTTTATATACTCCGGTAATCGTGAAGTATCGCGATGAGAAAACGGACCGCGGAATCGAACTCGAAGAGTGGTTGCGGTGATTTGAAACACCAAGAAAGCTGCTCGGAGTTGGTTCTTAGTGGATATTCACCATCAGGGTGTTCGTGCCATTGGGGGAGATCTGAATGCGATTGAGCTTCACAGCCACCGCATCAGCTTCACCCAGTTTTGACGCCGGATAGGTGCTGGCGAGAGCGATGACTTTCATTCCTCCGGCGCGCGCAGAACGGATTCCTGCCGGCGCATCTTCAATCACCAAACACTCCTCCGCCTTCACGCCAAGCAACTTCGCGGCCCTCAAATAAGGCTCGGGGTGCGGCTTTCCGTTGGCAACATCTTCTGCCGTAACCAGAATCTTGGGAACCGGCAATCCGCCTAAGCGCAGTCGAGCGCTTGCTAGGAGTCGCGTTCCCGACGTGACCACCCCCCAGCGCCCGTCGGGAATGGCTCTAATAAGTTCGGCAGCCCCGGTCATCACGGCAACATCAATCTTATCGTTGGCTTCGCGAGCTTCCAGCCTGCGCAATTCCGCCTCAGCGTCGAGCTGAGGAGCAACTGCGCGAATTACCTCGATGGCGCGAACGCCGTGGGCGATAGCAATGACCTTTTCCTCGTCAATTCCCTGCTCGCGGGCCCAGACGCGCCATTGCCGGTCAACCGAGCGGGTGGAGTCAATCAGTACTCCATCGAGATCGAAGAGAATTGCCGTACAGCGAAAAGTGGTCATACTTTTTTTTATCACAGGCAGAGTCATCGTGGACAAAAGGTGGACGATTGCGCAGTGCGTTTGTGAAAAACAAGGCAACCGTGGCGTGGCCTAAGAATTCGAAGGCGGCAAGGTCAGATCGGGTACTGTCAGAAACGTCGCCTGATCAGCCTGCTGACGGATTTGCAAATGCCGCTGACGGAAGTGGGTCTTGGCGCGCTCACCCCAGGCGCGTACAAACCAGTAATTTAGGCCAGCCCCGATGGCCGAACTTATCAGTGGGATCATGCGGCCCGCCCATTTCTCCACCACTTCCGCACTGGCACGCGCGGCGATGCGCTGGATCACGCGCGGCACAAATCTATTGACGATTTCTTTTTCCATCAGTTCACGACTGATGTCCACTCCGGCCGCGCTGGCTGCAGCGATCCAGAGTTCGGCAATTTCGTTGTCGGTGTTGAATTGAAAGCCGTAAACCAGGCTCAGCTTCTGGATGGTTCGCATCGTGATCGCGGAGAGTATTCCGAGATCGGGCAGGATCGTGATCAATCCTCCCATGCCGAAGCCTGCACCCCCGACTGCCGCGAGTTTCATACCACTGCGAACGATGTCGTCCGCCACCCCGTCAAGTTCTCCCATCTCTAGCGAATACGTACCGTGATAGCCACTGATGGGCAAGCGGTAAGCCGTGCGGAGTTGCAGCAAGAATTTCTCCGGGTCAACTTGCACCGTGGAGTAGGCGCGGGTCAGTCCCTTGGCCAGAGTTTTCTCTACACGGCCGCGAAGCCAGGATTTGGATTTAACATCGGCCACTCATTCACATTAATCCTGCGGCGTCGAGAAAGCTATCAGCAGGGGCGGCAGGTGACACTCGGTGCGGTATGAGACACACTATGTGCTAGCATCAGGACTTACCCAATGCCAACTGGAAAACTGCAAATCATCCCTCTTGGGGGCCTCGGCGAGTTCGGTATGAACTGCATGGCCGTCCGATGGGGCGACGACATTATTGTGATCGACGCCGGCCTCATGTTTCCCGAGGCTGAATTGCTCGGTGTGGACATTGTTGTGCCCGACATTTCCTACCTCATTGAGAATCGCCAGCACGTGCGCGGCATCATCCTTACTCACGGCCACGAGGACCACATCGGCGCACTGCCGTGGATTCTCTCGGAGCTCAACGTACCGGTCTGGGGCACCGAATTCACGCTGGCCTACGTCGAGGACAAACTCGACGAGCACGGGTTGCTCGACGATGCTGACCTGCGCGAGATGAGCGCCGGAGAGCGTTTTAGACTTGGCGCGTTTACGATTCATCCCATTCGCGTGACGCATAGTCTCGTCGACTGTGTGGCGCTCGCGATTCAAACGCCGCTTGGCGTGGTCATCCATACCGGCGACTTCAAGGTGGATCCGACGCCCACCGACGATCATCTCTTCGACCTGCACTCCTTCGCGGAATACGGCAAACAAGGCGTGCTCGCTCTTTTCCAGGATTCGACCAACGTTGAGCGCAAGGGTTATACGCCGAGCGAGCGCGCGGTGCGCCGCAAGTTTGACGAAGTCTTCGCACACACGCAACGGCGCCTGTTCATTTCATGTTTTTCTTCCTCTATTCACCGCATCCGGCTGGCGGTGGAGTTGGCCCATCAGCACGGGCGCAAAGTTGCCTTCATCGGCCGTTCCATGAACAACTCGGCCGAAATTGCCGAGGATCTGGGCTATCTCGAGATTCCCGATGGGCTCGTGATTAATCCCGGCGAGATGAAGAATTTCGCACCAGAAAAAGTTTGCGTCATGATCAGCGGAACCCAGGGCGAGCCCATGTCCGCTCTATCGCGCGCGGCAGTGGACAACCACAAGCACGCCAAGATCGAAAAGGGTGACACAGTCGTGCTCTCGTCGCGCATCATCCCCGGTAACGAGAAGACGATTTACCGCATGATCGATCACCTGTTCCGCCGCGAGGCGTACGTGATTTATGAAGATGGCACTTCACCTCCCATTCACGTGAGTGGTCACGCCAGCCAGGAAGAGTTGAAGCTGATCATCAATCTGGTGAAGCCGAAGTATTTCGTTCCGATCCACGGCGAGTACCGCCAACTGAAGCTGCACGCCGAAATGGCCGGAGCCATGCACAGCTCGGTGGGCAAAGTGATACTGATCGAGAGCGGCGACATTCTCGAACTAGACGAACATAACGCCCGCAAGGCCGGACGCGTGAACGTAGGCCGCGTCTGCATCGATTCCGGATCACGAACGGACGTGGTCGAGGATTTGATCATCAAAGACCGGCGGCACCTTAGCGAAGACGGTATCGTGCTGCCCATCATCGCGATCAACAAGCTCTCCGGCCGCGTGGAAACTGCGCCCGAAATTGTGACTCGCGGCGTCAACCTCGGCGATAACGGCTTGCTGGACGGAGCCCGCCGCATCGTCGAAGATACGTTGGCCCACTCCAGCGAGGAAGAAAAAGCGGACTACGGCGTGATCAAAGAAAAGATCCGGGCTGACCTGAAGCGGTATATTTCAAAACAGACGCAGAAGCGGCCACTGATCATGCCGGTGATTTTGGAGATCTAAGGCAAGCCGCTGATGGTAACTCTCGAAGACATTCGCGCGGCACAGTGCCGTATCCGCAGCGTTGTCACCCGTACGCGTCTGATCGAATTCGCTAACCAACAAGGCGGCGATTTCCACCTTTTTCTCAAGCCTGAGAACCAGCAACCCGTCGGTGCCTTCAAACTTCGCGGAGCGTACAACAAGATCGCTTCTCTCTCACCCGTGGATCGCAAGCGTGGAGTGATCGCCTACTCCAGCGGCAATCACGCGCAAGGCGTGGCTTATGCGGCGCGAGCGCTGGGCGTGAAGGCCGTGATCGTCATGCCTGACAATGCCCCGGCAATCAAGCGCGAGGCTACGGCAGCGCTAGGAGCAGAGATTGTCTTCGTGGGCCCGGGCAGCGACGAGCGCCAACTCAAAGCCGAAGAACTAGCCACGAAGCATGGATATGCGATCGTACCTCCCTTCAACGACGAGCAAATCATTGCCGGCCAGGGCACCATCGGATTGGAGATTCTTGAAGACTTGCCGGAGGTAGAAACGGTTTTCGCGCCCGTCGGCGGCGGAGGCCTGATCAGCGGCGTAGCCACGGCCGTTAAGCTCACCAAGCCATCGATCAAGATCATCGGCGTGGAGCCAGAATTGGCCGGCGACGCGAGAGCCAGTCTTCGCGGAGGAAAGATCGTTCAGTTCTCCGCCGGCGAAGTCTCGCGCACCATCGCGGATGGTCTGCGCAGCCAAAGCATCGGCCCTATCAACTTTGAGCACATACGTCTCTACGTCGACGATATCGTCACGGTAACCGAAGATGAGATTCGGGAAGCTGTCAAACTGCTGGCAGCGAATCCCCACACAGTGGCCGAGCCCAGCGGAGCCGTGGCCGTAGCCGGCTTTCTTTTTCACCGCGCACAGCTGCCGAAGACGAGACTAAACGTCGCAATCATCAGCGGCGGCAACATCGATCCCAAGATGTTGGAGGAATTCCGCCGCGAATCGAGACAAGCGAGCGGTGACGATTCCAGATTACTTTGAACGAGCCGCTTTCGCCCAGCGCCGTATGGCGACCAAAGACCACACCGCTTCGACCAATCCAAAAGGCCAGGCTCCCTGCAAGAAGCCGTAGACCGATCCGAGCGCACAAGCCCCCGCAAACGCCAGGATGAACCATCGGCTCCGCGCTTCCAACGCATAGCAAACCAGCATCGCAGTCACCGCAAACAGGCCGAACATCGATAATGGCGTCATTGCGATTTGCTAACGCTGGCCGATGCCGGTGCGGAGTCGAATATGCGCTTCGCAACGACTCCCGATTATGATAGCGCAATAAAGCGCGAGCAAGATGCCTCCGGAAATCATGACGTCAGACATCGGGAACCGGCAAGCATGGCGAAGCTGGCTAGGAAAGCACCACGCATCGAGTCCGGTGTTTGGCTCGTGTTCTACAAAGTTCACACGGGAATGGAGTCGATCTCATATACGGATTCGGTTCAAACCGCGCTATGCTACGGATGGATCGCCAGCCCATCAAACGCATCGATGCTAGCCGCTAAAAGAAAGCTAAGTTTGAAGTCACCAAGGTTCAAAGTAGCGAAGGTTCTGGTAACTTATTGGATAAGAAAAGTTTCTTGGGATTTTATGAAACTGCGACTTGCCAGAATTGTTGCGCTCACGTCACCCTTTCTTCTTTGCGCTTCTTTCGCCTTCGCCGACGCCCTGCGCGGAACTTTGGTGAACGAAGAAGCCATTCGCGTCACGCCCAGTACCGACGCCGCCAAGCTGGCCGAGGTCGGACGCGGTCGCGAGTTGATCGTCATCGAGAATGGCCGCGATTGGGTTCATGTCCAGGCGATTCTGAGGCAGCCGAGTAACGAGGAAGGCGCCACCGAGGAAGAAGAGGAAGGCAAGACCATCACCGGTTGGCTTCCGGCCAAAGGTGTCGTGATAACAACCACTCAGGACGGCGACCGGATCATTTTTGGTGAAGCTGCGGATTCCGAGGACCAAGCCAGCCGCCGCCGCGGGCGGCGCGATGCCGCGCAGGACGCGTTACAACTCTACTATCGCGTGTACGATCTGATGCCCACGTCGCCACTCGCCGCCGAGGCTCTTTATCGAGCGGCAGATATTCGCTGGCAAATCGATCGTTCCGACGTTATGTCGCGGCCTTCCGCCCACGCCCGCGAAGCCTACATGCGCGCCCAAATGAAGGAAGAGTGGATGAAGCTGGTGATCAAGAAATACCCTGGCACCAAGTGGGCTGACTTGGCCGACTTTCGGCTGATCGAGAATAAGCTTTGCGGCGAGTGGGAAGGTCTGGCGAAGTGCCCGGATAAAGAGGCGGATCTCTACGAAAATTATGCCAAGGACCACCCGCAGTCTCCGGCGGCCGCTGAAGCCTTGTACAACGCAGCTTGGCGGCGCGCGGCTCTGATTGAGATTTACAAGACGGAGCCCAATCAGAAGAAGGCTACGGAGTCGAAGGATCGCGCATTGGCGCTGGCCCAGAAAGCGATTAGCCAATCCGGGCAGAGCGATTGGGCCTTGCGCGCGCAACGGCTGATCTTCTACATTCAGCAGGGCATCCCAACCTACGGAAATACGGCGGACTGACTTTGCCCATTTATCAAGCGGTGATTCTTGCCATCATTCAGGGATTGGCGGAGTTTATCCCAGTCTCGAGTTCGGGACATCTGATCATCGTGCGGCGGCTACTGGGCTGGAACGAATTGTCGCCCGCGCACGAGCTGAGTTTCGACGTAGCGCTGCATTTCGGAACTTTGCTCTCCGTCCTGTTTTACTTTCGCCGAACCTGGTTCCAGATTGTTCGTGCGGCATTTGGAGGAAAAGTAGTCCGCTTTTCCGAAGCTGGCGATTCGGATGTGAACCTGTCGGCGGAAGAGCGACAGGAAGAACGTTTACTTCTTTGGTTCATGGCGATTGCCACGATTCCAGGCGCGATTGCCGGCAAGCTGCTCGAAAGCTCTGCCGAGGACTATTTCCGCGAACACATTTTTCTTATCGCCGGAGCCTTGATAGTGGTCGGATTACTAATGTGGCTGGGCGAAGCGGTCAGCCATAACGACAAGCCCCTGACCCGCATCTCGCTGGTCGACGCGCTTATTGTGGGTTGTGCCCAGGCTGCGGCGTTGATGCCCGGTGTTTCGCGGTCAGGCGCGACTATCACTGCGGGTCTGCTTCGCAACATGACGCGGGAAGCGGCGGTGCGATTCAGCTTCCTGCTTTCGACGCCCATCATTGCGGGCGCAGCATTATTGAAAGCACTCGAACTCCACAAAGAAGGTCTGCCGCCCGGAATGCACGCCCCCTTTATCATAGGCATCTTGGTCTCGACGATTGTTGGCTATGGGGCCATCGCATGGCTGATTCGATTCCTTCAATCTCATAGTCTGAAGATTTTCGTTGTGTACCGTGTAGTTTTTGGCATAATCGTTATCGCTCTGGCGTACATCTGGCACTTACAATAGGGATCTGGCTCTCGACGGTCGCAGTTTGGCCGACAAAGGTCCTGACGAAGGTGTAGTGCGCCATCATGAATTTCCTTACTAAGCTTTTTGTTCCGACCGGCAACCGGCGGCTGAATGAGCTGATCGGTTTTCTGTTGTGCACCTCTGCGCTTCTTCTCTTCCTCGCGCTGGCTTCCTACTCGCCGCTCGATCCGTCGCTAAACAGCGCCTCGGCGCTGACCGGAACCCACGTTGCGCGCAACTGGATCGGCATGGTCGGAGCGCTTGTCGCCGACTTGGTGCTGCAACTCTTCGGGGTCGGCGCGTTTCTGCTGCCGATATTTCTTGGCGCGATGGGAGTTCGCTGGTTTGCTTCGCGGAAGGTTCAATCTCCGGTTGCGAAAAGTCTTGGCGGAGTCTGGTTGGTCGTTTTCGTTCCTGCCCTGCTGGCACTGCTGCCAGGTCACTTGCGATGGCTCAACGTGATTCCAGTCGAAGGCTTAGTGGGAAGGATCGTTGGCGATATTTTGATTCATTACCTGAATCTTGCGGGCGCCTACATCGTCTGTGCCAGCGTGCTTGCGGTCGCCCTCTATCTCTCGACGGCGTTTTCGTTTTCTTCGATCCAACTTTGGGCGCCCACGCGCTTTGCTTTTATAACTGCGCTGTGGAACCGGTATCAGGATTGGCAGGAAGAGCGGATCAAGAGACACCAACAGAAGGAACTGGAAAAGCGGCGTATCTCGAAGCCTGCTGTGAAGACGCAATTAATTCCCTCGCGGCAGAGCCCAGTTGCCGAACCGGCCTTGCAAGCGCGCGTAGCGCCCGAACCGCGCCGAACCGGTATTGAACGAACGCTGGGGCCTGAGGTTTCTGAGGCATCTCCCCAGGCATCGGCGGCGACAGGAGGTATTTTGCCGCCGGCAGAAACCTCGTCTGACCCGGAAGTAATGGATCGCGCAGACAGCGCTCACAAAGCAAGAACCACCATGCCGAAGATCACGGGCGGCTATAAGCTGCCGTCGAGCAGCCTGCTACAGCGGCCTGATGAACAACAGGTGGTTGACGCCGACGAACTGAAATTACTGGCGCAGGTGCTCACAGAAAAGTACGCGGAGTTCGACGTCCACGGGCAGATCACTCAAATCAATCCTGGTCCCGTGGTCACCACGTTCGAATTCAAGCCCGACGCCGGAATCAAGTACAGCCGCATCACGAATCTCACAGACGATCTATGCCTGGCGTTGAAGGCTGAGAGCATTCTGATTGAGCGCATGGCCGGAAAATCGACCGTGGGTATCCAGGTGCCGAATCGCGAGCGCGAGATTATCTGGCTGCGGGAGAACATCGAGTCGCAGGAATTCATGGGGCAGAAGTCGAAGCTGACGATGGCTCTGGGCAAAGATATCAATGGACGCATGGTGGTTGCTGACCTTGCCGGAATGCCGCACTTATTGATTGCGGGATCGACAGGCGCCGGCAAGAGCGTAGCCATCAACGCCTTCATCATGTCGATTCTGTACAAGGCTACGCCAGATCAGGTCCGGCTGATTCTTGTAGATCCGAAGCGGCTGGAGTTGGGCAACTACGAGGGCGTGCCCCATCTTTATACGCCCATCATCACCGAGCCGAAGCTGGCCGCGAACGCTCTGCGCAACGCAGTGCGCGAGATGGAGAGGCGGCTCAAGCTGCTGGCCGCGAAGGGCGTGCGCAATATCGATCAGTACAACCGGCTGTTCGACAACGGCAGCACCCCGAGTCTGTTCGAAGAGGATTCCGACGATAAGCCGATTCCTTACATCGTAATCATCATCGACGAACTCGCCGACCTGATGATGCTCGATTCCAGCAACGTGGAAGAATCGATCACGCGACTGGCGCAGATGGCGCGAGCGGTCGGCATTCACCTGGTGTTGGCGACCCAGCGTCCATCCGTCGACGTGATTACTGGATTGATCAAGGCAAACTTCCCGGCACGAATTTCCTTCCGCGTTGCCACCAAGGTCGATTCGCGAACCATTCTCGATGCCAACGGAGCCGAAGCTCTGCTGGGCAAGGGCGACATGCTCTACCTGCCGTCGGGATCGGCTCGGGTACATCGGTTACACGCACCGCTGGTTACAGAAAAAGAAATTGCAGCGGTGGTCGAATTCTGGAAGCAGCAGGGCTCGGCGGAATACCAACAGCAATTCCTCGAAGCGCCGAGGGACGAGCGCGAGCCAGGGAGCAGCGCGGGTGGTGGCGAAGGATCAGCGGACGGCGGCGGCGAACACGATCCTCTTTATCAGGATGCCGTAAAGCTCGTGGTGGAATTTGGGAAAGCCTCCACTTCCCTGCTGCAGCGGCGGTTACGTATCGGTTATGGGCGCGCGGCTCATCTCATCGATCTGATGGAGCAGGACGGAATCGTGGGGGCAGCAGACGGCCCCAAGCCGCGCGAAGTGTTGAAACGTCCTGACTGGATTTCCGAGATCGAAGAGACGATGCGGTAGCTTACGCCCCCCCTTACTGAGCAGAGCATGGAATTAATCCGCGAAAAGGGAGGCTGGTGCACCTCATTTCTGCGGAAGGATCAACGGTAGTATCCCGAACCCGTGGCCTCAGCTCAAGACACCACCGTGCATGTTGTTATCGGTTTTAATGGTGGTGACGCTCTTCTGGCCGAGCGTGTCCCTCTCGTGCGGCGCGACGTTCTACTTCGTCGCGCCGGATCAATCGATGCCCTTCCGCGCGGTTCGCCGGCGCCCAACGGCGCACGCCAGGGCCGTATGGATGGGCATAGAATCCGCGGTTCGCCCACGTGCGCCCTCACGGGGCGTTGTTGATGAATACCGCGTGCGCGCCCCAGTCAAAGCGGGTGAAGCCCCATCCCCAGGGACGAAATGCTACGCCGAGGCCGATGCCGAAGCCCCAACCAATAGCGCCGCCTACGAAGAATCCCGCCCGCGGCGGCCCAAAGACGATCAGCGGATCATAAGCAGGAACCCACAGGAAGGCCGGGTCTACAGGATCAAGGCAATGTACGGGCCACCGCTCACGACGACCTGGCTGTTGCTGCGCAAATACCCATAATCCTTTGCTTTCAGCCGCATTCGTTGTACCGCATCCATTACGTCCTGCCGCTGCGCGAGAAAGGCGTCGCCCAGATTCCCGGTCCAATCCATATCCGATGCCATGGTCTCGAGAACATTGGGGAAAGGAAGCAAGGCCTGCACGCTGGGATCGTAGGGCAGCTGATCGGCGGTGATTGCTTTGGCGAGATCGTCGCCCCTCAAGTAATGATGCGCGTCGGCCCATTTGGCGGCGTCGGGAATTTGGTCAGAAAAAGTTGCTGCGGCCAGCACCTGAGCCAACAACGGGTCGGGATAGAGCGCGACCCGAGACACCAGCCTGTCGAGCTGTTCGGGCGAGTAAGACGGCGGCGGGGTTTCGGACGGGGCTTGCCCTGGCGGCGCCTGGTCTTGACCCAAAACGCTGGCTGCTGAGTACCCTGCAACAAGCGCTCCGATGAGAATGATGGTCCTCAAGTTCGCTCTTTGCATTAACTGTCGCATCGATTGTTCCTCACCCAGATTAAACAAGGTTGCGCGGAAAAAGTTTCGCTGAATTAGGAAACAAGGATGCTCTTGCCGGCTTGATCGTTGCAAGAATTAGGGAAGACTTTGCTTACTGGGTTTTAGGTTTGCGCCAGGAACGAAGATTCACCGCGTACAGAGCAATGCAGAAAACATTTGCGGGAATGAAACCGAATTGTGCCGTGCGGAATCCGATCACGCACACCACCGCACTATTGACCCCCGCTAAAATCCAGCCCTCCCAGCAGCGTTTTCCCAACAAGATAGTCGAACCGACAGTTAATATGCAGGACAAATAATCAAGCCTGAACAACACCGAAGCCTCCGAGACAATCTGAGTATGCATCAAGCGGCGGCGTTTCGCGGGATCATCTGTGAAAATGGTAGTAACGGAGGTAATTGTCCGAAAGTGTGCGCGGCCTTCGGCTAACTTTTTGCCTACGTTTTTTGGTCCGATAGGGGTTATACGATGAAAGTCCTTACCGAATATTTGAAGTTTCACACCAAGACCCACCGGGCGTATGTGCACATCACGCCACAGATCGAAGAAATTGTACGCAAGAGTACGGTCAAGGAGGGGATGGCGCTGGTTTCAGCCATGCACATCACGGCGGGCGTATATGTAAACGACAACGAGAGCGGATTAATCGAGGACATCGATCAGTGGCTTGAGCATCTGGCTCCGTTTGACAAAAATTACAAGCATCACAAAACGGGGGAGGACAATGGCGATTCGCACCTGAAGGCGCTACTGATTCACCACGAGGTAATCGTACCGGTCACTGTCGGCAAACTTGATTTGGGAACCTGGCAGCGAATCTTCTACGCCGAATTCGATGGACAACGCGACAAGCGAGTGATTGTAAAAGTAATGGGAGAGTAGGAGCTGCGGTCGGTGGTTGGCGAGTTGGATTTTGCCAGCTTGCTTGCGGAATCACAAATCCGTACCATCGAGAGCTGCGAGCGGCATCGAGCCGGATCGCAGCGGGAGAGTCTATGAGTGCTGACGAGCTTCAAGAGCTCCAGGAGAATGCCGAACATGCGCACCACAATCCCAGCCTCGCGCCGGTGTCATTGACCATGGCCGTGCTGGCGGTGCTGGTCGCGGTAGTGTCGCTTCTGGGCCATCGCGCGCACACGGAGGAGGTTGTGCTTCAGGCGAAATCTTCCGATCAATGGGCCTACTATCAGGCAAAAAATATCCGCCAGCACCAGGACGATTTGTTCGCCGAGTTTGCTGCGGCCGTAACCAGCAAGGACGCCGGAGAGATGGCAAAATTTCATGACAAGTCTGCCCAGGAGGCAGAGCGTTACAAACACGACAAGGACGAGATTCAACAGGAGGCGCGCAAGCTGGAGAGCGAGGTCGCCATGGAAAGAAACCGGGCCGATCGCTATGACCTGGCAGAGGTGTTTCTGGAAATTGGGCTGGTAATTACGTCGATTACTCTGCTTTCAGGGCGGCGGCTCTTCTGGCATCTCGGCATTGTGCTAAGTGTTGTGGGTGTGGTCGTGGCCGCGACCGGGGCGATGGTCCACTGAGTTCATCCCACACTTCTTAAGCTAAGGCAGAAAAGCCTTCATGCAGAACAAGCTCCCACCGGATTTCTCGAATTCGGATGTGTCAACGACAACGGATGTAAGGTTTTCTTGTTCCAGGATCGCCTCGAGGTGCGGCGTAAGGTAAGGAGTGAGGTAATGCCCGTTGGCAACGATGCCGTTGCCCATGAATTTGTGTGCTTCGTCGGCCGTAAGCGGGTGCACCCGGTGCCAGAAACCACGAAGTTCGGCCAGCGATTCGGGAGTATACGCACCGGGATAGATCAGCACGGCTTCATTGTTCAATGGGCAGAAGCAAGTGTCGAGGTGATAGCAAAAAGGGTCGACAAGTCGCAGCGCTACCACCGAGATTCCCAACTGGGACATCGCATCGCAAAACTTTTCAACGCCGCCCCGAGTCGAACGGAATCCGTAGGCAGCATAAATGCGCGACCAGTCCGGGTGCCAAAGCAGATCGCCGTGGCCTTCGAGGTGGTCGGTGCCAAGATCGACTTCAATAATCTTGAACCCGTGTTGACGATACCAGTCCACGTAGAAATGAACCTCGCGCTGCCGTGACGCGTGCACCATGCGGCTCGGAACGATGAACCTGCCCACTCCTTCATGGAAGCCAACAAACGCCTGGTTGGCGGCAAAGACCATGTCTTCCAGGCCTGGGGCGGCAGCGATCGTTTCCACCCTGCAGCCGGTTTGCTCGAGAGCGGAGCGCAGAGCCTGCCATTGCCGCTCGGCCTTCTCGCGATCGACAGACACGTGTTCCAGCATGTAGGGATTCTTATGGTCGACCACGTCAAAAAAATCCGGGGGACACAACAGAACCTGTTTCGCCATTTCGTCAAATAGTAAAGATGTGCGGGACTTCGGGCAAGGCACGGAAGAAGGGAGCATCGTCAGAATGACGATGCATCGGCACAGGAACGAACTGTCAAAGTGCCTTTTCGTTGGCAGAGTTGTCGATCATAATCCCAGGGGCCGAAGTATCCTCCCATTACGCGCTGCTCAGTCGCCGATGTGGGGCGCGGTATCCCATGCCCATTGAGATGTGCCGGGCCGCGTCCTTCAGCGCTTCGAGGATGCGCGGCATAGTGTGAGGGCTCACCTGCTGGGTTGTGCCGCTCAATCCCAGGCTGGCTTCGATGGATCCGCGCTCATCGAAAATCGGCGCAGCGACGCAGCGTGCGCCCAGATTGTTTTCTTCATCATCGACAGCGTAACCTTGGGCTCGCACCTTTTCCAGTTCCCTGAGCAGGCGCGGCAAACTCGTGATGGTCTTGGGTGTGCGTTTCTCCATACCGCTCTTGCGCAGGATCTCCTCGAGCCTCTCTTGAGGAGTATGCGCGACCATCGCCTTGCCTACGCTGGTGGCATGCACGCGCATGCGACGCCCGACCCAGGTGTCCATTCGGATAAAGCCCTCCGGCTCAACCTTCTCGATATAGACGGCGTCCGGTCCATCGAGAACGGCCAGGTGGCACGTCAGGCCAGTCTCATGCGTCAGATGGCGCATGATGGGCAAAGCGACTCCGCGAACATCCCGCCCGCCCAGCGCTCCCCGGCTGAGACTTAGAATCTTCAGGCCCACGCGGTATTTGCCCGACTCCTCGTCGCGGGTCAAATAGCCCCGCGTTTCGAGCGTACGCAGGATGTAACTGGCTGAACTCTTTGGAATATTGAGCTTGCGGCTTATCTCCGCGTTGCTCAGACCGTCCGGCTCCTGAGCGACGGCTTCAAGCATGGTCAAAGCGCGTTCCACGGCCACGGACGGCGAATCGGATGATGCTTTAGTCATCGGCAGGTAGTCACCTGAGTCATCAACCGCAAGTCCTGTAGTCGTCCAACAAAATGAATGCATGTTCATTATATTGAACAATAGCCTTGACCGCAAACAGAAAGAGACCTACGCTTCGCCAGTATAGTGAATGTATGTTCACTATATTGAACACGTGATTCTGGTATCAGGAGAATTCGAATGGCCGCCAAGAAAAACGGAACGAACAATTCGACCAAGGCGCAATTCCCCTCCCCGTTGGGAACCCGGCACGAGATGAGCACCGAAGAGAGGACCGCGCAGTACGCGTTGGCCGAGGAATGCCTCGACTACGAGTGGAAGGACAATGCGCGATGGAGCGGAGTTGAACGTCCGTACACGGCAGAAGATGTGCTGCGGCTGCGTGGCTCCATTCAGGTTGAGCACACGCTGGCCCGCCTTGGCGCGGAAAGATTGTGGGAACTGTTGCAGACCGAGTCTTACGTGAATGCTCTCGGCGCGGTTACAGGTAATCAGGCGGTGCAGCAGGTGCAGGCAGGCCTGCAAGCGATTTATGTGAGCGGGTGGCAAGTGGCCGCAGACGCCAACAATTCAGGACAAATGTATCCCGACCAGAGCCTGTATCCGGCAGATAGCGTTCCGAATCTTTGCCGCCGCATCAACAGCGCCCTGCAGCGAGCCGACCAGGTCCATCATGCGGAGGGAAAAGTCGCTCCAACAGAGACTTGGTTTGCGCCGTTGGTGGCTGACGCGGAAGCCGGCTTCGGTGGAACGCTGAACGCCTTTGAACTGATGAAGGGAATGATCGAGGCAGGTGCGGCCTGCGTGCACTTCGAAGATCAGCTTTCCTCCGCGAAGAAGTGTGGACACCTGGGCGGCAAGGTACTCGTGCCGACCGGCGAAGCCGTGCAGAAACTCGTGGCAGCACGATTGGCAGCAGACGTGATGGGCGTGCCCACGCTGGTGATGGCTCGAACCGACGCGGACAGCGCACAACTGTTAACCAGCGACATCGACGCGCGCGACCGCGAATTTTGCACCGGAGAACGCACCCCGGAAGGCTTTTTCCGCATTCGCGGCGGCATCCAGTCAGCGATCGCCCGCGGCCTGGCCTATGCGCCTTACTGTGATCTGATCTGGTGCGAAACCTCGCATCCCGATCTCGAAGAGGCACGTCAGTTCGCCGATGCTATTCATGCGAAGTATCCCGAAAAGATGCTGGCCTACAATTGCTCGCCCAGTTTCAACTGGCGCAAGAAGCTTGACGAGGAGACGATCGCCCGCTTCCAGCCGGAGCTTGCCCGTATGGGATACAAATTCCAGTTTGTCACCCTAGCCGGTTTTCACGCGCTCAACCTCAGCATGTTCGAACTGGCCCGCGGTTACAAGGCCGCAGGAATGACCGCTTATTCCCGCTTGCAGGAAAAGGAGTTCAGCAGTGAAACTCAGTACGGGTACGGAGCGGTAAAGCACCAGCGCTTTGTGGGAACCGGCTACTTCGATCAGGTGCAGCAAGTGATCAGTGGCGGGCTGGCCTCGACTACGGCGATGACCGGCTCAACCGAAGCCGAGCAATTTGGAGGAATAAAGCCCCAGCTCCCGCCCAAACATGATTCCGATGCGCACGCTCCGGCATGCCAACCGATGCTGGGGAATTGCCCGCACACTCCCGTCCACGTCGAGGTCGGTCCTGAGGAGATGCTGCTTCCTTCGGGAGATTAATAGGCGGGTAGCGCCGCGGTGCAGCGATGTCACTACTACGTCGGCCGGATCGTCACGGAAGCGTGTCTGCTATATCAAAGCGCCCCTGGTGGCTTCGTTTCACATCCCTGCGGAAGTGGTGGAATTGGCAAACACACCATCTGCCCGTATCGCTTTAGCAATTCTGTACAAGCTTCTGATAATAAACCTTCTACCTTTCGCCTCAATCACTTCCGGTAATGCTGCTCGGAACGGCCAGTAGCCCCCAGTAAGCCACAGATGCGGACAGTCGGTGCAAAATCCGGTGCAGAAAAACCGATCTCAAACACCCATGCCTTAAAAGGGTGGAGACAGCGTGAGCGGATGAGGATAAATGTAGGGCGTGTAATACACTACCCAATTGTTTGCGGTCGCACATTGGTAGAGAGTATTCGTATCGGTGGCCCAGTAGGCTACGAGCGGGGTGCAGGTCGCTGGCATCGCAGAAAGGAGCCCCGCGCCAACTCCGGTTGTGCCGTTAAAGCCAGAGTTCCAGTCGTAGTAATCTCGATTGGCTTGAATGTGCGTGTAGTAAGCGCTGATGACTGGAACTAATGCACCATTCTCGGTATTGTTCCAGGCGTAAACCGGGTCAATGGCTTGGTTGGGCCACCCAGTTGGAGTGGGAGGAGTTGTAAAACCGCCTCCAGAAAGATAACCACCTTGTCCCCAACCAGGTTGATCCAAGCAAGGGTAAACCTTCAGGATTTGATAGCTATCGTTCGCATTCCAACTGTGTACAAACCCCATGCTTGAAGCATAAGTCGTAATCGTCGTAGCGGTATTGGACTGGATCGAGGCTCCCCAAGGGCCGGTTGTGTTGTCGCGAAGTGAATAGCCAGCCCACTGATTTGTAGTCCAACTTTTGGTCGTATCGTTCAGCGAATCCGTAGTACTAGCGCTGCCTGCTGTGCCGCTGTCATAAATATTTCCAGTACTATCATCAAACGGACTTGTTCCGTCGCATCCGCCCTTGTAGGCGTTGGAGGCCGGACCCCACGGTGTCCAGCTGTCTACTTCTCGATAGATTTCCAGCGCTAAAGGCCCAGCGTAGCTCGCGGGTGCAGTCGGGATAATTGTATTGTTAAAGAACAAGGCCGTGCCGCCTCTTAGTTGCATCCCTTGGCTGACGGTGCTGCCATTGTCAGTGATCGTGTTGTTATAGACCTCAAAATGGCGGCAGGCCCTCGCGCGTTGGCCAGAGTCCAAACCATGTGTTCCCAGATATGGCAGAGCATTGTAACGCGCGACTACACGCGCCCCATAATCATCACAAGCGACACTACCGGCGCCCGACGCTCCCGTAATGTTGAAAGTATTGTTTTCTACGTAAACAGCCGCCTCGGTGCCCATGGTATCGGGCTGCGCCCACGAGTTATCTCCCCAGAGCCCAACCTGTTGCCAAGAGCCGTGGTGCACGACCACTCCGCGCTTGAAATTTCCGTTGAAAGTAGAGTGGTCCACGACTCCCCAGACATCCCCGTTCATGAAGATCCCGGTGGTAGTCATGTTGGTAAAAGTGATATGGTCAAGGCGAACAGAGTGGGAATTCGTTACCACCTTGATGTGTTCAGAACACCCTCCAGCGTCGGGAGCGCTTCCCTGCAAAGTAAAGTTGGCTAACCGCCAAGGTAAATTCGCTGAGATCTCCATGTCAATTGCAGGATTGTCATGACAGTTTGATTTGTCTACGTTGTCGATGATGACGGTACCTGCGCCGGAGCCAACCATGTTGATCGCCGTAGACACTGTAAGCGTGCTTGTCCAGGTGCAAGTTCCAGCTGGGATCGCGACCGTGTACCCATCCTGTGCTTGATTCAGCGCACTTTGCACGTCCGAAACGCTACATGACGCTGCGGTGACGGTAATGACACCGGTGCCGCTTAAAGCCGCTGACTGGGTGCTGCCGGAGGCGTTGTCGGAGATGCTCAGCTGACCGGGCAGCGAGCCGGTAGTCGACGGCGAGAAAGTCACCTGAATCGTGCAGCTGGCGTTGACGGCGAGCGTGGCGGGACAG
>Ga0073928_10000655_pt1 | contig 77068 bp, 65 predicted proteins | sample PaiPotPPA55metaG_FD_76969 | JGI IMG/M metagenome (GOLD analysis project Ga0073928, IMG submission 76969) | Iron sulfur acid spring bacterial and archeal communities from Banff, Canada, to study Microbial Dark Matter (Phase II) - Paint Pots PPA... ...
CAACGGCCTAACTCTGACATCCGCCACCCCCCTGCTTCAGCCGCGGCTCGGCTCCAGCAGGGTGGCGGTTATCGCCGCGGCGTGCCAGTGTTCGAAAGCCTGGTGGCTCCAGCCGCGTTCGGCGACCAGACGCCGGTAGTTCGCCGGCTGGATTTGCAGCCAGAGCACGTCGACGCACGTCTGCTGCGGGGTTCCCTGCCGCAGCGAGCCTGTCGCGGCCACGGCCGTGACGACGCCCCGGGCGCACTCCAGGAGCTCGCGCTGGCTGGTTTCGACCCGAGATCCCACCGACCGAACAGACGATGGCCTGGTTCAATCGGGTCCTGAACATCATCCACGCCGAAGCGCCCACAGCCAGGATGATCCTGGTTCGCGATCCCGGCGACCTGCTACCCGCGATCAGCCGCGTGCTCGGGGATCGCGTGCCGTCGCCACAACCGTGATCGGTTACCGAATGTTCTTGTAGAGGTCCACGATTGCGGCCGCGGTCTGCTTCAGGGAATCGCAGCCGCCGTGGCCGTCCATTTCCACCTCGTCGACCCATTGATCGTTGAAACGCGATACGGGATGGGCCTGGTCGAGGAACAGGTCGATCTGACAGTTATCGCCGCTCGACGAATCGCCAAGTACTGCCGAGGCGCCGTTGATGTCGATGACCTTGCCGAATTGGCGGTTGCCGGCGAGCAGGCTGAGGGGCTTCTGGTTTTCGGTCAGCTCCTGCCGGGTCGAGTCGTCGTTCGAATCGAGGTAGAAATCGCAGTTGTACGGGGTGATATCGGTATTCACCCGCAAACGCGGCCGGTCCTTGGCGATGACCGACAGCACCGCACACGGATCGAGGCGGGTCAGCGGGGTATTGAGACTCACTCTGCTGTCCTTGCGCTGCGGCCTGGTCTGCAACAGCGGTAGGGCGGCGCGCGCGAAGGTGATCGCGGAGTCACACGGGTTCGTCCTGTTGCGACTGGTCAGCCCGTAGTTGAACGGATGCGGCAGATAGGGCACCGTAATGCTGCAGGTATCGCTCCCGGTGGGCAGCACCCCCATCTTCACGCCATCGAGATTCAGTGTCCGCACGGGGTTTTCATCCCACTGGCCGACGGTGATGTCGACGCTGAACGTGCCCTTGGGGTAATCGATGGTGCACACGTCGAAATCCTGCGCCGGGCCGACATAGACGGGCTTGCCCAGGGACGCCAGGGTGGCCGCATCGGCAAACCCGCACGGATCCAGCAGCCGCTCCTCATCCCTGGCGGACAGCTCCCGCTGATCGCTCGCGCTCAATTGTGCGCGATAGGCGGCCAGCGGCTGATCCGACACCATGGGTATGGGAGTCCCCGCCATTCCACACCCGGCCACTGCCGCGGCGAGCGGCACCAGCGCGAGAATCCCCACCCGGAAACATCGGTTCAGCACGCAGCGCAACCTATCCCGGCGGAACAGCATCTAGCAAGGCGGCGGTAAGGGCCGATGACCGCCCGGATCAGGAGCTGAACCGGTGGTGGTCGGTGGCGAAATCGTCGGCGACGGTGGCGGCGAGTTCCACCAGGGCGCGCTTGGTGTTCTTGTTCAGGCGGGCCAGTTCGATTTCGGCGCCCTCGGACAGGTGTGGGTCGAAGGGGATGATGTGGACCGCGCGGCAGCGCGAGAGGAAGTACTCGCGCAGCTGCTGGATGCCGACGTTCGGCGATCCGGGCCGGGGCAGGTTGATCACCACGACGGCGTTGCGGACCAGGTGGTCGTGGCCGTGCAGCGACAACCAGTCCAGGGTGGCGGCGGCGCTGCGCGCGCCGTCGATGGCCGAGGACGAGATCAGCACCAGCGAATGCGCGAGCTCCAGCACGCCACCCATCGCCGAATGCATCAGGCCGGTGCCGCAGTCGGTGAGAATGATGTTGTAGAACCGCTGCAGGATCCGCGCCACCCGCCGGTACTCGTCCTCGCTGAATGATTCGGACGCGGCCGGATCTCGTTCGCTGGCAAGCACTTCCAGTCGGCTGGTGCCCTGGGAGGTGTGCCGGCGCACATCGCCGTAGGAGTTGATCATCGGATCGAGCAGCAGATCCCGCACCGTGGAGCGGGTCTGGAGCTGCACCCGCTGGGACAGCGTGCCGAAGTCCGGGTTGGCGTCCACCGCGATGACCCGATCCCCGCGGATCGAGGAGAAGATCGAGCCGATGCCCATGGTGGTGGTGGTCTTGCCGACGCCGCCCTTGAGCGAGAGCACTGCGATGCGATAGTCGCCGCGGACCGGCTGGCGGATGCGGGCGACCAGCTCCTGCAGGCGCCGCTCCTCGGCCGACATGCCGGGATTGATCGCGCCACCGGTGACGTGGTGCACCGTGCGCCGCCACCCTGTGCCGGGCGCCTTCTTCGCCCGGCGAACCGGGACATTGTCCAGCGACGGCTGCTGCCCCTGAGGACCGCGAAACTGCCCCTGCTGGAACGGCGGCGGCTGCTGATAGGGATTCTGCCCCTGGTATTGCGGGTGGCCGGGCCCGCCCTGCGGCGGGGATTGCCACTGCGGGCCCTGCCCGGGCGGAGGTCCCGGCGGCGCCATGCGGGGATCGGCCGGGGCCGCATTATTCGGGCCGAATCCCTGATTCTGCTGTCCGAATCCCTGCGGCGGATACTGCTCGCCCTGCGGTGTCACCGGCTGTTGGCCGGTGAATCCCGTTGCAGCGGGGCCCATTCTGTTGGGCGGATACGGAGCCGGTGCGTTCTGATCGCCCTGCCTGCCGACGAACACGGTCTGATCGGCATCGGGCCCCGGCCGGGTCGGCGCGGGCGTATCGAAGGCCCGATGACGGCCGCTGTCCGCGGGATCCACGTCCGGAGACTCCGGCCCACCGAGCCATGCGGGTGCGCCTTGCTCTTCCCCGGGAGCGGCTTGGTTCGCGGGCGATTGTTCGGTCTCGGCGAGCTGCTCCGCGCCGGTGTTCGGCTGCGCAGTGGCAGCCTGTCCCTCGCCCGGGCCCGGCGGCTCGGGCAGCGACGGCCGCTGCGGTGCCTGGTCGGGCGGCGGCGGCAGATCGGGGCGACGGCTGACTCGCACCGTCATCTCGGTCGCATCGCCGAGGTCCGGGGGTGTCGGCGCGCCCGGACCCGAATATGCCTGCGGCGCCTCGGGAAGCGGCGGCCGGTTGGCGGGCGGCAGCTGCGACATCGGATCGGACTGGCCCGGCCCCTGCGGCGGCGGCTGCTGGCCGCGCTGATCCTGCTCCGGAAAACCCTGGGCGAGCTGCTGCGGACCGGTACCCGGATGCGGGCCGGGCGGGAATCCGCCACCGGACTGCGGGAATTCGGCCGACGGCTGGGCCTCCCCATTGGAGTACAGAGCATCCGGCGGTCGGAGCTGCGGATCCGCCTGCGGCGCAGCACCATCCGGTCGCCCACCCCAGGGTTGCGGCACGGACTCCTGGGCCGCCTCGGACTGCGGCTGACCCCACGGTTGCTGTGGCTCACCCCACGGCTGCTGCTCGGGCGCCTCCTCGGATTTGCCCTTGCGCTTGCTCTTACGGTTGCCCTTGAGGCTGCCGCCGGCGTCGGGTTCTGGCTTGCCGTCATCGGACTTGCGGCCGAACCGCTTCCGCGCCGACTTCTCCGCGATCAGACTCTGCTGCGGCAGGTTCTGCACGGGCTCCTCGTAGCCGACCTGTGCGACATCGCCCGAGACATCGCTTTCCGACAGCCACGGCGGCAGCATGGGGAGTTCGTTACTCACAGCGCCACTCCATTGGTGCTCGCCATGGCTGCGGGCGCTGCGCCTGGAACATCTTCGCTGCGCTCGCTCACTGGTGTCCCCCTGGGATCTGCTGGACCGGTTGTCTGGACAGTGCGCAGTTTACCCGGGCCTCCGCAACGGCGAAGGATCTGCCGCCCTACCTCGTTCACCGGGCGGACACCAAGGGTGTGTGTAGTGTGTCTCACGCTCGGCGAGCTCGGTTGCCGAATGATTGCGAGATCGGGAGCATGGCGTCATGGCAACATCGGTGGACTACGGAGACGGTCTACGCCTGGACGAACTTCCGATCCGGCCCATCCATCGCAAGCTCGTCGCCCTCGTCGGCATGGGGCTGTTCTTCGATCTCTACGAGCTGTTCCTGGCCGGGACGATCACGGGTGTCTTCAAACAGCAGATGCATCTGTCGACCAATGAGCTCAGCGGCATTGTCGCCTCGGCGTTCGTCGGACAGTTCCTGGGCGCTCTGATACTGGGCCGGCTGTCGGACGTCTTCGGCCGTCGCCGAATGTTCATGATCAATATCGGTGTGTATGCGGGCTTCACGCTCCTGGGCGCGTTCAGCCCGAACGTGTGGTTCCTGATGGGGACTCGGGTGCTGGCGGGCCTCGGCATCGGCGCGGAGATGACGGTCTCGGACACCTACCTCTCGGAGGTGATGCCGCCGCAGGTGCGCGGCCGGATGATCTCCATCGCGTACACGATCGGCTTCTGCGCGGTGCCCGCGGTCGGTTTCCTGGCGCGCTGGCTGGTGCCGTTGCACCCGCTGGGCGTCGCCGGCTGGCGCTGGCTGTTCGTGATCGGTGGTCTGGGGGCCGCGGTGGTGTTCGTCGCGCGCCGGCAGATGCCCGAGTCGCCGCAGTGGACCGCTCGCAGGGACAGTGCCCCGGAGAAGGTGCCGTTCGCGCAGATTCTGCGCAAGCCGGTGGCCGGCCGCACGTGGCTGTTCTCCGGGGTGATGATCCTGCAGGTTTTCGGCTACTACGGCTTCGGGACCCTGGCGGTGCTGGTGTTGCAGCACAAGGGCTTTACCGTCGTCAACTCGCTCGGATATCTGGCGATCACCTACCTCGGATATCCGATCGGCTCGCTGCTGGCGATCCCGCTGATCGAGCGCATGGAACGCAAGTATCTGGTGCTCGCCTCCACCGCCGGGATGGCCGTGTTCGGCCTGATCTTCGGCTTCGCCACGAGCGTGCCGCTGATCCTGATCTCCGGTGGGTTGTTCACCCTGGCGAGCAACGTGTTCTCCAACGCCCTGCACACCTATCTGCCCGAATCGTTCCCGACCAGCGTGCGTGGCACCGCCTCGGGCGCGACCTACTCACTGTCCAAGCTCAGCACCGCGATCCAGCCGTTCCTGCTGCTGCCGTTGCTGGACAACCACGGCCCGGGCACGGTGTTCACGGTCATCACGGTGGCCCTGCTGATCATGTTCGTGCTGATAGTCCTCTGGGGTCCCCGCACCGGCCGCAAGCCCCTGGACGCCTAGCCCTCCGTCGCGCACAGACAAACACCGCATTTGGCCAGATGGCAGGGGCGCGAGTAAGCTAGGTCGGCGGTGCATCTATCCGCCGGTTGGTTCATGTCCGCATGCGGCCCTCTGGCGAGTATGGCACTCCGAGTGGCGAAAGTGCACGACATCGCCCGCTCGTGGACGACGACGGCGAGTGACACCCCTCGCCGAGGAGCTGCAACCAACCAGGGTTTCAGCGCAAAGGGATCGCGGAGGATATGGCGAAGAAGGAAGGGGCCATCGAGGTCGAGGGCCGTGTTGTTGAGCCGTTGCCCAACGCGATGTTCCGTATCGAGCTGGAGAACGGTCACAAGGTTCTCGCACACATCAGTGGCAAGATGCGGCAGCACTACATCCGCATCCTCCCCGAGGATCGCGTGGTCGTGGAGCTTTCCCCGTACGACCTGACCCGCGGTCGTATCGTCTACCGCTACAAGTGAGCCGGAGCGCCCGGGTGTAACCTCGGGATTTCCCCCAAAGACTTCCCCGGCCGGATGACCGGGGAAAACCTGTGTTCACACCCTGTGAACCCGGAACAGATTGGATCTGACGTGAAGGTCAACCCCAGCGTCAAGAAGATCTGCGAGAAGTGCAAGGTGATCCGCCGTCACGGACGGGTCATGGTGATCTGCGACAACCTGCGTCACAAGCAGCGTCAGGGCTGAGCCCACGACACGTCGCACACCAGCCAAGCACCGAACGCAGTTCGGATTGGCATAGCAGAACTCCCAGCTCCAGTCGGCATCGTCGAGCCTGTCACGCAGGCGGATGCCTGACCTACCCCCGGCACGGAGGCCGGGGCCCCATACGAGGGGACGGACAGGGAGCAGACCTCCGAAACATTAAGGAACTGCCACATGGCACGTCTGATGGGCGTCGACCTCCCGCGCGACAAGCGCATGGAGATCGCGCTGACCTACATTTTCGGTGTCGGTCGTACCCGCTCCAAGGAGATCCTCGCGGGCACGGGCATCAGCCCGGACCTGCGGTCGAAGGATCTCTCCGACGATGACGTCACCCGGTTGCGCGATTTCATCGAGGCGGCGGATCACATCAAGGTCGAGGGCGACCTGCGCCGTGAGGTGCAGGCCGACATTCGCCGCAAGATCGAGATCGGCTGCTACCAGGGTGTCCGCCACCGTCGCCACCTGCCGGTGCGCGGCCAGCGGACCAAGACCAATGCGCGCACGCGCAAGGGTCCGAAGAAGACCGTCGCCGGCAAGAAGAAGTAGGGATAACCGATGCCTCCGAAGAGTCGGGCCTCCGGCCCCAAGAAGTCCCAGAAGGCGCGTCGCCGGGAAAAGAAGAACGTCCCGCACGGCCACGCGCACATCAAGTCCACGTTCAACAACACGATCGTGTCGATCACCGACCCCGAGGGCAACGTCATCTCGTGGGCGTCCTCGGGCCACGTCGGCTTCAAGGGTTCGCGCAAGTCGACCCCGTTCGCCGCGCAGCTCGCCGCCGAGAACGCTGCCCGCAAGGCGCAGGAGAACGGCGTCAAGAAGGTCGATGTATTCGTCAAGGGCCCGGGTTCGGGTCGTGAGACCGCGATCCGCTCGCTGCAGGCCGCAGGCCTCGAGGTGGGCACGATCTCCGACGTCACCCCGCAGCCCCACAACGGCTGCCGTCCGCCCAAGCGGCGACGCGTCTAGCGGGAAAGGATTTAGCGAAAAATGGCACGTTATACAGGCCCCATCACCCGCAAGTCGCGTCGTCTGCGCGTCGACCTCGTCGGAGGCGACCAGGCGTTCGAGCGTCGTCCTTACCCGCCCGGCCAGCACGGCCGCGCGCGGATCAAGGAATCCGAGTATCTGATGCAGCTGCAGGAGAAGCAGAAGGCCCGCTTCTCCTACGGCGTCATGGAAAAGCAGTTCCGCCGCTACTACGAAGAGGCGAACCGCCGCAAGGGACAGACCGGCCACAACCTCCTGCAGCTGCTGGAGTGCCGCCTGGACAACGTCGTGTACCGCGCCGGACTGGCCCGGACCCGTCGTCAGGCTCGTCAGCTGGTCAGCCACGGCCACTTCGTGGTCAACGGCAAGAAGGTCAACGTCCCGAGCTTCCAGGTGGGTCAGTACGACATCATCGATGTCAAGGACAAGTCCCTGCCGACGCTGCCGTTCCAGGTGGCGCGCGAGACCATCGGCGACCGCCCGAACGCGGGCTGGCTGCAGGTCGTCCCGGGCCGGCTGCGGATCCTGGTGCACCAGCTGCCCGAGCGTGCGCAGATCGACGTGCCGCTGAACGAACAGCTGATCGTCGAGTACTACTCGAAGTAAGCCGTTCGAGTAGCTGTCCCCGCCGTCCCGGTCTTGGACCGGGACGGCGCGGGAAACCCTGATCGCGGGCGTCAAATAGTGGGCGCCCCTGTAGGAGGAGATCCTCATGCTGATTTCACAGCGACCGACACTGACCGAAGAGGTCTTGGCGGAGAACCGCTCGAAGTTCACCATCGAACCGCTCGAGCCGGGCTTCGGCTACACCCTCGGCAACTCGCTGCGCCGCACGCTGCTGTCGAGCATTCCGGGTGCTGCTGTCACGAGCATCCGCATCGACGGTGTGCTGCACGAGTTCACCACCGTCCCGGGCGTGAAGGAGGATGTCACCGACATCATCCTGAACCTCAAGGGCCTGGTCGTGTCGTCCGAAGAGGACGAGCCGGTCACCATGTACGTGCGCAAGTCGGGCCCCGGTGCGGTCATCGCCGGTGACATCGTGCCCCCGGCCGGCGTCACCGTGCACAACCCGGATATGCACATCGCCACCCTGAACGACAAGGGCAAGCTGGAGATCGAGCTCGTCGTCGAGCGCGGTCGCGGCTACGTCCCGGCCGTGCAGAACAAGGCGTCGGGTGCGGAGATCGGCCGGATTCCGGTCGACTCGATCTACTCTCCGGTGCTGAAGGTGACCTACAAGGTTGAGGCGACTCGTGTCGAGCAGCGTACCGACTTCGACCGGCTCATCCTGGCCGTCGAGACCAAGAACTCGATCTCCCCGCGGGATGCGCTGGCCTCTGCCGGTAAGACCCTGGTCGAGCTGTTCGGCCTGGCCCGTGAGCTCAACGTCGAGGCCGAGGGCATCGAGATCGGCCCCTCACCGGCCGAGGCGGATCACATCGCCTCGTTCGCGCTGCCGATCGAGGACCTGGACCTCACCGTGCGGTCGTACAACTGCCTCAAGCGTGAGGGTGTGCACACCGTGGGCGAGCTGGTTGCCCGCACCGAATCGGACCTGCTGGATATCCGCAACTTCGGGCAGAAGTCCATCGACGAGGTGAAGGTCAAGCTGCACTCGCTGGGCCTCTCGCTCAAGGACAGCCCGGCCTCCTTCGATCCGTCCAGCGTCGTCGGCTACGACGCCGCCACGGGGACCTGGAGCGACAGCGGCTCGTTCAGCGACACCGACAACGGCGAGCAGGACTACGCCGAAACCGAACAGCTCTAGGTTTCCGGGGCCGCAGCCCCGGGTGCCTTCCCTTAAGGAGAACAACCAATGCCCAAGCCCAAGAAGGGTGCTCGCTTCGGCGGGTCGGCGTCGCACCAGAAGGTGATTTTCGCCAATCTGGCCACGGCGCTCTTCGAGCACGGTCGGATCACGACCACCGAGGCCAAGGCCAAGGCGCTGCGCCCGTATGCCGAGAAGCTCGTCACCAAGGCGAAGGCCGGCAGCCTTGCCGACCGTCGCGAGGTCATGAAGGTGATCCGCAGCAAGGACGTCGTGCACGCCCTGTTCGCGAACATCGGCCCCTCGTTCGAGGGCCGTGAGGGTGGTTACACCCGCATCATCAAGACCGTGCCCCGCAAGGGTGACAACGCGCCGATGGCGATCATCGAGCTGGTCCGGGAGAAGACCGTGACCAACGAGGCCGATCGCGCCCGTCGCGTTGCCGCGCAGCAGCAGAAGGCCGAGGCCCCCGCGGTCGAGGCCGAGGCTGAGGAGGTCGTTGCCGACGAGGTCGTTGCCGACGAGGTCGCTGCCGACGAGGTCGCTGCCGACGAGGTCGCTGCCGAGGCTGAGGCCGAGAAGAGCGAATAGGTTCCCGGGCACTGTCATCCCGGCGCGCTTGTCGCCGGGATGACACTCGAGTGCTCGAGCAAGCCGGGTTGTCAACGTGCAAACGCTGGGACCTAGCCGACAAGAGTTAGCCCGCCGTCCCCTCCGGGTCGGCGGGCTTTACTCATGTTAACCAGGAGGTCGCTGTGACTGCGTCGAATTCATCCCAGCAAATCGTTGCAATTCGGGTACGACTGGATATTGCCTACGACGGCACGGATTTCACCGGCTGGGCGCGGCAGCCGGGGCTGCGCACGGTGCAGGGCGTGCTGGAGGAGTCGCTGAGCAAGGTCCTGCGCGAGCAGATCCAGCTGACCGTCGCGGGCCGCACCGACGCCGGGGTGCACGCGCAGGGACAGGTCGCGCATTTCGATACCACCGCGGAGATCGACGGGCCCAAGCTGCTGCATCGGATGGCCCGATTCCTGCCGAAGGATGTGCGGATCACCGGTATCGCGCCCGCGCCCGCCGATTTCGATGCGCGTTTCTCGGCGATCCGCCGCCACTACGCCTACCGGCTCACCACCGCGCCCTATGGCGCCGATCCACTGCAGGCCCGCAGTGTGGTGCCGTGCCGCCCGGTGGATCTGGACGCCATGCGCGAGGCGTCGCGAAAACTGCTGGGGCTGCACGATTTCGCCGCGTTCTGCCGCCGTCGCGAGGGCGCGACCACCGTGCGCGAGCTGCAGCGGTTCGATTGGGAGGTGGCTGACTCCGGTCCCGCCGAGGGCGAGCTGCTGGTCGCGTACGTCAGCGCCGATGCCTTCTGCTGGTCGATGGTGCGCAGCCTGGTCGGTGGGGTACTCGCGGTCGGTGAGGGTCGCCGCACCCCGGACTGGATCGCCGGGCTGCTGCATGAGCGCGCGCGATCGAGCGCTGTCGCCGTCGCGCCCGCGCACGGCCTGAGCCTGATCGGCGTCGACTATCCGACCGATGCAGATCTCACGGCGCGCAACGCGCAGACTCGCGAGATGCGGACCGTGCCCGATGGTGAAGGTTGCTGCGGCAGTTGAGGTTACAGATCAGCGCACCGGTTTGCAGTTGGCCTCGGTCGGGCGCCGCTGTGACCACCGGCTGACGACACACCCCCGGGTTGCAGCGTGTCGCCGAGATCCGGCCTGGCAGACTGGGTGCCTATGAGTCCGGTCAGCCGTGGTCGCAAGGGGAAGAAGAATAAGAAGCAGCAGGAGCCTGCTGCTAAGCAGCCTGTTGAGCTAGGGGAGCTCGGCGAACCCGAGGATCTCGGGCTGGGGGAGATGATGGCGGAGGTCGTCGCCCGGATCGCCGAATTCGAGCACGTGGACGATCCGGTGGACGGGGAGTATCTGGCGGCCGGGCTGCTCGCGGTCGGATACGGGGAGAGCGCGGACTACGGGGAGGTGTTCGCGCGCCTGTTCATCGACGAGGCCCGGAAGCTGTCCGAGCCGGGTGCGCTGGCCTTCCTGCGCTGTATCGCGGTGCTGACACCCGAACCCGTGCGGTCGCTTGCGCGGGAGGCCGCACAGGAGCTCGTGAGCGCCGGCGTCGACGCACCGGCGTGGGTGAGCGAGCTCGAAAAACCCCTCACCGCGGGGGAATTCGTCCGCTGGTCCGATGCGGACGGGGCCGGGCATACGCTGTTCGGCAGCTTCGACCGGGCGGGCCGCTCCGATGGGTTTCTGGTCTTTGTCGATGACGAAAACTGTGGCGCCGCATATGATCTCGCACCCTTCGTCGGCGAGGGGCTGACCGAGGCGCGGCAGCTGACCGATGAGCAGGAGCCCGCCGACGCCGAGCCGATGACCGCCGAGGATTTCCGGTGGCAGGTGCAGGCCGCCCTGGACGCGCGCATGGTGCACGACCGCGGCGCCCGGGAGCTGGGCATCGAATGGGACGAGCCGGAGGATGAGGATTCGATCCCGCACGAGGTCGTCGACGTCGTGGTGCGTGCACGACTGGAAGCGTTGCCGCTCTCGGTGAAAATGCTTCCGGTACATGTGCATCCGGAGTTCGAGCTGGATTTGCAGTAGCGAGAACCGATCGGCGCCTTCCCGGAACGCCGCTACAGCCGCTACATCGCAGGTAGGGCCTGCCAGTGTTGTAGCACCTGTAGCGCCCCGACTCCTTGACGTTACGCACAACCTCTGCGCAGACCCGACGCTGGACCGATCCGCGGGCGCAAATATCGTCGATGAATGGAATACGCCCGGCGATGCCCAGGTTGTGACGGGACATGACGATTCGAGGACTCGGCCGGTTGGGTGTATGGCGGTACTACGCAGGGGTCACCCCCGAGGACGCCGCAGTGTTGGAGAGCCTGGGCTACGGCACGATCTGGCTGGGTGGTTCGCCCGCGGCGGACCTTCCGGTGGTGGAATCGCTGCTGGAGGCGACCGAGTCGCTGACTATCGGCACCAGCATCGTAAACGTGTGGTCGTCACCGGCCAAGGAGACTGCTGAGTCGTTCCATCGCATCGACAGGCGCTTCCCGGGCCGTTTCATCCTCGGTATCGGCGCCGGTCACCCGGAGCACACCGATGTCTACCGCAAGCCGTATGACGTGTTGGTGGAGTACCTCGATGCCCTCGACGAGGCCGGAGTGCCGAAGCAGCAGCGCGCCCTTGCGGCCCTCGGCCCGCGCGTGCTGAAGCTGGCCCGCGACCGCACCGCCGGTGCGCTTCCGTACCTGACCACCCCCGAGCACACCCGCGAGGCGCGCGAGATCCTGGGCGCGGACGCCCTGCTGGTGGCCGAGCAGAAGATCACCCTGGATACCGACCCGGCCACGGCCCGCGCGCGCGGTCGCGGGACGGTCGAGATGTACCTCGGCCTGCAGAACTACGTTGCTAACCTGCGCCGACTCGGCTTCGGCGACGAGGATCTGGCCACGCCCGGCAGCGACGGCCTCGTCGACGCCCTGGCCCTGAACGGCACCGCGGACCAGATCGCGGCGGGCCTGACCGCCCACCTCACCGCGGGCGCCGACCAGGTGGCCATCCAGGTCCTGGACGACGACTACATCGCCACCCTTCGCGTCCTGGCCGCGGCCCTGGCCTAGGCGGCTATTTCACGGCGGTGAGTTCCTGCCGAGGGCGGCGCTTTCATCTCGGCGAGAAATTGCGGGCCGTCGTTGCGCGGAATACGGCATTGCCGGTGCCATGCTCTGTGGCTATGAATCGGAAATTGAGCAGAGGCGTCACGTCGGTTCTGCTGGCCGCCGCCATAGGGATGCTGCCCGGCGTCGCCGGTGCGATGCCGCAGCAGCAGAACCCGGCGCCGAGCGGCCCCCAGACCGCCGTTCCGGGCCGGGATTTCGCGAGCAACTATCGCGGGATCGGCTACGTCGTGTCGCAGGCATCGGATGCGGTGCGGGTGCGATTGGACCGGGGCGGCTTTCGTGAGACCGCGGACGCACGGCAGGTGCAGGTGGTCGACGAGCGCGGGCAGGTCCTGGACCAGTACCCGGCGGACCTCCTCACCGCGGCCGCGCCGATGATGCTCCGGTTGTCGGTCGACTCCCCGCGCGTGCTGACGATCACGCCGGTAGCCGCCGACGGCCGCGGATATCGGGCGGCGCAGGGCGACCCCGTTCAGGCGTATCACCGCCTGCGCTCCCGGCTGCTGAACGCCTATCGGGCGGCGCTGCCGTCCGCACAGGGCGGTGCGGTCGCGGGCGGAATTCTCGGCGGAATCCTGGGGTCCGTCGGCGGACCGACCGGCGCTGTCGGCGGTGCCGTCGACGGCGTGGCGCTCGGGTACGTGGCGGGCCTGGTCGTGGCCCGGCCGGATATCCAGAGCGCCTGGAACGACTACTACGGCTTCGTCATGGGAATGCCGTCGCTGGGGTCGGGGTCGCCGTGGTGGCCGCCCGGCGACCACGACTTCGGGGTGATGCAGCGCTTTATCACCGAATACCGCAACGCCCAGCCCGCAGGGCAGGCCGGCGCCGCGATCGGCGGCGTCCTGATGGGTGTGCTGTCGCTGCCGTTCGTCTGGTCGATGCTGTGGAATATCCCGGCCGGTATCGGGGTCGGATACGCGATCGGGCTCGGCACCCAGCCGGCCTTCATGCATGCATGGAACGACTACTACGGCAACCTGATGTACGGCCCGGCGTGATCGGAGTCCCCGGTCGCCGACTCCGGCGGCCGGGGAGTCCTCGGGGTTCCGGAGTTCTGTGCCCGGAGCGGGTGCGTTCGTATGCCGAGCGTGCGGAGTTTCAGGAGCGCACGAGGCGAGCGATGGCGTCGGTGGCTTCTTTGATTTTGGCCTCGGCCTCGGGGCCGCCCTGGATCGCGGCGTCGACGACGCAGTGGCTGATGTGATCCTCGAGTAGCCCCATCGCGACCGCCTGCAGTGCTTTGGTCATCGCCGAGACCTGGGTGAGGATGTCGATGCAGTACTTCTCCTCCTCGACCATGCGCTGCAGGCCGCGGGACTGGCCCTCGATGCGGCGCAGGCGTTTGAGGTAGTCGTCCTTGGCCGTGATGTAGCCGTGCCCGGCATGGTCGTGGCCGGCATCGCCGGGACCGGTGCTGCTTTGTCCGGCACCGTCCTGGCCGGTCGGGTCGGTCTGATTCTCGGTCACCGGCATTCCTCGCTCCTATGCATCGAAGCTTTACATCACTCCAGTGCGCCGCACATCTCCGCCTAATACCCCCCTAGGGTACACTCCCCGATCCCGCTTGTCAGACCGGTGACGGGACGGCCTTGCGCCGGTATTGCGCCAGGGCGATCCCGGCCACGACGCCCACTCCGCCGACCATCTGCAGCGGTGTCACGGCCTCGCCCAGCAGCAGCCACGACAGCACCACCGCGAACAGCACCTCGCTCAGCAATACCAGCGACATCAGCGTCGACCCGATCCGCGCCGCGCCGGCCACTCCGCACAGATAGGCGATGACCGTGCTGATCCCGATCAGCAGCGCCAGCGGAACGGCCACCGGGACCCGATGCCCGGCCAGCGTGGTCGGATGATCGCCGAAGGCGACGGGTAGCAGCCGGACCGCGGCGAGCAGCCATACGGTCGCCGCGGCCACGGTCAGGCCCGCGCCCAGCAGCACGACCGGGCGCAGCGGGTGTCCACCCACTCCGCCGCTCGACCGTCCGCTGTGTTCACCCACCCCGCAGGCTCCGCAAGCTCCGCCGCCCGACCGTCCCCTTTGCGCGGACAGCAGCAGGAATACGGCGTTGCCGAGCATCGACGCGGCGGCCCAGGCCAGTCCGGCCACACTCAGCCGACCGGCATGGACGACGTCGATCACCAGTGCCGCGCCCACCAGCGCGAGCGCCGCACCCGCGATCGTCGCTGTGCCCGGTCGCTGCCCGTGCATCAGCCAGTTCCAGCCCATGACCGGTATCGGCGCCAGGAACTGAACCATCAGGCTCACCCCGACCGGCACGTACTGCACCGAGAAGAAGAATGTCGCCTGCACCAGTGCGATGCCGATCGCGCCGTACGCGCCCACCGTGCGTAGCTGCCCGAGACTGCCGAGCAACCCACGCCGATCCACGATCACCGCGATCAGGACCATCACCAGCGCCGCCCCCGTCAACCGCAGCGCCACCGTCGCTCCCGGCGACCACCCCGCCCCCATCACGGACTTTGCGAACGCCCCCGAACTCCCGAACGTCAACCCGCTCAGCACCGTCAACCACACCCCGGCGCGCATACCACTCACCCCGCGACGCTATCCCGACCCCCGACAACTCCCGAAACACCGTCGGGACCGTCACCCCCTTGGTGGCCGGGCCGACTGAACAACCTTTATCAGCACTGATCAGTCTCTGTGGGGTCTTGCGGCGGGTGCTCAGCGCCGATAAGGGTTGCTCAGACGCCACTTCGATGGCGACACCCCCTGTGCGGATGGGGGGGTGTCGTGCGGGAGGATCTGGGGATGAGTTTATTGGCCCGGCCCGCGCTGGCCATTATCGGTGGTAGTGGTTTTTACGATTTCTTCGGCGATGATGCGGTGACGCTCGAGATCGACACGCCCTATGGGGCGCCCAGCGCGCCGATCACCGTCGGGGAGGTCGAGGGGCGGCAGGTGGCCTTCCTGCCGCGGCACGGGCGCAAGCACGAGTACTCCCCGCATACCGTGCCGTACCAGGCCAATATGTGGGCGCTGCGGTCGATCGGCGTGCGGCGGATCTTCGCGCCCTGCGCGGTGGGCAGCCTGCGCGCGGACTGGGGGCCGGGCACCGTCGCGGTGCCGGATCAGCTGGTCGATCGCACCTCGGGCCGCCCGCAGACCTACTTCGACAACGGTGGCATCCACGTCTCGTTCGCCGATCCGTACTGTGACGAACTGCGCGCGGCCGCAACGCGATCCGCCGTCGACGAGTTGCCGATGAAGGCGGCCGGGACGATGGTCGTGGTACAGGGCCCCCGATTCTCCACGCGCGCCGAGAGTCGCTGGTTCGCCGCCCAGGGCTGGGAGCTGGTCAATATGACCGGTTTCCCCGAGGCCGTCCTCGCCCGCGAGCTCGAGATGTGCTATGCGGCAATTGCTTTGGTGACCGATCTGGATGCCGGGCTGGAGTCTGGTGCGGGCGTCAGCGCCGCGGCCGTATTCGCCGCCTTCGAGCAGAACCTGGTTCCTTTCAAAAGGCTTGTCCGCCGCGCGGTTTCGGCGGTCGAGGGCACCGGCACCTGCGACCACTGCCGAGTACATACGGGGGTATCGCTGCCGTTCGAACTCCCCTGAGTTTGCCGGGCGACCGGCACCGCAACGGCACTCGTCATCCCAGGCGCTCCCTCGTCATCCCGGCACGCTTTTGGTCGGGATCCAGCAGTGCCGATGCATCGGGATTCCGGCCGAAAGCATGACCGACTGACGGGAGTTCCGCCGCGGTATTACCCAGTCCGAAGTTCGAAGCGCACCAGGGCAAATCGAGGTGGTTGCCCATCGGGTGGACCATAGGGCAGCGGCGTGACCTCGGCGTCGACCACCAGCCAGTCGCGATCGGTCGCGGCCAGGCGCAGGCCGGGCAGCGCATGGACCGGCTTTCCGGCCAGAATGTCGGTGCGGGCGGCCAGAATTCGGTCCAGGTCGTCCGGATGCGGCAGTGTCCGTTCGTCGGTGTCGCCGGACCAGCGCAGTCCGGGGATCGGACCGCTGATCCAGCGCAGCACCCGGACCTTCTCGGTATCCACGACCGCCAGATGCAGCCCCGGACTCGCCCCGACCAGCGTGTCCACCGTCGCGGCCTCGAACGACTTGCCCTGCGGCGGAACACTGTCGGTGATATCGATGAGCAGCCCGCGCCAGAGTCGGGGATCGCCTTCGGTATTGCGGGCCGCGGTCAGCAGTGTGCGCAGTCCGCCGTTGCTGCGCACGGTCATCTCGCCGAGCCAGCGCGATCCGGGCTCGCCCTGCGCTATCGTCGCGACCCAGTCCAGTGCGCCATCGAAGCGCTCCACGAATTCGAAGGTCTCCGCGCCCGTCCAGGTCGATCGACCGCGGTCGAAATCGGGCCCGAGCATCTCGGAGGCCACCTCGAGGCGGCGGTTGTCACTGTTGAATCGGTACGGGGCCACCGCCGCGGGGGTGGCCGGGCTGTGTCGATGGGGCCCGGCCGCGGGCCCTGCGTGGTGACGCTCCGCTGCCGCCTCCGGGCCTGACGCGGCCGGGCTGTGTCGATGGGGCCCGGCCGCGGGCCCTGCGTGGTGACGCTCCGCTGCCGCCTCCGGGCCTGACGCGGCCGGGCTGTGCCGATGGAGCCCGGCCGGGCCCGTGCCCACCCGGAGATGCACGGCATGAACGTAATCACCCGGCCCGACAACGGGAATCGCGTGCGCCGACTGCTGCGACCAGGCGTGCCGGGACTTGGGCAGCATCCGCTCGATCGGCTTCCCGGTGGCGCGCGCGGCCGCGACGACGGGCATCACCTGCCCGGGTACCGTGCGCGCCAACGACTTCCAGTGTCGCGGTGAGGTGCCCACGGCCAGCACCGACCAGCACTCGGGCGCGCCCAGCGTCTCGATGACCAGCCAATCCCCGAGAGCCACGTATCCGACCTCCCGGGATTCGTCCGATTACCCTGTGGCAGTTGCCCCAGCCAGCGAATATGGTGCACCATTGCGTCCTCGGCAATCAGCTAAGGGTCGGCTGTGTTCCTAGGGTGCTTCGCCGCCGCGGCTAGTCTCGTGTGCATGAATGCTGCTCCGCTGCGGCTCGAGGTGATCGTCGCCAGTGTGCGGCCGGGACGGTTTGCGCCCACCGTGGCCGACTGGTTTGTGCGCACTGCGCGCTCGGATCCGCGATTCGATGTCGGCGTCATCGACCTCCTGCACACCCCGCTGCCCACGGACCTGTCCGATACGCCCGAGGCCGAGGCATACCGGGAACGCCTCGCCGCCGCAGACGCCTTCGTCGCGGTCACCTCCGAGTACAACCACGGGTACCCGGCCGCCCTGAAGACCGCGCTGGATATCGCCAAGCGCGAATGGCGCGCCAAGCCGATCGGATTCGTCGGCTACGGCGGCCTGTCGGGCGGCCTGCGCGCTATCGAACAGCTCCGCCAGGTCGTCGCCGAGATCCACATGGTCTCGATCCGCGAATCGGTCAGCTTCCACCAGACCAAACGCGCATTCGGTGTCGATGGCGAGACCACGGACGGTGCCGCGATCGATGCGGCCGAGCGACTGCTGCGGCAGCTCGACTGGTGGGCACGTCACCTACGCGAGGCCCGCGCCGCGGATCCCTATCCGGGCTGAGCCCACACCGGCGCGGGCGCGGACGGACCGGCCTGATCGCAGCCACCTACGGCGTCGAGCCCGGTATTGCGATCGAGGCACCGTGCCACATATCCCGGCATGGGTTCGGCCGGGATCCACGAAAGCATCCGGCGCGGCCAGATTCCGGCCGTCGGCCGCTGTCCGGATTACGAAGGGGCGGTGCGGTGTTACCGCCGCGCGACCGGTCGCCGCGGCGGGGTTTGGGGCCCGCGCGGCGGCGGCTGCTGCCCACGCGGCGGCGGTGCCTGCTGCGGTTGGCGGGGCGCGCCGATGTAGGTGGTCTCGCGGGGGATGGAGACCAGCGTGAGATCGACCTGAGTGGTGCCGGTGCGCAGGATGACGTGGTTGCCGATCGCGCTGGGCTGATGCACCTGCAGATCGGGTTTGGTGGCCGGCCAGCCCATCGGATCACCGGTCACGTAGATGGTGGTGACACCGGCGTGCGGCGCGGGCGCGAGCACCCCGTCCACGACGGCGGCGGTGAACGCCGAGTCGCTCTGGTGGGTCTCCACCGCGATGGTGAGCCGATCCGGATTGCCGATGGTGGTGACGAGTTGCTGCCACGCCTGCGGGCGGTCCGTGCGGATCAGGATCCGCTCGCCGACCGCCAGCGCCCGGAACACCAGCTGCTGCGCCAGATATAGCTCACCGGCCACGTACACCGTCGAAATGCCCTGGCCGACAAGGCGGATCGCGACGCCGTTGCCCTCGGAATCGGATCCGATCAGCTGACCGCACCCCGAGGACGGCAGATGCAGCGCCCCGATCACGTCGACCGGGAATTCGCTCAGCGGCACGGTGTCCTCGACATTCGGAATGCCGATCGGGAAGTGCGCGAGCAGGCTCTGGCGATGCCGGCCGCTCATCGACACCATGCCCTTGCGCCGGATCTTCTCCGGCAGCTCGCGGGCGCTCAGGCGCCAGGCCGCACCGATATTGACCGACTCGGCGGAGCTGCCGGGCCGCAGCCGCACCGACACCGTGGTGCCGCGCGAGGGCGCCACCCAGAGCTGGGCGAGCAGGTCCGAGCCCAGGCGCTTGGGATCGACCGCGGCGCCGATGTTGACCCCGTTGCCGAGTTCGGCGTACCGCCAGCGGTGCGCCAGGGTGCGCGGATCGACCCCGGCGCTGATCTGCAGCACGGCCTTGCGGATCTCCGGCGCGGTCAGCACGCGCGAGGAGCAGTCGGCGTCCTCGAGCGTGCGCACGATGCGCTGGGTGGCGACGGTGACAGCGCGGCAGGCGCCCTCGGTGCCTCCGCCGCGCCGATTCGCGGCCCCCGGACAGGCCAGCGCGTCGAAGCTGATGGCGAGCCACACCGTGCGATGCGCGGTCGCGGGCAGCGGGCCGAGCAGCGATTCGTAGATCGGACCGGCGGGCGTGCCCGAGCGGCTGCGGTGGCCGTGGCTGATGATGTCGATACCGGACAGTAGAATGTCGTGCTGGCTCAGGCACTGTGCCAACTCGGGCAGCGGCAGCAGGTGCGAGGCGTGCACGGTGCTGCGGTCGATGCGGGTCAGCCCGCCGCGCGGGGGCAGCACCTCGACGACCGCGACCACCCGGCTGCCCTCCCAGAACAGGCCGAGCGAACGCCCGTCGGGGCCGCGGAAGTCGACGGTGTCGCCGATCTCGTAGTCGCGGTTGGTCAGGTACCGCCAGATCGTCGCGATCCACGACGCGACGGTGCGTTTGTGAAACGGGATCAGCAGTAGCAGGCCCGCCACCACGGCCGCGCCGAGCGCGTACAACCCCGGCTGCCGCACGACCAGCACGATCAGCCCGACAATTAGCCCGAGCAGCTGTGCCGCAAGCAGATTCGGCAGCGTGATCCGCCCGAAGAGCGGACGCCTGTACGCCCCGCTGGATTCGGCCATCGTGGTCCCCCAAGTACCCGGTATCGGCCAGTTCGGTGGCCGAGATGAACTGAAGTCCCCGTGAACTGTACTGTGTTCTCCGAACGCGAGCACTGTTCGGGGGAGGAATCATGCCTTCAAGACCCACAACACGGTGGCAGGTCAGCGGTTACCGCTTTCTTGTCCGTCGTATGGAGCACGCCCTGGTGCGCAGGGATGTGCGAATGTTGCACGACCCCATGAAGTCCCAGTCGCGCGCCTACGCGGCAGGCCTCGTCCTTGCCGTCGTCGGGCTGGCGGGCTGCGCGGTCCTGGCACTGCTCAAGCCCACAGGCTCGATCGGCACCAGCGCGATCCTCATGGGCAAGGATTCCGGCCAGATCTACGCGGTGATCGACGGCACCGTGCATCCGGCGCTGAACCTGGCCTCCGCACGCCTGGCGGTCGGTAAGCCGGACGCGCCCGCGAGCCTCAAGGAGTCGCAGCTGTCCCAGAAGCCGATGGGTGCGCTGATCGGCATCCCGGGGGCGCCCTCGCTGCTGAGTTTCGACGCCAGCGGTAAGGGTCGTGCATGGACGGTCTGCGACGAGCTGAAGAACGACGGCAGCAACACGCTGACCAGCACCGCCATCGCGGGCGATCTGTCGTTGGGCGATAAGGCCTCCGTGGTGCCGAAGGGCAGTGGGCTGCTGGTGCAGGGCCGGGACGCGACGTTCCTGATCTTCGACAACAAGCGCGCCCGGGTCGATATAACCGAGCGGCCGGTCACCGACGCGCTGCACATCACCGGAGAGACGCCGCGCCCGATCACCGAGGGCGTGCTGAACTCGATTCCGGAAGTGCTGCCGATCATGTCGCCGAAAATCGTCGATCCGGGCGGGCTGTCGCTGCTGGCCAACCATCGCAACGGCGATGTGGTGCAGCTCACCACCGACAACACGTACTACGTGGTGCTGAACGACGGCATTCAGCAGATTTCGCCGCTGACGGCCGACATCATCCGCAACTCGAACCCGACCGCCGGCAGTGGCCCGCTGACCCCGTACGACCACGCGCACACCAACATCGTCACCGATCTGCAGGTGCAGGACTATCCCGACACCGCGCCGACCATCGTCGAGTCGAAGGATCAGCCGGTCGACTGCCTGTCCTGGAAGCCGCTCGCCTCCGCGGACGCCTCCGACGGCAGTAAGCACGCCGCGCTGTCCCTGATCACCGGCCACGTACTGCCGATCCCGGACGGCGCCAAGCCGGTCCGCCTCGCGCAGGCCGACGCCCCCGGCAGCGATAAGGTCGACCAGTTCTACACCACCCCGGGCACGGGAATCCTGGTGCAGACCACCGGAATTGAGCCGGACAGCCAGCGCAAGGACAGCCAGTTCTACATCTCCGACACCGGCGTCCGCTACGGCGTCAAGGACGCCGATGCCGCCAAGGCCCTGGGCATGGACGCCTCGAAGGCGAAGTCCGAACCCGCGCCGTGGCCGATCGTCGGCCTGCTGGCCGCCGGTCCGACCCTGTCCCGACCCGACGCCATGGTCGCCCATGACGGTGTCGCGCCGGACTCGAATCCGGCCAAGACACTGGTGAAGTCGACCGCGGACAACGCGGCCTCGTCCAACTGAGCGGGCGAACGAACCACGAGGCCTGTGGTCGTAATCCACGGCAAGAAACGAGCGCACGACCCGAGGGTCGTGCGCTCGTTGGTTTGTGCGGGTGCGGCCCGATCAGGTGGCGGGTTGTGTCGGGGTGATCGGATCGGGGGCGGCCCCGAAGCGAACCCCCTTGGCCTCCTTGCCTATCGAGGTCAGGATTATGACCGCGATGAACACCGGGATGATGGTCACCGCCAGCGCGAACGGATACCCGTGGCGTTCGGCCAGGCGCTCCTGGATCGGAAGGTTCAGCGCGGCCAGCAGGTTGCCGAGCTGATAGGTGACGCCCGGATAGAAGCCGCGAATCGCATCGGGCGACAGCTCGGTCAGATGCGCGGGGATGACGCCCCAGGCGCCCTGCACCATCAGCTGCATCAGGAACGAGCCCAGGCACAGCATGGCTGCGGTCTTCGAGTAGGCGAACAGCGGCACGATCGGCAGCCCGATCACCGAACAGAAAATTATGGTGTAGCGGCGGCCGAACCGCTCGGACAGCGACCCGAAGATGATGCCGCCGATGATGGCGCCGATGTTGTAGATCACCGCGATCCATTTGGCGGCCACCGAGCTCAGTGCCGCACCGTGATGCACATGGGCTGCCAGGAATGTCGGGTACACGTCCTGGGTGCCGTGGCTCATCCAGTTGAACGCCGTCATCAGCAGCACGAGGTAGACGAACCGGCGAATGATCGCGGGATTGCTGATGATGTCGCGAATCCTGGTCTGGGTCACGCGCATGCGTTGCTGGGTCTGCTCCCATACCTCCGATTCCTTGGTGCGCGTGCGGAGGATCAGGATGATCAGCGCCGGAATAATGGACAGCGCGAACATCCACCGCCAGGACAGTCCCAGCCAGTTCATGACCAGCAGCGAGGCAAGCGAGGCGAGCAGGTAGCCGAACGAGTAGCCCTCCTGCAGCAGTCCGGAGAAGAAGCCGCGCCGCTCCACCGGGATCTTTTCCAGCGCCAGCGCGGCGCCCAGGCCCCATTCGCCGCCCATGCCGATGCCGTACAGCATGCGCAGCACGATCAGCACGGTGAAGTTGGGCGCAAACGCGCACAGGAAGCCGATGACCGAGTACATCGCGACGTTGACCATCAGGGGGATGCGCCGGCCGATCCGGTCGGCCCACATGCCGAAGATCAGCGCCCCGACCGGGCGCATGATCAGCGTCGCGGTGGTGAGGAAGGCGACCTCGGCGGCCTTCATGTGGAAGGTGGTGGCGATGTTGCCGTAGACGAACACCACCAGGAAGTAGTCGAAGGCGTCCATCGTCCACCCGAGCTGGGCGGCGAAGAACGAGTTTCTTTGGTCGGCGGTGAGCTTTTGCCTGGGTGCCTTGGGTGCGGCGGTTGCCATGTGCGTCCCTGCCCTCTTCTCAGGAGTACGACGGGCCATTCCGCTCGGCCACGCCGTAGCGCAAAGTACCAAAAATGATCGCCGGACCAGCGACGAATCTCACAGCGGCGCGGCGTCTACTTGTTCATGGAGACAAGGAACCTTGCCGATCTGTACAAACTCGACGAGCTGAGCTGGCCGGGCATCACCGCCCGCCTCGACGCGGGCCTCACGCTGGTACCCGGCTCCGGCGGCCCCGACCGGCACAGTTGCTGGCTGACCACGATCAACCCGGACGGCGGCCCGCACGTGAACGGCCTGGGCGCGCTGTGGGTCGACGGCGCGTTCTGGTTCGAGACCGGTGAGCGAACCCGCAAGGGCCGCAACCTCGCCCGCGACCCCCGCTGCGCCCTGAGCCTGGCCACCCACGACTTCGACCTGACCGTCGCGGGGACCGCCGAGCTGATCACCGATCCGGCCGTCGTCGCCGAGATGGCGCAGCGCTGGGCGCAGGATTGGCCGTGCCGGGTCGATGACTCGGGTGTGGCCCTGACCGCCGAATTCAGCGCCCCCTCGGCGGGCTCGCCGCCCTGGCGCATCTACCGCATCAGGACTACCGCCGCGACCGCCGTCGGCTGCGTGGAACCGGGCGGCGCAACCCGCTGGACGTTCTAGCCCCGGTCGCTAATCGCGCATCCCGAGGCGCCGGCGGATCGGGAACGAGGCGAGATAGCCCAGGATCAGTAGGACCACGATGACGGCGGAGCCGATCAACGCCACGTTGCGGGCGGTGTTGTCCGGGGCCGGTGGTGTTGCCGGGATGGGCAGCTGCCAGCTCTTGGCGGCGAAGGGCTGCTTGGGCGGCAGCCTGTTCGGCACCTGGTCGGTCAAGGCGGCGACCGGGTCGATGCTGCCGTAACCGATGTAGGGGTTCCAGCCCTCGGCGGGGGCGTGTGCGGTGGCCTCGATCCGCTTGATCACATCCAGGGCGCCGAGCTGTGGGTACCGGGCGCGGATCAGGGCGGCCAGGCCCGCCACGTACGGGCTGGCGAAACTCGTTCCCGCGATCGGGATCTGCTGGCCGCCCTTCTTGACGAAGCCGACCGCGGTGCCCTTGCTGCCGGGTTCGTTGTAGTTGACATCGAGCGAGGTGATGTCCTCGCCCGGCGCCGCGACGCCGACCCAGGGCCCGGGCACGGTGAACTTCGAGGGGGCGCCGGTGGTCGGGTCGATCGAGCCGACGGAGAGCACGTAGTGGTCGTACCACGCCGGGGTGACGTCCATGTTGACCTTGGTCCACGGGTCCGCGGTGGGATCGGTCGGATCCAGCACCGGGTTGGTGCCCTTGCACACGTCGTTATTGCCGGCGGCGGCCACGATGACCACATCCTTCTGGATCGCCGCGTACTGCACCGCCGCACCGACATCGCCGTCGGTCAGCGTCGGCCTGCAGGAGACCTCGGAGAGGTTGATGACCCGCGCGCCCATATTGGCCGCATGCACGATGGCATCCGCCATCGTGGTCGTGGAGCCGTACCCCTGGGGCATGGCGGTCGGACTGTTCTCCATCGTCGTGCCCTTTGGCTGGAAGTACTCGCTGAGCTGGCGGATGGACACAATCCGCGCGTCCGGCGCCACTCCGGCGAAGCCCTGCCCGGGTACCTGGCTGGCGGCGATGATGCCCGCGACCGCGGTGCCGTGGCCGTCGCAGTCCTGGGTGCCGTCGCTACTGCTGACATAGTCGCCGCCACTCATCAGGCCGGGCAGCCGCGGATGATGGGCCACGCCGGTATCGATGACCGCGACCAAAACCCCGGCCCCCGTGGAGAAGTGCCAGGCCTGATCGAGCCCGAGGACGCGCTGGGCGACCGGGATAGCGGGACCGTCGCCGCCGGGGGTGGTGCTGACGCAGGGCGTATTCGCCGGCTGCTCGGTCTGGTCCAGCGGGTGCGGGGTGCCGTCCGAGGGCAGCAGGCCCGGATTGATCGCCGGTGGATGATCGGCGAATGCCGTTCCCGCACCGACAGATACGCTCAACCCCAGCACCGCGGTCACGGCGATCACGCGAACAGCTTTGTGCCCGAACATTTTCGGATTCATGTGCGCGGCCCTACAGCGACAGTGATCGCATGATCGAGTACAGGTTCGCCACCCAGAATGCCAGCGGCAGGACCGCGGCGACGAAACCGTATTCGAGCAGCTCCACCGCGCGGCGCATGGGCGGGGTGGCGGTCTGGTTGGGGATGAACAGGCCGCAGATCAGGGCGCCGAGCAGCACCACCATCGCCGCGCCGAAGACCGCCAGCGGCTGGGTCTGGGCGAGGGCCGCCCCGAGCATCACCGCGAGCAGGATGGCCGCGCCGCCGGCGATGAGCACCACCGCCAGTTCGGCATTGGTGTAGGTGCGGCTGCGGAACAGCAGCACGATCGCGGCCACCAGGGCCAGCGCGATGCCGGCCCAGAACGGGCTGTGTGAGCCGGGATTGCATCCGGCCAGTGCGCCGACCACCGTCACCAGCGTGGTCGCGGCGACCATGCCGTTGAGGTACATCCGGGCGTTGTCGGACTTCCCGCGCAGCACGTTCATGGTGGGCAGCGCGCGATGGTCGTCGGGATCGTCCTCGGTCGGGTCGATCGGTGTGCCGGGGGAGGGCACCGGCGGCAGCGGCAGCTTGGCCAGCAGCATCGAGATCCGCGGCGCCAGCGACAGGGCGCCCAGCCCGAGCACCGCCGCGCCGGCCCCGATGGCATGGGTCGGCTGGTGGGCCAGCAGGCCGACCAGCGTCGCGGCGATCGCGAACAGCGAGACCGTGGTCGCGCCGATGTACACCGCCAGCCCGACGCCGCTGACCCGCCAGGCCAGCACGGCGGTCGCGCCGAACAGCACCGAGCCCAGTAGCAGATTCGCCCAGCCGTAGTGGTGGTGCTGCAGCGGTACCAGCAGCATGCCCGCGGCGAAGGCGGTGGGCAGCGCGCAGCCGCCGATCACCAGCGCCGTCATGGTGTCGCCGTACATGCGGCTGAGCACGGTGCCGGCCACCACCAGCAGAATCGTCATGAAGGCCGCGACCGCGCCGGTGATCCAGCCGGGCATCGCCTCGGGCGCGGTCAGCAGGCCCGTGCAGCCCGCGAACATGGTCAGTACCGCGATGACCGAGGCGGACAGCCGGGCCAGCCGCGGGGACCAGGTGTGGAAGTTGTCGCCGTCGGAGATCGCGACGTTGTACATGATGTCGTCGAACAGCGGCGTCGGCGCGACGTGGTCGGCGCTCTCGAGCATCAGCAGCTCGCCGTCGCGCACGCCCTGCTCGCCGAGGCTCAGGGAATTCGAGAACGGCGGCTGGCCGATGCGCGCCAGCACCCATTCGGCGGGCTGGAACTGCTCACCGCCGGTGTCGAAGTCGTTGTGCCGGCTGTGCTGGGCCACCATGTCGACGACGCTGGGGATGACCAGGGCGACCGGTACATCGACCGGAATCGCCATATCGACCTGGGTGTGTTTGGCCAGGATTGTGACCCGGGCCAAATCTGGTGCGCGGACGATACCGCGACTTGAATCTTCTTCGATGTGGCTCATACGCGCGTGCGTCACGCTGCCCCCAACTCCGTCTCTACCTGGTATTTCTGCAAGCGCGCGAGTTGCGGTCGTGCGCTGGACCCGTGCAGAATGCTGGTCGAACTGTACGACATGTCGGCGCTGACCTCTACACTGAGGCCGCACCAAGCCGCCGAGGGGGGAGCTTCAGTCGATGAGCACAGTCAGATTCCAGCGCCGTCAGCGCCGTGAGGTACCGCGCACACCCGGTGGCGAGGTGACCCTGCAGCCGCCCCCGGAGATTCCCCGCGCCGTCCCCGGCGGCCTGATGGGCAAGCTCATGCCCGTCGTGATGGGCGTCGGCATGGTCGGAATGATGGCGGTCATGTTCACCAAAGGTGGTGGCATCGGCTCGAACCCGACGCAATTGATGTTCCCGATGATGATGGTCTTCTCGATGGTCGGCATGTTCGCCAACGGCGGCGGCAAGGGCCAGAAGGCGGCCGAGGCCAACGAGGACCGCAAGGATTACCTGCGCTACCTCGACCAGGTCCGCAAGGACGTCGACGAGACCGCCAAGCAGCAGCGCTCCGCGGTCGAGTGGAGCCACCCCGAGCCCGGCCTGGTCTGGATGCTCGCCGGCACCAGCCGCATGTGGGAGCGCCGCCCCGGCGACAAGGACTTCTGCCACGCCCGCATCGGGCTGGGCGGTCAGCGCTTGGCGACACGGCTGGTGTCCCCCGAGACCGGCCCGGTCGAGGAGCTCGAGCCGATCGCCGCGGTCTCGCTGCGCCGGTTCGTGCGCACCCACTCCACGGTTCCGGATCTGGCCACCGCCATCGCGGTGAAGGGTTTCGCCGCCATCCAGCTCAACGGCGACCGTGCCCAGGCCCGCGATATGACCCGCGCAATGCTGTTGCAGCTGTGCATGTTCCAGGCACCGGATCAGGTACTGGTCGCGGTGGTCTGCGGCGCGGACACCATGTCCGAATGGGAGTGGACCAAGTGGCTCCCGCACACCCAGCATCCCGAATCGCAGGACGGCGTCGGCGCCGAGCGCATGGTGTACGGCTCGGTCCGGGAGATGGCCGCGGGCCTGAATCCGCTGCTCCACAGCCGGGTTCGCTACTCCCGTAATCAGCCGGCCAACCAGAATCTGACCCATATCGTCGTGGTGGTCGACGGCGGCCTGCTCGAGGCCGAGGAGGATACGTTGCGCGAGTCCGGGTTCGAGGGCGTCACCGTCCTGGACCTGTGCAATTACGCTCCGCGCCTGTCGGTTTCGCGCGGCATCCAGATGGTGGTGGAGAACGGCGAGTGCACCGGCCGCGGCGCCACGGGCAACATGGAGCGCTTCGCGATCATCGACCGGATCAGCGCCGGCCAGGCCGAGCAGGTCGCGCGGCGCCTGGCGCCGTTCCGGGTGGTCGTGCAGAACGGCGCGGATGCGTCCTCGGAGAGCCACGAGGCGATCACCTCGTGGGCGCAGATGCTGAACCTCGGCGATATCGGCACGTTCAGCCCGGAGACCCAGTGGAAGCCCCGCTACGGCCGCGACCGGCTGCGGGTGCCCTTCGGCCTCGGCGCCGACGGGCTGCCGGTCTACCTGGACATCAAGGAGGCCGCCGAGTTCGGCACCGGTCCGCACGGGCTGTGCATCGGCGCCACCGGTTCGGGTAAGTCGGAGTTCCTGCGCACCCTGGTGCTGTCGATGCTGGCGATGCATTCGCCCGATCAGCTCAACCTCGTGCTCGTCGACTTCAAGGGTGGTGCGACATTCCTTGGCCTGGACGACGTTCCGCACGTCGCGGCCGTCATCACCAACCTGGAGGAGGAGGCCGACCTGGTCGGCCGTATGCACGACGCCCTCGCCGGCGAGATGAACCGCCGCCAGGAGGTGCTGCGCTCGGCGGGTAACTTCGCCAACGTCAGCCAGTACGAGGAGGCCCGCGCCGCCGGAGCCGATCTGGATCCGCTGCCCGCGCTGTTCGTGGTGCTCGACGAGTTCTCCGAACTGCTGCAGCAGCATCCGGACTTCGCGGAGCTGTTCGTGATGATCGGCCGCCTGGGCCGCTCGCTGCAGGTGCATCTGCTGCTTGCCTCGCAGCGCCTGGAGGAGGGCAAGCTCAAGGGCCTCGAGTCCCACCTGTCCTACCGGATCGGGCTGAAGACCTTCTCTGCCAACGAGTCCCGGCAGGTGCTGGGTGTTCCCGACGCCTTCAACCTGCCGTCGAGCCCGGGTGGCGGCTACCTCAAGACCAACGACGGTGAGATCCGCCGGTTCCAGGCGTCCTACGTCTCCGGCGATTACGTCGGCGGCGGCTCGCAGCGCGAGGTGACGCAGGCCGGGATCGTCGGCGGCGAGATCGATATTCACGCCCGCTCCTTCAACGCCGGTCACGTGGACTTCCGCCCCGGCGACCGGGTGCAGGTGGAGTCCGGGCCGACCGGGCCGAAGGAGACGGTCCAGGACGAGAACGGGGAGAAGATCTCCAACCTGGGCATGCTGGTCGGCCGGATCCAGGGCCACGGCCGTCACGCCCACGAGATCTGGCTGCCGCCGCTGGACGAGCCGACGACGATGGATCAGCTGCTGCCGCGCTCGCTGCTGACCGGGGACGTCAATCCGATGGCCACGCTGGTCGCTCCGATGGGCATCGTCGACCGGCCCTACGATCAGCGCCGCGATTCGTTCGTCGTGGATATGTCCGGTGCACGCGGCAACGTCGCGATCGTCGGCGGTCCGCAGTCCGGCAAGTCGACCGCGCTGCGCTCGCTGATCATGGGGCTGTCGCTGACTCATACCGCCGAGCAGGTGCAGTTCTACTGCCTGGACTTCGGCGGCGGCACGCTGGTCGGTCTGCAGGGCCTGCCGCATGTCGGTTCGGTCTCGGGTCGTCTCGACGAGGACCAGGTGCGTCGCACCCTGTCCGAGATGCAGGGCATCGTCCGGTCTCGCGAAATGCGGTTCCGGTCACTGGGCATCGAGTCCATGCAGGAGTTCCGTCGCCTGCGCGCCAGCGATCCGTCCAGCAGCCCGGCCGCCACCGGTGCGCACGAGGATCCGTTCGGCGACGTCTTCCTGGTCATCGACGGTTTCGGCACCATCCGCCAGGATTTCGACTCGCTCGAGCAATACATCATCAACCTTGCGGTGCAGGGTCTTTCGTATGGCGTGCACATCGTCATCGCGCTGTCCCGATGGGCCGAGGCTCGGCCCGCCCTCAAGGACCAGATCGGTACCCGCATCGAGCTGCGCCTGGGCGATCCGATGGACTCGGATCTGGGTCGCAAGTTCGCCTCGCTGGTCCCGATGGGCCGTCCCGGCCGCGGCATGACCCCCGAGACCCTGCACATGCTGACCGCGCTGCCGCGCGTCGACGGCGATTCCAACCCGGAGACGCTCAGTGCCGGCGTCGCCGGGGCGGTGGCGGCGCTGCAGAAGATGACGCCGGGCCGCCCGGCCCCCCAGGTGCGCATGCTGCCCGAGCGGCTCGAGCGGCCGGATCTGCTGCAGATGGTCGGGAACTGGCAAGGGGAGCCCGGGCAGAAATGCCTGCGGTTCCCGATCGGAATCAACGAATCCGAGCTGGCGCCGGTGTATCTGGACTTCAATGTCACCCCGCACTTCGTCATCGTCGGTGACGAATCGGGTAAGTCCACGCTATTGCGGTCGATCGTTGAGGGCATTATCGGCTCCAACACCCCGGATCAGGCCCGCATCATCATGGGCGACTATCGCCGCAGCATGCTGGGGCTCATCCCGCCGCAGTATCTGGCCGGATACGGTTCCACCGCACCGCAATTCACGAACAATATGGCCGACCTGGCGGGCTACGTGGACAAGCGCACGCCCGACGCGGACGTGACGCCACAGCAGCTGCGCGACCGTTCCTGGTGGTCCGGGCCCGAGCTGTTCGTGCTCGTCGACGACTACGACCTGGTCGCCACCTCTCAGGGCAACCCGTTGCAGGCCCTGCTCCAAAGCCTGCCGCACGCACGCGATCTCGGTTTCCACGTGATCATCGCGCGGCGCTCCGGCGGCGCGAGCCGCTCCATGTACGAGTCCACGATCGCCAGCATGCGCGATCTCGGCTCGGCAGCGCTGATCATGAACGGCAGCAAGGACGAGGGTGTGCTGTGGGGTAAGGCGCGACCGTCGGCGATGCCCGCCGGACGCGGCATCTACGTCACCCGCGGCGGTGAAGAGCTGATCCAGACCGGATGGATGCCGCTTATCTGATGACGAGTGCACTCATACCCAACGCCTACCGACTGGGTGGCTGGGAGAAGCCGTACGCCCGGGTTCCGATCGGGGAGGGGACCTACTGGCAATGAGCACTGTTGACGTGGTGTTGAGCGATACCCGGCTGTGGGCCCGGAGCGAATCGACACATTGGGATGGTCCGCCCTCGATCGTGCCGGCCAGCGATGGCAGGAGTTTCGTTGTCGGGGAGCAGCTGCGGCCGCAGTATCCGGCGGTGTCGATGGTCCGGCTGGCCGCCGCCGACCGGATCGCCTTCGCCCGCACGCAGCTGCCGCCGATCACCGACGCATGGGCGGTGACGTTCGGCGCGGTGCTCACCAACCTGAGCCTGCCGGCGCCGTGCGAGCAGCTCACGATCGTGGGCCCGTCTGAATGGGGCCGCCGGCGTCGGGCCGCGGTCCAGGCCGCGGCCCAGCGGATGGTGCAGCGGGTGAGCATGGAGCCGCTGGCGCTGCGCGCGGCCTCGCTCGGCGCGAGCACCGCGCAGCAGCAGCGCATCGCGGTGCTGGAGCTGAATCCGTTGTCCACCACCGTCACCCTCGTCGGCCGGTCCGGACAGGAAACCTGGATCGAGGCCTGTGAGCACGAGCCGGTCGTGGGGCTCGCCGATGTCGAGGAGGGGCACGGCCTGCCGGGCGTCGTCGCGGCGATCGCGCGGTTGCTGGCCGGGCGGGCCCCGACCTATCTACTGGCCGTGGGTGTTTCGGACCAGGGGCTACTCGAGGCGCTGTCGGCGACGCTGGCGCAGCAGTGCGGTTTCCCGGTCGACGTGCGCCCGCTCTCGGGCGTCGAGCTGATCCGCGGCGCACATCCGGGTATGTCGATGCCCCCGTCCGCGACCGCCGTGCTGCCGCCGATGGAGTTCGATTCGCTGCACGAGCATGCGATCGCGACCCATCCGCCCGAAACCCGCCGCAACCTCGTCTACCTCGGAATCGCCGCGGTGGTGGTCCTGATCGTGATCGCCGCGGGCGTGGCGATCGCGTTGAGCACCGGTTCGAAACCCAAACCCACCGCCGCGCCCACGGTGACCGCCATTTCGTCCCCGGCCACGGCGACCGCGACCAGCGCGACCCCCCAGCCCCCGCAGTCCTTCGGCCGCTTGCAGATTCAGATTCCTGCCGGCTGGCATATCGCCAAACAGGTCGGCGACCGCGTCGACCTGTCCCCGGACGACGGTGCCCGGCAGCGTATTACGGTCCTGCAGAAGACCCTCACCGCGGGCGCCGGCATCGACGATGTCGCCAACTCCCTGGACGTGCAGATCGCACGCCGACCCGCCGGCCAGGTGAGCGAACTGCGCCGCAACGCCGTCTTCGGCGGCCGTCCGGGCCTGTCCTACGAGGAATTCCCCGGCGACGGCACCACCGTCCGCTGGCAAATCCTCGTCGACTCAGGCCTCGAGGCCAGCATCGGCTGCCAGTACGCCCAGAGCGACTGGCAGGCGCTATCGGGCCCCTGCGAGGAGTTCGTCCAGGACTTGAAGATCACGCAGTAAAGGTGCCCGCTGGGCGGCGCGACCCGTCAGTGTCGTCCCGGTGCGGCTAGTCACGCACTGGATTCCGGCCGAAAGCACGCCGGAATGACGGGGAACCACCTCGCGGAATGACTGTGGGCATCCTGCATTTGCGCTGCAAGGTTGTCGTATGTGAGTTATGTTGCCGGATACCCTTTTTCAGGAGGCTCTCATGGGTAGCTGGCTCCGGACTGTGACCGCCGCGGGGATTCTCGCGCTGACCGTCGGTGCGTGCGGCAGCCCACCTGCCAAGCAGGGTGCCTCCAGCGATACGGGTGCGAAGAACTTCAAGGCGTGCATGGTCTCCGATTCCGGTGGGTTCGACGACAAGTCGTTCAACCAGACCTCCTTCAAGGGCCTCAACGATGCCGTGAGCGCGCTGGGGATCTCGAAGTCGCAGCTCGAGTCCAAGTCCGACAACGACTATCCGGGCAACATCGACACCATGGTCCGCCAGAAGTGCAACATCATCGTGACGGTGGGCTTCAAGCTGGGCGATGCGACATACGCCGCGGCCAAGGCCAATCCGAATATCGACTTCGCGATCGTCGACAACGCCTACACCGACACCGTGAAGAATCCGCCGCTGCCGAATCTGCAGGGGCTGACCTTCAACTCCGCGCAGCCGGCGTTCCTGGCCGGCTACCTGGCCGCGGGGATGTCCAAGACCGGCAAGGTGGGCACGTTCGGCGGAATCAACATCCCGACCGTGGCCATCTTCATGGACGGATTCGCCGAGGGCGTCGCCTATTACGACCAGCAGAAGGGCAAGCAGGTGCAGCTGCTGGGCTGGGACGAGGCCACCCAGCAGGGCGTCATCACCAACGACTTCTCCGATAAGAACGCCGCCAAGACCAAGGCCGACGACCTGATCAGCCAGGGCGCCGACGTGCTGATGCCGGTGGCCGGCCCGGCCGGGCTCGGCGCGCTCGAGGCCGCGAAGTCCTCCGGCGGCAAGGTGACCGGGATCTGGGTCGACACCGACGGCTGCGTGAGTGCGGCGGAGTACTGTCCGATCCTGCTCAGCAGCGTGGCCAAGGCGATGGATGTCGCGGTGGCCAAGACGGTGACCGACGCTTATCACAAGCAGTTCAGCAATACGGCCTATGTGGGGACGCTCACCAACAAGGGTGTGAGCCTGGCCCCGTACCACACCTTCGACGCCACGATCCCGGCCGACCTGAAGTCCGAGATCACCGCGCTGGCGGCGGATATCTCCAGCGGAAAGGTCACGATCAAGTCCAAGGCCCAGCCGGCGAGCTGATCGCATGCGCCTCGAATTACGCGGTCTGACTAAACGATTCGGAACGCTGCTGGCCAACGACCATATCGATCTGGTGGTGGAGCCCGGGCAGATTCATTGCCTGCTCGGCGAGAACGGCGCGGGCAAGAGCACCCTGATGAACATGCTCTACGGGCTGCTGCAGCCGGACGCGGGGCAGATCCTGCTCGACGGCGAACCGTGGGAGTGTCGTTCGCCCCGGGATTCGATCGCCGCGGGAATCGGCATGGTGCACCAGCATTTCATGCTGGTGCCGGTATTCACCGTCGCGGAGAACCTGATGCTGGGCCGCGAGACCAGCCGCTTCGGGCTGCTGGATCGCGCGGCGGCCCGGCGTCGGGTGGGCGAGCTGTCGGAGCGCTTCGGACTGACCGTCCATGCCGATGCGCTGGTGGCGGATCTGTCCGTGGGGGAACAGCAGCGGGTGGAGATCCTCAAGGCCCTGGCGAACGACGTCGAGGTGCTGATCCTGGACGAGCCGACCGCCGTGCTCACGCCCCAGGAGATCGGCGAGTTGATCGAGGTACTGCGCGCGATCGCCGAGGGCGGCACCTCGATCATCTTCATCTCGCACAAGCTCAAGGAGGTCATCCGCATCGCCGATCGCATCACGGTGATCCGTAGGGGTTCGGTGGTCGCCACCGTCGGGCCGTCCACGCCCGAGGCCGAACTCGCGGAGCTGATGGTCGGCCGGTCGGTGGAGTTGGTGGTCGCCAAGTCCGCGGCCCGGTCCAGCGGGCCGAAGCTGGTGGTGGACGGGCTGACCGTCGTCGATGCGGCGGGCACGGTGGTCGTCGACGACGTGTCGTTCGAGGTCGAGGCGGGCGAGATCGTCGGCATCGCGGGTGTCGTCGGCAACGGTCAGTCCGAGATGATCAATGCGCTACTCGGACTGACGGTTCCGGTGCGGGGGACGATCACCGTGGGCGGCAGGGAATTGGCGGGCCGCTCGCCACGCGAGCATCTCGCCGCGGGCATCGGCTATGTGCCCGAGGACCGTTCACATGACGGCTTCATCGGCGCATTCAGCGTCGCGGAGAATCTGATCCTGGATCTGGTCGACCGCCCCGAGTTCTCCCGGCGCGGAGTGCTGTCACCAAATGCCGTGCGGCGCAACGCCGCCCAGCGGATAGAGGAGTTCGATATCCGCGCCCGCTCGGCGTCGGATCCGGTAGCCTCCCTCTCGGGCGGTAACCAGCAGAAGGTGGTGCTGGCCCGCGAACTGTCCCGCCCGCTCGAGGTGCTCATCGCCGGCCAGCCCACCCGCGGCCTGGACGTAGGCTCGATCGAATTCGTACACAATCGCATTGTCCGCGAACGTGATCGGGGCACCGCGGTACTGATCGTCTCCGCTGAATTGGACGAGATCTACGCACTGTCGGACCGGATCATTGTCATGTACGGCGGACACATCGTGGGGGTGGTCGACCCGCACACGCCGCGCGACCAGCTGGGTTTACTAATGGCGGGCGGGTCTTCGAGTTGAGGCGTAGGCGTTCAATGTTTCCCGCTGTCATCCCGACACCTTGCTGGACTGGAGCCACACCTGATGCACTCCAACGGGTGTCGGTAAATTCCGGCCAAGAGCACGCCGGAATGACGGAGCGGCATAGTCGCTTTGAGCTCACAAGTGGTCATCCCGGCACGTTTTTGGCCGGGATCTATCGCGCGTCACGGGATTTCTATCGGGGGCGGCGGGAGCGATGCTGAAGCAGAAGTGGTTGCGGGAGTTGGCTGTCAGCGCGCTGGCGGTGGTGCTGGCTCTTGTGGTGGGCGCAGTGCTGATCATTGTCAGCAGTCCGTCGGTGACCGCCGATCTCGGGTATTTCTTTGCCCGGCCGATGGATACGGTGACCGCCGCGGGTGCGGCGGTGTGGGACACGTACAGGGCGCTGTTCCTGGGCGCCTTCGGCGGGTGGCAGCAGATCGCCGAGACACTGGTCGCGGCGACCCCGTTGATCTGCACGGGGCTCTCGGTGACGCTGGCATTCCGCACCGGGCTGTTCAATATCGGCGCGCAGGGGCAGCTCATCGCCGGTGCCCTGGCCGCGGGCTGGGTGGGGTTCGCGGTGCATATGCCGCCGGTGATCCACGTGGTTGTCGCGATCGCGGCGGGGCTGGCAGGCGGGGCGGTCTGGGGTGCGCTGGCAGGAATTCTGAAGGCCCGCACCGGCGCACATGAGGTCATCTCCACGATCATGGGCAATTACGTTGCGCTGTATGCGCTCACGTGGCTGCTGACGACCAAGCCGCTGCAGCGTCCGGGCCGCAACGAGCCGATCAGCCCGGTGGTCGACCCGAGTGCCCAGCTGCCACGATTCGGCGGCACCCGGCTGCATCTCGGCCTGCTGGTAGCGATTCTCGCGGCAATCCTGGTGTGGTGGTTACTGTCCCGGTCAACGCTGGGATTTCGGCTGCGCGCCGTCGGCACCAATCCGGACGCGGCCCGCACGGCCGGCATCGGCGTCGGCCGGGCCTACGTGCTGGCGATGCTGCTCGCGGGCGCCCTGGCCGGTCTGGCCGGTGCGCAGCAGGTGCTGGGCACCGATCTGCCGCTGACCAACGGGATCGCCGGATCCTTCGGCTTCGACGGCATCACCGTGGCGTTGCTCGGGCGCGGCAGTCCGATCGGAACCGTCTGTGCGGCCCTGCTTTTCGGTGCCCTCAACGCGGGCGGCAACGAGATGCAGGCCGCCACCGGAACGCCGCTCACGCTGGTGACCGTGTTGCAGTCGGTGATCGTCATCCTCGTGGCCGCACCGACGCTGGTGCGCAACGTCTTCCGGATCCGCGCCGAGCGCGCCGAGGCCGTGCTCGCGAAGGGGTGGAACTGATGGCGGTCATGGCTCTCGAGTCTCCCGAGCTGCGCCGTCGTCGGCTGCGGCTGGGTGTGCTGCTGGCGGTGTTCGCGGCGTTGGCGCTCGTCCTGGCTTCGATTACCGGACCGGGCGGGGTGGCCTTCGGGCTGGCCGCGCCGGGTGCATCGGGTCCGTCCCCGATCCGTCTGCCCGCCGCGCCGACGGCGTGGGTGCTGGCGGTCATTGCCGTCGCGATCGCGGCCGTGCACCTGTGGCGTGGTCTGGGGCGGTGGGCGGGGGCGCTGTTCACGGTGTTCGGCATCGCGTTCGTCGTGACGTTCATCTGCTGGGCCGCTGCGGGGAAGACCTTCCCGCTCACCAACCAGATTCAGGGCACGCTCGCGCTGTCGACGCCGCTGATCCTGGGCGCCCTGGCCGGCGTGCTGTGCGAACGCGCGGGCGTCATCAATATCGCCATCGAGGGCCAGCTATTGGCCGGTGCGTTCGCGGCGGCCGTAATAGCCACGGTCAGCGGCAGTTTCATCGTCGGGGCGGTGGCCGCGATGATTGCCGGGGTGTTCATCGCCTGGCTGCTGGCGGTGTTCTCGATCCGCTATCTGGTGAATCAGATCGTGCTCGGCGTGGTGCTCGTCGTCTTCGCGACCGGCATCACCGGCTACCTGTTCGATCAGCTGGCCGCCCTGCCCAACGGTTCGGCCCGATTCAACAACCCGGGCACCCTGCAGCCGGTCGCGGTGCCGGTCCTGTCGTCCATTCCCCTTGTGGGCCCGACGATTTTCGACCAGACGGCGCTCGTCTACGCGATGGTGGTTCTCGTTCTGGTAGTCACCGTCGCCCTGTACCGCACCCGCTGGGGCCTGCGCGTGCGCGCGGTCGGCGAACATCCCCGCGCCGCGGCCACCGTCGGCATCGGCGTCCTGCGAATCCGTTATCAGGCGGTACTTCTCGGCGGCGCGGTCGCGGGCCTGGGCGGTGCCTATTTCACGATCGGCTCGACCGGCGGATTCACCAAGGAAATGGCCGCCGGCAACGGCTTCATAGCCCTCGCCGCGGTCATCATGGGACGCTGGCACCCCATCGGATCCACCTGCGCCGCACTGTTCTTCGGCTTCACCGAGGCCCTGCAGGGCCAACTCCAGGTCCTGGCTACCCCCATCCCCACCGAGGTCCTGCAGATGACCCCCTACCTGCTGACGGTCATAGCGGTGGCCGGTGCGGTCGGCCAGGTTCGCCCGCCCCGGGCCGACGGCGAGCCCTACGTCCCGCAATAGTGTGGGTTATATCGGCTCCCAGCCGGGCCAGCGGCGGGGGCCGACGTCGCCGCGAAGGCAGGCGAGGCGGTGGCGGGCCTGCGGGGTGAGCGCCGGGTCCGTGGCCGCGGCGCGGATCGCGCGGGTGGTCATGCGGAATTCGCGGATGTCGCGCAGGAGGTAGAAACCGGGCCGGCGCACGACGTCGGTGCGATATTCGTCGCAGAATCCGCGGTATTCGCCGCCGGTCAGCCAGCCGAGGGAGAAGCATTCGATGGCGGCGGGGACCAGATCCCAGTCCGGTGGGCCGATCGCCACATGCGCCACATCGAGCAGCAGCGGGCCGTCTGCGGTGGCGCCGACGCTCGTGCGCCAGGCCTGGCCGTGCACCGCGCACCAGGGCTGACTGTTCAGGAGCGCATGCTTGCGGTCCATCGGGAACACCGCCGCCCAGCGGCCGCGCAGTTCGGCGAGATGGTCCAGTATCCAGACGCGATCCTCTGCGGTGAGGATGGGGGTGGAACCCAACTCCTCGGTGATCCCGGCGAGCGGATCGAGCCGGCCCATCGAGGGGGGAGGTGTCAGGTCGTGCAGATCGCGTAGGGCGATGGCGCGGTCGGCGGGGGTGGCGGGGCCGTGGGGCGGGAGCTCGCGCCAGTAGGTGATCGGGTGGCCGCCGACCTCGATCGGTTGCGGGATGCCCGTTACGACCTGCGGTGCGGCCATACCGGAGGCGGCGAGCCAGCGGGCGGTCTCGACCTCACGCTGGGCCGCAGAGAGTTCACCCAGCCGATCGATCCGGATCACGAGCCCACCGGGTAGGCGGTATGCGTTATGCGAGCCCGAGGGGATCAGTTCTGCGCCGGATGCCTCGAGGCCCGGGCTCAGGCAGGCGGTACGCAGGATCGACAAGATTCCGTTTCCCGCGAGTTGTGCGGTCATCTGGTGCGCCCTGGGTTGTTTCCGAAAAATCGGTCCACGTCGACCTCTCGTCCATTGTCGGCTATCGCAGATGCCGGATCCACGGCTTTCGTCTGTTTTCGGAGGTGGCGTTAAGGAACTTCACCGATTCAGCACAGTGATCTTGACGATCGCCGTGCCTGAATGGGGCACGTGTTGACTTCCCACGAGCTGCCGACGACCGCACCGGAATCACCGCCGACGGGCCCGGAGGGACCCACCACCCGCGATCGTATAGGCCTGCTGCTGCTGCTGGGCGGCACCGCGGTCGCCTACTTGTGGAATATCACCGTCAACGGCACCGGCAATGCGTTCTATGCCGCGGCGGTATGGTCCGGATCACGCAGCTGGAAGGCGCTGCTGTTCGGATCGCTGGATCCGAACAACGTCATCACCGTCGACAAGCCGCCGGTCTCGCAGTGGGTGATGGGTGTGTCGGCGCGGATGTTCGGCTTCGGCAGCGCTGCGGAACTCGTGCCGCAGGCGCTGCTGGGGGTGGCGACGGTGGCGCTGCTGTACGGAGCGGTGCGCCGGCTGGCCGGCCGCAACGCCGGACTGCTCGCGGGCGCATGTCTGGCGCTGATGCCCGTGGCCGCGTTGATGTTCCGTTTCAACAAGCCCGACCCGGTCATGGTGCTGCTCATGACCGCCGCGGTCTACGCGCTGGTGCGGGCGTTGCCCCGGGCAAGCACGACATGGCTTGTGCTGGGCGGGATCGCGCTCGGCTTCGCATTCCTGTCGAAGATGCTCGAGGGCCTGATGGTGGCCCCGGCCCTGTGTTTGACCTATCTCGTTGCCGCCCCGAATCCGTTGCGGAACCGCCTCATTCAACTGCTGGCGGCGTTGGCCGCGCTGGTGGTGTCCTCGGGATGGTATGTGGCACTGACGATGTTGTGGCCGGCCTCCTCGCGTCCCTATATTGCCGGATCGACCGACAACTCGTTCATGAATCTGGTGTTCGGCTACAACGGTTTCGGCCGTCTGCTCGGCCATCGTTCGATCGGCCACGCACCGAAGGTCAGGCCCTTCGCGGACGGCCCGGCGCGGCTGTTCACCGGTGAATTCGGCTTCGAGATCGGGTGGCTGCTGCCCACCGCGCTACTGGCGCTGGTGCTGTTGCTGGTGGCGCGGCAGGGGCGTCCGCGCACCGATCCGATTCGGGCCGCCGCCATGATCTTCGGCGTCTGGCTGATCATCGACGGGGGCGTGCTCAGTTATATGAGTGGCATTGTGATCCCGTATTACACGCTGTCGATCGCGCCGGCGGTGGCCGCGCTGACGGCGATCGGCATGCACGAGATGTGGGGTGCCCGCGCCACCGTATTCGGCCGGGCCGGGCTGTCGTCGCTCGTCCTGGTCGGCGGTATCTGGGGTTTCGTGCTGCTGCACCGCAACAGCTCGTGGTTGCCGCCGCTGCGCTGGACCCTGCTGGTGGTCGCGGTGGTCGCGGCCGCCGCGTTGCTGTGGCCGCTGCTGCCGCGGCGGGCGGCGGGCGTCGCGCTCGCCGCGGGGCTGGTGGGTGTGCTCGGCGGTTCGGCCGCGTATACCGTTGTGACGCTCGGGAAGCCGCATCAGATCCGCCTCGTTGCCGGTCCGTCGGTGCGGTCCAATGGCTGGCCCGACCCGACCGCGAACACCCCGCTGATCGACCTGCTGAAGGGGGCGCGGACGGAGTGGTCGGCCGCGGTCGAATTCTCCCAGAGCGCCGCGGAACTGGAATTGGACACGCGCACACCGGTAATGGCGATCGGCGGCTTCGGCGGCAAGGATCCGGCGCCGACCCTGCGGCAGTTCATCGGCGATGTCCGTGGCCACCGGGTGGGCTACTACGTCACCCTCGGCGATAGGCATCGTAAGAGCTCGAATGCCGACATAAAGAACTGGGTGACGACACATTTCAAGCCCGTGCATGTGGGCAAGGCCACCGTCTACGAGCTGTCGGGTTACCGCGGCTGATCCGGGGCGCGAAGAGGTTGTGGCCGTGTGAAAGCCGTTGAGTCGGAGATCACAAAACCGACAGGGCGAGACCTCACAGCTTCTGTTAAGGTCGAAAACGGAGAATAACTCCGTTTTGCCCAGTGGGAGGGATCCACACTCATGGCGATCGTGAAGACTCGCCCGCATTACAACGTCGTTTTCTCGGTGTTGCTGCTCGGAATCGCCGCATACGCGCTGCTGCAGTCGATGATCGTGCCGGTATTCTCGCTGCTGATTCCGGCCCTGCACACCACGCAGAGCACCGCGACGTGGTTGATGACCGCGTATCTGCTCTCGGCCTCGGTGGCCACGCCGATCCTCGGCCGGATCGGCGACAAGGTCGGCAAGGAACGCATGCTGGTCGTCACGCTCATCGGGCTGACGGTCGGCTCGCTGATCGCGGCGCTCACCGAATCGGTGACCGTGATGATCGTCGCGCGCGTGATCCAGGGCCTCGGCGGCGGCGTAATTCCCCTGGCGTTCGGCATCATTCGCGACGAATTCCCGGCCAAGAAGCTGAACGGCGCGGTGGGCATCGCCTCCTCGCTGATCGCGGTCGGCTCCGGAATCGGCCTGGTTCTGGCCGGTCCGATCGTCCAGCATCTGAACTATCACTGGCTCTTCTGGGTGCCGATGATCATGACGGCGATCGCCGCCGTGGCCGCGGTGCTGTTCGTGCCCGAATCGCCGGTGCGCAGCCCCGGCCGGATCAACTGGGCCGCGGCGATCCTGATGTCGGCCTGGCTGGTGGCGTTGCTGCTCGCGGTGAGCCAGGGCCCGTCGTGGGGCTGGGGCTCGGGCGTGACGATCGGCCTGTTCGTGCTGGCCGTGGTGTGCGCTGTCGCGTGGGTGTTCGTCGAATTGCGTTCGTCCTCGCCGCTGATCGACATGCGGACCATGCGCATCCCCGCGGTGTGGACCACCAATATCGTGGCCGTGCTGGTCGGCGCCGGCATGTACGCGATGATGACGTTCCTGCCGCAGCTGCTGCAGACCCCCAAGGCGCTGGCCGGATACGGCCTGTCCGCCAGCATCACCATGTCGGGGCTGTACATGTTGCCGCTGTCGGTGGCGATGTTCCTGGTCGGTTTCGCGATCGGCCCGCTGGCCGCGCGCGTCGGCTCCAAGGTGATCGTGCTGGTCGGCGGCATCGTTTCAGCGGTGGGCTTCGTGATTCTGGCGATCGGGCACGACCAGAGCTGGGAAATCTACACCGCGGCCGTGCTGCTCGGCCTGGGCATCGGCATGTCGTTCTCCTCGATGCCCGCGATCATCGTCGGGGCGGTGCCCCCGGCCCAGACCGGCGCGGCCACCGGCATGAACGCCAACGTGCGTACGGTGGGTGGAGCGATCGGCAGCGCCGTCTCGTCGGTCATTCTCACCTCGGGTACGCATGCGGCACATGGATTTCCGTCAAATTCGGGCTACACGGGAGTGTTCTGGTTCCTGACCGGTATATCCGTGCTGGCGGTGGTGGCCTCGGTGATCATCCCGTCCGGCAGGGCGCGCCGCGGACAGGCCACGGAGATCGTGGTGGAGGCGCTGGCGGCCCCGGATTCCATTCCGGTGCAGGAGTTTGCGCTCGCGGCGGCCCCCGCCACCAACGGCTTTGCGACCACGACCAACGTTCTGACGAATGGATCGCCTGTGGTGGCACGGTCGGTGGCCTCGGCGTCCGGCCCCTCGATTCAGGGCCGGGTAGGCCGCGACGGCGGCGGGTCGGTGGTCGGCGCCGTGCTGACCCTGATCGACCCACGTGGACAGCAGGTTTCGCGTGCCAATGGCACCCCGGACGGCGGCTTCGGCATCGATGCCCCGAGCCAGGGCAGCTATGTGCTGATCGCCTCGGCGCCCGGACATCGGCCCGCCGCGGTCAGCGTCCTGGTCGGTGCGCACCCGCAACGGGTGGAGGTGACACTGCCGAGTTCGGGTGAACTCTCCGGCACGGTACGCCGCGCCGGTGGCGGCTCGCCGGTTCCGGGAGCGACTGTGACGCTGACGAATACGCGCGGCGAGGTGGTCGGCGCGGCGGTCACCGGCGAGGACGGCGGCTACGCCTGCGGCGTGACACCGGGCGTCCACACCGTGGTCGCGGTCGCCGCGACCATGCGCCCGGCCGCGAGCACCCTGACCGTGCCCGAGAGCGGCGTGCTGCGCCACGACATCGACCTCGAGCCGACCGCGGTGCTGGCCGGTGTGGTGCAGGCGGGTGACCGGGCGCTGTCCGACGCGCAGGTGAGCGTGCTGGATGCGGACGGTGATCTGGTCGCGGTCGCCCGCACCGACGAGGACGGTCGCTACCTGGTGCCCGACCTGCCCGAGGGCCGCTATGCGGTGGTCGCCCGCGGCTATCCGCCGGCGACCAGCACCGTGACGGTGGAGGGCAGCCGGATCACCCACGATGTGGAACTGGGTTACCACGACGAGCGGGCGCCGCTGCCCGTCCGGTGACGCTCCGAAATCCTGCACCCGGCCGCCGCGGCGGCCGGGTGCAGGATTTTTCGGGATGGGGGTATCAATGCCATTGCGGGACTTGCGCTATGCACCGCGGCGCAGCTGCTGGTCAGGCCCTCGCCGGGGAAGAAGCTCAGCGCGGGTATGCGAGATTTTCAGCCCAGGAAGCGGCCGATCGCGACGAAGGCCGCGAGCAGCAGGAGGATCCCGTTGGCGGGCAAGGGTTGCCGCTCGTTGCGGGTCAGGTGCACGCGGAATGCGCCGATCTGCACGACGACCAGACCGACCGCCGCGATCGGGGCCAGGATGGGGGCGATGCCGGTCAGCCCGGGCAGGATCAGGCCGAGTGCGCCGAGGATCTCGACCGCGCCGATCACCTTTACGGTCGTGTCGGAGTTGTCCTTCATCCAGTCGAGTCGGCCCGATGCCGCGAGCTGCTCGCGCGGCCGGACGACCTTGAGTCCGCCCGCGGCGAGATAGACGAAGGCGAGCAGGACCTGCACGGTCCATAGTGCGATGTTCACCGTATTCCCCAATCCTTACTAATTGCGTGTAGCCACATCGTGTGTGAGCGTTGGGGCGGCGACAAAAGGCACATTTCTGTATGTGTCCATGAAGGAGGCTTCTATATGACGCAAGTCACATCGAATGCGCTGCGGATACCCGAGGGTGGCGCGGTCCGGGAGGTATTGGACCGCATCGGAGACAAGTGGAGTCTGCTGGTGATCGGCACGCTGCGGCGCGGGCCGCTGCGGTTCGGCGAGCTGGAAGATGCCGTGGAGGGCATCTCGCAGCGAATGCTCACCCTGACGCTCAGGCACCTGGTCGAGGATGGCCTGGCCGGCCGCACGGCCTACGCGGAGGTGCCGCCGCGGGTGGAGTACGAGTTGACCGAGCTGGGGCGGACGCTCCTACCGCTGGTGATCTCCCTCGCCGAGTGGGCCATGGCGCACCGTGAGGAGATCAACGCCAACCGCACGTCGCGGATCTAGGACGGTGCGGGCTTTGGCCTGTCCGGCGGGAGAGGCTGCGGGATCAAGAACACGTAATGGAACCGTCCGGATCACGGCAGGCGCCTAAATGCGTTGTCAGGCACCGGATCAGCGCGAATGTAGTCCTGGATCGGCTGGCGCACAGCGGATTATGAGATAGATACCATCAGGGAGTCGTCAATCCGGTCCTCCGGCTCTCGCCCGGCCCACCGCGGCCGTGGGATTCTCATTCGGTTGTGTGAGAGGAGGGATGGCGATGACACAGACTGTCGAGGTCGATCCAGACCAGCTGTATACGGCCGCCAACCTGATGGCGCAGATCGGCGATGCGCTCGGTTCCGCCGCTACCACGCTGAACAACGGGCTGGCCGGGGCGGGCACACCGTGGTCCGACGACGAGTACGGCAAAGGATTCTACGAAGGCAGCGGCAAGAGTGCCGGCTACGGCACCAGCAGCAAGGATGCGCTGACGGACTTCGCCAACCTGGTCTCCGCCGTCCGGGAGTTCTCGACCAATATGCGCGGTGCCGCCGACGATCTCCAGGACACCGACCGCACGTCGTTCCCGGTCGCCGCGGCCTGACCGACGCGATGTCGCTGAACATGCCACACGCGCTGCAGTGGCTCGCGTGGGTCGCCGGCGATCAATGGCCGCAGGGCGACGAGGACGCCATGTGGGCCCTGGCCCGGGACTGGCACACGGCCGCATCGTCGGTCAAGGCGCAGGTGAGCACGGTGCAGGACGTCATCACCGTGGTCGGCAACGCGTATCCGTCGGGCGAGGGCCGCACGGCGATCGATGCGGCGCTGAATCAACTGCTCGAGGGCGACGGATCGCTCGCCGCCATGGCTACCGTGCTCGACAACCTGGGTGACGTGGCCGAGAGCATGGGCACCGAGATCCAATATATGAAGATCATGATCATCAGCTCGCTGTCCGAGCTGGCGGCCGAGATCCTCCTTGCCTGGGTTTTTCCGCCCACAGCGCCCGCGCAGGAGGCCGCGGCCATCGCCGCCGTCCGTGCGTTCATGCGCGTGATCTACGACTCCACGCTCGGTGCGATCGAGAAGGGGCTGGCCAAACTGATCGGGTCGAAGCTGGCCAACCTGCTCATCCGGCACATCATCGTGAGTACCACCCTGGGCACCGGGCAGGACCTGCTCATTCAGGGCATCCAGGTGGCGCAGGGCCATCGCAAGGGGATCGACTGGCTGCAGGTCGGCGAGGTGGCCGCCGGCGCCGCGGCCGACGGCGCGATCGGCTTCAGCCCGATCGGCACTTTCGGGCACACCGCCGGGACCTGGGCCGCGTCCAAGCTCGAGATTCCCAACACGGGGTGGAAGGGGTTCCTCACCGAGGCCGGTATCAGCGCGGTGTCAGGTGCATGGGCCGGGAGCACCGGCGCGCTCGCCGCCGCGATCGCCGGGGCGGGCGTATATTCCGCGGCCACCGGCACGAATTTCGGCTCCAACGTGGAGTCGACCCTGGAGTCGCCTACCAGCGTCATCGGCGGCGCGGCCGGAGGTGCGCTGGCCGGACTCTCCAAGGGGGCGGCCAACTTCCGCAGCGCCGGAGCGTTCCAGGGCGCGGGCTTCGGTACGTCCAACTTCAGGTGGCCCACCTTCGGCAGCAGGAGCACGGGCACCGACGCCGGGACGGGCACGGACGGCAGCACCGTGCAGACGGCCACGGCGCAGAATCGCCCGCAGATCACGACGGATTCGTCATCGTCCGTGCAGGATCCGACGGCAAATCCAGTGGCGACGGCGAGCATTTCGGGTGGGCCGCGGGGCGAGGAGGCGCCGACCGGGTCCGGCAACTCCGGCGAGGATTCGGTCGACCGGCCGTTCAATCTGGGTTCCCAGCAGACGAATCCCGTGACGGCGTCAACAACCAACCGACCCGTCCACATTCCTGCCGAGGCGGGCACCTCGGCGCCGAAACCGACAACCTCCGCGGGCGTCGGTGACACGACCACCAACCGGTCGTCCGCCGTGTCCGAGCAATCCACCCCTCCGGCCGGACGAGCCCGAGTCACCGGTTCGGGCGAACAGGTCTCGGACGGATCGGCGCCGAACATCTCCGCGGATTCGACCTCGTCGACACCGCCGGCAGGCGCGGGCCGCGGCCAGTCGTTCGCGAAGGTCCCGAATGAGCAGACTCGTGAAACGCCGCAGACCGTGGCGACGACTGGATCGGCGCACGAGGAATCGGTCCAGCCGAACACAAGTCGGCAAGACACGGGGCAGCCCAGCGTTTTGTCGGACGACGCAGCGGCGCGGATCTGGGCGTCCATGTCGCCCGACGAGAACGTGTGGACCTCGACCGGCCATGACCTGGGTGAAAATTCCGGACTGGTCGACCTGCCACACCACGACGAGCCGGAACCGTCAGACGACGGCACGAGCTCCGGGCACGCCTGGGAATTCAACCAGGATGCGACGCGCTGGCCGACGGAATGGGAACTGCCGGACACCTCCCGGTTCTTCACCAATCCGAGCGTCGGCGCGTACACCACGCTGAATGTGCCGACGCAGTCGTTCTTCGAAAATCCCGGCGGGTCGAGCAGCGGCGGATCGGGATCGGGCGGCGGCCAGTCGCCGTACAGCGGGCACCACCGTCACAAGGATTCACCGCCGGCCCAGGGCAATAACCCGCTGGACCAGGGCAATAACTCACCGGACCAGGGCAATAACCCGCCGGACCAGGGCAATAACTCACCGGCGCCAGGAGATAACTCACCGCAGGCCGATACCGTCCCGGGTTCGTAGGGTCCGCGGCAGGCCGCCCCGTATCGTCCCGCGCCGCCCACCTAACGTCCGGCGAGCTCGGCGACGACCGGTGCGAACCTCTCGGCGAAGTCGGCGCCGAACACGAAATAGGAGAAACCGATCTCCTCCCGCCGCCGCTGGATTTCCTCGGCGGCGGCCGCCGGGTCATCCGGAAGTATCTGCAGCGAGTCTGCTGCCAGCGCAGCAGGGTCGGTACCCGGAGGCGCCATGAACGGCGCGACCGTGTCGCCGATAATCGGCACATTCAGTGCGAGCTCGACATCCGCGAGCGCGCGGACATCGCCTGCCAGCCGTGTGACTTCGGCCCGAGACTCGTGCGGTCGCACTGCGAAGTTGATCGTGTCTGCGACCTCGGCGGCCAGCATCCGGGCCTTGGGTCCGCGCACGGCCATCGCCACGGGCGTGCGACGGTCGGGGCCATCGAGATCTCGCAGCGTCCTGATGGTCTCACGCACCTGGGCCAGCCGCTCGCTCGGCGGGACCACGGGCAGTTCCAGTCTGCGCAGCTCGTCCTCGATTCCGGGCCTGCCGGTGCCGATACCGAACTCGAAACGACCCTCGGTCAGTAGCGACAGCGAGTGCGCTTCCCACGCGGTCATCCAGGCCGGGCGTAGCGGGGAGGCATACACCCAGGTGCCCACTCGCAGGTCGGAGGCAAGGGCCGCGGCGGTCGCCAGCATGGGGCCGGGCGCCGGTTGCCCCTGTGGGACGTCGGGCACCAGCAGTGTCGAGTAGCCGCTGTCGGCGATGCGGCGAACGCGGTCTCGCCACGTCGGCAGGTCGGTTCTGAGCGGGGCAACGACCCCGAATCGAAACGGCTTCGTCATGCCTGGACTCCTGTCTGTCGGTATCTCCAGAAGTATCGACGCCGGACCGGCCTGAAACTCATCGGTGCAGCCTGGTCGGGGCGGCAAGATCAAATTCCCGCCGGACCGGGTCGCGTCTTCACACGTCAAGGGTGAAGTCTGATTGCCACGGTGTTGCGGTGTGCTTTCGAGAGATGCTTCGTGGGACTCTTGCGAGATGGAAATTGTCCGCTGCGGGTGAGGTGACAGCAGATCCATCGGAGAAACATCGAAGGAAATCAGGACAAAACCTAGAGGGAGCGGAAATGTCGCTGGATTACAAGGACCGGACCGACTTCGAGGATGCTGAGCGTGGGTTCATCGCCGCACTGTCGCCGGCCGTCATCAAAATGGCGGACGGGAAAGTCATCTGGGACGGCGACGCCTACAGCTTTCTCGACAGCGAATGCCCGCCCACCGCGAACCCGAGCCTGTGGCGGCAGGGCCAGCTCAGCAACAAGCAGGGCCTGTTCGAGGTGACCGACGGCATCTACCAGGTCCGTAACCTCGATCTGTCGAATATGACGATCATCGAGGGCGATACCGGCGTCATCATCATCGATCCGCTGATCTCGGCCGAGACGGCTGCCGCCGCACTGGCGCTCTACCGCGAGCATCGCGGGGATCATCCCGTGACCGGCCTGATCTACACCCACTCGCACGGTGACCACTTCGGTGGCGCACGCGGTGTCCTCCCGCACGGGCACGCACCGGTCCCGATTATCGCGCCGGCAGGCTTCCTCGAGCATGCGGTGAGTGAGAACGTCTACGCCGGAACGGCCATGACCCGTCGCGCCGCGTATATGTACGGCGCGAACCTGCCGAAGGGCCCGGACTCCCAGATCGGTTGCGGTCTGGGCATGACCACCTCGACCGGCACCATCACACTGATCCCGCCGACCGTAGATATCACCCACACCGGCCAGGAGGAGACGGTCGACGGTGTGCGCATCGTCTTCCAGCTCACCCCAGGCACCGAGGCGCCCTCGGAGATGAACTTCCTCTTCCCGGACAAGCGCGCAATGTGTATGGCGGAGAACGTAACTCACAATATGCACAACATCCTCACCCTGCGCGGTGCGGTGGTGCGTGATTCGCGCATCTGGGCACGTTATCTCGACGAGGCGATCGCCATGTTCGCCGACAAAATCGATGTCTCCTTCGCGTCGCACCACTGGCCGGTGTGGGGTAAGGACCGCTTCGTGGCCCTGCTGGCCGGGCAGCGCGACATGTACGCCTACCTGCACGACCAAACACTGCGACTGCTCAACAGCGGCTTCACCGGCTCCGAGATCGCCGAGGTCATGGAGCTGCCCGAGGCGCTGGACAGCATGTGGGCCAACCGCGGCTACTACGGCTCGATCAGCCACAACGTCAAAGCTATCTACCAGCGCTACATGGGCTGGTTCGACGGCAACCCCGCGCACCTGTGGGAGCATCCGCCCGTCGAACAGGCCAAGCGCTACGTGGTGGACTACGGCGGCGTGGACGCGGTGATCACCAAGGCGAAGGGTTACATCGGCAACGGTGACTTGCGTTTCGCCGCAACGCTTCTCAACCATGCCATCTTCGCCGAACCCGGCAATGCCGAGGCAAAGGAAACCCTCGCCGCAGTCTACGACAAGCTGGGTCAAGGCGCGGAGAACGGCCCGTGGCGCAACTTCTACCTCTCCGGCGCGATGGAACTACGAAAGGGTGTGGTGCACACCGCGATCGACACCGCGAACCCGGAGATGGCGATGGCGTTGACCGTAGAGATGCTCATCGATTCCATGGCCGTGCGGGTGAACGGTCCACGGGCCGCGAAGACCGGTTTCATCATGGACTGGAAGGTGACCGATGACGCCGACACCGTGCGCCTCACCCTGTCGAACGGTGCGCTGACGCACCGCACCGCAACGAAGGACGCGCCCCATCACGGTGCCGCGGACCTCACCCTGACCCTCACCAAGCCGCAGCTGCTGGGCGTGCTGGCGGGCAATGGCCTCGACGGTGTGGGTGTCGAGGGTGATCCAGCGGTGCTCGCCACCCTCGCTGGCCTACTCGACACCGCGGATGTGGACTTCGCCATCGTGACCGCATAGGCCGGTCTGGACAACGGGAGCGGAGTGGACTGCACTCCGGTGCCCACAGCTCGCTCGGCATTCCCCAGGTCAAGGCAACTATCCGAACCGAAATTGTGGACCTTATGCGAGCTTACTCGAACCAGGGTACCCTAACTTCCGCCCTCAAAGTTCTGCGTGAGCGAACGTCTGACCAGCGCAAATCGGAGACTGTCCGAAGGTCCGGGCGGGTACACGCCTTGCAGCGGCGTCTGGCCGATGACCAGAAGGCGGCGATGGTGGCGGCGTACGAGGCGGGAGCCTCGGCGAACCAGTTGGCCGCCGAGTACCGCCTGGGCAAGGGCAGCGTGTTGAAGATCCTCCGATCCGGAGGCGCTGCCATCCGTGTGCCGCGGCGATTGTCGGAGTCGGAGATCGACGAGGTGGTCGCGTTGTATCGGGACGGGCAGTCGCTGGCGCGGATCGGTGAACGCTTCGGTGTCGTGGCCGACACGGTCAGTGCGGCGCTGGAAGGTCGCGGGATCGCGCGGCGCGACCCCCAAGGTCGAGCGCGGTGACCCACGTTCACCCTACTGCTCGAGAAGGAATCCCTGACGTCTGAGCAAGGCGGCATTCTCCGCACAGGCGGACCTCGCCAGGCTAGCCCCCCGTGTCAGCGAGATGATGGTCGATCCAAGAACAACTCGGCGGGGTCGACGCGCCGGACTCGATATTCGCCGGTGGCCTGGGGAGGTGGTTCCGTTGCTCTTGTCGCAGCTCGGCTCTATACTGAATCATCAGTTGAAATATTGATTCAGGAGGTGTGGACATGGCTGCGATGACCGTGGGCGAGCGGATCGAGAGGGCGCTCGGTGCTGCCGGGATGAGTCAGCGTGACCTTGCCGCTGAAACCGGGATTTCCCAGGCGACGCTATCGCGCACCATTTCGGGTGACCGCGCTGCGAAGATGAATGAGCTGGTGGCAATCGCTGCTGCGACCGGTGTCGTGCTGGCCGAACTGACCGGCACGTCCCGTGTGGCTGGTCGGGTTCAGTGCGCCGCGCGGTCGGCCAATGGTGCCTCGATGGATTCGATGTACGAACAGATGCTGCGATTCCTGGAGTTCGAGGCGTATTTGGCCGACCAGGGGATCACGGCGATCGGATGACCGCGGAGATCGAAGGCAGGGCGGCAGCGGAACGCTTCCGGGAGGATCACCACCTCGGTTATCAGCCTTTGGGTGATCTGGTGGCCCTGATCGAACAGACTATCGGCGCCGATGTGGCGGTCCTCGAGACCGGACCCGAACAGCACGGAATGACCATGCGGCACAAGGACCGGGGCACGGTGTATATCGCCGTGGCCCGGACCCCGCATCCGATGCGCCAACGCAGCACCCTCGCGCACGAACTCGCTCATGTGGTCTTCGGGGATTGGACCGATGAACCGCAGGTCGATTCGGCCAGCCCGGCCGAGAGCCGCGCCAACGCGTTCGCGAGGCATCTACTACTGCCTCTCGCAGGCGTTCGCGAATTGATGGCCGCCGAGCCGGAACGCGACGAGTTGGGTCTGTTGTCGAAAGTGGTGCAGCGCTACCTGGTTTCACCGGCGATCGCGGCGATTGCGCTTGAGCAAGCGGGATACATCGACACCGAGGCCAAAGCGCGGCTGAAATCGGAAACCACGCCGCGCTTGGCGGCTCGTTTCGGGTGGGCGGATCAATACCAGGCATTGCAAGGAGAATCGAATCGCCGCCGGGCCCCGCAGCGGCTCCTGGCGCGAGCGATCGCGGGCTATCTCCAGAACGCGGTGTCGGTGCAGACGATCGCGACCCTGCGCGGGCTCGACGTCGCCACCGCGGAAGCGGAACTGACCGAGGCCGGTCTGATTCCTGCCGGGGTACAGCCGGTCTGGAGCGATCCTGCGGACCTGCCGGAAGTCGATATCGATCTCGATGAACTCGACGCCGACCTGGGCGACAGCGACGCTGGATGAGCGCAAAACCCGTCATCGATGCCGGACCGGCACTGAACTTCCTGGCAATCAACCAACAGCGGCTGTTGCTGGCAGTTCTGGGGCCGATCAGCACACCCGAGACGGTCGAGAACGAGGTACTGCGCAAATCGCGAACAGACAGCCGGTTCGCAGGAGTCGGGCTGGTCTGGTCCAAGCTGACACCGAAGTGGATCGAAGTGCTCTCCGACGAGTGGTCCGAGACGTTGGAAGCGGTCTGCGCCCGCCAGCACGAGATGCCCTGGACCGAGCGGAAGAAGCAAGCGAAAGACCTCGGCGAGCTGCTCGTAGTCGCACACGCGGTCGCTGCGGCCGAACAGGGGCAGGACGTCACAGTCGTCATCGACGACCAAGGCGGCGCCCGGATGGCAACCGCTGAAGCGCAGCGTCTCGATCGGCTTCGTGCGCAAGAACATCCAGTCGGCCGGATCGTCCTCGTCAATACTGTCACCGTCCTCGAACGTGCGGCCGGCACCGAGCACATCCCCGACCGGGCGACGATGAAGACGATCTACGCCAAGCTGTGTGGGTGTGACGACGGATTGTCACCTATCGGTAATACACGGTTGCTCTCTGCGAACCTTTGGAACAAGAGAGGCTGACTTCTACGGGTCGATCCCGATCCCGAGCCCATGTGTTCTGTGGATGGTGGTGTGGGTGAGGTAGCTGATTCTCGACTCAGTATGACGTGGACAGTGCCTGGCTGGCATTGCAAATGTCGTTGGCGTACAACTATTTTGGAAGTCCGCAGAGTACTTCGCGTGCGAAGCCCGCGGCGTACGTGCTCGGGATCTGCGTGCTCGGATATATACCCCGTTGCCAGGTCAGTATGCCCAGGTGTTCGAGGAGGTCTCGGATCGGTCGGGTCGCGTCGCGGATAGCGGAGTCGAAGTGGCGGGCGTCGATCATCCAGCCGAGAGCGGGCAGCGAGCCTCGGACGAAGCCCTGCGGGTCGTCGGCGTCGCCGGTGAGTGCGAGCAGGTACAACAAGCCGCCGTGTTGCTGGTAGGGCTCCTTGCACAAGCCGGGGGCGCGACTGGCGATGTAGCGCCAGAGACCGACCGGATCATCGTGCAGCGCACGGGCTTTGGCGGTGGGTAGCAGTTGGCCGCGGTGCTTGCGCAGCAGTCCGAGCGCCTGGGCGGATTCGCGCAGGGACAGGACCGGATAGGTATGGTCCTCCCGGTTGCCTTTGCCGATCCATTCGCTGCCCATGTCGAGTTCGGTGTACAGCACGTGGACGATCTTGGGTGGGAGGTACCCGGCGGCGGTGAGTTTCACGCCGTCCCCGACGAGGTCGAGCAGGTGCCGGTAGCGACGTAGTGCGCGTTCGGCGACAGCGGCGTCCACCAGCGCAGGCGCGTCCAGGCGGGTACGGCCGATCAGGATCAGCAACTCGCGGCGCAGCATCCCGTGTGCGGCGTCCACCAGCGCCGCCAGCGCGGGAGGCAGGTTCGCGGCAACCTCGTCGGTGGTGGTGCGGCGCACGAAGCCGACGAGTGTGCGATTGATCCGGTCGATGTCGAACGGAGTCGGCGGGTGCGTCGACGGATCGGATTCGTCGCCGAACATGTCGTGGAATTCTGCGAGAGAGGCGGCGTGCCGTCGATCGCCGGGATCAGCGGCGGCGGTGAACAATTCGTAGCCTTCGATGCCGCCGCAGTCCTCCGGCGGTCCGGGCCGCTGACCGTCGAGACAGTTCGCCAGAGGCGCGTCCGGTTGCTGTGGTATTACTGCTTCGAGGGTGATCGTGTGCTGCCAGTCGTCGCCGAAGTCGTAGCAATAGCCCAGAACGTCGTCCGGCTCTCGGAGCACCTCGTCGAGGCGGACCTGTTCCGCGGGCACGCCGGGCTGGTCACCGTCCTCGGTCATATACGGGCACAGGTAGTACTCGGTGATCGGGTCGTAATAACTTGGCCCGCTGCCGAATTGATGCAGATGACTATCCGTCCAGCCGAACGCGGTCTGGATCACCTCATGCAATTCGTCGAGAAACAGATCCGAGGACAGGTCCAACCGACGCCACAGTGGTGGCCTTGTGTCGCCGAGGTCGATGTGCACCCGGTAGGTGACAATGGCGTCACGCTGCGGCCGCCGACGCGAGGGCAATACGGCGCGCAGATGCCGCCGTTTCCCGTGTCGGTTGTCATTGTTCATTCCGTCAGCCTATCGAGGCACGATATCTGCGCGCAGCCGTAGCTATTCGCGCACGGCCAGCCAGGTCAGCTGTCCTGTTGGAATGCCCCCGACCGGTGGGCATGACGTGGAATCCGGAGAGGCATTCGTAATCGGTAATCGACCCGAACGGATTCGCGGTCGGGCGGATAGGGCGGGCTGGGGCTGCACCCGAGACGGTGGCTGGCCGATCGCGGCGCACGCGGGACTGCCGAGACTGACAGCGACGACCACATCGCGGCAGTGAGCCAAGCCACGCCGGGCGGCTGAGCCGAGTACCCGTAACGGTTCGGCGCACCGTTTCGCGCCCAGGCACTACCATCGCTGGGTGCTTGCGGACTCGTCGTCGTCGATACGTGGTTCTTCGGTTTTCGCGGACGTTGCGGCCCTCGCCGACTGGGTGGGGTCGGGTCGACCGATTACGCCCGGCGGCGCGTTGAAGCCTGTGCTCGTATCGGAGTTGGCGAGATATTTGCGTCTGCCGTGTCCCACGAAAGTCCGTCGGGCGAGCGATGTTCCGCTCGTCCATCGCCGATGGCTGGTGGCCGTGGCGGCAGGGATGATCACTTGTTCCGGGGCGCGGGCGGTCCGTGTCGATCCGCCACCGGAACCGGGTTCGCGTGACTGGCTGGCCGCGTTGGAAGACGTTGTGCGGGAGCAGATTCACGATCCATGCCAGGCCGACGCCCGCATTGTCTGTCACGTGACGCTGGCCGCGTTGTCAGCGAATCACGTCCCGATCGGGGATCTGCCCGATCTCGTCACCGACATGATGCGTGTTCGTGGTGATTGGGACTACCGTTCCTACGGGTTGGAACACGCCCAGCGGCATCCGGTGGACACGGTCGTCGAGATCTTGCGCGATTTCGGCGCGCTCGGCGATCGGTTGTCGGTGACACCGCTGGCCGACTACGCACACGCCGAACTCACCACCCGACTCCCACCGCCGATCAACGCCGATCTGTCGGCGGCGACCCTACTGTCTGTCCTGGCCGGGCTTCCCGGGGAGGAGTCATGGAAGTACGCCCGGCGTTGGCTGACAATGCGGCAGGTCGCAGGTGGCCGCCCACTGCGAGAATTGCTGGACGCTGCCGAAACCTCGACTCCAGCAGGCAGATTCAGCGCCGTGGAGATCGTCGCCGCGTACGGATCGCCGGAGCTTTGGAACGTGGTGCGCGAGTCCCGGATGCTGGGCCCGCACGCACGATTCGCGCTGGCCGCAGGGTCACCCCACCTGGCCGATCGAGACCGATACTGGGTCGTCGTCGACACGGCACTGGCAGACCTCGAGCGATACGGCCTCGCCGACGCCAGATATACGCTGCTCGCCGTCGGTGATGCGGGCATCGTCGCGTCCCTGCGCGAGTGCGGACACCCCGACGCCGATCGGCTGGTGGAGGCCATCGGCGCCGACTGGCCGCCAGTTCCGGTTTACCGGTTGAAAATCGCACTGTCCGGGCATGTTTGGCGGCGGGTACGTGTCCCGGCGAATACATCCCTCGGTGAGCTGCATGAGCTGATCCAGGTGTTGTTCAACTGGAGCGGCGATCACCTGCATGTTTTCGATGCTCGCGGGCGCCGATACGCCGACCCGTTTCACGATCTGGAGGAGTGTGGCGACGAATATGCCTGCCGGGTCAACCGGGCGTTGCCCGAACTCGAGTCGACGATCACTTACACCTACGATCTCGGGGACTGCCACCGCCACGAGATCACCCTCGAGGCAATCGATTCCGCCGAGATCACGCATCCGCTCTGCGTCGGCGGACGAGGTGATCACCCGCTCGAGGACTACAATCCCGATTACCCGCACGACCCCGTGCCGTTCGATCAGGACACTGTGAACCACATCCTCCAGCAGCAAGCCAGGAGGGAAGAGCGTTGATGTCGAAGGAATCTCGTACTGCGACAGCACCGCGCGTACGGATCGCCGAAGCGCTGGCCCAGATTCGCGGCTCCGGATCGTTCTGCGCCAGGCACACTGCCTCGGCAGATGATTTGCTGATCGAGGTCAAAGACGTCGGGGCACTACGGTTCCCGGTCCCTGCCGAGCAGGCGTGGGACCTGTTGCGGGTGGCCCGGCCCGCACGCTACGGGCTGCGGGAGCAGACCTTGCTCGATCCGGTGGTACGTGACACCTGGGAGATCCCCCGCAGCCGGGTGAAGATCGACAAACGCCGCTGGAATCGGACCTTGCGGCCCATGCTCACGCGGGTCGCCGCCGATCTCGGTCTGCCCGAAGGGATTCGGCTGACCGCCGAACTGCATTCCATGCTGGTGTACACGCCCGGCCAGTTCTTCCGCGCCCACCAGGACTCAGAGAAGTCCGACACCATGGTCGCCTCGCTGGTGGTCACCTTGCCCGGCGCCTTTGCCGGCGGCTCCCTCGTCGTCGAGCACAGTGCCGAACGAGTCGAACACCGCTGGGCGAAAGACAAGTTGACCTTCGCCGCGTTCTACGCCGACTGCGTGCACGAGGTCAGGCCGATCCGTTCCGGTCACCGGATCGTGCTGACCTACAACCTGATGGTCGCCGACGGGCCGTCCGTGTCGCCGCCTCCGGCGGGAGCGGCCGATACCGAGATGACCGAACTATTGCGCGAACACTTCCAGCGGCGGAGCACCTCGCGTTGGGGTCGCCGGGACGGGTTGCCGCCGAATCGCTTGGTGTACCTGCTCGATCACCAATACACCCAACGGGGGCTCGACTGGTCCACACTCAAAGGCACGGACGCGGCGCGAGCCGCGATGCTGCGAGCCGCGGCCGACCGTTGCGACTGCGACACGGCCCTGGCACTCGCGGCCGTCCGCGAGACCTGGGACTGCCAAGACGACTACTGGGACGGCGGGGGCTACGGCGACACTGATATGGGTTCTCCGCAACGGGAAGAACTGATCGAATCGGTAGTCACCCTCGAATCGTGCGTCGATTCGTCCAGCCGTCCGGCCGCATCGCTGGTCGCCGCCGTCGATGACGACGAAGTATGCGCGACGACGCCTTCTGGGCAACTCGAGCCGTACGACTCGGAATACGAAGGCTACATGGGCAACTACGGCAATACGATGGACCGCTGGTACCGCCGCGCCGCCGTCGTCGTCTGGCCACGGTCGCGTGCCTTCGCGGTACACGCCGAGGCATCCGCCCGATGGGCGCTGTCAACCCTCGCCGAACAGCTCGCCGCCGATGACCCCGACCGTGCCCGCCGCTCGGCGCGAGCACTGGAGCCGTTCTGGGACAACACCTTCGGCGACAACCAGACGGCCGTCGTCGTGACCACCGCACTACGAGTAGCGACCCGCCTCGACGACGCGCGGTCGGCTTCGATGCTACTGCGGCCCATCCGTGTGGAGTCACTCACCGCCGATCACGCATCGGATCTCGTGGCGCTCGCCGGGCACTACGGCGACGAGTGGGCCGATGCCCTGCTCGGCGCCTGGTGCGCGGACACTCGCCCTTACGACTATCCAGCGGATGAGCGCCGCCGCCTCTGGACCGCTCAGACACTTATCCCACTGTGCGAGGGATTGCGGCCGGCGGACAATTGGACCGGCATGCGACTCGCACACCACATCCTGCGTCGCATCGAGGCCTGGTCCGGTACCGAAATCACCCGAACTCTCCAGGCTCCTCAGCCCAGCGCCCGCGAGTCGCGACGGACCGCACTGATCGACCCGCTGGCCGCATGTCTCGCCGCCGCCGACACCATCACGGCCGACGATCTGCGCGACACTACGATTGCGACGCTCCGCGCCGACGACGAGTTACTGCACTGTGCTGTCCGGATACTTCGCAGTGTCGCGAGCCTGACACCGGGCAACGTGCGGCTCACGGCATCGGTGGATCAACTTCGGCAGCACTGCATCGATCGGCTCACGGCTCGACTCGCATCGCCGCCCCGCGCCGCCGACGACTGGTCGATCCCCGCACCCCCGGGCGGATGCTGCGACCTGTGTACGACACTCGCGGACTTCCTCACCGATCCATCCCGGCGCGAGTTCGCATGGCCGCTGAAGAAGGACTGCCGCCGCCACATCCACGGCCGGATCGACACCTACGAACTTCCGGTCACCCATCGAACCGTCCGAACCGGGCGGCCATTCACACTGGTGCTCACCAAAACCAAGGCTCTCTTCGAGGCCGAGCGACAGTCCCGTCAGCGCGACGAGGCTGATCTCGCCTGCCTGCGATGAACAGTCGCCCCCGGAAAACTGTTGTCGCACAGACGTTCTTCAAAGCAATCCGGCACACGCCGAGCCGGTGGTGCTGTCACGTCGGACCGCTCGACCGCATCGTCGATGACACGGAACAGTTCGACTCGCGAACCGGTGAGATCACCACCTGGACGGCCGACACGGGCATCGACGGCAGGAAACCGGTCGACTTCGACGAATCGCGATGCAAGTGTCGTTCACCGACCTCGATGGTATGCCTCGCGAGCAGTGATCCCACCGCTCGGCGACCCCGAGCGGCGGGCCTCGCCCATGAAACCAATTACGTGACAATACAAACGCGCCACTACGGGGCGGGTTCCGACCGGGGTTGTATGAGTCACCATGACCAAGAAGTGCGGCATTCCGCGACCCGAGCGGCGGATCATCGTCGAAACGGTGCGGCGGGAAACGCCGGATCTGCACAAACTCACCCGAGCCATCCTCACCCAGGCCATACATGACCAAGAGAAGCACGATCAAAACCACATCAGCCCCAGCAGTAACAACACCTCGGGGGACTCGAACCCCCGCAACCAAGATTTCCCCCGCTCAGAGCCCCCTCCAGGCTGAGCGTTTACAACAAAAGCAAACCCCCAGGTCTCTGACCTGGGGGTTTGCCTTGGGTGGACGTTGGGGGAGCTTACTACAACATAAAACACCAGGTAGACGCCCTGGAAACCCTCCGCCGGAAGCTTCCAGACCCCACCACGCCCGCTCCGCCGCCCGCCGACCGACCCAAACCCCGCCGGGCACGTCAACTCGGTTCCGATCAGGTCCGGGAACTCATCGCCGGATATGAGAGCGGGGAGACGGTGTATCGGCTGGGTGGCCGGTTCGGAATCGAACGGCGGACGGTCAGCGAAATCCTCCACCGTCACAATGTGCCGATGCGCCGCCGGGGCTTGTCCGTCGAACAGATCGACGACGTCGTCCACTTGTACAACCTGGGTTGGTCGCTGGCCCGAGTTGGTCAACATCTGGGAGTCGATCCCACCACCGTGCTGACCAAACTGCGGCAGCGCGGCGTCCCGACCCGTGACGCCCACGGGCGACCACATGCATGAACTGAACCGTGACGGTTCAATGAGACGCCAGCCAAGGTTGCAGTGCGTCACCCAAGATTGCAGTCCGCAGGCCGGGCGGCATCCGCGCGCCGGGACGGACTGAGGAGTTCCGGTTTACTGCAATCTTGAATGACACGGAGGCTACGGCGCGGAAGTCGGCGATACATTGCAGTGCGCGGGTCGAGAGGCGCCAGCAAGGGGTCTTGCCCGCGAGCCAATCTCCAAATAGCAACGCTCCCGGTGCCTTTCGGTGCCGGGGGCGTTCCTTGTATATCTCAGCACGGTCGACTTGGAGGCCAGAGAGCTTGTTTTCGACCATGGGTGAATCTGCTGAGATTCAGCTGCCTCGGTGGTCGATAACGTTCTCCGAGGAATCGATCCCACCTAGGACTTGGGTCGATGGCAACCACATGCCGGTTCCCATCATCCTCGATTGGGGAGCATCGTTTGCCGCAGTTTCCTGTTCATCGCCGGTTTGATCTTCGGTCGGTGAAGTGTTCTGCTCGGCCATGATCAGCATCCCTTCGTGGCTGGTGTTCGTTCCGTCATCGAAGTTTGGCAGGTTCCGGTGCCGTTAGCTGGTGTATCGCTGGATTAGAGGGCGTTTGGCGTCATCACGGAGGGAGCGCGGTAACTACGACACGGCGCGGTCCTGGCGTAGGCCGCTGGGCCTGTCATCGGGTGCGGGTACTACTGGATCGGCTGTCACGTCGGTCGGTCAGTCGCCTTCGGTCGGGCAGCAGAAGGGCCGGGTGGTTACGGACTACCATCGGAGTTCTAAGCAGGCTGTCTGCGTGATTCAACTTCGGCAGGGACGGCCCCGAGGAGAGCGCGCCCGACACGGTCGCAGGTCATCCGCGCCTGCGATGGGGAAGTTCGACCGATCGCGGGTACATCGGCCCAATCCGCCAGCTGCTTACCGAGCATGAGGCGTGTGGTGGCGGCCAGCTCGTCGGTGGTGACACCGGGCGTGAGTTCGGAGTAGGCGGACAGCATGGCGCTGGTGAGTTCGGCGCCCTCCGGCGATGGGCCGAAATTCCGCTCGATAAGTGAGGGGAGCAGTTCCCGTGCCTGATCGAGAGTGCCGGGGATCGCGGTGACGCTGGTGCCGAGCATCGCCGACGCGACCCGCCAGGCGTGGTAGAAGTCGGCGGCCTGCCGCTCGGTGACGGCGACACCGAGGCGGTCCAGGACCTCGAGAACGAGGACGGAAAGCATCATCGTCGTGCAGAGCATGTCCTCTTGATGGATCGGCGCACCCCTGGCTTCGATGTCCCATCCGCCACAGGCGATCCGGTCCCGCAGGATGGCATGCCGCAGTCTGATCGCCTGTACCGCGCGGCCCAGCTGTGGATCCATGGCGCTACCGTTGAGTCCGAGCGGCCCCAGTAGCCGGACCTTCGCCATCGTGGGACCCAATGTTGCAGTGGGGGGCTGCGTGCGGGCCTCAGCAAAGCCACGCAACAGCCTGACCTTCTCGATCGTGGGGCTCATCGTGCCGCTGATGCCTTGCAGCAGAGCTACTTTGCCCGCTGTCGGACCGCTGTCGGCAGCCAGCTTCCGTCGGCGCTTGAGCGGGAATACCATCATCCGTGCTTGGCTCGGCACCGCCGAGATGGCGAGAATTCCACCGAGCACCGTTGCTCCGACAATCGTCGCGGGTTGCGCGGCGTAGAAGGCCGGCACTCGGCACAGCCGATCCACATCCGCCCACGGCGGCGGGGTGGCCGTGTCGCGCAGGAGTTCGATGATCTCGGACGGTATTTCGCGCCAGTACCGCGACTCATCGACCGCCCCATGGTGCAGGCGGTCCAGTACGGTCCGCAAGATGTCATCGTGGGCGAAGTCCCGGGCGATCTTGTCCGCAGTGGGATCACCCTGCATACGTAACGAATTCAGTGCTGTGACATTCATAGCCGCCGCCCTCGCAATCCTGACTGCGGCGAACGACCGGTCGTAATCGGTTGTCGCAGAGAATGTTCACCGCTCGACTCGACCCTCCAAGTGTAGCCCGTCTGACACTGGATGGCTCTGACATCGGTCGGGATCGTCCACGGCTTCACCATCGAACATATTCGTGCCGACCGCATCCTTGACGAAGCGCTGACCGCGGGCCCGGACCCGCTGCGTCTGTCCCTGGTTTTCGGCGAACGAACGGATCTGACACAGCGATTGAGCAAGGCCAAGGACGACCTGGCCGCCGCCCGTACGTCGCAGCGGCGAATGATCCTCTCCGAGAACATCAGTGGCCACGGTTGCCGCCCGTCAGGTCCCGGACAGCGGAAAGGACTCCACCGTGGTCCAGGTCAACTGTCCCATGGTCTGGTTGATCGTGATCTCCACCAGATACACCTCCGGAATGTAGAGGGGCAGCAGGTCGCCCGCCGAGAGAACGTGTTCCAGATTCTCCGTGTGAACAGGTCGCGCCGAGAGTGGCTGAACAACCCATAATGCCGAGAGGCACGCATCCAAATCAGGATGCGCCCAGGTCCCACATTGCCGATGTCGTGCCGTTCCTACGCGAGTAGCTCGCGGGCAAGCGGATGCATGCGAAGGCACCGAAGCCCGCCGTGTGATCTCAGCCCGCCAACAGGATCGGCCACCTGACCGCGGTCCAGCGCAGCTCTTTCGTTTTCAGGTCGGGCCGGACGTCGACCAGCGCGACCTCGGCGACCTCGACAGGCATCAGCAAAGGGTTGACGGCGTTGCGCAGCAGCCGGTTCCACGGATCGGAATTCTCGTACTCGCCGTCAGGCAGGGTGCAGTGAGCGTGTCGTCCAATCCGGTCCGGTTCTTGCGGGTGGCGCCTGAGAACCCTTGTCGATGAAGATCCGCTCACGAGGCACGCCGAGTGCGAACATCGGCTTACGGAACAGTCTGATCAGCTCGGTGGTCGTGGGCCTATTTTTTTGCGTGCGGAGTCGCTGGCTGTAACTAGTTCGCCGCGTCCATCCGGCGCTGGATGCCACGGCCTGTGGTCGCGCCTACCCGATGGTCTCAATGCTGATGTTGTCGAATACGAGGGTGACATTATCGCCGGCCATGGCAGACTTGCCGACCGGAGCAACTGAAGTATTGCTCAGGGTGATCCGTTGAACGGGGTTGCCCTCGGCATCGGGCACCATGAAAGTGGTGTCCTTCGAGGAGGTGCACTCCTGCTGGATTGCCTGCGCCTGCTCCGGGGTCGATACCAGTGTGATGCTGCCAGACTGGGTCACATCGCCCCGCACGCTGTCGACCAGCCCTTCGACGGTGGTGACAAGCTGGACCTCACCACCGTCCTTCTGTAGCCGGCAGCCCGCGGGCCCGCCGCCGACCATGACGTAATCATAATTATCGCGGAGAAGTGGTTGCGGGGTCTCCCACTGATAGCCAGAGCTCATGTGTTGATGATTTCACCTGGCGGTGCGCTTAGGGGGACGAATTCTAGAAACCTGGCGTCCTTTGACGAACGGGGCCCTATAGGTGCCGACCTGCGCACATCGAGTGCGCCCGTCACCAGCGGGCAGGCGTCACATCTGCTTGCCACACTGGTCGCTGATCAGAGATCATGCGTCGCGAATAGTACGCGAGGATTACCATCCGCGTGGTTGTTCCGCGACCCCTGGCCGCGGCCCGCTCGGCCCTGTTCTCGACGCCGGCGAGCTCAACGATCTCCGCGCAGTGAGTGAGCGACCGTACGTCCTGTTGAGCTGCGCCGCATCGATCGACGGATACAGTGTTTGTAGGTGCGGCACCCCCGCACTATCTACGGCCACCACGTCCCCTTCGTGGTGGCCGTAGTCGTTCACGACGCTAACGCCCCGGGCCGCTTCCCGGCACGGCGTGGCCGCCCAGCTGATAGGTTCGGCGGCATGTCCAGCCACGACGAGAAGAGCGTCGACCTGATCCTGGTCACCTACAACAGCGCCGAGGACCTCGAGCGGTTCCTGCCGACTCTCCAAACTGCCGTCGAGCCACTGACTTTGGCCGTTATCGCGGTCGATAATGCATCGGTCGACGGCAGCGCCGATATCGTGGAAGCTCACGGTGCGACGGTGATCCGGAACTCGGACAATCTCGGGCTTACTCGTGCGCTCAACCAGGGCGCCGCCCTGGGGAACGGTGATTGGATCCTGGTGGCCAACCCGGACACGGTGCTGTCGCCGGGGGCGATCGGGGCGTTGGTGGAGTCGGCTCGCTCGGATGACCGTATAGGGTTGATCGGGCCGCGGGTTTCGCGGTTGGACGGGTCGGCGTATCCGACCGGGCGTCGCTTCCCGTCGATCGGGATCGGGATTGCGCACGCGATGCTGGGGTCGGTGTGGCCCGAGAATCCCGCGACGCGAGCGTATTTCGGTCACCCGGTGACCTCGGTCAGTGATGTGGACTGGATTTCCGGCTGTTGCATGCTTTTCCGCCGCACGGCATTCGAGGATGTGGCCGGGTACGACCAGCGGTACTTCATGTACTTCGAGGAAACGAAGATCGCCCTGGACCTGCACCGTGCCGGCTGGCGTGTGGTGCTCGACCCCACGGTGGAGATCCGCCACCGTGAGGGCGGCTCGACGCGCCACGCGCCGTTCCGGAAGGTACGTAACCACCACCGCAGCGCGCTGCGGTTCTACATTGACTACAACCGAGGCCGCCCGTGGATCGTGCTGACCCCGGTGGTCGCAGCGGGTTTGGTGCTGCGCGGTGCGGTCTCGGTACTCCGAACCGCGATAGCGCGGCGTCGAGACTGACGGCGTTATTGCGCCGTACACAGCACGAGCGCAACGCGTTTGGGCTCGATGATGTGGTCGTCCTGCTGGTCGAGCAGCGCCCATCCGAGTACCCAGTGCAGAATCTCCTCACGCTGGCTTGCGGTCGGTTCGCGGTCCCAGGTGGGTATGTTGGCTGCGAAGTATTCTACGAATTCTGTTGTGGGGATTCGTAGTTCACCATCGTAAGTATGCAGTTCGGTGGTGTGCCAGTATCGTGACAGAGTCGGTGCGAGGTTTTCGGCGTTGAGGTAGGTGGTGGTGAATGTCGCTTCACCCCGGCCCAGCAGCTGGTGTACTCGTCGGCGGTAGCGGTCGACGGTCGGGTAGGACGTCAGCGAATTCGCGGTGGCCGCATATATTCCGCCGGGACGCAGTACCCGCCGAGCTTCGGCCATCGCCGCGTCGAGGTCGCGGATGTGGCTCAGGGTATGCAGGCACGTGACGGTCTCGAATGATTCGTCCTCGAACGGCAGCGCTTCGGCGTCTCCGGCTACGTACCGTTTGCCTGCGGTGTCGGGGATGTCGGGCGGTGCCAGGTCGATGCCGACGAGCGAGCCGCGGTGCCCGCGGCTACTCAAATATTCGAGGAACTGCCCTGTACCGCAGCCGATGTCGAGCACAGACAGGTCGGTCGAGGCGCAACAGCTGGCCACGACGATACCGTGCAGGTCGATGGGTTTGCTGCTGTAGCGGGCGTGGATGTTCTCCTTGGAGGTGAGCACACGGCCGTCGGCGTAGGCGCTGCGGAAGTGTTCCTTGTCGTTCATTTCTGCCACCATCCATCGTTGTCGATCAACCAGTGCACGGTGTCCTCCAGTGCGCTGTCGAACTCTCTTTGCGGTTTCCAGCCCAGATCACGGCGTGCCTTGGTGGTGTCGATGGCATATCGGTGATCGTGACCTGGCCGATCGGGCACATGTCGGATGACGTTCTGGGCTGGTACGCCAGCCAGTTCAGCGATCCGGCGCACCATGTCGAGGGTGGTGAGTTCGGAGTCTCCGGCGATCAGGTAGGACTCGCCGGGGTGGCCGTGTTCGAGTGCGGCGAGCAGACCTGCGGCGGCGTCGCTGACGTGCAGCCAGGTGCGGGACTGGTGACCGCTGCCGTAGATGCGTGCCGCCTCTCCTCGCAGCAGCCTCGATACCGTGACCGGGATCAGCTTCTCGGGGTACTGCCAGCGCCCGAACAAGTTGCCGCAGTGCACGATCCTCGCGTCCAGTCCATGTGTGACGATATAGGACCGCACCAGGTGATCAGCTCCGGCCTTGGTGGCCGCATAGGGGTTACGGGGGCGGTAGGGCGATTGCTCGGTGAACGGTTCGCCGTCTGATTCTCCGAACACCTCGTCGGTGGACACGTGCACCAGCTGCCGACCGCCGACCTGACGCAACGCTCGCAGCAGCATGGCCGTGCCGCCGATATTCGTCTCGACGAACCGCCTGTCGTCGGCGATGGAGGCGTCGACGAAGGTCTCCGCCGCCAGATGGAACACCACATCGCATCCGGTGACCAGATCAGCCAGCAGGTCACCGTCGAGTAGATCGCCCTGGACGACCTGCACTCGATCTCCAGCGGGCACGGCCTGCGGGGTGGCGGTGTGCCGGTAACAGTCGAGCACGGTGACGGCCGTGACATGCGGTTGGGTGAGCAGCAACTGCACCAGGTGAACACCGACGAATCCGGCACCGCCGGTCACGAGTACCTTCACGCCGGTACCTCCACCAAATCCACACTCAGCGAGGCGAATTCATCGCTGCGCAGGATCATCACGTCATCGGTGCGAGTGTCGAACAGCAACGCAAAGTCATCCTCCTCCCGAATCCGGTACCGGTGCGGATCGTTCCGGATGCCTGCGGCGAGTTCGGCCAGCTGCACTCCCAGCAGTTCGGGGGCCGGGACCCGGGCGGAGTTGGGTTGGTCACCGGGGGATCCGCCGGTGCCATGGGCGACGGCATCGACATCGTGCAGATCGGCCAGAATCAGCGGCGCGTCGGCACCGAGGTGGAACTTGCGGGCTACCTCCTCGGCCCTGACGAATGGCGCAACCGTGTGTGCGCGGGAGGCGAGGATCTGCGCCAGCGACGTGCTGTGGATGTTGCCTTGGGATTCGTTGGTGCGCCAACTGCGGCCCCAGGCCCTGATCTGTGTTCGCACGTCACCGTCCGGGCGAACGATGCGGTGCCAGCCCTTCCACTGCTCGGTCATCTGGTACAGCGGCATGGTGCGTGTTGCAGGCGGGCGGACCAAGACGTCGTTGAACTCCAACCGCACCTCCGGAACCTCGACGCGGGTGCGGTCGACGAGTTCGCGGACCTCGGCGAACTGGTCCACGGTCAAGCCTCGGTAGTCGGTCATCGCATGCCCGGCCATACACACCGGCGCAAGGTGATGGGCCGTCACGCCGAGGTCGGACAGGACCCGGGTCAGCTCCGGCCACCGCCGGTGGTTGGTGGTGTCGATGACCGAGATGACCGTGAGGTTGTCGTGCACTTCCCGCAGGGCACGAATCCCGGCGAGCGCGCGCTCGCCGGCGCCGGGCCCGCGGTTACGGTCGTGCACCTCGGCGAGTCCATCGAGGCTGATGCAGATGCGGGACAGGTTCGATGACTCGATCGCGCGTAAGACTCGCGGTGGTGTGGCGATGGCGTTGGTGATCATGACCACGGATGCGAACGACAGCTCGACGGACTGTTGAAGTAGCGGCACCAGACCCGGCCACATCGTCGGTTCTCCTCCGGTGACGGTGATTTCGAAGACCCGGAGCTGGTCGGCGGTGTCGAGGATTTCCGGCAGCGTATCGGCATCGATGACCGGCCCCCGGTAGTCGGGGCCGCTGGAGCTGTGGCAGTACCAGCAGCTCAGCTGACAGCGCCGGGTGGTGTCGAGGTTGAGCCGGACAGGGGCCGAGGGGCGAGACAGGTCCATGATGACTCCGTTGATTTCGGCGAGTGGTTGAATCCGTAGCGGCGGGCGAAAAGGTTTGCCGCGCGCAGGGTGTGGGGTGATACGGCGGCGTCGAACCAGGTGCCGCGGATGCGCTCGTATCCGAGCGTTCCGGCGCGCAGGCACTCGCGTACGACGTGCATCATGTCGCGCTCACCGCGTTCGTTCAGCGGCACGAACGGCAACAGTCGATACAACGCCGTCGTGTTGAACGCCATCAGGCCCGTGCACACCGTCGTGGTGGTTGGGCGCGCTGGCTTATCGATCACCGCGAGGACAAGACCATCGCGAATGTCGACGGTGCTGAATGGCCGGGGGTCATCGACCTCGGTGACCGCGATCCGGCACGCGATGGCGGTATCGGTAATTCCGTCGACGATGTGCTGAGGCGCGTATTGGAACAAGTTGTCACCCCATAGCGTCAAGGCGGTCGAGGCCGACACCACTGACCGGCAGCGCTCGAGCGCGTCAGCAGTCCCGGCCGGTCGCGGTTGGCAGACGAATGTTTGTACCGGCCAACGGGAGCGCGCGAACACACGCCGAAACGCCTGCTCGTCGCGGGGAGTAACGACGGCGATGAGTTCGGTTGCCCCGCAACTGGTGAGCAGTTCGGCCCCGTATTCGGCCATCGGCCTGCCGTCGATCGGCAGCAGATGTTTATTGCCACTGGTCGCCTCCCGCATCCGACTTCCGCTGCCTCCCAGCAGTAGAATCCCTTGCATCTCAACTCTCCTTAATCCATTGCTCTACAGAACGATTCGCCTTCACCAGGCTCGATTGCCGACGCCTCCTCGAAGCCCCTGTGGCCGGCCGAGTCACCTTCGAAACGCCAACCGCCTCCGGCGGAAGGAATAGTCGGCTACCAGTCGGGTATCGGGAATCGGTCACTGCCGCATCACTTTCCGTGTCCTGCACGCTGGCTTCATCCGTCCGGATCTGATGAGCGTGTCGACGGCCGCGCGTTTGCGCGGGCAGTCCTCGACGGCGCAAGCGATATGTCGCTGCGTGGTCGCGTGTGCCTGGTCGATACTCAGCGGCCACGGCGGCGCGGTGTGTATCTCGATCGTCGGGAATTCCTGAACCACCACACGGAGGGACTGGGACGGCGCGCGTCCCTCGGGGTGCGGCTGCGGTAGGTCATCGCGCGAGGACCGGATGTCGACCGCGACCATGACGACGATGACGCCCAGGGTGATGGCCACCAGGCCGCCCCCGATAATCCACGTCGACGCCGACGGGCTCACGATCGCGTCCCCACCGCATGCGCCCCGAACCGGTCGCGCTCCACCGCACGCAGGCAGGCAATGGCGCTGTGTGTGGGCTGGGTGTCGAGTTCCATCGGCAGCCTTCCGTGGAGGGTGAAGAGCACCTGCCACCGGGGAGCCGAATGACTACACAGTTTCAACGCGACGGCGAGTGCTTAGATCAGACTGCCGCGCGCTCGGGCCAGGATTGTCCCGCTGCGGGACACCACTCGATAGCATGGGCTCGTAGGGTCATCCGGTGCCATCCAGGAATACGCGCATGTCTGATTTCCAACTTGACGAGGACCGCTACATCGGCCGCCGGGTGCGGGAAATTCGCGCCCGGCGCGGGATTTCCCAGCAGGTGCTCGCCGATCGGGTGGGCAAGAGCCGGGGTGCGATCGCCAAGTACGAGAACGGTGAACGCCCGGTGGACTCTCGCCGACTGCTGCACGCGTTGGCTCAAGCGCTCGGTGTCAATGTCGGAGACCTCACCGGACATGAACAAGACCGGCTCGATCCCTCAGCGTCCCGATTCCACTCCGCAGTGCCCGAGATCGAGACCGTACTGTGGACACAGGGAAATATCACCGACACGAGGCCGCCGTGGTCGTTCGCGGAGTTGGCCGCTCTGGCTGTGGAGGTGACCAGGCTGCGGCATGCCTGTGACTATGTGACCCTCGGCCCGATGCTGGCCCCCATGCTTGCGGATTCGTTTCGTCATGTGCGCGACACCGACTCCGAGACCGCGTGGGATATCCACAGCGTCATCACCTACGGGATCGCCTCGGCCCTACGCGCCCGCGGCTACGAATCGCTCGCCTGGACCGCCGCACAGGAGTCCGAGCGGGCAGCGCAGAAGATCGACGGCACCGCCGCACGCGCCGCGACTGCGTACATCCAGAGTCAGATCCTGTTCACCCGGCCCGGAGCGCTCCCGGCCGCGCTCGACCTCGCGGAAAGGACAGCGAGCCAGCTGTCGTCAACGGTGCGGACAGTCGGCGATATCGAAACCTGCGGGATGCTTCACCTCCAGGCATCGTTCGTGACCGCCGCACTCGGCGGCACCCCCGACTCACACCTCGAGTTCGCAGCCGAGCATGCCGGCCGCCTGTCGCAGGCCCAGCCAGGAAGCTCCGCGGCCCGGAACGTGACCTTCGGACCGGCAAACGTGGCCTTGTGGCGCATGTCCGCCGCCATGGAAAGCCACGAACCGGGACAAGTGCTCACGCTGGCGCCCGAGTTGTCGCCGGACGACCTACCGGGCGAGGGACGACGGGCACAGTACTTCGTGGAAATCGGCCGCGCGCAGGCGATGCAACGCAACTACCGCGAAGCGCTCTACGCGCTCCTGCGTGCCGAACACACCGCCCCCCAACACATACGGACCATGACACCCGTACGCGAGCTGGTCGGCCACATGATGCGTTCAGCAAAACGGGATCTCGTCACCGGCGACCTCGGCAAACTCGCACAACGCATCGGAGTAGTACCTGCCTGACCGATACACACAAGCCACACGGAGCCGCCGGGGGTGCCTCCTGGAACTTCCGTAACTGACACGATGAAGGCATGAACGATCAGGGAAGCCCCGTCCTGTACGCCATCGTGACCGGAGTGCCCGTCGCACGGGATGTCGGCACGCTGGTCGATCTCGCACAGGCGGAACGGTGGGACGTCTGCGTGATCGCGTCACCGCACGGTCGCCGGTTCGTTGATGTCGATGCGCTCGAAACCAAAACCGGGCACCCTGTACGCAGCGAATACAAGGACCCCGGCGCGCCCGATGTGCTTCCCCCAGCCGACGCGATGATCGCTGCACCCGTGACTGCCAACTCGCTCGCGAAGTGGGCAGTCGGCATCTCGGACACGCTGCCGCTCGGGCTGCTGGTCGAAGCTGTCGGCAAGGAACTACCAGTAGTCGCTGTACCGTATTCGAACCAAGCCCAACTCGGCTTCCCGCCTATTCGAGACGCAATCGACAAATTGTCTCAGTGGGGCGTCACCATGCTGGACGTGCAGGACTTCATTCCGCCGCATGAACCTGGGACCGGCTCGAACTACCACCATCTCTTCCCCTGGAATACAGCTTGGCAGGCCGTCCTGAACCACTCACAGCGAGAGGGCGGGATGTAGCGCGAGCTGGACGAGGTGGATTTTGTGGCACCACAAGATTTTTCGGTCACTCTGCAGGCCCCGTAGTAGACCAGATGATCCAAAAATGACAACGGTCCGGCCTCGATACCTCGGGAACCGGGCCGTCCGTCGCGAGCTACGCCTGTGGCCGGTTGGACTCTCCAGCGGCCATCCCGAGCGCAAAGGTTTACGGACACTCGTAGCCAAAACATGGCAACGGCCCGATTTCGGTACTCCAGAAATCGGGCCGTCCATTGTCAATGGTCCTACGCCTGATCGAACTCGCCGTCCTTCGCACCGGCAACGAAGGCGCTCCACTCGCCAGGACCACCACCACCGAGAACCTCTCCGACAGCGCCCGACTGATCGACCTGGCGCTCGAACTGCTCGAAGATCCCCAACAGTTGTATCGCCGATGCAACGACCAACAGCGCCGGATGCTGAACCAGACCGTCTTCCACGCCCTGTACATCGACGACGGGCAGATCACCGACCACAGCCTCCGCGAACCGTTCGGCCGCCTACACGCCATCCAGGACGCACGGCAAACCAACCGCCCCGCACCCGTCGCCGGTTCCGCAGCCACCGGGCCTGCCCGGGCCGCAGACGCCGGATCCGGTAGGGCCGCAGACGCGGGGACCACCGAAACCAACAACGCCACCGCTTCCACTGGAAGCGATGGCGTTGGTATCTTGCTACACGGCATTGATTTGGCACCGCGTTCTAGTAAGTCACCCAAGGTGGAGCTAAGGGGAATCGAACCCCTGACCTTCTCGATGCGAACGAGACGCGCTACCAACTGCGCTATAGCCCCGTGGTTCGTTTCCGAACCAACGATGGAAAACTGTAGCAGGTGGGCGGGAGAGACTCCGAATCGGCTGGTAGGAGGGGAGGGGGCGGGCGGTGGAGAGGTGTCCGGGGGGCGGCGAAGATCGGTTTGGGGGCGGCGGCTCGGGGCAGATGGGGCGGGTGAGAATTGCCCATGGTTTGCGATTCGGAGGTTCCGAGGTGCTGGCAAACTAGTCCAGCAACCTTTTTGGTGGCACCGTGGCCCGGTTGTCATGTCGTGCATGTCTCACAGAGCGGGTTGATAGCATGACGGTTCCGGCCGGGAGGGTATGTGGCGATGCGGGGTAACTGCATCGCGAGCAGCCTGTGCGAACACTTCGAGAGAGTTAGCTTTCATGCAGTTTGAGATCGTCGAGCGGGACGAGACGTGGGTTGCGGGGCTGCCCGTGCGCAGCCCCAAACGCGCGCTCGGGGAACTGCGGGACCGGGATCTCGAGGCCGCCTGGGGCGCGGTGCTGCATCAGGAGCTCGGCGGCCCGCTGGCCAGCGCTTATACCGACTATGCGGCGGATCTGGGCACGTTCAATACGCAGATCGTCGGTTATGAATGCGCGTCGTTCGATCAGGTCACCCGCGGGCATATCGTGGCCCGGCTGCCGCGAGGGACCTATGCCCGCTTCTCCTCGGTCGGCAACTTTCCGCAGATCATGACCGATTTGTGGACTCAGATCGCCTACGCCGAGGAGCATAAGCAGATCATGCGGACCCATACCGGGGACTTCGAGTGCTATCCGCATGCGTACAAGATCGACCTGTACCTTGCGGTGGATCCTCGATGAGCGAGCCGAGCATGCGCGCCGGCGAGGCGCAGTCGTGACCTACACGATTGTCGTGCGTGACCAGGCCCTCTACGGCGGCCTGGTGGTGCCCCGGGTGCGGCCCAGCTTCAAGGTGAGCAACAGTGAGCTGATCGAATTCCTGCGCGACCGGCTGCGCGACCGTGCCCTGGAACCCGCACCCCCGCTCTACACCGTGTACGTGCCCGATCCGGCCGGCAATTACAACGTGCTGGTCACGTACGACTATCGGGCTGTCGAGTCGGTTCCTGCCGGGGATGTCCTGATCTGGGTGCCCAAGGGTGTCTACGCTCGCTTCGAGCCCAACGGCGACTATCACGACCCGGTCGAGGACGTGTGGGCACAGGTCGACGACGCGACCGTCTCGGCCGAGATCACCCGCGCCTATCGCGAGGAGATCGAGATCTGGCGCGGGTCGTCCGATGTCGAGCTGTATATCTCCATACTCGTATAGCGGCGACGGTAGCTATCGGTTAGCCAGTTCGGAACCGACCGGTTTTCCCGTTCTGGTCGTTAGCTGTACTCACAGCTGTGACCAGGGCGAATTTCGGACCTTCCGCTCAGGTTTCGGAAGATTTGCCGGACGTCTGGTCAATTCCTGTCGGATGACGGATACTGCCTAGGCGACCTACCCCCGACACCAACCGCGTCCCGGTCGGCTCCGGGCGGGGTGCGGGTAGGCGTGCGGCAACAGAGTAGGAAACCTATGACTGTCGAAGCGACCGCGGCGGTCGGATGTGCGCATCGCCAGGTGCCGCGCGCGAATGCACCACGACAGTGCCCCCGCAGTACTCGAGGCGATTTCCCCGCACTTCGCCGATACACTAGCGTCACTTCGGGGCAGGTTCCTGAACTTACTGGAGGTGCCTGCGCATGAGATCATGGCGTTGGTGGTCCGTTTGAGCTTCCCGCAGCTGACGCGATCGGAGATAAGGTGCCTCGGCGGACACTCGACTCACTGGTGACACAGGTCGCCTCGGAGTTGATGGGCATCGACGCCACCACTGTGGTGGCGGCGACTGAACGTGTGCTGGCAAGTCTCATCGAGCACTTCGACGTCGACTTCAGCTATCTGCGCCGCACCGATCGGGAAAGGCGGGCAACGATTCTGGTCGCCGAATGGCCTCGGCGACCCGACGTCCCGGACCCGGACCCGCTGGGGACCATCTACTTCGAGGACGCGGACACCGCATTCAAGGTTGTCGAGCATGCCACCGAGCCGACGATCATGCGCCCCGGCGCGTTCGCCGGCTACCGGAAGTCCACCAGCCAGACCGCGGGAATCGCGGAGGTGACCTCCGCCGCGGTGCCGCTGCTGTCCCGCGGCATGCCGATCGGCCTGCTGGGGTTCATCAAACGCGGTGACCGCGAGTGGAGCACTCGGGAACTCAACGTGCTCAAGGCGATTGCCTCGCTGTTCGCCCAGCTGCAGGCGCGGATCGATGCCGAGGAGCGGCTGCGATACATCGCCATGCACGACGATCTGACCGGACTGGCGAACCGCCGGGCGCTGCTCGACTACATGGAGCAGCGCCTCGAGCCCGGGAGCCCGGGGCCGGTCGCGGCCTTCTTCGTGGATCTGGATCGACTCAAGGCGCTCAACGACTTTCTCGGGCATACCGCCGGTGACAACTTCATTCAGACGCTGTCGCTGCGATTACGCGAGCATCTGGACCCGGCCGATATGATCGCCCGGCTCGGCGGGGACGAGTTCGTGATCGTGCCCGCGAAGCCGATGGAGGCGGTGGAGGCGGAGCTTGAGGGCACCCGCATACAGCAGCTGATCGCGCAGCGTGTCACCGTCGGGGAGGAATCGGTCAGCCGGGCGGCGAGTGTCGGTGTCGCGGTGGGCATTCCGGGCGAAATGACGGTGGCCGACGTGCTGCGGCGCGCCGATCACGCGCTACTATCGGCGAAGTCCGGCGGTGGGAACGGTGTCGCGGTGTTCACCGATGCGATGCGCGCCCAGTTCGAGCTGCAGGACGATGTGGAGCTGAACCTGCGCAGCGCGGTGGCTGATGGCTCGCTGGTCCTGCACTATCAGCCCGAGGTCGATCTGCGGACCGGCCGGATCGTGGCTCTGGAGGCGTTGGTGCGCTGGCAGCATCCCACGCGTGGGCTGCTGCCGCCGGGGGCGTTCGTCGGCGTGGCCGAGGCGACGAATCTGGCGGGGGAGCTGGGACGCTGGGTGATCCGCAACGCCTGCGAGCAGTTCGCGCAGTGGCGTCGGCGGGGCCTGGCGGCGAACGTGGTCATCCGGATCAACGTGTCACCGGTGCAGCTGGTCGGCCTCGACTTCGTCGAATCCATCGAGGAGACCCTGCGCAGCCACGGTATCGACGGCAGCTCGGTATGCCTCGAGATCACCGAACACGTTGTGGTGCAGGATCTTGCGCGCACACAGTTGACGTTGCGCGGTCTCAAGCGCATGGGCGTGCAGATCGCCATCGACGATTTCGGCACCGGCTACAGTTCGCTCTCGCATCTCAAGGCCCTTCCGGTGGATGCGGTGAAGATCGATCGCGGTTTCGTCCAGCGCCTCGGCGTCAGCACCGATGACCTGGCCATCGTGAAATCCATTGTCGGATTGGCCGGTTCGTTCGGCTTGGGGGTGGTCGGCGAGGGGGTCGAGACCGCGGTCGCGGCCCGGACGCTGGTCGGCCTGGGTTGCTATCGGGCGCAAGGGTTTCTGATTGCCCGGCCCCTGCCCGCCGATGAGGTGGAGCCGCATCTCGCGGCGGGTCGCATCGCACTCGATCTGGAGCTGCCGCGGGTGTCTCGCGGCGGTACTCGGAACTGACCGGTACGCTCAACAGGCGGCGTCGTCCGGATGCGCACCGGCGGGCAGCGAACATTCGGCCGGAGATTCCTGAACTGCGTTCTCGCCGTTGAGATTCACATCCAGCACCCGGGCGCCCGGGCCTTCGTCGCCGAGCCGGTCGTGGAAGTTCACGATGCGGCAGCTGGCCAGCGAGAGGCATCCGCAACCGATGCAGCTGCTTACGCTGTCGCGCAAGCGACTCAGCTGTACGATGCGCTGGTCCAGATCCTGTCGCCAGACGGTGGATAGGCGTTCCCAATCTTTGCGGTTGGGTGTGCGGCCTTCGGGTAGGGTATGAAGTGCATCGCGAATCTCGCTGAGCGGTATGCCGACTCGCTGCGAGATCCGGATGAACGCAACCCGTCGCAGCGTCTCCCGCGGATACCGGCGCTGATTACCGCTGGTGCGGCGGCTGGTGATCAGGCCCTCGCGTTCGTAGAAGTGCAGCGCCGACACCGCGACCCCACTGCGTTCGGACAGCTGCCCGGGGGTGAGCTCCTTCGCCTGCCAGGTCGTGTGCTGCATACCTCAACAATACTTTAGGTGTGGGTCCTGACATCCGGGTTTCGCCCACTCCACTCAGGGGCTTCGCGCGCGGATGCCACCCAGCGAATTCCGTGCCAACAGGCCCGCGGACTACTACCGTCAGTTCTATGGAATCGCAGGCGCTCGGCGGCATGGGTGCGGACGGTGGCGCGGAGGCCGGTAGAAATGCCCCCCCGGCCCCGCTGTCCGTGACGTCCGAGGTCGGCACCCTGCGCACGGTCCTGCTGCACCGGCCCGGCGACGAGCTGCGCCGGCTCACCCCGCGCAACAACGATCAGCTGCTGTTCGATGCCATCCCCTGGGTGGAGCGGGCCCAGCAGGAGCACGACACCTTCGTCGGGGTGCTGCGCGGGCGCGGGGTCGAGGTACTGCTGCTGGCGGACCTGCTGACACAGACCCTCGCGGTCAGCGGCGCCGGGCGCAGCATGGGCATCACCGCCGCCGTGGACGCGCGCCGCATCGGATACTCGCTGGCCGAGGAGCTCAAGGCCCATCTGCGCGGCGTCCCCGCCCCGGAGCTGGCCCGCATCCTGATGGCGGGAATGACCTTCGACGAGCTGCCCATCGCCCCGGACGCCACCTCGCTGGTGCGGCGCATGCACCACGGCACCGACTTCGTCATCGACCCGCTACCGAATCTCCTGTTCACCCGCGACTCCTCGTTCTGGGTGGGCCGCAAGGTGGCCATCACCTCGCTGGCGTTGCCTGCCCGGGCGCGGGAGACCTCGCTCACCGACCTCATCTACGCCTTCCACCCGCGCTTTCTCGGGGTGCGCCGCGCCTATGAATCGCATATCGCGCCGATGGAGGGCGGCGATGTGCTGCTGCTGGCGCCCGGTGTGGTGGCGATCGGGGTGGGCGAGCGCACCTCGCCGGCGGGTGCGGAGGCGTTGGCGCGCAGCCTGTTCGAGGACAGTCTGGCGCATACTGTACTGGTGGTGCCGATCGCCCAGAACCGGGCCACCATGCATCTGGACACCGTCTGCACCATGGTCGACTCCGATGCCGTGGTGATGTATCCCGCGGTGCGTGATTCGTTGTGCGCCTTCACGATTGCCACGCGCGAGGATGGGTCGGTGGAGATGCGCGGTCCGGATCCGTTCCTGCCGGCGGCGGCGGAGGCCATGGGCATCGGCAAACTGCGGGTCATCGACACCGGCCTCGACGGCATCACCGCCGAACGGGAACAGTGGGACGACGGCAACAACACCCTCGCGCTGGCGCCGGGGGTGGTCGTGGCCTACGAACGCAACGAGAATACGAACGCGCGGCTGGCCGATGCGGGTGTGGAGGTGCTGACCATTCCCGGGTCCGAACTCGGTTCCGGCCGGGGCGGTCCGCGCTGTTTGTCCTGCCCGCTGGCCCGGGACGAGATGTGAGGCGTCGATGGACATACCGGTCGACCACCATTCGGCGGTCCCACCATACGAGCAGCTGCGGCAGGGCATCATCGCCCGCGTGCGCTCGGGTGAGCTGACCTCCGGAACCAAGATCCCGACGGTGCGGGCGCTGGCCGCGCAGCTGGGTCTGGCGCCCAATACCGTCGCGCGCGCCTACCGGGAGCTGGAACAGGACGGCGTGCTCGAGACCCGCGGCCGCCTCGGTTCGTTCATAGCCTCCTCCGGCGATCCGACCCAGGACGCGGCCGGACGGGCGGCCACCGAATACGTCGCGGTGGTCCGGCGGCTCGGCCTCGACGACGAGGCCGCGCTGCGCTACGTGCATAGCGCCCTGGGGGAATCGGCGCTACCGCCAGCTCGGTAGCCAGAGATGGTCGTGCCAGTCGCCGACGGTGATCGGCCAGCCGGTCATGATCGGCCACAGGTAGATGAAGTTCGCGACGACCAGGCCCACGTACAGGCTGACCAGCAACAGGTTCAGGGTGTGCCGCTCGCTGGCCACCAGAAACCGATGA